>WLWI01000287.1_pt1 | contig 56494 bp, 49 predicted proteins | sample 6701501 | NCBI WGS metagenome assembly WLWI01 (sample SAMN12718690, study PRJNA515312) | sponge metagenome | isolation source: marine sponge | host: Mycale hentscheli | place: New Zealand: South Island, Marlborough, Capsize Point | collected 2014-11-01 | reverse complement strand
CTGTGCCGTTTCGATATAGGTAACTTTCTCGGCTTCACTCAGTCCCATGGGCGATTCTCCTGGTTGGGGGAACCCAAGATAACCCAACCGCCCCTATGGAACGACTTTTTTATTGGAAACGCCTAAGGCTAATTATACCGGCCTTGGCGACATTGTAGGCCGCCACCAGAGCGGCCGGATTCTGGCCGTTGATCGAGGAGATATTGACAATGCTGCCGGCCTCCTGTTCCTCCATGATACCCCCGGCGGCCCGACAGCAATAGAACGATCCGGTGAGGGTCACATCCATCACCCGGTGCCATTCGGCGTCTTCCAGTTCCACCACCGGGGCCACCTGCTGACCGGCCCCGGCGTTATTGACCAGAATATCGACCCGACCCGACCCGGCTAAGCCCTGAAAAAAAGCCGTCACCGCAGGGCTATCGGTGATATCTAGCCCCGCAGCCCGCACCTCCAAGCCTTCATCCCTGAGGGCTACCGCTTCCTCTTCCGCCTTTTCCGCCTGCCGATCGACGATGACTACTTGGGCCCCGTCTGCGGCTAATTGCCGTGTGATGCCCAGCCCCAACCCCTGCGCTCCGCCCGTGACCACGGCGCGTTGGCCTTCCAGCGGACGACCGTCAGCTTGGCTCATTATTCTACCTCCAGTTCAAATTCTCGCCGCGCAGCCGTTTAAAGCGCCGCTTCAGCCCGCCAATAATCCAGCGGATGCCCCCGCTCATCCATGGGCAATTCAACCCGCCCTCCGCCCTGGCGGTGCGACTCGTACAGGCCCAGCACCATTTCAAAGGCCCAGCGCCCTTCCTCGCCGCTGCCCGGCGGCTCGGTTCCCGCCGCAACGGCCGCCATCAATTCGCGGTACATGGTGGCAATGGCGTCGCGCTCGGCATCGCCGCCCAATTCCACCTGCCGCCAATCGCCGGCCTCGGAGGGCAGCCCCTCCATAGGCCGGGGCAAATGCCAGACATTGCCGTCTTTTACCCCGCCCGAAGTCCGCACGGCCAACTGCCCTTCCGTCCCCAGGATATCGACGCCGTAATTATTGCCGTTGGTCTGGGCGTAATCGACAAAGCGCATCTCGCCCTGGACGCCGTTGGCAAAGCCGTACAGCCCCACCGCCCTATCACCCACCACCGGCCCCGAATCGCGATCGCGCGGCGACATTTCCTGGGCTTCCATAATATCGCCGACTTCGGCCAGTCGCCCCTGGTAATACACCGTGCCGGAGCACCATTGGGGAGCCCCGCCAAAGCACAGCATCATATCGGTGACGTGGGTCCCCATCTCCATGAATTCGTTGCCCGATTTGCGCCCCGCCTTATTGCGCCCGCGCACCAGCACGACCTCACCAATGGCCCCTTCGGCCACCAAAGCCTGGGCTTTGCGGATACCCGGATTGACGTGGTTCTGCTGGTTAATGGCCAAACGCGCCCCGCCCCGCTGGGCCGCCACCATGGCGTCGGCCTCGGCCAGGTCGATGGCGATGGGCTTTTCGCACAACACCGAAACGCCCCGCTGCAACCCCGCCACCGTCGGATCGTGGTGCCCCCGGGTCTGGGTAGCCACCGCCACCACGTCGAGATGGGCCTCGTCGTACATGCGCTCGCAATCCTGGTAAAAAACCGGCCCGTCGCCGCATTCGGCCCGTGCTCGCGCCTCGGCCTCGGCAAAGACATCGCACAGAGCGACAAGTTCAAATTCGGGCAGTTTATCGCGAATGGTCCGCAAGTGCGACCGGCCCATGCCGCCGCAGCCGACCAGGCCGACTCGATAGGTTTTTGTCATCGTCGTGTCCTTTATTTAGAGCCAACTGAAAATGCCGTACTTGGAATTACTTCAATTCTCTTCCTGCGGCCAATGGTCCCGCATCATACAACCCCACCAAAACGAAACGTCTGCCAAGGCCTATCTCCCACCTTATAGTCCACCCGCTGCTCCTCAATATCGACGACAAAGGAACTGCGCGTATGGGTATTGAGCAGAGGTTCCTGGCGCAGCACCTTGCGGCAGCGCTCGACAATATCGTCGCCGTCCAGGGCCGGAAACCAGGCGAATAATTCCTGCAAAAAATTAACCATGCGCTCGTAGCGCCGAACGCTGTCCTCGGTCTCGTTATCGACGACGCCCAAAATCGAGTGGTTGGCTCGGGCAAGAAAGCCCTTTTCCAATACCTCGCTTTGCACCTGGCCGTTGAAATATTCGCTTACTGCAATGCGCTCTAAATCGGCCAGCATCACATTGCCCCCCAGCATATCGGGGTGCGCTCGGGCGAAATCCTCTACTTGCTGTACTGCCTCCTCGACCCGGCTGCAGCGGTTCAGCACCTCGGCATTGAGCACGGTGCGCCGCTCGACCCGTTCGGGGGTATCCTCATCGAGGCATTTAGAGCGCGAAATTTGCAGCCCCAACCCCGCCGCATTGAGCCCTGAATTGAGCCCCTGCTGGTCGTGGTCGACCAGAGCGAAATGGTCATGGCCCCCGTCAAAACTGTGGAAATGGGCCCAACCGGTGGGAAAAGCAGGGTAGTCGAAATTCTTCAGCAGGAAAGTCCGCCCCTCATGGGTGACGGCGCCAATGGTGCACATAGCGAATCCTTGGCAAAATAGTTAGCGAATTATTCCTCGGGCAACTCTTCTTCGGCATGGTACTGGCCCACGGCCCAGGGATAGCGCGGCACATAACCGAATACCCGCCTGGCCCGCTGGCAACTAAAAGGTGAATCCACCCCTTGTAGGCCGTCGCCGATATGGATGCGAGTGCCGAAATACTCGGCGACCAGATCTCGCACCGGCCGCTCCAACACCACCCGCGGTCCGGCGATATTGTACGGCCCCGCCTCCACGCTCTCGGCCTCGGCGGCCAAACGGCAGGCCAGGGCCACGTCGCGGGCATCGGTGCGGGTCCACAACAGCCGGCCACCCCGGGACGGATCGGCAACGACGGCCTCGATATCACCGGGCAATTCCGCCGGGGCCCGCGTCCCCAAAATGCGAAACGAGAGGATCTCAATATCGCCCAGGCGGCAAAAGTACTCCGCCGCCTGCTCGCCGGCCACTTTCGACAGGGCGTAGCAATTGATTGGCCTGAGCGGGTGTTCTTCGTCCACCGGCAAATATTCGGGCGGGGCCCCGGCCAGACCGTACACCTGGTTGCTAGAAGCCGAAATTACCCGGCGGATGCCCAAATCGGCGCAAGCCTGGAAAACGTTATAGGTGCTTTGCACATTATCGCCGTAGGTCTGGGTATGGGCCACCATCCCGGCATTGGCCCAGGCGCCCATATGGACCACCGCCTCAGCCCCGGCCAGGGCCCCGTAAACCTGGCCCGCATCGGTCAGGTCGGCCTGCCGCCCCGGCCCGGCGGCCGAGAGATGACGGCGGATATCAACACTGGTCACCCGGTGTCCAGCTTCGACCAATCCTCTTACGACGTAGCGGCCAATGCGGCCGTTGCCACCGGTAACGACAATTTTCAAGATGCCTCCTCTGGCGTATAGGTCACTTCCAATTTGTTGCCGTCGGGGTCGTAGAAGAAGGTGGCGTAATAGCCGGCCCCGTATTCGGGACAGGCCACCGGCGGATCTTCGCTGTACACCCCGTCCAAGCCGTGCAAAACTTCAGCGTAAAAGCGGTCGACGGCAGCGGCGCTGTCGAGGCGAAAAGCCAGGTGATGCAAGCCCGCTCGGGTGCGATCCGCCGCGCCCTCTGCCCCGGCCTCCCCCAAAAGCAAAACCACGCCATCGCCCCTGAAACGCACCCGGCGGCCGTCGCCCCCTCCAGCAGCGCGATCCGGCTGGCGCGTCCAGCCCACCCCCTCCAAGACGGCCTGATAAAAAGCGGCCGAGCGGTCCAGGTCACAGACATTGAGACGGATATGGTGGATAGTCCCGGCCATCCTCAATCTTCCCTGGCGTTGCAGATTCTGGCGCCGCTGCTGATGGGCGCCAGCACAAATATGTAGCCACCCGCCCTTAGAGGCAACCGCCCCTGGAGCCAGCCAGTCAGCGCCTTGGGCAAATCGCCCCCGTCCTTCTAAGCCCGCCCTCGATTGCCTTAAAACCCGAAGCTACCTCCCCTTGTCGCCCAGGCCCCAAAAGCACATTATAGCCCTGATAGGGCTATAGCCAGTGCACAAACCGAGATATCCCATGGACCTATCCGACAGCCCCGCTAATCCCTCGCGCCGCCCCCCCTGTACCGCAACGGCACCTGGCAGACCTACAGCGCCGTAGGTTGCCTGCCCAGCGTTTCGGGACCTGCCCGCAGACCGGACAGCCAAAAATCGTCCAATCAACTATTCAGGGAAATTAATGACCTTAACGACCTACCATCGCCAAGACGCCCCCGCAGAAGCCACCTGGAACAAGGAACGCTTTTTTGCCAGCTGGCAAGCCTGGGAGCAGACCTATGATGCGGCCAAAATCACCTTGGCCCAGATCGAGCAAGATGCGGCCACAGCCCTGCAAAGCCCGCAGGCTTTAGCCCAGTGGCTAGAGCAGGCCTTCGCTTTCTACCAACATCTAGACGATTTATCCTTTTACGCCGAAATGGCCCGAGAAGTCGATGCCAGCGACCAGCAAGCCAAGGGCCTTGTAGGCCAAGTCTCTGGTTTACAAGGCGCGTTAAAGGCGATTATAGGACGCCTTGAAGCGGAATTGCTGTTGCTTGAAGACACTTTGACTGCCTGGCTGCAAGAAGCCTCACAGTTAGAACCGTACCGACACTATCTGGGCGATCTGCTGCGCAAGAAACAGTATATGCGCTCACCCGAAGTCGAGGAAATTTTGAGCCTGCTGGCCGACCCACTCAACCAAGTTCGCCAGACCGCCTCTGAACTGAGAAACGGCGACCTCGCTTTTAAAGACGCGGTTGACAGCAAAGGCGAAAAATTCCCGACGCGCCAGGCCGCCCCCCCGCCCCTGGGCATTCAGGATGGAGACCGTCAACGGCGCCGCACGGCCTGGCAACATTATTCGGACGGCCATCAAGCGATGATCAATACCTTTGCCAGCAATTATATCGCCTTTGCCAAAGCCGAAGTCATGGCGGCCAAAGCCCGCGGCTTCAACTCCGTTTTAGAAAAACGCTTAAGCCTCGACAACAACAATTTACCTGTCGATGTTTTCCACAATTTGATGGATACCTGCAAAGCAAACGTCGGCATCTGGCATAAATACTGGGACGTACGGCGCAGGGCGCTCAAGGTCAATCAATTGCACCCCTACGATATTTGGGTGCCCATAGCAGCTAATCCACCGTCCATCGACTTTCGCCAAGGGGTCGATTGGATTGTCGAAAGCGTTAAACCCCTGGGATCAGACTACGCGGCGATTCTGGAAAAAGGGGTTTTGCAGGACGGCTGGGTCGATTGGGCCCCTAATATAGGCAAACGCCAAGGGGCCTTTTGTGGGCCCGGCCCCACGGTATTGATGAGTTATAATGGTTCGGTACCGAGTTTGAGCACGCTGGCCCACGAGCTGGGGCACGCCCTGCACGGCTATTACCGCGAGCAGGCACAACCGTGTCTTTACGGCCGCTATCTCTCCTCGGGCTCGGCCCTCAACGAAACTGCGGCCAATTTCGGCCAGGTCATGCTGCGCCGTTATCTGCGCCGAGAAAAAGCGGACGACGCCAATTTCCAGTTGGCATTGATCGACGAGGCGATCAACAATTTCCATCGCTATTTCTTCATCATGCCCAATCTGGCCCAATTCGAGTCGGAATTTTTCGACCGCCTATGGACTGGCAAACCCGTCAACGCCGTGATTCTCAACGATATACTGCAAGAAATCTATGCCCGCGGCTACGGCGACACCCTGACCGACGAAGCCGACCGCACGGCCGTGACCTGGGCCCAATTCAACCACTTGTACAGGCCTTTCTACACCTTTCAATACGCGGTTGGCATCAGTGCCGCCCACGGTATTGGCGACCGGATTTTTAGCGGTGTCGACGGGGCTGCCGATGACTATATCGAGATGATATCGGCCGGTTCGTCTCAGTATCCGCTCGACCTTTTCAACGTGGCGGGCATAGATATGACCACAGCAGAACCGGTAGAAAAGGCCCTGGGCGTGCTGTCGAGTCTCGTCGATCAGATGGACCAACTGGTCGGTTGAATTGACCCGTTTTTTCGCCCATTCGCCCTTCAATCGCCCAATACCAAGGATCAGGCTAAATGCTTTCCAGAGAAAATATAATAGCCGTACTGTCCCAGTCGCTCGCCGATTTGCCCTACATCAAAGCGGCCTGGTTAACGGGTAGCGACGCCTTTGAGCGGGCGGACGAATGGTCCGATATCGACCTCAGGGCGGTGCCGGAAGTCGATGCCTTTGACGCCGTTTTCACAGCGGTAGAAGAAGCGCTAAAAAAGGTATCTGAAATTGAGTTAATGTATAGTAAGCCGGCAGATGGGTCGGGCCATCGACAGAAATTTTACCGCCTGAAAAACGCCTCGCCGCACCATTTTATCGATTTCGTCCTCTTTCGCGAAGAAGGCCTCGAACCGTTTCTGCACCCAGAAAGAAATGGCCGCAGCCTAGTGCTGTTCGACAGGGCAGGAATCGTCGCAACGGATCCAGATAACAACCAGAAATTGCGGCCGGAATTTGCCGCCAGGATCAAAGATATCGAGTTCAAATTCAAAATGTTCGGGCGCGTGCTCGTCGAAAGATCAGTCGCGCGCGGCCATTTTACCGATGCCGTTTTCCAATACACGCACCGGATTTTATACCCCACCATTGAAGTAGTCAGAGCGGTGCACTCGCCGCTGCGTCAGGATCTTGGTCCGCGCTATCTGGTCTGGGATGTGCCCGAGGATATCCGCATGGAAATAGAGAATTTGCACAAAATAAAAGATACCGACCATATCCTGGTGCTCCTGGAGCAGGCCGAAAATCTATTCGCCCGCTATATCGATATCTATAAAAAGAAATCCTCCATGCCGTCGTTGGAGCGGGGAGAAAGATAATTCCCAACTCAAAAGGAAACGGATGGATTTCGACTTGCAAGAAGATATGGTCTACGGCTATAAAGACGGCATGGGCCTCATCATAGGTATTTCCGCCGCAACTCGCCCATCGAACACCTGGGCCCCGAGACCCCGCCCATCTTAGTGCTCTAGGGCGACCGAGAAGAGCCCGCATTGCAGCGACAAGCCCAGCGCTTGGCCGCCGGCATGGAGGCACTGGACCTGGTCCACAAAATCGTCGTATTTCCCGGGGAACACGCAATGCCCGAGCCGCCGGGAAAAGACCAGGAAGAAGCTTTAGCCTGGTTCGGGCGCCATTTATTCTAATCCAAAGGAGGTTCCACCATGTATTCTATGGGACTGGCCATGACCATCAGACCGGGTTGTTACGACGAATATAAAAAGGCCCACGACGAATTGTGGCCCGAAATCGCCGAGGGTATGACCGCCAACGATATCGATATGGTTATCTACCGTCTGGGCAACCGGCTCATCATCCACGCCACGGCGCCGACTCAGGCCCATATGGAAGAGCGCACCGAACAGACAGTTACGGCGCGCTGGAACGAATATATGGGCAAATTGCTGGAGACCGACGAACAGGGACAGATCATATTCGAGCCCCTGGAAGAGGCCTTCGCCTTTGGCCGCTTCAAGACGGCGTAAATACGCTCTCTCGCTACGCTATGACAGAGGCGTCAATAGGTACGCTCTCAACCAGCGCGGCGATAGTATAACTGGCGCCTAAATGCCTGTAGAGCTTGTATCGTTGGCTGCCCCACAATCACCAGTGCCGCCGGTATGTCCACATCGGCCCCATCTCATTCTTGTCCTGGTCCAGCCGTGGCACATCGCCGCCGCAGCGGGGGCAGGTGGTCACCGTGCGCAATACCGGTGCCTGACATTTTGGGCAGGGTTGGACCAGCTTAAGGGCCAGATAAATGGCTACCGGCCCCATGAATAGTCCATACATCAGCCATTGGATGCCGCCCCCGCCGCGGCGAAACCCCATATAAAAAGCAATCGCCGCCAGGACCAGCCAGATGCCCAATAAGGCAGCCAGCACGCCCCATATTATTGTCCAAATCTCCATTAATTTCTCTCCCTTAGCGCATTTGACGCCAGGAGAAAATCCCCTCCCGCCCCTTTTTTGTCAACAACCCTTTTCGACCCGCCAATAGCTATTGCCAAAGGCCGCTGTCTATAATTAATCCCAGATTGATTTCAAGCTATCTGGATGGTTGCGCGTATATCCGGAATGCCTTCTGTTAAACACCTGGACATCAGTACTCCAAATTGGTATAACTAATGCGCCTACCCTCCTTGGAGAATACCCCATGCCCCTCAGCCAAGCCAAAATAGACCAGTACCACCGCGACGGCCAGATATCGGTCCCCGACCTGCTCACCAGCGACCAACTAGACACCCTGCGCCAACGCATTGAGGATATCGCCGAAAACCGCCTCGACTTCCCCGAGGACTGCCTGGAATACGAACCCGGTGTCGAACAACGACGCAGCCTGCTCACTTTGCGCAAAATAAATGGTCCGGCCGATCACGACCCCTTTTTCGTCGAGCACGCCGCCGCCCCCGCCCTACTCGAAACGGTGCAGGCCCTTCTTGGTCCGGATATCAAATTATTCGGCGACCAGATCTTTATGAAGCCGCCCGGCGGCCTGGAAAAAACCTATCACCAGGATTCGCCCTATTTCAAAATAGAGCCCATGGCCCTGGTCACCGCCTGGGTAGCCCTGGACGAAGTAACCCTGGACAACGGCTGTCTGTGGGTAGTCCCCGGTAGCCACAAAAACGGCCCCCTCGAACATTCCGAGCCCTGGATGGTGGGCGACCGCCAAGATATGAAAATTCCCGACAACGCCTTCCAGCGCCACCGGGAAATCCCCATCACCCTGCCCGCCGGCGGGGTCTCTTTCCACCACAGCCTACTGCTGCACCGCTCGGGCCCCAATAAGACTCCGCACCACCGCCGCGGCATGGCCACCCACTATATGAGCAGCCAATCGCGCTGGACCGGCGAGCCGGCCGACAAACCCAAGTACCCCTTGCTTACGGGCCAGGAATTCGCCGACTGCGTTTGAAGTCTGCCACGTCCAGGAGTCTCCGATCTTTCATACCCTTTTCTAGCGGACAAGCGCAGGGCCTGGTGGGGGTGGCCGGCGGCGTTTAGTGGGGGTGTGGTGGCCGGGAAGCTGAAGGCCGGGTAGGCGGCGCAGCCGGGTGGGGTGGGGAAGGCCGCAAGCGGGCCTCACTAAACGCCAGAGGCCGCCCCCACCAGACCCGCCCTCACTCCACTTCCCCTTCATCGCGAATTGCCCGCCAATTATACTGCTCCCGCCACCCCAACTCACCGCGAATAGCCGACGAATCGTATAGGCATTGATGCGCTTCAAACTCGCAGCGCACATCGCCCATATGGGAATAGTATTGCCCCAATAACTCTCTCGTCGGCGTCTCAACACATACGTCGAAAGCCGCCAGATTATAAGCCCTGAACCCCTCGACATCCGCCTCCAACCAGGCCTGGCAGGCAGTACCCACATCGCGGCCGTCGATATACCCCCACAGCACCCCGGCGGCCGAGTCATCGGTCTGGGTATGCGGCTGCAAACGCCAGGGATAGGAGCCCTCGTAGACAATCCGGTTGAGCCGCAGGGCCGCCACCGGCAAGCCGTGCCAGCGGCTAAAATCGGCAGCGACGCTTTCCAACGCCAATTTGGCCGAACCATACGCGCCCGGCGGCGCGGTGGGACTTTCTTCGCTAATCGGCAAATGCGGCTGCTGAGCCAGATCGCCGTATACTTCCATACTGGAAGCGTAGACCAAACGCTGGACCCCGGTATTGGCACAGGCCTGCAAAACGTTGTACCCGCCCATCATTACATTGCGGAAAGCGGCCGTGCGTGAAGACCAGACATCGGTGGGCACGCTGCCAAAATGCACCACCCCGTCGGCCCCGGCGAATAAATCGTTGAGGCCGTCGCCGTCGACCAGATCGTGCTGGGCATAATCGGCGTCCTGGTGCCCCACCGGCTGTATATCCAGGCCCAATACATCATAGCCAGCTGCCCGTAGAACCGCCACAATACTGCGGCCCGTGCCACCCTTGGCGCCCGTTACGACAATACGCTTCATTCCGCGCTCTAGTCTTTCACCCAAACCCGCTCTCCGTCCGATCCGTTATTTTTGCAGAGATCAAGAATCCTGCGGATAGACCAACCCTATTTCGGCCCGCCATTGGTCCAACAAGCGCATATTGCCCAGACTGTCGTCCCAAGATATGGCCGGGGCCTGGCGGTCCTGGATATGAGCGGCGACCGTATCGGCCTCGTAGGTAAACAGATCGCGGTCGACCTCAACGACGACTCCCTCGACCTTGCCGCCACGCTGCAATTCGATGGTACTGGGCGCAAACGGCGTATCCAGCGGCAGCGGCTCGGCCGCCGTGCGACAAGGGGAGGAAGGCAGCCACGGCTGCGGCAGGGACAGTATCCCATCGTCGCCGTATACCGTTAGCTCACTGCCCAGATTGGCGGCCACCGCGGTGCTTATTTGGGCGATAATATCGCCGTCAAATTGCAGCACCGCCGCCGTATAGTAGTCGACCCCGGAATCACCGACCAGGCCGCTGGCTTTGACCACCGTGGGATCTTGGAAAATTTTGCCCACCGCCGCCCCGGCCACTCGGCGCGCCATGGATGCCGGATAGCAACCCACATCCATAATGCCGCCGCCGCCCAGTTCGCGGTTGTAGGTGCGCGAATTGGGGTTGAAGCCGGCCTTGAAGCCAAAAGCCGAGCGAATGACCCGCACCTGCCCGATGGCCCCCTCCTGGATCAGTTCGGCCATCCGGGCTATCTGCGGATGGCAGCGGTACATGAAGGCCTCCATCAAAAAGACGTCGTTATCTCGGGCCGCCGCGATCATCGCCTCGACCTGACTCGCGTTCATCCCCATCGGTTTTTCCACCAGGATGTGCTTGCCGGCCCGGGCTGCCGCCGTCACCACGTCGAGATGAACCGGATGGATAGTGGCGATATAGACGGCGTCGATACTCGCGTCGGTAAATAATTCTCCGTATGAGCCGTAGGCCTTCTCAATGCCGAATTTGGCAGCGAATTGCGCCGCCTTGTCCAGATCGCGACTGGCCACCGCCGCCGCCTGTCCAGTTTTGGAGAAACGCAGCCCATTGCAAAAAACGCGGGCAATACTGCCGGGTCCGATAATACCCCATTGTAGCATGTTGAATGTCCTTTTGTATAAGTAGCACAAGTAACCCCGTCGCCCAGACGGCCAACGGGTGCCCCGTCAAAGTCCCAGGCGCTGGTACTGCTCGGCCGGGGCGTCATACGATTCCATCAAAGCCCGCATTTGTCCGGCCAGCCGTTGTTCGACCGCCTCGTCCTGCACGGGCTCCTGTTGCCCCGGATCCCCTTGCAGATCGTACAGCGCCGTATCCCAACGGGCGATATCGAAAGACCCCTTGCTGGGAATTTTCATAGTACTACAACCCTTGGTAAAAGAAAAGGGCTCGGCCAATTCGATCTGACCAGCCAGCTCATCGACACTGAAAGCCTCGCGCATACGCGTCGGCATCAGGGTATAATCATACAGCGGCGCGTTGTCTTTGCTGGCCGGAGAGCGCATATAGACATAGCGCCCGTCGGTGATATTGACCTGATGGCCGTGCTGCCCAAAAATGGCCGCTTCGCGCACCGGCCGGTCGGCGGCTATAACATCCTGCAGCCCGTGGCCGCGCATATCCGGCGTCGGCTCCAGCCCGAAAAAATCGAGCAAGGTCGGTCCCAGATCAATAGAGGGCTGCACCAGACTATCACGGCGCTGGCCGGCCTGCCCCTGGCGCGGGTCCCAGACAAAAAAAGGCGTATGCGCCACTTCCTCGTAAAAGGGCATCCAGCACTTGGCCCAGCAATCGTGCTCGCTGAGCAAAAAGCCGTGGTCGGTCCATACTACCAGCATGGTATCGTCCCACATATTCTGCTGGTCCATGGTATCGAGCAAATCGCCTAATTTGGCGTCGCACATGCTCAGCAGCGAGGCGTAGTGGCCGCGACACTGGTCGATCAGCGCCCGGCTTTCCTGCACGTGTTGGTATTGGGGCCAGTCGAAGAATCCATCGGCCCCATCGCCGACCAGCTCGCGATACATATCCTGATAGTGCCGCTGGGTGAAAAAGGGCTCATGCGGATCAAACGTTTCAATTTGCAAGAGCCAGTTGTCCTGGTCGCTGTTGCGACGCAAAAAGTCGATGCCGGCGTCAAAGGTCTTGGCCTGCGGTTGGTCGGCCTCGCGCTGCATATGCTGCCGATTGACCCGGTCCTGCCGGTGCCAGGGCCCGTCCAGATCGTTGCTGCCGTGGGCCCGGCCCTTGGGCGGGTCTTCGACTTGGCCAATCCAAGGATCGCCCTCCTGGCCGCGGAAGAATTCCCAGGTATTGTACTGGGTATGGTAGGTGGCCCCGCCGGCTTCCCAGTAGTGGTAATGGTCGCTAATCAAATGGCTGCTGACCCCGTTTTGGCGCAGCAGGCGCGGCACCGAATCGTCGAAGGGCTCCAACGGCCCCCACGAGCGGTGTAAAAAATTGGGCCGCCCGGTGTGCAAATCGCGCCGGGCCGGCATGCAGGGCATGGAGCAGATATAGCTGCGGTCGAAGGTCAGGGTGCGCTCGGCCAGGCGCTGGAAATTGGGCGCGTGGGTCCAGTCGCAGCCGTAGGGCGGCAGCATATGGCGGTTGAGCGAATCGAACATCAGCATGACGACTTTCATGGGTGCTCCTCAATTTGGTAGTGCATTGTCTGTAATGGGACGGTCTTCGGGGGGCTGGCCTCTGGCGGTATATGAGTCCCGCTTCCGGCCCTCCCTACCCCACCCGGCTGCGCCGCCCGCCCGGCCTCCAGCTTCCCCGCCCCTCTCCCCCATATACCGCCGCCGGCCACTCCCCGAAGACCTGCGGTGGTACAGCGGTATTGCCGCATCTGGAAGGTCATCGCATAAAGCGGATAGGGCCGACTAAATCGATCGCTTTCTGTCTCATTCAGGTAGGTCAAATAGTCCAGCTTCGATAATCAGCGCTCTTTCAGCCAAACGTTCGGGATGATTGAATTGCAATAATCGAGTGGTTATTCGGCCTGTGGCCGTTCGGGAAGGTCCTATCGATCAGGCAATATTCACACCGCCCCTTAGCCCTGTCGATAACCTGCTGCCTCAATAATGCGGGTATATACTCCCTGGGCAAAACCGGCTCAAGCCGCTTTGAGCTTCATAGTCGCTCGCGCTTTGGCAATGCGGACCAGATGCTCTAATAATTGGTATTGTGCCCATTCTGTTTCCTCTGCGGCGGACAAACCACCCGCCCTACTCTTATCCAATAACTCATCTACGCGCTTCTGCAGGGCTGCAGAGGGGCGCAATTGGACTATCTCCTCCGGTCCGGGCAGCGAGGCAAGTATTTCCAGAACTTGGACGATGCCGTTGTATTGGGGCTTGGCCGCTAACTGCACGGCACGCACGCCCAAATCCAGTATCTGGGGGAGCTGGCTTTCCAGATCGTGCAATTGAAGGGCAAGCTCTTCGGGGACTTCAACAGAGATTTTCATAAATCCAACCTTCCTGCAACAGCGTTTCGGATTGCTTCATTTCTTTAAAATATATCCTGCTACCCCACAGGCCGACTCTGCACCCGCCGAATCATTACTTCTGGCTTAATATAGGACCGGGGATTTTCTATCACCACCGATTCAATGCAATACAGGCACTCCACCAGGCGATCAAATGTCGCTTTCAAACGCCCCAACAGCGCCTCTTGTTCGGCATTTATCCGAGGTTTAATGATAAATTCTTTAGTCATATTTTCTTATTTCTTGTCTTCAGTTTCAGTTCTTTTCTTCTGCACGTATAATGCCTCTGTAATCATTTCCCTAATTTTACGCAGTTTCACTGTCCACCAAGGCGGGTGGGGGATGGTCCCGAAGCGGATTCCACCCGACCCGGGTGCCCGCGCAGCGGGCGGGTCGGAGTGGCCTCGGAGCGCGTAGCGCGAGAATGAGCGTAGGGACCGTCCCCCACCCGCCGTAGCTAGCCAGTTAATCAAGTCATCCCAGTAGCAAAAACGACTTGCTGCACCCCTCTTTAAAACGTAACCTTAGCCCCGTATCCCCCACCACCGCACACAATACCCCATTCCCCCACCCCTGTCAAAACACACAGGAGACCACATGACCACCTACCGCGCCGCCGTTATCGGCCTGGGCCGCATGGGCAGCACCTTCGACGACGAAATGACCGAGGGCGGCTCGATTTTCCTGCCCTATTGCCACGCCCCTTCCTACTGCGCCTCGCCGCGCACCGAATTGGTCTCTGGGGCCGACCTGCACGACGAACAACGCGCCATTTTCGGCGACCGCTGGGGCCTGGACCAAGACCACCTCTACAGCGATTACCGGCAAATGCTGGAACAGGAAAATCTAGACATCGTCAGCATTTGCACCACCGCCCGCATCCGCTCGCAAATCGTCCAGGACTGCGCCCGCGCCGGGGTCAAGGCTATCTGGGCCGAAAAGCCCATCGCCCTAACCTTAGCCGAAGCCGATACCATGGTCGAAGTCTGCCGCCAACACGGCACCGCCCTGGCCATTAACTGCGCCCGCCGCTGGAATCCCTTTTTCAGCGAAGCCCGCCGCCTAATAGACGCCGGCGAATTGGGCCAAGTGCTCCAGGTCACCGGCTACGCCCAATGCGGCCTGTCGCACAACGGCAGCCATCTCCTAGACATCGTCCGCTATATGGCCGGGGGTCAGGTGGAATGGGTTTTTGGTGAAATGGAATCGGACGAGGCGGCCCAGGGCGAAACCGACCCGCAGGGCAACGGCTATCTCAGTTTTGACAACGGCGTCCGCGCCTTTATCCGCGCCACCCCCACCGGCGTGGCATCCTGGGAAATAGACGTTATCGGCACCGAGGGGCGCATCCGCTCGACGGCCAATAGCACCCAGATGGAGTATATCCGCACCGCCCCGGGCGGCAATCGCGGCCGCGGCGTGCCGGCGCACGTGCCCTTCCCCTACCCCACCCATATCCAGGGCATGGGCCTGACCATTATCGACGACCTGGTCCAGGCCATTGAAACCGGCTCGGCGCCGCGCTGCTCGGGCGACGACGGCCTGGCCGCCCTGGAAGTGGCCATCGCCCTGCGTCAATCGCACCGCGACGGCTTCACCCGCGTCAATCTACCGCTGGCCGACCGCTCGCTGGGCATCCTCTCCTCGGAAATTGGCCAGGACCATATCCCGGCCCGAGTAAGAAGACAGCAAGCTGCCCAAAGCTAAACCATACTTGCCGGCCAGCCCCTTTTATTAAGCGGGCTACCCAAGGGTCTGGAGGGGCGGCCGGCGGCGGTATGTGGGGGCGGTGGGCGGGGCAGTTGGAAGCCGGGCGGGCGGCGCAGCCGGGCGGCAGGGGGAAGGCTGGAAACGGGCATCACATACCGCCAGAGGCCGCTCCCCCAGACCCGCCCCAGCCCAGTTACCCCACCCACCATACAGCGGCATCAGCGCAGATACTCATCCGGCTTAGCCGCATTGGGCGGCCAGTAGCCATCCCTGGATTGTTGCCACTGATTGCCGCACAGCCCGCTTATCACGCTCCATTCGGCGGGACTGGGGTCGGGATCGGGATGGAAGAGGAAACGACTGCCCCCGGCTTCCTGGGTGGCCCGGAGAATACCGGCCAAATCGCGCCCCGGCATGGCATCGCCGGCGTGCGGGGCACGGCCGGTCGAGACCCAGAAGATGACCTTGTCGTCGTCCTGGATGGCGGCTAAAGCCCGCTGCGTTTCGCTGTAGACGAATTCACTGAAAAATTCGTCTGGGAATCCCATCTCCATATCCAGCAGCGACTGCACCCCCGGCAGGCGCAGGCCGAAGAGCGACTCGACCAGCAGGAAGCAATCGGCTTCGCTCAGGGAAGGGTTCCACTCGGCAAATTTCTGCACCCAGCGGGCAACGGTGCCATACAGGCCGTCGAAGCCGCGGTGCCAATAGTAGTGCTTGGGGAAAATATAGTCGAAATACGCCGGCATCTGCTGGTAGTCCTGGCCGGTCAGCGACGAAAAGGTGGTGATGCGCGGAATACCGCCCAATTCGACATAACGGTCGACTCGGTCGAGATCGGCGCGGGCCTGCACCCAGGTATAGCGAGATCTTTCCCGCCGCGCCCTGAACCAGTAGAGGGCATCCTCGTTGATATCAAAGAGATTCAGCCCGGCCAATGTCCCGCCCGGAGCCCAGTAGCGCACCAGATCGGGGGTGAGATTGTGGAAGCGCTGGTGCAGATGGGCGATGCCGCGTTCCAACCGATCGACGTCAAAACCCATCTCACTGAACTGGGCCCCTTCGCCTGGGCGCAGTTCAAAGAGTTCGCCGCCGTGGTGCCAGGCCAGTTCGTAGTGGTTTTCGCCCGGCCCATCGATGATTACGCCGTTGACCTGGGGATAGCGGTTGACCAGGCTCTGCACGTGGGCCGTGCTGCCGCTGTCGAAGACCATTATATGCCAACCCCGTCCAGCCGCATCGTCGAGCATGGCGCTCAATGCCCGCTCCTTCTCGACATCGCGGGGTGTCTCTGCGGGCGGCTCCAGGCCCAGGTCCGCATAGGCTTGAGGATCTTGTGGAAAGGCGGCGACCCGACCGCCGTCCTCCCCCGTAAAGAACATGCGTCCCACGACAATGCCGCGCACGCCGCCGTCTTCCCAAGCGTCGAAGATAGGCTTGTAGTTGGCCATATAGCGTTCCAGCGGATTAAAGGCGAATATCCAGCATTTCATATACGGCTCCTATGGTTTCCCGATTATTGCGTCCTGCAAATCAAAAGGTCTAGCACCGGGCGGTTTCCTTGGGTGGGCCGGCTTCCTGGCGGGCAGTAAACTCGGGGCCTGCGCCCCCTCAGACATCACTGCCCGCCTTCCAGCCGACCCACCCAAGGAAACCTCAAGTAGTTGCATCTCCTGCGTATCACAGTACCGGCCTTGCACAGGGAAACTAGCCGCTTTGCAAAACCGGCTTTATGGCTTTTCCATGGTGCATATCGTCAATCGCCTGATTGATATCCTCCAGCTGGTAAAACGAGATCAGACGATCAAAGGGAAAACGCCCACTCAGGTACAAATCGATAAGGCGGGGAATAAAGATATCGGGGACACTATCGCCCTGGACAACGCCCCGCAGGGTCCGTCCCAACAGTAGGTGGCGCATCGGCACCTCCACTTGGGCGTCGGCCGCACCCCCGCCAATATGGGCGCACGAGCCCAGAATTGCTAGACATTCGACCGCCTGGCGCAGCAGCGCCGGCACGCCCGTGGTGTCCAACGAATAATTGACGCCCCCCGCACAAATGGCCTGCACGGCGGCTACCAGATCATCCGTTTCGGCCCCGTCAATTGTATGGGTGGCGCCCAACTCGCCGGCCAAGGCCAGCCGTTGCGGATTGATATCCACCGCAATAATGGTGCTACAGCCGGCGACAACGGCCCCCATCAGCGCACTCAAACCGACCGATCCCGTGCCAATTATGAGGATTGAGGAATCGGCCTTGGCAGCCAGTGAATTGAGGACCGCCCCCGCACCCGTCTGTATACCGCACCCCAAGGGGCCCAGCAATTCAAGGGGTACATCCCGATCAACCTTGACAACGTTGCGCTCCGTCGCCATCGCATAATCGGCAAAAGACGACTGGCCAAAAAAACACCCGTGGACGACCTCTCCATTTTGACTGAGAGGCGAGGAGCCATCCGCTCTTTTGCCGCCAAAAGTTAGTTCCACCACATCGAGGCAGTAGGCGGCCTGGTCATTCTGGCAATTGGGGCAAATTCCGCAGGAATTATACGTCAGCACAACCCGATCGCCCGGCTGCACTTTGGTCACCGCCGAGCCGACCTCTTCGACGACGCCCGATCCTTCGTGTCCCAGGACAATGGGATGAGGAATAGGCCGCACACCGTGCTGCACTTTTACATCTGTATGACATACCCCCACGCCCTCGATCCGGACCAAGACTTCGTTTGCCCGGGGCGATTCCAAGTCGATGGATTCAAGACTGAATGGAGCCGCTTCTCCGCGCAGGACGGCAGCTTTAATACGCATAGATTCTCCTGTGGATCAAACGGATAGACATTTAAGTAAAACAGGCAAATCATAGGAGGGCCGATGGGCAAAACGCGTCAATCCCAGATGCAACCGCACCTGCGCCCCCGGCCCCAATTGCACCTGCAGATGCCGGCTGTCGATATCAATGGCCCGTTCTCCTTGTGTATCGCTTTGCAGCTGGCCCCCGGTAAAATGATGCTCGCCAAACGAACCAGCCTGCAGCAAGACGGGATGCCCCGCCACCGGATCGGTATTCACCAAGGTCAGTGAAACAGATTCGGCGCCGACCCCATCGACCAGGGCAGCGACGTATTCGGGCAGTCCGGCACGCCGCCGCTGCGGATCGAAATAGCGCACGTGACTCTGCAGCAGCCCGCCGTTATAAAGGGCCGCCGGGGTCCCCATGGCCATCTGGATAAGCGCCTCTGGCACCACCGGATTCATATTTTGAAAGTGGTAACACTCGCGTGTCTCGGGGTCGCTATCGTCGGCTTCTAACCGCTCCAGGCTGCGGCAAATGCTGGAGTCGGTCGAATTGAAAACCTGGTCTAGATAAGCCGAATTTTGCCCCTGCTGAAAGGCGAACCAGGCCTTGGGCGGACAAATCCCGGCCTTGCCCGCGCCCCAGTCTGGGGGCAGGCCAATAAAATCGGCGCGGTCGGGGAAGATTTCGTCAATGCGGGCCAGATCCTCGGGACTCTGACTCAAATAGTGAAGATGGATATATAAATACGGGTCGGGCGCCCGAAAATCGAACCAGCCGCCGTCGCCGCGACGGGCCGGGACCTTTATCTGGCCGTCCTCTTCACGCCGGTTTTCCCACAGCATATCCAGCTGCGAACGAGCCAGATCCAAATGCGAGAAATCGCCCGTCATAAGCAGGGCGCAACTGCCGGCCACCAACGCCGGCTCGACGATATTGCGGGCCCCGTGCGGCCAGCGCCAACCGTAGTAGCCGCCCCACCATTTGCCCTCCATCAACTCGCCGATAGTCCCCGTCGGGCCAATATTGTCGGGCATAATGCCGCCGTTGGCCTTGCAGCGTTGCTCCCAGGCCCCCAGATAATCGAGCACCCACTGCTTGTAGCGATCTTCGCCGGTGTACAGATAGGCGTTGGTAATCAGACTGGTCGAACTCAGATTGAGGGGCACATCACCGCGGGTCAACCGTTGGTTGATGCGTTCGAGGATCTGGGCAAAGGTCTCGTCGTCGCTCCAGGCGACCCGGGAGTGGGGATCGGCCGGATCAAAACCGGGCAAATCCTCAAATGGGGCCAGGTAGTTATCCAGAATGGGCCGGTGATAATCCCAATCAGTTAAAGTAGTGACAAAGCGGGGCCCGCGGCTGCCGTTGAGCGGCGAGCGCAACATTTTTCGTGCGGCGTCCCAATTGTCGGCCAACGGATCTTCGCCCATATACATAGCGGCGTAGCGCAGCGCCCGGGCCCGGTCTATATGGTGCTGCGGGTCGGCCATCCCCAGATAGTAGATATAGGTATAGCTCTCGGAGTGGTGGAACCAATCAAAGCCGGTGACGAATTCGCGCTCGACAGTGCCGTAATTACCGTATTGCCAGGTAATGGCGTCCCATTCCTTGCGGGCGATCTGGTGGATATGCTCGCTACCGCCCAGCAAATAGAACAGAGGGAACGACAAAAAGGCCTCGTAGCCGTTGTCGGTGCCATCCATGCTGGTCCACTCCGTACGCTGGATTAAGGTGCCATCGGGGCGCGTACTGTGTTCGACAAAGGGCTGTGCGGCCCGGTCCATTACCGCCATTAGTTGGCGTTGGCGCACGGCCCATTCGGGCGGGCTCTGGCGCTTATCGACTGTAATTGTTGTAGCGGCCATTTCTTCCTTTCTCTCTTCGGATGACGGCCCAGGGCCGACCGTTTATACCAAATTGACCTCAAGATGGCCGGGTACTTTAGCTGTTTCTCCGGAAAAACACCGCCAAACATCCAGCCATCAGTACTGCAAATTGATTCAAGTGGGACGCAAATCTGTATACCTGCCTCCCCGCTCGCCGCCTTCCCCGCGCACCAGGAAAACCGGGATCGGATGCTGGTCCATATCGACCCAAGCCGTATCGGTGCTGCAATAGCGTATGGTATAGCCGGCGCGGCGGCGCGGGCTGGTGTTGACCTGGCTGCCGTGGAGGATATACGAATCGTGGATCGATACGCTGCCAGCCCGCATCGCCATAAGCACCGCCCGCTCTTCCATTTGCGGCGTAACCACAATCTTCTTTGTCAACATCTCCGTTTCCCCCGCCGGCACCGTATCCAGTGCTCGGTGCCCCCGGTGCGAACCCGGTATGATGCGCATAGCGGCGTTGTCGGCGTCGGCCTCGTCGATGGCCAGCCATACCGTGGCGACATCGGTGCCGTGGACACTGGGCCAATAGGTATTGTCCTGGTGCCAGCCGACGCTGGTGCCATCGCCCGGCTTTTTAATGAACATGCTCGAATAGACCAAAATCAGATTAGGCCCCAACACAGCCTCCACCGCGTCCAACAAACGCGGCTGGGTGCAGATCTCAAGCCAGAATACTTCCCTGGTATGCGGTTCACCGTAGTACTGATCTCGTTCGAGAAAATCGGCCCGCTGGGCCACGGCAAGAGTATGCTGCATGGCCGTCACTTCTTCACCGGTGAAGATATCGGCAAAGAAGCAATAGCCTTCCTCGGCATACAGACCGGCGTCGGTGTTGAGCACTTTCCTCTCCTTTTTTTGGGTCCGACCTACCGTCAAATCCCGTAGACCCGGGCCGCGTTCCCCCCCAATATCTTGGTCTGCTCGACCGGGTCGAGGTCGGCGGTAAAAATCCGCAGCGTTTCCAGGCTCTGGCGATAGGTGAGAAAACGCCCGACCGGCATCCAATCCGAGCCCCACAGCAGGCGATCCGGCCCCAACCCTTCGAGCAGGCGGCGGAAATAGCGCCGCGCCTGGGGACAGCGAAAATCCCATTGGTTGGCCGCCGCAGCGTAAAACCCGGAAGCCTTTACCGCTAGATTGGCACAATCCGCCCCTTGCAATAACCCACCGTACGTCTCATCGTCCGGATCGGGTCCTCCGGGTAGAGCGGGCAATCCCAAGTGATTGGCGACAAAGTCGATCTGCGGGTATCTCCAGGCCAATTCCACCAGGGGGCCGTAATTGACCGGAAAGAGCTGCAAATTGCACGCTAGGCCAGTATCCTGGTAGGCTTGCCACAGAGGCTCGCAGGGCTCTTCCAGCAGCCATTGCAGACTTTCATTGGGATTGGGCGCGTAATAGCTGGTGCCCACCGCGCCAAATTCTTCCCGCGCCCGCAGGACCTGCTCGGCCGCGGTGGATTCGTGCAAGGGCACATCGACCAATACCGCCAGGCGGTCTGGATGGGCTCGGCCCCACTGGGCGCAGTCTTGGTTATTAGTAGCAGAATACTCTTCTACCGACAGCACCACGGCTTTTTCTACTTCGCATTGGTCCATCAGGTAGAGCAGTCGGTCGAGCCGGCCAATATCGGCAAAGGGTTCCATAGGAGCAAAGTTGGCAAACAGGTGGACGTGAGCATCGATAATGGGCATTGCGGCCTCCTTCTGGTACTAGAAACGGACGTCTGACAGAAACAATTAACGCCCATTGAATACGCCATAACCCAGCGTCCGGCAAATCGACCGGCGGCACGGCCTGCCTCGGCCTATCAGGCGCTCAAGAAAACCTGGCCCTCTCCCGTGCCGTTGACAGACAGAGCCGCTCCGGCCATAATCAGGGCTCGACAGCCGTTAACGCAACAGAGAAAGGCAAGCCCATGTCCAATCCACCGCTGGTCCGCGTCGGCGTCCTCACCTGCTCCCGCTACGTGCATATCTCCGGCATCTGGGGCCCCATTATCGACCCCACTTGTAGCCAACCGTTTAAAGGCTGCACCACCCGCATGACCGGCATGGTCATGACCCACGTCTGGGATTTCGACAAAGAAGGCGTCAAAGATTTCTGCGCTACCTACAAAGGCGTCGAGGCGGTAGACAATTATTGGGATATGGTGGGCAAGGTGGACGGGATTATCCTCTCCGATTTCGATTCGGCCCTGCACTTCGTTGAATTGGCCCGCCCCTATCTGGAAGCCGGCGTGCCCATCTTTATCAACCGCCCGTTCGCCCTCAATTTGGCCGATGCCCAGGAAATAATCGAGCTGTCCAAAAAGCACGATACGCCCATCATGTCGGGCTCGTCCTTCGGCTGCGCCCCGGAAATTGAACATATCAAATCGGAAGTGGCCGCCATTGAACCAATTAGGGGCTTCGCCACCGCCAATTCCATGTCCGATTACCCTACCCACGGCATTCACGGCCTATACATGATCTATGCCTGCATTGGCGGCGGCATCAACAGCGTCGCCTACCAGACCCCCGACTGGCGCACTCCCAACGGCCACCTCACCTTTGAATACGCCCCCAGAGGGGTAGACGGCAAGACCTTTTACGGCTCGCTGCAGGAAATATCGGGCACTTGGGGCTGGATACGCGTATTCGGCGAACGCACCTTTGAGCAATTCCTCCACAGCGGTATCCACTTCTGGGTACCGCTGCTGCTGCAAATGCAGCAAATGTTCGAAACGCGGGTGATGCCCGAGCCCCACGAAGCCATTTACGAGAAGGTGCAAATGTTTCTGGCTGGCTTCAAATCGCATATCGAATGCGGCGGAGCGCCAGTCAGACTGGACCAAGTCGGCGACTGGACGGCCCCCCTGCTCAATCCCGATCCCTATCCCGATAGTTTTTTTGGCTAGACGCTAAAAGCACTGTAACGACGGTATGGTAGTTGATTTCTCTTGCATAAGGAGCCCGCAATGGTCGAGCAAACCGCCCTGTCAAAACCGCTTTATAATACCGTCATAGAGAAAGACCTCGAAATCCCCATGCGCGACGGCACCATCCTACGCGCCAATATCATCCGGCCCGACAGCGACGGGGCCTATCCCGCCCTCTTGGAACGCACCCCTTACAATAAGGACGGCGGCTCGGAAAACTCGGTGGGCTCGCCCGAATTCTTCGCCCAGCGCGGCTATGCCGTGGTCATCCAGGACGTCCGCGGCCGCTTTGCCTCGGAGGGCGATTTCTACCCCTTTAAAGACGACGGGGACGGCCTCAACCGCGACGGCTACGACAGCGTCGAATGGATCGCCGCCCAACCCTGGTGCAACGGCGGCGTCGGCATGTTCGGTGGTTCCTACTCGGGGGCCACCCAATACCGAGCGGCGCTCAGCCGTCCCCCCCATCTGAAAGCCCTGTTCGTGCGCGAGTCGTCGGCCGATTTCCAGCGTGAATGGGTCTACCGGGACGGCGCCTTTGAATTGGGCTTTAGCCTGTATTGGGTCCACACTGTGACCCAGTCCAATCTGGCCCATTTAGCCCAAGGGGAAGAATACACCCGACAAAAGGAACTCCTGACCCGCGTCCGGGCGGATATGGACGACTGGTACGAACAACTACCCCTGTACCCCTGTCCTTTTGTAGAGGGCCTGAGCGACTGGCACAATACCTGGCTTGAACAGCCTGAGGACGGCCCCTACTGGTGGCAATTCAACATCGAGAAATTCCACCACCAGATCGAAACACCCACCTACCATCAGGGCGGCTGGTTCGATATTTTTCTGGGCGGCACGTTGAAAAATTATATGGGCCTAAAACGCCGCGCCCGCACAGACCAGGCTCGCCGGAGCCAGAAACTTATTATAGGCCCCTGGGTCCACGGTTCCGGCAATATCAATAAGCAGACAGCGGGCGAATTTGATTTTGGCCCAACGGCGGCCAAGGATTTCAACGCCATGCGTCTGCCCTGGTTCGACTACTGGCTGAAAGGGATCGACAGCGGCGTTATGGACCAAGCCCCGGTGCGCATTTTCGTCATGGGGCGCAACCAATGGCGCGACGAGGCCGATTGGCCCCTGCCCGATACCCGCTACACCAACTACTATCTGCACGACGGATCCAGCGGCTCCATTGCCTCGCTCAACGACGGCACCTTGGCTACAGAGCCCCCGGCAGGCAGTGAAAACCCGGACAGCTTTGTCTACGATCCCTACCAGCCGGTGCCGACTTTGGGAGGCAATACCCTGGGCATCCCCGACGGGGTCCGTGACCAGCGGCCCGTCGACGAGCTCTGTCTCACCTTCACCAGCCCACCTCTCAGCGACGAATTGGAAGTAACCGGTCCGGTGCAGGCGGTATTATTCGGCATGTCCTCGGCCCCCGACACCGACTGGATAGTACGGCTTGAAGACGTGCACCCGGACGGCTATTCGCGCATTCTTTGCGACGGCATTCTACGGGCCCGCTACCGCCAATCCTACGAGCGACCCGAATTGCTCGAAGCCGGTAAAATCTATCGCTTTGACGTCGATTTGTGGGCCACCAGCAACGCCTTTCTGCCGGGCCACCGGCTGCGCGTCGCCATCACCAGCAGTTCGTTTCCCCGCTTTGACCGCAACCTCAATACCGGCGGCCCCATCCATCGGGAGGCCGTTGGACAGGTCGCCGTCAACACGATTTTTCACGATATGCTCAGACCCTCCCATATCGTCCTGCCGGTTATCCAGCGCTGACCGAGGCCTTGGCCCAAAATACCCATCCTCTCTAACCCAAAAATGACGGCATTGGGGCCGCTAGCCCCTTTGCCGTTCTATCTAATTATTTACCAGTCTCTGCGTCCGAATCGACGCCCTCCATATAGAGCCGGCGTTGCCACAGGGCTATTTTTTTGCAAAAAAATCTCTATCGCCGTGGTGTTTTGACCGTCGCCGCGTGTCTTTAAAGACGAGAGGCCGCTAGCCCTGCACCCACAGCCAAAAGGCCACCATGCCCGCACGAACCGCCGAATTAGTCCTGCAGACCCGCCGGGGCGACGACCGCGCCTTTTCCGACTTGGTGCGCCACTACGAACAAGCGGCCTTGGCCACCGCCCTGGCTCTGATACCCAGCTCCGAAGAAGCCCGCGATATCGCCCAAGATGCCTTTGTCGAGGCCTATTGCAAATTGCCCCAACTGCAAGAGCCAGCCCGTTTTGGCGGCTGGCTGCGCACCATCGTGCGACATCGGGCCCTCAACTGGCAACGACACCGCCGCAGGGCGCCCTTTACCCCATTGGAAGCAGAGGAAGTACCCGCCGCCGTGGCTGGTGCCGCCGCCCAGACCAGCGCCGACCAACAGCGTCACCGGGAGCTGTGGAACGCGGTCCAGGAACTGCCCGAAAGTCAACGCGAGATCGTCCTGATGTACTATTCGCAACGGGCTTCGTACCGGCAAATAGCGAGTACCCTGGATCTGTCGGTGTCCACCGTCAACGAGCGTCTGCGCCGAGCCCGCCGGCAATTGCTCGACCGGCTTTCACTGGCAGACAGAGAGGAGTGGAGCATGCCCCCGACCAGTCTGGAAAAAGCCGTCGAGGAATCGATCTACCAGATCGCCCGCCAGGAAATCCACCAGATTTTGCCCCTAGACGGCACCGACCATATCGCTTTCTTTTGCGGCGTCGATACCAATCTGGAAATTTGTCGCACCGACGGCACCGAAGTAGTCCTTAGCGGTAGCCGCACCGCCATCGGCCATTCGGCCGCGGCGGCGCAAGGCAATTTACAGGCCGTGGGTGTGCAGGCAGACCAAGTCGACGACTTTCTGGCCAGTGGCCCCCACCCGGTTGAAATTGGCATTGGCACCGACCTCCAAAATGACCAGTACCATTCCACTACCATGACTTCCCAATGGTGGCGCGATTTACTGACCCAGGCGACTACTTCCTTCAACCCGCAAGACACCCCGGATAATTACCGCACCTGGGGCAGCCAGGCCCTGTACGGGGAAATGACAACGCGAGAGGTAGCTATTTTTCAGCGCTTGCGCCACGACCTGGGCCGGCGCCTCACCCGCCTCACCCTGGGCAGCGAAAAAGCCCGTTATATCCTCATGTCCCAAGAGCACTACACAGAATCCATCCGCCGTGTCTTCGCCCGCGCCAATAACACCTTCGATCCCATGGTCCACGGCGCGGTCGGCCGGGCCGAGCTGGTCGTGGCCCTACCGCCCGGCGTCGGTATCACCGTCTTTCGACCGGCCAATCTGAAAGTAGCCGACCTGCACAGTCCCTTGAATATTATCCACGGCCAGGAGGTGGATATTGAAAATGTGCAGGGCGATATCCACCTGCTCAATACCCACGTGGCCCGCGCGACAGGGACCCGCGGTATCTACCGCCACAGCCAGACGACTTTTGCCGGAGCCAATCTGCCACACCCTTTTGAATCAGTGCGCGAACCGGTCCGGCAGACCCACATGAGCAATATGGTTGGGACCATCCAGGTCGATCTGGCCCGCGTCAATCTGGATGCGGCCGACCTCCACGGCGATATCGAGATCCGCAACCGCTTTGGCGACACCCGCTTTAATCTGAGCACCCACCGTCCAGACAGCCGCTATCTGCTCGAGGCCGATTCAGGGGCGGTGCAGGCCTCTGTCGCCGCCGACCGAATTGGCACCTTGCAACTGGCCCTACATACACTGTGCGGCCCGATCAATGCCCGACCGCTACAAACCGACGCCCAACCTAGTTGGAATAATTGGACCACCCCGTCCCTGGTCAGTTTTACTACCCGGACCGACCAGAGCCCGGAAGCGGCCCTATGCATTGCCACCAGAGATGGCGCCATAACTGTCTCCAGTCATTAGCCCGAGTAATTTTTTCCCGACGAGACAAAGAAATCGAACATCTGCCCAGCCCCGCTCGTCTTACTAATAGCGCCACAGATTATACCAGATTGAATTCAAGCTTCCGGGTATTTTTGCTGCTCCTCTGGGGGAATACCGTTAAAAATTCGGATATCAGTGCTTCATATTTAAGAGGGCCCGGGAGGACGGGTACAAAAAATATGCTACCGTTTTCGGCTTGGCCGTCACTAATGAGGTAGAAACAAAAGAGTAAGTCTAATGACCCGAATTCTGCCAAATTTTAGATGTAGAAGGCATTTTTCTCAGGGAATATCTAAATTCTGATTAAAAATTAAAAAATTTTGCCTATTTTATAATTTTTTTTAATTTACTAAGTAAATATTACTCTATTTTATCAATTTTATAAAAAAATTACCCTTGACACGGTTAATAAGAAAAAATACAATGATGAGTAGCTTTTGAGACCAACAGGAGAAACCTCATGACCGACAGACACGCTCCCTCGTGGCACCGCGCCGTCCGTCCAAGCAAACAAGACCTACTCGTCCAGGCCAAGCTATACGGCCTGACTAGCCTGGCCGTAACCATTGTCGTGACCCTGATCTATTTATTCGCCTAAACCAACCCACCGCCGCAGGAGAAATACCGTGCATAAAACCCGCCTATTACAGTGGTTAGGCCCCTTGGCTCTACTGCTGGCACCGCTGCCTGGAAAGGCCCACCAGGAAGCCCAGACCGATCTGCCCGCCATTCGGGCCGTCCGCCTAGAAACAGGTGAATTGGAATTGGACGGCCGCCTTCAGGACCCCGTCTGGCAGCGGGCCCCCAAGGCCAGCGGCTTTACCCAGCGCGATCCGGACGAGGGCCAACCCGCCAGCGAAGAGACCACCGTGCAATTGGCCTACGACGACGAGGCCCTCTACATCGGCGTCATGTGCTACGACAGCGAGCCCGAGGAAATAGTCTCGCGTCTGGCCCGCCGCGACCGCTGGGTCGAATCCGACCGCATCTCGGTCAACCTCAATCCGCACCACGACCATCAGACCGGCTATTTTTTCTCCGTCGGCCCCTCGGGTTGGATGATGGACGGTGTACTCTTTGACGATACCAGCGAAGACGATACCTGGGACGGAGTCTGGGAGGTAAAAACTTCGCGCAACGACGAAGGCTGGTGCGCCGAATACCGCATCCCCTACCACGTTTTGCGCTTCAGCCCGCAGGCCGAATACACCTGGGGCATCAATATCCTGCGCGATATCGTCCGCAAGCAGGAGCGCGATTTTTGGATTTTGGTGCCCAAAGCCGAAAACGGCTGGGTCTCGCGCTTTGGCCATGTCGAAGGCATTGCCGGCATCCACCCGCCCGCCCACCTCGAAATTTTGCCCTTTGGCCTGGGACGCTCCACTTTCCAAGGCAGCACCGACGGCGGCAACGATCTATTTTCCACCTTTGGCCTCGACCTGCGCTACGGCTTGGCCTCCAATATATCTCTCAACGCCACCGTAAACCCCGATTTCGGTCAGGTCGAGGCCGATCCGGCAGTTTTGAATCTGGGCGTCTTCGAGACCTTTTTCCGCGAGCGCCGCCCCTTTTTCGTCGAGGGCAGCGCCATTTTCAATGCGCCCTGGCCCGATATTGTCGGCATTAACGGCCCGGCCACCCTCTTCCATTCGCGCCGCATTGGCAAGCAGCCGGGCCGCTTTGAGCCCGAATCCGGTGATTTGGGTACCCGTCCAGACGGCACCACCATTTTAGGCGCCACCAAACTCACCGGCAAGACCGCCCGCGGCATGTCCTTCGGACTTATTACCGCCCGCACCGGCGCCGAACACGCCCCCTTGGAGCAGATATTCACCGATCCCATCACCGGCGAAGAAACTAGCGAGACCACTCGTTTCCGCCTCGAATCGCCGACCAATTACCTGGCCGGCCGCCTGCAGCAGGACCTGGGCGCCCATTCCACCGCCGGCTTCACCCTTACCGCCGTCCAGGGCAGCGCCTTTGAATCCTCGTACGTGGGCTCCATGGACGGCCATTTCAAATGGCGCGACAACGCCTACCGGGTCTACACCCGCCTCAGCGGCAGCCGCACCGGCCAGGAAGGACGCCAAAACGGCTACGAAGGCTTGGCCTACTTTTCCAAATTCTCCGGCTGGTTCGGTGGCCAGGCCTATGTCGATACTCGCTCCCCCAATTTCGACACCAATGAATTGGGCTTTATGAATCGCAACGACCGCATCCAGACCGGGGCCCATATCTACGCCCAGATCCAACAGCCCTGGGCCCTGGCCCGGCGCTCGGGCTTCAATATCAATACCTGGAGCCACTGGAATTACGACCGGGTCGGCATTTACCGCGGCGTCAATTTCAATAACTGGCACAACCTCAAAAATTACTGGTGGCTCAATTTCGGTATCAACCGCGCCTTCGCCGCCCAGGACGATTTAGTAACGCGCGGCGGCCCCCTCATGAAAACCCCGGCCAATATCAATTTCTGGTTCAATATCGGCACCGACGACAGCAAACCCTTCAGCCTCAGCCTGCACACCGGCGGTAGCCGTGACGACGGCGGCAAAAGCTACAATCGCCGCATCGGCATCAACCCCGAGTGGCGGCCGGCCTCCAATATCGAAATCGATATCGAGCCTTCCTACCGCATCGAGCGCAATTACGCCCAGTGGATTGAAAATGTTGACAGCGACGGCGACGACCAGGACGACCGCTATATCTTTGGCGATTTGCGCAGTCAGGTTCTCGACGTAACCATCCGCACCACCTGGAGCTTTACCCCGGGCCTGAGCCTGCAACTCTACGCCCAACCCTTTGTCAGCGTCGGCAATTACCGGCAAATCAAAGAATTGGCCCGCCCAGAATCTTATGCCTTTACGCCCTACGACGGCCTGACCGACAACCCCGATTTTAGCAGCCGCTCGCTGCGCAGCAATCTGGTCCTGCGCTGGGAATGGCGGCCGGGCAGCACCTTTTACGCAGTCTGGTCGCAGTCGCGCAGCCGCTCCTTTGACCGGATCGACCCCGATTTTGATCCCTGGGGCGATGCCGCTGGCAGCTTTGGCGACAGCGGCAAGAATATTCTGCTCATCAAATACAATTACTGGCTGGGGTTATAGAGCTTATACGCCGGGCGAATTGCAGCAAAGGCAAACTAATTGAGACTTTGTCATAATTCGGGTTGCTTGCCCGTGGACGGCTGTTGTGGGGCGACGAGTCTGACGCTCATTCTCGCGCTACGCGCTCCGAGGCCATTCCGACCCGCCCGTCCCTTCGGGATGTGAAGCACGCGCAGCGTGCGGGCCGGATGGAATCCGCTTTCAGCCTCATCGCCCCCCAACGGCCTTGGCACAAGTATCGGTAGGACAACAAATTAGACGGATCGCTAATTATGGCCATGTATCAACTAACCGACTAGCTCTGTAGACGATAATAAGTCCCTGCACAAAAGGGGCCTCAACAGCTTATATTAAATGCTCTTGAGGCCCCTTTTGTCAGGAGACGTCCATGTTCAAACGCCCTGCCCTAATCCTGCTAATCGCCCTAATCCTGAACGCCTGCTCCGATCCTTGCAAAGAGGGCCTCGACCAGGCCTTTCTGGACAAGGCCGCCGCCGAAGAAGGCGCCATCGTCACCGAGTCGGGGCTTATTTTCAAGGCTATCACCCCCGGCTACGGCCCCCATCCCAATCCCGGCGATCGCGTCTCTGTGCACTACGAAGGCCGCTTTACCGACGGCACCGTCTTCAACGATTCGCGTACCCTCAGCGGTCCTTCGTCCTTTTCCCTGGACCAGGTTATTCCCGGTTGGCGGGAAGGCCTGCAATTGATGAAGGGGGGCGGCAAGGCGCGGCTGGTGGTGCCGCCGCATTTGGGCTACGGTAAAAGCGGCAATATGCCCGATATAAAGCCGTGCGTTATTCTGGTATTTGAGATCGAACTGTTGGGGATTAAAGCAGGTTAGTGTCTCATTGGTTCACCACCGGACGAAGCTCATAAATTCGGCCATAGCGAACGGCTGAGTCCAAATCGCCTTGACGCAACGCGGCTCTTACGTCGTCCAATTTGTAGGCGTCCTCGACGCTCAAGTAGGGAGCCCAGCCTGTTTCGTCCTCGATTAAGGCGACTTCAACCTCGGCTACATACTGCCCTTCATGTACGTATTTCGTTTTCTTCCGGTGTTTCCTAATCAGCGTCTAGCCCCTCCCCTCAAAACATCGTCGTCTGCACAGGCCCGATATCCACCGCCTGGGCCAACTGGTCAAAGCTGGCCTTGAGCAGCCGAAAACGCACTTCTCCGTGCGCCGGATCGTCCCACAAATTGTCGAATTCACCTGGATCGGCCTGCAAATCGAATAACTCGCCCTGGGCCCGGTCGTGGTATACCGACAATTTGTAGCGCTGGTCGCGGATCATGGTGCCATAGGTACCCTGCAAATGCTCGCGGCCTGGAGCATCCGGGTTGAGAGCGCGGTAGTATTCGCTGCGCACATAGGGTCGATGTGCCTGGTCATTGGCCTGACCGGTGAGCAGATCCCACAAACTGCGCCCCTGCATGCGCGACGGCGCTTCCACCCCGGCCAACTGCAGCAACATCGGGGCGATATCAATCAACTCCACCAGCGCCGCGCTCCGGACTCCGGCCCGCACCTGCCCCGGCCAACTGCAAATAAGCGGCACCCGCACCAAGGGCTCGTAAAAGCGGCAGCCCTTGCCCATTAAGCCGTGGTCCCATAACATTTCACCGTGGTCGCTCATAAAGATCACCAGGGTATTGTCGCGCTGGCCGGTCTGCTCCAGGGCCGCCAGCATACGCCCGACATTGTCGTCGATCAATTCGATCATGGCGTAGTACGCCGCCTGGTCCTGTTTGGCTTTTTGGTCGGGCCGGCGCGGAACACCCAGGCCGTCGACGCGTCCCAATTTCTCGTGGGCTTCCAAGTCCTCTTGGCCAAATGAAGGTCCGGGCAAAGTCGCCGGGTCCCAGCCTTTAAGCACCTCGCCGGGCGGGTCCAGGGGACTGTGCGGATCGAACATATTGACGCTCATCAACCAGGGCCCGTCGCGTTCCTCCGAGAGAAAATCAATCGCCCGGTCGGTACACCAAGTGGTCTGGTGCAAAGCCACCGGCATTTCCTCGGGATGGGCATTGAGGTGTTTTAAATCGCCGCCCTGAGCGTGGACCCAATTGGCGTAGGCATGGCCCTGGGGCCAGATATCGCGCGGATCGTGGCTCCAGTGAAATACCCGGTAGCCGTCGTCGCCGCGCGGCTCAATGCGGCCGTGGGCCCCGGCCAGATGCAATTTGCCGGCCAGACCGCAATCGTAGCCGCCCTCGGCCAGCAACCGGGTCACTAGCGGTGCCGCATCCGCCCAGTAGTCGTTGCCGTTGGTGCAGCCATGCACACTGCTGGGATACATGCCAGTGAGGAACGAAGCCCGACTGGGCGTGCAGATGGGACTTTGGCAAAAAGCGTGGGTAAAGGCGGTACCCGCCGCCGCCAGGGCATCGATATGCGGCGTGCGCACGTGCGAATTGCCCAGAGCGCCAATGGTATCAAAGCGCTGCTGATCGGTGCAAATCCACAGAATATTGGGTCGCTGGTCGGCCATAGGGCGAATTTCTCCTTGGCTTTATACTTAATTGAGTCCTGCAAAAATAGGAAAAGGACCACCTTGGCAAAAACGAAAAAAAGGCCACGCAGCCCCTTGAAGATATCCGCTTGGCCCGCCTTGGTTGTGGGCCTCCTACTCATTCTTTCCCCGCCCCAGGCCAGCGCCACCGTCGACCCGGCCATTGTCCAGGGGATCACCATCTCCACCCACGGCAGCGGCCGCGATTGGGGCTCGGACGCCATGGCCCCCACCATGGAATCCATCCGCCAGGTCGGGGCCAATTGGGTATCGATCCATCCCTATGCCCGCATTGGCGCCGACGGCTCGGTTCGTTTCCGCCCCATCGACCCCGAAAACCCGCCCGCCTATCTAGTGCGCCCCATCGCCGAAGCCCACCGCCTGGGCCTCAATATCTGCATTAAGCCGCACCTGGCCTATTGGGGCTCGCCCTTTTCCTGGCGCGGCGAAATCACCTTTGCCACCGACGCCGAATGGCAGCGCTTTTGGAGTGAATACGAAAATTGGATTGTCCAGGTAGCCCGCGCCTGCCGCAAAACCGACGCCTTTGTCGTGGGCACCGAACTGGACCAAACGCTACACGACGAAGACCGCTGGCGCCGTATCATCGCCCAAGTAAGAAAAGAGACCGACGCCCCCTTGACCTACGCCGCCAATTGGCCCGACTACCAGCGCGTGCCATTTTGGGACGCCCTCGATATCATCGGCATCCAGGCCTATTTCCCCCTGGTCAAAGAAAAGGACCCTTCGCGGGAGGAATTGCGCCTGGGCTGGCAGCGCCTGATGGGCCAGTTGCGCGCCTACGCCCAAACCCAGAACCGCCGTATCGTCTTTACCGAACTGGGCTATAACCAGAGCCACCTAGCCCCGGTTGAGCCGTGGGATTACCACGTCGACGGCGAGCCGGCCTCACCCATCCAAGAGGCCTGCCTGGAAATGGCCCTTGAAGCCATCGCCGCCGAAGAAACGGTAGTGGGTACTCTATTGTGGAAATGGTTTCCCCATCCGCGTCCGGTGGGGCGCAATTTTCAGTTGGCCACCCCGCGCCTAATGCGCATTATTTCCGCCGCCTGGCAACCCCAACCCTAAGAAGCGTTGTTAAAATTCCTGATGAGCCACGCGACGGCCGCCAGAAATTTTAACAACGCTTCTAAGCCGAAATCCCTCCGGTGGCGCGCAACAGCGTCTCCTGCACCAGCACCTCGTGGCTCATTGGCCGATCGGGCGCCTGGTCGCCGGCAATGGTGGCCAGAAACGCCTCAAGCTCGCGCTCGTAGAGCAACTGGCGACCGTTGCCCTCTAATTCAATGACCTGCTCGCCCGCAGCATAGCCCTGCCCCGCCTCTTCCAGACACAGCCGCAGCCGCTGCCCCGGCTCGAAGGGCTCCAGGACGATAACACTGCCTTTGTCGCCGTAGACTTCAAAGCGCCGCGCCATAGGCTTGGGCTCCATGGCGGCGATATCGATAAAGGCCAAGGCCCGGTCAAATTCAAAAACGCCCAGACAATTATCCTTGAAAGCCGGCACCTGGCCGCTGTCGTTGCGCAAAAAGGACGTCACCGTATGCGGCCGGCCCAAGAGCCACAGCACCTGGTCGAGCATATGCCCGGCCAGATCGTAAAAAATACCGGCGTCGTGGCTAGCCGCGATTACCTCTCGGGCGGCGAGAGTGAGATTGGTCGACATATGGGCGCGCACCGAAAAGATATTGCCCAACAGGCCCGATTTGGTCCAGCGATCGAGCAATTGGAAGCCCTCGTGATAGCGCAGCATAAAGCCCATCTGAATGAGTAAACCCTGCTCCTCGGCCCGCTGCGCCACCTTTTGCCAGCGGGCCCAATCGTCGCCGGCCGGCTTGTCGTACCAGACGTGCTTGCCGGCCTCGACAATGGCTTCAGTCTGGACCAGGCTCTCGTTGTTGAGCCCCTCCGAGGCTATGGCGACGATGCTATCGTCCCCCAACATTTCGGCCTCTTCGTCGTACCAGCGGACTTCGGCATACGGTCCACTGTTCTGCAACACCTGCCGCCGCGCCTGGTCGGGCTCGTACAGGCCGGCGACCTCGACATGTTCGTTTTTTAGCATCGCCTGCAATTTGCCGCCGGCGTGACCGTGCTTGGTGCCGTACTGGGCCATGCGGATGGGTGCCATACAAGATCTCCTAAATTTGGGGGCTACCGTAGAAGCCCTTTGGATGGGTCCGCTAACGCGGCCTGCGACACCTTAGCATCCTGCGGATGCAGGGTCTGCGACGGGCTGGAAGGCAGGACCGTGTGTCTGAGGTGTCGAAGAGGCCGAGTTTGGGTCCACCTGGAATCCGGCCCACTCAAAGGATGCTCAAGCACTGCGTTATTTTTTCCAAACCTGATTATTGCCCTAATTCAAGCGCAGACCGGATGGTCGGCGCTCCAACGATTGAAAGGCCGATTCTCCCGCGCCGCCAAACTAGCCCGGGCCTCGTGCCAAAGACGGTTCCATTGGCCGGCGTCGTGCAATTCGGCTTCCGGGTGCTTGCGACTGCGGGCGACAAAGCCCGGGAAAACACCCCGGCCGGTGGGCTGGCCGATAGGATTATAGCGCAAGTCGAAACTCCAGCGAACCGTATCGCTTTTATTGGGCAGGGCCGAGTGACAGGTGAGCCGGGTCATAAACAATACATCGCCCCGTTTCATCGGCAACGATACCGCCGAAGCCCTATCCTGTACCGCCTCGGGCACTTCCAGCCCCCATTTTCCCGGACAGTGGTGCATTAGCCCCTGTTTATGGCTGCCCGGCAAAACCTCCATACAGCCGTTGTCCACCGGCACATCGGCCAGGGGGAACCACACCGTCAGGATATCGGACTGGTCGGCCTCCTCCAATACCACGCCGTTGTCCTGATGCCACGGGGTAATACCCAACTGGATGCGCCCAGTTTTGGGGTTGATCGGGGTCAAATGCTCGGGCGGCTTGAGACGCACATGCTGCACCGGATTGGAATAGATCTCGGGGCCGATAAAACATTCCACCGCATCGAGCAGACGCTCGTTGCGCAGGGCCGCAAATACCGCTGGCCCGGCCCAGAAAGGCGTATTGTCCTGGACCCCGTTCTGGGGCAGAGAGAAATCGAAATACTGGGCGTGGACCTGACCGCTGGCCCTGCAGACTTTGGTCAGCCGCTCCCCGAAAGGCAAGTCGGCATAAGTCGATTCAATGCGGCCGTCGCGGTACAGCTCCGTCGCCAGCCGATCGAGCACCTCGTGGTATTCGGCCACCACCGGATCGAGATCGCACTCGGGGTCAAAGAGCCCCTCGACAACCAGATAGCCCTGCTCTTCGAATTGGGCGAGTTGCTCGCCGTTTATGGCTGCCACAGTTTTCGTGCTCCTGTAGTTTTCACTGCGCGTCTATTTCGAGGTGCAAACCCAGCCCCTGTAACCCCTGGTGCTCCCGCAGGTCTTGGGAGTGCGGCTCATTATAGCCCACGGATCTCCCCCAGACCCGCCCTCGGCAGCTAACCCGCCCCCTCGCACCGGCATCACATACCGCCAGAAGCCGGCGCCCCAACGACCGTCCTTAGCGCCCCATCCAACCGCCGTCAACCGTAAAAATAGTCCCGTGGACATAATTGGCCGCCTCCGAACAGAGAAAAACCAGCACCCCTTTGAGATCGTCGGGGGCGCCCCAACGACCGGCCGGGATACGCACCAAGATCTGCTCGTTGCGGGCAGCGTCCTCGCGCAGGGCGGCATTATTGTCGGTGGCAATATAGCCCGGGGCAATGGCGTTGACATTGACCCCTTTGCTGGCCCATTCGTTGGCCAGGGCCATGGTCAACTGCCCCACCCCCCCTTTGGCGGCGGCGTAGCCGGGCACCGTAATGCCGCCCTGGAACGTCAGCACCGAGGCCGTGAAGACAATTTTGCCCCCTCCGCGCTCCAGCATCTGGCCGCCAAATTCACGCGCCAACACGAACTGCGCATTGAGATTAATCTCCACAACCTTGTCCCAATACTCGTCGGGGTGCTCGGCCGCCGGGGCACGCATGATGGTGCCGGCGTTATTGACCAGAATATCAATGCGGTGCCCGTCGGCCCGCACCTGGTCGATAAAGCCGTGCAACGCGGCCCGATCGGCAAAATCGCAGGCGTAGCCGGTAAAAGAGCGACCGCGTTCCTCCACTTCCTGTTGCACGGCACTGCCCGAGGTCTCCTGCGAGGCGCTAACGCCGACGATATCGGCCCCGGCCTCGGCCAAGGCCTGCGCGAAGGCCCGGCCAATACCGCGGCGGCAGCCCGTCACCAGCGCCGTTTTACCGTCGAGCCGAAATTGCTCGAGAATGCCCATGATTTATCCGTCCTCTCTATTGCTGCGTATCGATTAACACTTTCATTATATCGGCACCGGCGCCAATCTCTTCAAAGACGCCTTGGAGACCTTCGAGGGAATCGCGCCGGGTGATCAGTTGGTCCAGCGGCAATTTACCCTGTTGGACCAGGGCGATGGCCTGTTCGTAATCCTCGGGCTCGTAGACCCGCACGCCAATCAATTGCAACTCGCGCCAGAAAAACTGGAACAGGTCAACTTGCGGCGGCTCGGCGAAAATAGCCACCACCACAATCCGCCCCCGGGTGCGGACCAGCTTGGTCATCACTTCGGCACCGGCCTTGGAGCCCGAGACTTCAAACACCACATCGGCGCCGCCGCCCTCGGTCTGCTCCTCGACAAAGGCCGGCAAATCGCCGCTGCTGGGATCAAAGGCCTCCAACCCCACCGAGCGGGCAAAATCGAGCCGAAACGGATTGACCTCGGAGACCACCACCCGAGCCCCGGCCTGCTGCGCCACCAGCGCATTGAGCATGCCGATGGGGCCGCCGCCGATAACCACGGCGAAATCGCCCCGCTGCACCTGGGCCAAGCGGACATCGTGGCAGGCCACCGCCAGCGGCTCAATAAGGGCGGCCCGATCCAGTGGCAAATCCGCCGGCAAGCGGTGTAGGGTATGGGCCGGCACGGTCCACGAGGTCTGGAAGGCCCCCGGTGTATCGATGCCGATAAAATTGAGGTTCTGGCAAATATGACCGTGGCCCCGCCGACACGCCGCGCACTGACCGCAGGAATCGATGGGGCGCACCACGACCCGGTCGCCGGAGTGCCAATCCGCGACATCGGGGCCGACCTGGACAATGGTCCCCGACATTTCGTGGCCGATCACCTGGGGCATGGCCAGACGCTGGTCCATATGGCCGAGAAAAATATGCATATCGGTTCCGCAGACCCCGCAATAGGCCACCTCAATGCGCACCTGGCCCGACCCCGGCTCCTCGATCTGACAGGGCCCCACTGCAATAGTCTGATCGCCGCGATAATAAGCCGCTTTCACGGGCTTTCTCCTCTTTCTTAGTTGGTAAAAATTGACCGCGGCAAATGTACACCACCGGGCCCGGCCCAGCAATAACCCACCGTCCCTTCTCTTGCCCGTCGCTCCCTCCTTGCCTACACTAACTGCGCCGGTCCGCCGCCTTTCTCCATTGCCCGCCACACCTGCCCATGCTGCGACATCGACATTTCGACGCCCTGGTAGAAAGGGCCCTGCGCCGCATCCCCCAACCTTTTCAACAGGCCCTGGAAAATGTGGCCATTGTCGTGGAAGACTGGCCCGACCCCGAATTGGTGCGGGAAATCACCGGAGATCCCCGAGATGCGCTCTACGGCCTGTTCACCGGCACGCCCCTGACCGAGCGCTCGCTTGAATACAGCGGCGACCTGCCCGCCCAAATCCATCTCTACCGCGGCCCCCTCGAAGAGGATTTCCCCGACCCCGAGCAATTGGCGCAAGAAGTCGAAGTGACCCTGGTCCACGAAATCGCCCATTTTATGGGACTCGACGAAGAGGCCGTAGAGCGCTACGGCTACGAATAATATCCGTTTGAGTTCAAGTTGTCCGGATGTCTTTGCCCTGTACCGGAGAGCCAGGCGCAAAACATCGGGCCATCAGTGCTTCTCATATAAGGCCGACTATGGATACCCTTTATTATATTGGCGACCCGATGTGCTCGTGGTGCTGGGGTTTTGCCCCCGCCTTAGAAACCATCGAGGCACAACTGCCCGAGACCATTGCCTGCCGCTATGTGATGGGGGGCCTGGCACGAGATACGGACGAGGCCATGCCGGCGGATACACGCGCTTATGTACAGGAGAATTGGCGCGCCGTCCAAGAACGCACCGGCGCTTCCTTCAACTGGGATTTCTGGACCCAATGCCAACCCCGGCGTGCCACCTATCCGGCCTGTCGCGCCGTACTGGCCGCCGCCGAGCAAAACGCCGGACCGGCTATGTTCCGCCGCATCCAACAGGCCTATTACCAGCAGGCCCGCAATCCCTCCGACCAGGATACCCTGATCGACCTGAGCGCCGCACTGGGCCTTGATCAGCCGCGCTTTGCCGGCGACCTGGTATCACCCCATATCGAGCAGCGCCTGCAGGACGATTTTATCCTGCGCCGCCGCCTTGGGGCCAGTAGCTTCCCCAGCCTCATCCTGGAAGTGGACGGCCGCCCCCACTGGTTGGTGCGCGGCTACGACGACGTGGAAATTGTACTTGAGCGCCTGCGGGCGATTCTCCGATAAGCAAAATTCGCCACCGGTCCTAAAGGCCATCGCAAAACCGGCTGGCCGTCGCAGGGTAGCAGCTCCGAGGTATTTGCCGGCGCCTGCCTTACTTCAGTCCAGCGGTTGTAGGCGTATTTGCCGGTAGCCCCCTTCAAAACCGGGCTTGGTGACATATTGGAAGCGCCCCGGGGCAAAGGCATCGGCGTGAACAAAATGTACGTGGCCACAGAAGATACCGGCCAATTTGGCAGCCCGCTCACTCTGGATCAACTCCATAAAGGCCCGGGTAGCCGGCTCGACCCCGTCGGTCAACCACTTTTTGCGACTCTCTTCATCCCATCCGTCTTCTGCCCCCATCGCGATAGGCGCCTTCCAGCGCTCCATTATATCCGGCCGCAGAGTGGGTATATCGACGGGAATATGGATGAAGAGAAGACAGGCCATACCCGTATCCAATTGCTGCCGCAAAAAATCAACCTGGGCCTCACCTAGCTGATAGGTGCTATTGTCCAAGGCCACTAAGAGCACATCACCCAACCGCCGGGCCTGGGCTGCCGGGCCCGGGTCGGTCAAGCCAGTAAAGCGCCGGTAGTGGTCCGCCCGGGTCACCGGCCCCCAAGGTTGGTGGGCAAAATGCCAGTCGTGATTGCCCAGCGTATAGAGATAGGGGGCCTGCAAAATTCCGATTTCGGCTTCTAGGGCTTCGATACCCGCCCAGGCCGGGAAGTGGATAATATCCCCGGTCAGGACAGTGGCATCCACCCCCAGGGCATTGCTGCGGGCCAGCGCCTGGGAAAAAACTTGGCGCGGCAAGGCCCCCTCTGGGGTGCGGCTCTGAAAAATTTCCAACACCCGCTCGCCGTCGGCCTGGGCCTCCTCGCTGTCGCGCTGGTCCCACTCGGCGAAATGGCTATCGGTGATATGCATCAGGTGCAACGCCTGCTCCAATCCCTCGATACCGATGACCGTCTCGACCGGATCGTCCGGATTTAAATGCCTGATCTGCATAGCCCACTCCTTTTCCTGAGTTTCTTATACTAATTTGAAGTACTGATGGCCAGATAATTAGCGGTATTTTCCCGGAACTACAGCAAAAACAGTCGGACAGCTTGAAGTCAATCTGGTATTATACACCTTCAACCCAATGTCGGTACAGGGGCTGTACCGCCTTGGGCAGGTCGGCAAAAACCTCGGCCTTGAGCGGCGGCGATTCGTAATTCTTACCGCCTGTTTCCACGACCATGGCGGTGTGCTCGGGACGGCCGATTTGCGTCGGGTTAAGATTGAGCCACCAGGGCGCGTAACGCACAATAAGCCCCACCCGTTGCTGGTCGCTGCAATTGGGCGCCACGGCGTGCCACAGGCGACTGTCGTACACCAGCACGCTGCCGGCGGCGCCGATGGCCTGGATTTCGGTGGGATAGGGCGCCTCTTGGTCCACCTGGGCCATATGTCCGGCGGCCGGATTGTCGGCCATGCGGTGGCTGCCCGGCACCAATAGGGTCGCCCCGTTGTCGGCGGTAAAATCGGTCAGCATCCAGATAGTCGCCATATGCAGCATGGTGTCGGGATAGGGCGGCGGCAGGTGCGAGGCATTGGTGCGGTTATAGGGCCAATCGGCGTGCCAATAGCCGCGTGTAGTACCCGGCTGGGTGACAACGCAATCCGTACAAGATATGCGCACATAGGGGCCAAAAACGGCCTCGGCCAGACCCAGTACCCCGGCATCGGCCAGGAACGGCGCAAAACCCTGAGTATAATTGATAACTTGCCGGAGACTGCCGACCCCCGGATTGCCAATACGGTGGCCCCGGGCCCGGGTTTTGGCCAATTCTGCGTCGGTCCGAGCCTGTTGCGCCGCCTGGGCAGCGACGACCTCTCCACAGATAGCCCCGACCCGATCGCTGGGAATAACTCCCTCGACCACACAGAAACCGTCCAATTGTAACCGCTGCAATTCTTTTTCGTCTACCATCCGTCTCCTCATACCTATTTGGATACTGATGACCGGATATTTAGCGTATTTTTCCCACAGATACAGCAAAAACAGCCGGACAACTTGAATATCAGTCGCCCCAGAACTGGGTCCACCACCGCTTGAGAGCGGGCCATAGACCGGGTCGAATAAAAGCTTCCAAAAGCTCGAGTCGCACCTGGGAAAAGTGTTGCTCGTCGCGGCTAAAATCGGTCGGCGAAGAGGCCAATTGGGCTGCCAGGGCACGACTGTGAAGACCGCCATCGCCGCGCTCGACGGCCAACATATGGAGCAATTGATGATCCTCGATCCCATCGCGAATATTCTCCAATCGAATACTGCTCACCGGCCCGTCCGCTCCGGCATAAAACAAATAACCATCGCCGTTGGCGGTGCCAAAAGAAGCCGGGTTCCAATTGGTCCGGTTGCCGCCGCTAAGCTGCAACAACTGGTCCTGTTGCCGCCACCTGTTCATCGTATAGTAGAGGAATCCATCGATATCCTCCTGATAGGCCATCCACCACAACAGGCGCGCCTCTAAGGCCGAATATTCTATAAACCAATTGGCGTAGGGGCGCAGCGGCGCAATGCATATATACCACCAGATCTGGGCTCCCCGAGCCCGGGCCGCAGCGGCGGCGGCCCGTTCGTACGCCGCCGTTAAGGGCACCCAGATATCGACGACGTCGTCGAGCCCGTTGGTCTGACCGTAACTGGGGTCGCGGGCCGTAGTCATGGTCTGGATCTGGGGATAGTGCCTTTTGATAAAACTAAATACCTGCTGTATTTGGGCAAAATGGGCCGGACCGACTTCGTCAAAACCGTATATATAGGCTTTTTCAATCAAGCCCGGTCGGCCTCTAGCCAGCAGCGAATCCAGCCTGGCTCCTAGACGCCTCAATTCCACCGGCCCGTATTTCGAGTTGGCGGACAAATACCCCATATTGAAGGCATTGAGCCGACCGGCCCGCTCGAGACTGTCCAGGGGCGCCAACAGCGGCGGCGAACGACGGTAGATATTGTCGACATTGAGGCGGCGCGCGGCAATAAAGGCCCGGTATTTAGGGGCCATAAAATCGGCCTGGTCCCCGTAAAGACGCCGCACTTCGCTGTCGTAAAAGGAAAATGCCGTGCGCATACGGGTACTGTCGGGCAATACCGCCTGGTGCACTTCCACTTCCATCGGCAAAACGCCAACGGACACACCGTCTACCTGCACCCTCAGGCCACCGCGGTACAGCCCCGTTGGCGTGTCACTGTGGGTTTGCAGCGCTACCCACACTGGGGCACACTCCCCCGGCAGGACCTGCAGCGAATCGGTTGCCAGCAAGGGGTCGGGCCACCAGCCCACATGGTCCACCCCGTACTCCTTGGGAGCCTTAGTGCGCACGTAGCCCACCTGATAAATCCGGCTTTGACGCAGAGGGAACGGCGCACCGCTATCTACTTGATACAAAGAATCTAACTGGAGACGAAATTCGGCACCGCGGCGCCGCGTCAATAGGACCACCTGCAGCGCTTCGCTTTCGTTGCGCCCCATATGCAGACGCAGGGGAGGGCCCTGGCCCCCGGCCAAGGCCGCCGCATCGTAGACCACCTGGTCGACCCGCGGCTGACTGTGGTGCAAAATCTTGCGCGTCGAGGGCTCGTGCCACAAAACCCAATCGGGCTGCTTCTCGGACTCGACGACATTGAAACGCCCCAACGGGCGTTGGCTGTGTTCCCCGGTCCAGGTGGTATCCCGAACTTGGAGGTCGACCCGATACTCGCCCGGTTCCAGACGAGTGCGCAGGCGCCACTGCAACCGGCTGGCCGCCTCGGCGTGTTGTGCCACGACCTGCCCGGCTGCATTGGCCACTTCTATATGCCACAACACTCGCCGCCTCGACCGCGCCTGCAGGGCTACACGACCGCGCAAAAAAGGATCGTTTAGCAACTGCGCCGACTCCACCGACAACGCTCCGGCCTCCAAGCGGATAGGCCCCAAGTGCAGGGTATAATCCGCCGGCGGGCGGCTCATGAACAAATTGAAATGGACGACCTGGGCGGCGTTTATGCGTCCCTCCAATTCGCCGATATCGACCTGGCAAGTATAATCCTGCTGGGCCGGAACGCTGAAGGTGCGGGTAAAACGCTGGCCAGCGGCATCGTCGAGCCGCAGGGCGAGTTTGGCCGACTTATCGGTTTCGTTGCGGACTTGAAAGCGGAGTGTATCGTACTGGCCCCAATCGCGCTCAACAAAAAGACCCTGGCCGTACTCGAGCACCGCGGCCGGCCACTGATATTGCCCCGGGGCCCAGACTGGAAAATGCAGCCGGGCCGTCGCCGTTAGCGAGTCAACTGCGGCCTCGATCCGAACCAGCTTCCAGGCCTCCAGGGCGACGGGGCGGGAGAAATCTTCGAGAAGGGTGGAAACCACCGGCTCGCTCTGGCTCCAGGCTACTGCCGGGTACAACACCAGCAATACAACCCGTAGCTTACCTGGTAAGTTGGCCATTATAGAGGCGACAACGGCAATTGGCTTATCCCTCCAATTGCTCGGCCAATTCCTCCCATTCCTTCCAGAGGGCCCCCATCTCCGTTTCAAGGGCCCGGTACTGGTCGCCCAATTGGCGCACCTGATCCATATCCTGCGCCTCGCCGGCACTGCCAATGCGCGTACTGAGGTCGGCCAATTGAATTTCGTATTGCTGAATCTCCCCTTCAACCTGCTCCTGGCGTTGGCGGGCCTGTTCCAGTTGTTTGCGCAAGCGGCGGGATTCTTTCTGCGCCAGGCGCTGACGTTGGCGGTCTTCCTGCCCGACACCCAGTTCCTGGGGCCGGTTCGTCTGTTCTTCGCGCCACTGCAGATAGGCGTCCCACCCCCCTTCCCGACAGTGAATCTGTCCCTCTGCGGCAACCCAGACATGGCTGGCCAGCGCCTGGATGAGGTAGCGATCGTGGCTGACCAGGATAAAGGTCCCGTCAAAACGCCGCAGCACTTCCTCCAGCACTTCCTGCGAGGCGATATCTAAGTGATTGGTGGGCTCGTCGAGAATGAGCACATTGGCCTCCTGCAGGGCCAGTCGGGCCAGGGCGACGCGGCTGCGCTGACCGCCGCTTAAATCGCCGACGGCCTTGAACACATCGTCGCCTTTAAACAGGAAACTGGCCAGCAAGGGCCGCAACTGATCGGGCCGCAACTCGGGCTTGACGGCACGCACGGCATCGAGCACGTCCACATTTGGGTCGAGATAGTCGTGCTCCTGGGACAGATAGCCCACTTCGACATTGGCCCCGTAGCGGATGCCGCCGCCCAATAGCGCCAATTCGCCCAGGATACTCCGCACCAGCGTCGTCTTGCCCTGGCCGTTGGGCCCCACCACGGCAATGCGCTGCCCCCGCCGCACCTCTAAATCGGGTACCTGCAGAATGGGCTTGTCCGCTTGATAGCCCACCGCCAAATCGCGCAATTCCAATACCATATCGCCGGTGCGCTTGGGCGGATTGAGCCGCACCCGAATGCGCTGGGGCAATTGCGGCCGCTGAATGGCCTCCCGGCGCATAAAGCGTTCCAGCCGGGTACGGCGCCCCTGAGCCTCCTTGGTGCGCTGGCCGGCGATGAAACGGCGGATAAAATCCTCGGTCTTGTCGATATATTCCTGCTGCGCATGCCATTGCTTGAGCCGCTGCTCATAGCGCTCCCGGCGCTGTCGGACATAGGCCGAATAGCCGCCGCGAAAGGTCTCCAACCCACCAAAGGCCATTTCCCAGGTGCGGCTGGTCGCCTGATCGAGAAAAAACCGATCGTGAGATACCACGACCAGGGCCCCCTCGTAGGCCCGGGTCCAATGCTCCAGCCATTCTACCGCTTCCAGATCGAGATGGTTAGTCGGCTCGTCCAAAAGCAGCAAATCGGGCTCGTCCAATAGCAGGCGGGCCAGCAGGGCGCGGGTGCGCTGACCACCACTGAGTTGTCCCAGCGGCTGCTGGTATTGCTCGGGGCCAAACCCCAAACCCGCCAAAACTGTGCGGATGCGCTGTTCGTAAGTATAGCCTTCGGCCCGTTCAAAATCGGCCTGCATGGCGCTGTAGCGCTGCAGGATATCTTCGCCGCCTTGGCCCTCCAATTGGCGGGCCAAGGCGGCCAGTTCGGCTTCGAGCGCCCGCAGGGCGGCAAAGACTTCGAGCATGGACGCCCACAAACTGGTATCGGCGACGGCCGGCGGATCCTGGGGCAGATAGCCCACTCGCAATCCGTGTTTGCCCTGCAACAACCCGTCGTTGGCCTCTTCCTCGCCCGCCAGGATGCGCAATAGGGTGGTCTTGCCCTCGCCGTTGGGGCCCACCAGTCCGATGGCGTCCCCGTGCTCTATGCTGAAGGATACCTGCTTGAATACTTGATGAGCCCCGTAGTATTTGCCCAGGGCATCAGCAACAATCAACGACATCGGCACCTCGGAGGGGAAAAGAAACGGGCGGGCGCCCTTTGGAGGGCGCCCGCCCACTGGTGCTACAGAGAAAAATAAGGCATCCAGACCACTTTGACGAGTCCGGCTAGTGTCGACCTATCCCAATCGCGCCTGGAAATCCAAAACTTCCTCCAACTCCTGCAATTCCGTGTCGAAGGAATCAAAGCCGTCCTTTTGCTGGCGGCATTCCTGGCGCTTGCGACGACGGCGGGCATAGGGGGTTTCAATGCCGTAGAGGCGGCAAAGTCTGCTAAAACTCCCCGGGGCAATGCCCAGGGCCTGGCTGGCGTCCTCGTTGCTCCGATACATTCGGGCGGCCATTTCAATACGCTTAGGTTCAATCTTTCGCATGATCTTTGTACTCCCACTAATGCGCTGTGCAATAAAAAAACGCCGCGGCATTTATGTGCCGTGGCGGCTTAAAAAACCGTCCACTCGGGACGGCCTCTACAGCGCTTAGCGGTAGCCAGTTCCCAGGACACAAAAATGCCTGTACTTCTTTGCAGGCAAAGTCCTGGAAGAAACTGACAGGGCTCGATATCGTCTTTAGCGATAGGCGAGCCTAGACGGAACTACAGGGCGGCCCAGCATTAGGTCGGGGCCGTGACAGCGGTTCCGCAGAGGAGATTACAGGCGACGGCTCAGTTTGCTCCGCCGCTGTCTCTACAGTTTATAAACCAGGACTAAGGCCTGTTTCTTCGACGCTTACGCCTACGTCCCCAATTACTGGGACGAGGCCCGTCGTAGACCTTGTCATGCTCATCCCAATCTCCCGTGGTGAGACGGCCATTTGCAAGATGGCCAATGTACTGACAGCAAAGCGACAATGCCGCTCCATGGGTAAATCCTCCTCGATAGAATAGCCATAGACCGAGTCGACCTCGGCCCAATTCAGCTTTTGCCCACCCCAACAGGTGGGCTTCTAAATTTTGTTGCCCGGTCAGGATAGGATCTCTAAAGGCCCAGCTCCATTCCAAGCTATTATTAATGGTTAAAAGACATGGTGAGATAATGTCAAGAAAAAAATGCATCGCTAATGAAAAAAATGCCGCTGGTCGGCGTCTTGACAGATTTAGGCCCATCGACGAAAATCCCAGCGAGGACTCGCCTAATATGCTAGCAGCACAGCAGGGCCATTCCTCTGGGCACCCCTTTTCGCTTCTAATTCCTCTGGACACTGCCGTGCCGCAAAGCCGCATCCTGCACCGCCCAGGCGTGGGCTGGACAGTCAACCTCGAGCCCGTCCTGGCGGCCTATTCCCATCGCCTGCCCATCCCGCAGCTGGTCCTGGAGGAGGGCCTCCTAGCTCGCCTCGGGCCCCATCTCGACACCCTGTTTCCGGCGATGCCCTGTCTTTTGGCCGCCGATCCGACGACGTGGTCAGTGGCCGGCCCCACCGTCGAGGCCAGCCTGCGGGCCTGCGGTCGTAGTGTCCAGCGCCATATCCTGCGCCCCTCTCGCCCAGGGGCAACAGTGCAGGCCGACGACGACCAGGTAGAAGCCCTGCGCCAAACACTGGAACAATTTCCCCACGCTCTGTTGCTGGCCCTGGGCTCGGGAACGGTCAACGATGTGGCCAAACTGGCCTCTTTCAAGATGGAGCGGCCCTATATCACCATTCCCACCGCCCCCTCCATGAACGGCTATACTTCGCCGATTGCCGCCATACGGTCGCAAGGCCTTAAGACCACCCAACCTTGTCATTTGCCCCGAGCCTGCTTAGTCGACTTGCAACTGGTCGCCCAGGCGCCCTACCGCATGCTCGCCGCTGGCCTGGGCGACTCCCTCTCCAAACCGGTAAGCCACGCCGATTGGCTCTTGAGTCACTATTTGCTGGAAACATCGTACAATACCGTTGCTCTACCTTTAATGGAAGAGAGCGCCCGGCTATTACAAGATGTACCGGGTCCGCTGCCGACCCGTTCTCTCCGGACTGTCGGCGCCCTAATGGCCGCCTTGTGCCTGTCTGGGTTGGGCATGGCCCTGGCCGGCTCATCGGCCCCGGCCAGCGGCGGCGAACACCTCATTAGCCACTATCTGGACATGACCGCCGGGCCCCAGGGCGCCGATTTGCACGGCTGCCAAGTCGGCGTCGCGACGCTGGTCACGGCCTCCTTTTACCAGTATCTCCTGGGGGATACCGCCGCGGCCATAGATATCGAGGCGCGCTTGGGCGCCCTTTCGACCTGGTCCGAGCGAACCGGCCAGATAAAGCGCCATTTTGGCCCCCTGGCCACCGCCGTCCTGCCCCAAGCCCGCGCCCTCCACCCCACCGCTGCCCTCTTGCGCCAACGCTTGCACCGTCTGCAGCACAGTTGGCCCGAACTGGCCGCAAGCCTAGCCGCAAACCTGCGTCCGCCAGCCGCCATCGCCGCCGATCTGCACCGAGCCGGGGCCCCAAGCCGATTCGCCGAGCTGGGCCTGTCACCACACCGCGCCCGCCACGCTATCCTCTACGGCAAAGATATCCGCGACCGCTATACCATACTTCACCTGGCCGCCGAATTGGGCCAACTCGACGCTTGGACAAATAGAATTCTGGCCGATGAGCTTCATGCCGGTGAAGCCCCAGAAAAGCAGCCGAAACCTGGCCCCCCTGGGCAAACAACATGAACCCGGAACCCGATATTGCTCGATATCGCTCTTCGACCTATCATTCTTTCGCCTGCTGCAGTCCAATTACCTAGTCTCTAATCAGTCGCGACCACCCATGACCCAACCTAGTTCTTATTTTATCGCACCCGACGGCGACGATTCCTGGTCCGGCACCCTGGCCGCGGCCAACCCCCAGCGCACCGATGGCCCCTGGGCCAGCCTAGAAGGAGCCCGCGACCAGCTGCGCCAGCACAAGCGCGGCGGCCAATTAGACGGCGGCGCCGTCGTCAATTTGCGCGGCGGCGTGTACCGACGTTCGGGCCCCTTTCTCTTGGAGGCCGCCGACAGCGGCACGGCGGCGGAGCCCATTATCTTCCGGGCCGCCCCGGGCGAGCAGCCGCGCTTGTTGGGCGGCCAGATCCTCACCGCCTTCACCCCAATCGCCGATCCGACCGTGCGCCAACGCTTGGCACCCCAGGCCCGCGACCAGGTCGTCCAATGCGATTTAAAGGCCTGCGGCATAGCCGATTGGGGGCACTTCGCCTCGCGCGGTTTTGGCCGCCCCCGCACCCCGGCCCATCTCGAATTATTCTGCGACGGGCAGCGCCAGCAAGTGGCGCGCTGGCCCAACGACGACTTCACCCATATTACAGCCCCTGCCCGCCCCGACCCAACCGGCGACGACCACGGCGGTGAATTAGGCCTGTTACCCGACGGCTTTCTCTACGCCGGCGACCGCCCCCGCACCTGGAAAAGTCTGGACCATATCTGGCTGCACGGATATTGGGCCTGGGATTGGGCCAATTCCTACGAAGCGCTGGATTCCTTCGATCCCGACAGCGGCCGCATTACTACCCGCCCGCCACACGGCACCTATGGCTTTAGGGCCGGCCAGCGCTTCTACTTTCTCAATATCCTAGAGGAATTGGACTGCCCCGGCGAATATTATCTCGATCCCGATACCGGCCTGCTTTACTTCTGGCCGCCGGCTCCTCTCGATCAGGTCGAAATTACCGCCTCCCTGGTGGCCGCCCCCTTGGTACACCTGCAAGAGGCGCGTCATATTGTCCTGGAAGGCCTGGGCCTGGAATGCGGCCGCGACCTGGGGGTGCTGATAGAAGGCGGGGAAAAGACCGAGGTGCGAGGCTGCCAGATAGGCCCCATGGGCACCTGGGGAATCCGGGTAGAGGGGGGCACCCAACACCGAATCACCAGTTGCGATATATTCAATACGGGGGATGGCGGCCTGTCCTTAAACGGCGGCGACCGCACCAGCTTGACCCCGGCCCGCCACCGGGCCACCAATAACCATATCCACCATATGGGCCAGTGGTCGCGCTGCTATCAACCCGGTATCAATTTAGCAGGAGTGGGGCACCGGGTCAGCCACAATCTAATCCACGACGGCCCCCACAACGCCATCCAATTGCATGGCAACGAACATATAATTGAGTACAACCACATCCACCACGTCTGCAGCGAAACCGGCGATGTCGGGGCGTTCTACATGGGCCGCGACTGGACCGAACGCGGCCATATCCTGCGGCACAATTTCTTCCACCATATCCACGGTCTGGGCATGGGGTCGATGGCCGTCTACCTGGACGACTGCGCCAGCGGCGTGACTATTTTCGGCAATATCTTCTATCAGTGCAGCCGCGCTGTATTTATCGGCGGGGGGCGCAATAACCGGGTCGAAAACAATATCTTTGTCGCCTGCGAGCCGGCGGTCCACATAGATGGCCGCGGCCTCGACGAACGCCCCGTCTGGCGCAATATGGTGCATCAGACCATGAAAGAACGGCTGGATGCCGTGGACCACCAACAGCCCCCCTACCGCCAGCGCTACCCCGACTTGCGCGAATTGGATATGTATTACCGCGAAGGAGCAGGGATCCCGCCCGAGGGCAATCTCATTGTGCGCAATCTGGTCTGGCGCGGCACCTGGCTGGATATAACCTGGCACGCCAACCCGGATCTTTTGGCCGTGCAGCGCAATTTTGTCGACGAAGAGCCCCACTTTGTCGACGAGGCCGGTCTCGATTTTCAGCTGCGCCTTGACGCGCCTGTTTTCGAACTGGGCTTCAAGCCAATCCCGGCGCACAAAATAGGCCTTTATCTGGACCAGTACCGCACCCACCAACCAGCGGCGGCCGATCCGCTATCTACCGAAACCAGCTAATACCAGATGGCCGAGGCCTCCCGGAGGACGACGCGCCCAACAGTAGGAAATCAGTGTTTCATTGGTATAACCGCCCGGCCACCGGCTACACGACCTGGCCGGCATAGCGTTTGATCTGACTATGCGGTGGATGGTACCCCTTGGCCACTTGGGCGATAATTTCTTGGCGCCGCTTGGCCACTTGCTCGTCCGGCAAGTGCACCGCGATATCCTCGATATCGTGGGGGCCAATGCGCCAGTGGCCGCAGACAGCACCGGCAAAACGCCCATCGACGAGCAGGTATTGCAGCACTTCGCGGTCGGCAAATTGCTCTTTGAGCTGGGCGGCGTGGGATTTTACCAACGGGTCTGCCTTGTGCAGCATGAAGACCCCGGCCTCGGGCTGCCGCTCTGCCAAGCCCTTGTCCTCAGCCCGCACCCAACCATTTCCCAGCCCTTCAATCTGTAGCGGAATCCAGTTGCCAGACTCCTCTTGCTCCTGGAGCAAGGCTTTGAGATCCCGCAGCGGCCACTGCGACCAATTGCGTATCTGCTCAAAAGTGGCAAAAACATGGCTTTCGACAAAGCGCTGCAAAACGGCCGTGGCGGCTTTTTGCCAACTCAATCGACTCAGATCGATTTCGGGCCACCGGCTGGCAAATAAATACCAGCCCCGCTCCCAGCTGCTGTCCTCCTGGGCTTCGTAGACGAGAAAAGTCCGCTGCAAACGATGCAATACCGGCATTAGACGTTTATTGGTCATACCGGTCTCATCGGCCAATTGCCGCGGTGTCAAAGGGCCGCTAAAACGCAGGGCCTGCAACACAGTTTCCTGCTCGGCACTGAAACGCTCGATATCCTTGGCAAAGGCCGTGCCGTAGACTTCCAGCGCCCCGGCCAACACATAGCCGATATTACCACCCCAGAAACGCCCCTTGACCAACTCACTCCGACCCCGCAGGCCATCGTTAAAGGCCCGATCGTCGAAAGCCGCCCGATGCACCAGTTTCGGCGCCGTGCCCGGCATAGTAAAATGTTCTGGGGCGACGGGTTGTACTAATTCAACCAGTTGCCTATAGGCCGATTCATCGGCCACTGGCCGCACCAAGCCCTGGCGCTCGAGGCGCCAGGCCAATACAGTATTGATATCCATGCTTAACAGTCCTTTCCCAATCTGGCCTAATCCAGCGGATCTTCCCCGGCTTCCAACCAGGCGCTGTTAAAACGGGCCAGCGTCAATAGTTCGTTGGACCTTTCACGGCCGCGCTCGTACAGGCAGCAAATGGTCTTATCCGGCAGTACCGCCAAATCGGAATAAGCCGCCGGCCCTGCGTACAGCAGCCGCCCCACACTCCAACTGCGACACTCGTCGTAACTAAGGCGCACCCGCATTTGGGCCCGCTGGGTACTGGAGGGATTGGCGAATAATACGCAGTTGCGATCGTCCTGCGGCACCCTGCTCAAACGGACCATGCTGGCCTGGCAGATGGGCTCGACCAGCGTGTCCTCCCAGCGGAAATCGGCAAAACTGAGTCCGTCGTCCCGGCTCCAAGCCGAAGCCCGGCGTTTATCCCCGGTATAATTGCGGCTATTGATATAGACGCTGCCATCCACTGTTTGCACCACGGCGCATTCGTTGGTCCCGTCGGGGACATCGCCGCCCAACTGCCAAGAGGCCCCATGGTCGTCGCTGAAGATAACATGCGAATGGTAGGGATCCGATGGTTTGAAATCGACACCGACAATATGGTCGCAGGGCACCAGCAACCGCCCGCTGTCGAGCTGGATACCGTGCCCCGGCCCGGTGGCATACCAGGTCCAGCCGGGCTCTTTGACCGCCGCCGTTATTTCCACCGGCTCGGCCCAGCTGGCCCCCTGATCGCGGCTGTGAGTCAGCCAGATGGTGCGCGGCGCCTGACCGGCGATAATGGCCGATTCGGGCCCATCGGCCAAATTCTTGCAAAAAGGCAGCCATATAGTACCGCTGGCCTGGTCCACCACAGGGCAGGGATTGCCGCAGGTCGTATTGTCCTGGGCAACCACTACCTGGGTCGGATCCCAGCTCTGACCGCCGTCGAAACTGCGCTTGAGCAGGAGATCGATCTGGCCGGCATCGCCGCTGCCGTGCAAACGCCCTTCGCAAAAAGCCAGCAAGGTGCCAGCAGGAGTCAGGGCCAGGGCCGGAATGCGGTAGGTATGATACCCCTGAGTGCCGCTGGTGAATAGATCGGTTTGTTCGAGAAAGAGATCTGGGCTCATATACTGGTATCCTCGTTGTAGGTGAATAGAACAAGAATAGGCCCCGTCGAGCCCGATCAGCAAGACACTTTTACTACCTATTAGATTAGAAACGCTAGTGGCCGGAGGTCTAACGATATTACCCCAGAGAAACAGCAAAAAAACCGGACAACTTGAAATCAATCTGGTATAACCAGCTGTTGGGGAACTGCTCCCTTTCCTTCCACCCATACAAAAACCGGCCTTGTTTAGGACCGGTTTTTGTATGGGTGGAAGATAGAGGTCTCTTAGGCGGCGTAGCGCTTGTCCTGAGTCTGCCGCACTTCGTCCAGCAGCGCCATCCACAAAGCCTCGTACTCGTAGAGTGCCTGACGCCACCCCGACCAATCGGTCTGACCACCACGCAGGTGGCTGGCAGCCCGGTTGACCGCTTCCTCGGCCTGGGCGATTTCGGGCCGGGCAGCCACCGGCGCCATGGGAATGCTCCCGAAGGCACGACGCACCCGGTTTATTACCGCGCTGACCTCATCGGCCAGTTGGACCAGCGAATGGGCTCTCGATCTCCTGCTAGCTCTGGTGCCCATAGCAATTATCTCCTGGGGAATGGCCGCCTCCTGGGGGCGGAGCCGGCGAGGACTTGCTAAATTGAGGCAATTTACCCGGTCATTTGCGATAAATTGCTACTGCATGAGCGTTAGAACCAATATACTGCACATTTGTGCATATGTCAACAAAAAAGAGCCTTTTTTTCCTGTTTTTTATTGTTCTGTCTCATCGCCTCCGGGTGGAGTAAAATCCTCCGGATACAGGACCACCCGGACATAGCGCTGGCGGTTAAAATAGCGCTTCGCCGCCGCCTGAATTTCATCGGCGTGCAAACTATCCACCACCGCTTCGTATTGGAGAATACGCCGGGGGTCAAGTCCGTGAAAATAGCTGCTCTCCAAGGCCCCCAACCAGAAGCCGTTCTCCTTGAGCTGCACTTGCCGGCGACGACGATGCATTTCTTTGATATTGTCGATATCCTCCAAATCGGGGCCAAAGCGCTGCAGGCTATCAATCTGGGCAAAGGCCACGCCAGTCAATTCCTCGACGCGTTCGGGCTCGCAGCCAAAAGCGATGCTCATGGTATATTCCTCGCGGGGGTAGTGGGCATAGGAACCGCTTACCCCCACGCTGTAGGTGCCGCCCAGGTCTTCGCGCAAAACGCGGCGCATTTTGAGGCGCAGTACCTGGGCCAGGGTACTGATTAAATAGCGTTCCCGATGCTGATCCCAATCGAAGGCACCGGTGAAAACCAGGCGTGTCAGGCTCTTGGGTTCGACACCGCGAAAGACAGAGCGCTCGACCACCCCTTCCGGCGCTTTCAGCCCGACATCGGCCCAGCGCTCCTGCCGCCCGGCAGACGGCAATCCGCCCAGATAGCTTTGCACCAGGGGCGCCATTTGCTCGGGGTCGAAATTGCCGACGAAAAAGAAAGTAAAATCGCCGGTATCGGCGAAACGGTCGCGGTAGATCCGCAACGAGGTTTCCAGATCCATTTCCTCGACCAGGGCCGCCGAATAGGGACGGGCGCGGAAATGGTGCTGCGCCAGGGTCACTTTCAAGGTATCGCCAAAGGCTGCTTCCGGACTGGCCGCCCGATTCTCCAGCGAGCCCAGGATGAGGGCCTTGTAGGCGGCAAAGGCCGTGCTGTCGGCTCGCGGCGCGGTAATATAGAGGTAGATCAACTGGAACATGGCCTCCAGATCCTCCGGCGAGGCACTGCCCGACAAACCTTCGCTCAGCCCGCTGATCCAAGGCGACACACTGACCACTTTGCCGGCGAGCATCTTTTCCAGTTGAATCTGGTCGAAATCGCCCACTCCGCCTTCCCGCACGACCACGTCGGCGGTCGCAGCGGCAATATACTCTTGGTCAACTACCAGTGAATGTCCCCCCGGACTGATCCCCTTAAAAAGTATCTGGTCGTTTTTGAAATCGGTCGGCTTGAGCACTACCCGGATGCCGTTGGCCAGACGCCATTGAATAACCCCCAATTCGGCGATTTCGCTGCGCTCGACAATGACCGCCGGCTCGGGCACCTGAGCTACCAGGGGCACATCGGCGACGCGGTCGACATACGGATCGACGGTGGCCTTTTCCACCTCGTCGAAGACAGCGGCCAAGGCCTTTTCTGTCGGTATCGCCCCCCCTTCTTTCTCCGGGCCGTCGACCATAACCACCCGATTCTCCGCGCCGAACCACGCCCGGGCCACCTGGTTGACTTCGGCCAATTCTATCTGCGGCACAAAGGTCTGGTAAAGCCCGTATTCGTACTCGATTCCGGGGATGACCTCATCGACGAGAAAGGCCCGGGTATACTCGCCGGCATAGGCGCTGGATTCGGTCTTATCGCGCTCGCGGTAGATCTGCTCCATGCCGCGCAACATTTCCTTTTTCTCGCGCTCCAGCTCGGTAGCCGTAAATCCGTGCAATTGCACCCGGCGGGCCTCGGTAAGCACCGCCTCCAGCCCGCGTACAAACCCCGTATCAACCACCCCGGCGTTGAGCTGGTAGACCTCCTTGGACCGCACCAGGCGCCCCTGGGCGGTATACCCATGTAGGAAAGGCGGCCGCGGATCGATGGTCAATTCGTAGAGCCGCCCATTGAGCATCCGACGGAAAAGTCCTTCGACCAGTTGCCGCCGGTAGGCCCCCACCGTCTGCGCCGGACGCACGTCCTGCTTGTAGTATACGGCAATGCTGGAGCGCGTGGCTTCCGGGTCAGAGGCAATAGCAAAGAGCGTCTCCTCGTGGTCGGGCACCGGCGGCACCGGCCGCTCCAGCGCCTGAGCCGGAGCCGGGATGCGCCCCATATATTCCCCCACCAGGGCTTCGATTTTCTGCGGCTCAAAATCGCCTACCGCGATAACGGCCATTAGATCGGGCCGGTACCATTTCTGGTAGAAATCGATGAGACGCTGGTGCTGGAACGTATCGAGGACCGATTTCTGGCCAATGGGCATGCGGCGGGCATAGAGCGATTCTTTGAGCAGAATGGGGGCCTGCTGGTCCCAAAGACGCTGTCCAGCGCCCTGGCCCGAGCGCCATTCCTCAATAACCACGCCGCGCTCTTTCTCAATTTCTTCGGCCTCAAAGGCAATGCCGTGAGCCCAGTCTTCGAGAATCTGGAAGGCTTTTTCGACCACCTCAAGGCTGTCGGTGGGCACTTCGAGCATATAGATGGTCTGGTCAAAGCTGGTCGAAGCGTTCAAATCGGCGCCAAAGCGCATCCCCACCGACTCCAAATACTCGACCAGTTCTTGCTTGGCAAAGTGACGCGTGCCGTTGAAGGCCATATGCTCGGCAAAATGGGCCAGCCCCTGCTGGTCTTCCTCTTCGAGGATCGATCCGACATCGATCACCAGGCGCAGCAAGGCCCGGTTCTCGGGTTTCTGATTGGCGCGAATATAGTAGCGCAACCCGTTGTCCAACGTTCCCATCGCGATATTGGAATCAATCGGTATCTGTTGTTCTAGCAGGGGTATAATACCGCTGGGTTCGGCCTGGGGCTGCAGGGCTGGCTGGGTCGAGCGGCAATTGGCAAGCGTCAGCCCGCAAAGGACCAACAACAGCATGAGGCGTTTCATCGATGTACTCCTTGGCGTTTCGTCTGGGTCCTATAAGCAATATAGGCTAAACCACCCGACCGGGTAAACGTGCCCGCCCTACCTATTAGGCAATGGCAGCGCCACAAATCGCAACCTTCTTGACCCATTTAGACTGCGTGCATGGGAAGCTGTTTCCTTTTCTTCAACGGCCGTGTCTTTTAGGGACTGGAAGATGCCGAAAGGCACTGTATTTATTGGCCGAATTTTTTAATAAGGCGTTTCCAGAAAAATAAGCACTCCGCATCAAGTCGGCGTGGGTTCCATGTGGACAAACCACTTGGGTAAGGCCGGACACCGGACCCATCGCCGTTCCAACGCCGCCATAGCTTTGTGG
>WLWI01000281.1_pt1 | contig 57806 bp, 36 predicted proteins | sample 6701501 | NCBI WGS metagenome assembly WLWI01 (sample SAMN12718690, study PRJNA515312) | sponge metagenome | isolation source: marine sponge | host: Mycale hentscheli | place: New Zealand: South Island, Marlborough, Capsize Point | collected 2014-11-01 | reverse complement strand
CTGGGTTTTCACGTCTTTGAGTAATTCATCCAGCAACTCTTTACGGCTGGCCATCAGCAGAATCCTTTCGATTGGAATGCTTAAAATACGGACTGATTGCCAGATACACAGACTAATTTACAGACTCTGACTATAAGGCATATAGCTTCACAAAAACTGTTGCCCCTTCTCCTTGTGCCTTTCCTGCTGGGCACCGCCCAAGCCGGTACAAACGAAGGGGCCACCATCTCAATCGACAGTCCAAGGACCATTGACGATCTAGAGATCGGCCAGACCATAAGCATCGTCATCGGCGCCCAAAACGTCGTCGAAGCCCGCAATGTCCTAGTCACCGCCCAATACGACCCGGCCATCTTTCGTTTTGTGCGCTTCAGGGGCGGTTCCCTTATACCGGCTCTTGTCTCTCTGCCCGAACCGCCCACTGATACCGGTGGCGGCTTGGTCCAAATTCGGGGCGGTGGAGCCCAATTGGGCTCCAGCGGTGCTCCCGGGTCGGGAAACGGCGTTTTGGCTACCATGACCTTTGAATTGATCGGAGAGGTACCGCCCGAAGGGGCTTTTATCGCTATTACAAACGTCGATATTGGTCTTTCACCTTCCGATAAAGATTCCTTTCCCTTTGATTCCGGCACTTTTGGCGTTGTCCTGACCGTATCATTCCCCAATAAACTCTTCAATTTCCAGACCGTCCGCGGCCATAATAAAGCTACCCTGTCCTGGGAGAGCACCCTACCAGGCCTAGAGGATGAAGTCCGCTACCGGCCCGTGGGGCAGACCGAATGGCAGACGGCGATCAATCCGCTATTGGAACGTCTATCACCGGCTTCAATTGAGTTGATTGAAGGCCTGCAATTGAGTTTAGAATTGGGTTTATTAGATCTCTCAGGCGTGGAGGGGATACGCCCCGACGCGACCCTCGACGATTTGGCGCGCGATCTGAATATAGACGAACTAATAGAAAATACCGGTTTGGCCGTGCCCAATGTCCTGGTGGAGGAATTGACGGCGCTCTTCAACTCCGTCCGTTCACAACATCATCTAGCCTTTATCGTCGAACTGGATCCAGATACCGAATACGAGTATCGGGTCCGCTCCACCAGCCTTGCCGGTCTGCAAAGCGCGCCGCATAACGGCCGTTTCCGCACCCGTCTGGCCCCCGATTTGCGTCCTCTGACCGTCAGTAATCTCGACATTCAGACAAGACCGGCTTCAGCGACATTGCGCTGGTTCACCAATCGCCTGGCCGACACCCACTATTCTATTTTCGATTCGACCGGAGCAACTATTATAGACTCGCTCCTCAACGTCGATGGCACCGATGTGCACATCGTCCAGATCAAGGGTTTGGAACCGGGCAGCCAGTACCAGATCAGGCTCGGTTCGCGCCTGGTAGACGTAGACGACCTGATTGCCGAAGGCTTGCTGGACGAAGAAGACGCCACGGAAGAGCGCAATGGCGACTTTATCACCCAACGCCAGGCGCGCCCCCTCCGCTTGGTCGGCGTACCCCTCCGGATAGTGGGGCCCGAAAGCGCCATTATCCTGACTGAGCTAAATCAACCTGCTCGCCTGGTTATCGACTATGGTCCAGTGGCTGATTTCGCCCCCAAAGTCACGGCCCAGACACAGGTCGAGACCGAACAGCTCTACGACCAGCGGGTCTCTTCGAGCGAGGCTTTGAACCGCCACAGCCTGAACCTTCCTGGCCTGAATCCGGAAACCGAATACCGCTACCGCCTGACGGCCTTCGCGGACGATACACTGACTACGGACCCGCGCGGCAACCAGCAATGGAGCCGCGACCTGCGCTTCACCACCTCGGCCCCGGGCGATACTCTGCCACCAGAAATAATTGAAGGCCCCCAAGTTCTGGTGCGCAATAATACCGCCCTCATCCGCCTAACGACCGACGTCGAAACCATCGCCCAAATATGGTGGGGCACCAACGAAGACGACTTCACCTTCAGTACCCCCGACGAATTCACCAAAGTCGATATTACCGACGACGGACGCCCGCGTTTCTCGCAAGAACATTTTATATCCATCACCGGCCTGGAAGCGGCCACTAATTACGCCTACCGCATCCAGGCCACGGCGGCCAACGGTAAATCCTTTGCCTTCAACCCCTTTGCCCTGGTCAAAGCGGCCAAAGTGCTGCAGCCGCCTGGAGGCGCTGGTAGCTTTGTAACCACCAACGTAGCTGATACCCAATTCCCTGTCATTCTTTCCGGTCCAACGGCGTCGCTGACTTTTGACACGGCTGTTGTGGAATGGGTTACAGACGAGCCGGCAGACAGTCAGGTGGATTTTGGTTTGGGCAGCCTACAAGACCGCGAAAACTCGGGCGATAACAACATCAGTCACAAAATCGTCCTCACCAACTTGTCCTCGAACGAATCGTACCAATATCAGGCCGGTTCCACCGACGCCACGGGCAACGGTATCACCTTGAGCGCCCTGGCGGCTTTCACCACACCCCCAGAAATAGACCTGAACGATCCCATTATCACCGAAGGTCCGGCCGTCGTCTACAAAAACGAACGCAGCGCCGCCATTCGCTGGACCACCGACGAAGAAGCTACGGCCCAGGTCAATTTTGGTCTTTCTGCCGCCCTCGGTTTTATCCGCACTTTGTCGTCCACCCAACAGGTACACCAGATCACGTTGACCAATCTCGAGCCGGCTACGACCTATCAATTCAACGTCTCTTCCTCGGACTTGAGCAATAACGGCCCGGTCGAAAGCGATATTTTTTCCTTTACCACCGACGCCGAACCCGATCTCACCCCGCCAATATTATCCGATATTGTCGTGACCCCGGCCGACAGAACGGCCATAATAACCTGGGATACCGACGAATTGGCCGATAGCTTCGTCAAATTTGGCCCCAACCAGGACGTATTCGAATTCAATACAGGTGACCCCAAAGACGTCGAAGAACACGAAATTACCCTTACCAACCTGACCCCTGGTACGACCTATCTTTACGTTGTCGGCTCGGTCGATCGAGCCAATAACGCGCCTACCGAAAGTGCCCTGGACAGTTTCACCACCCAAGCCGAAGCCGACCTCCTGCCTCCGATCGTCCCCCAGAATTTGTCCGGCGTCGCCGGCTCAGGCCAGGCCATTTTGACCTGGACCGCCAATACCGAAGCCGATCTGGCTGGCTACAATGTATACAGCAATGCGCTGCTGATCGCCTCCAACTTGACCCAACCCACTTATACAGATTTGGGTTTGGAGAACGGCGTCGAAAATATATATACGATTCGGGCTGTCGACCGCAATTTCAACGAGAGTGCCGACAGCGAGCCCTTGGCCCTGGTGCCCGTAGCTACGGCGGGCCCTTCGATACCGGCTAATCTATCGCGCGAGGGCGATGATTTCCTGTTGCCAACTTTCGTCTTTGCCAATTCCACCCCTGTTGGTCAGGAAGTCTCTCTCACCTATACCATCCAGGTCTCCACAGAAGCCGATTTCACCAATGTGACGACGTCAATTTCCGGTCTGGCGGAAGGGGCTGGCGATGTCGGCACGGGTAGGACCGGCTGGGCGATTGACCGCCAGTTGGAAGAAGATGACACCTACTTCTGGCGGGTACGAGCCGTGGAAGACCAGCTCTTAGGCCCTTATTCCCAAGCCCAGCGCTTTATCGCTGCGGCACAGCAACCTCTGACGGGCGATTTCAACGGAGATAATACGGTCAATTTTGACGACTTCTTCCTTTTTGTTGACGCCTTTGGCAGCTCTCAAGGACAGGAAAATTACGTCACCGTAATCGATATAGACGTCAACGGTTTCATCAATTTCGATGATCTTTTCATTCTGGCCGACAATTTCGGCCAATCAGTGCCAGGCAAGCGCTGGACCGCCGCCACAGCTACCGATCCCGATACGCGCCTCTCCGTCAAAGCAGTGGGCGGCACGCGGGCCGAACGGCAATTGGTCACCGTACAGATCCAGGCAGATCAGGTAGACCAGTTACACGGATATGGCCTGGTTCTGGCCTACGACCCCACCGCCGTGGTCTTTGAGCGGGCTTCGGCCGGACCGGGAAATTTGCTCCAAAGCCAGAGAGGCCAAGCTCCTCTCTTCAGTGTCCTGTCCGATCTTCCAGGAGAACTGGTTGTAGGAAGCGGTCTTCCCCAGGGCCAAGCCGTTTCCGGCAACGGTTTGTTGGCGGAATTGCAATTCCGCCTCAACGGCTCTGCCACCGACGCTTTTTTCGAGCTCCGCCAGGCTCTTATAGCCCGACCGAATCGACAAATCAGCCAAGTGCAGCATATTTCTACGGCCCATCTCAGGCCTCAGACTTTCTTTTTGGGCACTAATTTCCCCAATCCATTCAACCCCTCGACCACTATTGAATACGGCCTGCCCCAGGACAGCCCCGTGGCGTTGAGTATTTACGATATTCTGGGGCAACGCGTCCGCCGACTAGTGCGGGAGGACAGACAAGCCGCAGGCCTGTACACCGTTGGCTGGGACGGACGCGATCAGGCGGGGCACCCCGTTAGCACCGGACTGTATTTCTTCCGCCTCGACGCCGGTTCCTTCACGCAAACGCAGAAAATGACTCTGCTTAAATAAAAAAGATGGTTCTTTCCTAAGGCCGCCTTGTAAAATAGATACACTAAGGGGCCGTGGTCTACAACCCACGGCCCCTTATTCTTTTGCCGAACTTTGAATTATTCAGGATGCGTTTGGCAACCCTTTTGGAATAGATCAGACGGCTAAGATGGCTCGCCGGAAACAGCCAAAATTTCGGCTTCAGCCGCCAATTCATCTCCGACATAGGCCTTCCCTGCCAATTTGCAGGTAGGGCCGCGTTGCCGCAGTGCCGATAATTCGAGTCTCAACTGGTCGCCCGGCACGACCTGACGCCTGAATCGGGCCTTGTCAATTCCAGCGAGAAAAGGCAGCCCCGCATTATCTGCATCCCGCAACATCATTACCGCCCCTGTTTGGGCCAGGGCTTCGAGTATCAATACCCCGGGCATTACTGGATAATCGGGGAAATGGCCCTGGAAAAAAGGCTCGTTGACGGTGACGTTTTTCAAACCGACAATGCGCTCGCCAGGCACCAGTTCAATGATGCGGTCCACCAGCAAAATGGGAAAACGATGGGGCAGAACCGCGGTGATATCCACCGAGGACATGATCATTTCAGGTTTGCTCACTGTTCGCCTTCCACCTTTTCGCGCTGATCGGCTAGTCTTTTCAGCAAATCTTCGGTCACATCGTATCTTTCCGGCGAATAGACGATGGCAGCGGCGGCAACGTCAAAAATAAAATCGTAGCCGTCGTCCTTGGCCATCTCCTCTAGCGCGGCATTGATCTTTTCTAGAACTGGGGAAGACAATTCAATATTCTTGCGCATCAATTCGCCTTCTGACCCCAATTTCTGCTGGACGAATTCCTGCAATTGGCGTATTTGCTCCTCCAATTGAGCCCGCATTTCGGCCTTGCGGGCCTCGCTCATGAGGAGTTCCTGTTTGCGCAGGTCGTCCTGGAATTTAATCAATTTGCTCTCGCGTTCGGACGCTTCGCGTTCGTATTGTTGTCTCAGTTGGTCTAATTGGCGTCGGATATCTTTAAATTCGGGCAACTTCTCTTTAATCAGTTCCGAATTGATATACCCAACCTTTAATTCGGCCTGAACAGCGCCGGCCTGTAAGAGAAAGCCAGCTGTTAAAACCAGTACAAGAAACCGTTTCATCACACCTCTCCACACTTGTCTAATTTGGCTCGCTGGTAAATAATATACGAGCCAATCTCCAGTGAATTGCACATCAAAGGCCCAATTGTCTGAGAGCTTTCTACCCTAGTTAAAAAAACTGCGGACCAATTTGAAAATGGGTATTCCAGCTGGCCGGCTGGCCGTCGACTTTTTTGCGGTCGAACCCATAACCAAAATCAAAGCCCAATAACCCCATAGGCGTCATGACCCGGAAGCCAAAGCCGACTGAGCGCCGCAATTTCAACGGGTTGAGATCGCCGATATCCTCCCACGCATTACCCGCATCGGCAAACATGATGCCGTATACCTGCTGTTCGGCCACAGGGAATCGATATTCGAGGTTGACGACCATCATCGAGGTGCCGCCAATGGGAATCCCGCCTGAGGTCCCATCGAGACGAGGCCCCAGCGAGCGATCCTCGTATCCTCTTACCTGTCCGTCCCACCAATCGACCCCACCCGGAGAAAAGCGTTCAAAAGTAGAAATATTGCGGTCATCCCAGGCGCTGAAACCGTCTATAACGGCCACCTTCGTCTCCAGGCTCCAGACGAATTTCCACCAACTCGGCCGATAGTAATTGAATTCCACTTCGTGGCGGTGAAAATCGACATCGCCGCCAATAGCAGCGGTAGCGATCTCGGGCCGGTAGGTGAATAGTGTTCCCTTGGTGGGGAATTGCGCCAGATCCCGGGTATCGCGTTGATAGACGACTTCAAAACTGCTCGTGGTGATGGGATTGAACCGATTGGCATCGACACCGTCTGCAAAGTCAAAGTACTTTTCGTCGCGCAGCTGGTACCCCACCGACAACGTCGAATAGGACAAGCGCTGCAATCGGCGCCCTAGGCGCACGCTGGCCGAATTCAACCTGCGGTCGTAATAGTTGAAGTACTGTTGATTGAGGGTGTAGAGACGAATAGATAAGTTGGTGGGGGTATCGAATAACCAGGGCTCGGTAAAACCGACTAGTAGGGTTTCGCGACGGGTGCCGAATTCCCAATTAAAATCCAGGCGCTGGCCTTTACCGCGGAAATTGGGCATCTGGATTCCGGTCTGTCCCACTGCTTTATCGCGGTCGCTGTAGCCGACGCCTACCATAAGTTGCCCCGTCCGCCTTTCCTCCACCTGAAAGGTCAAATCCACCAGGCGCTCTTCTTCGTTATTGCTGTTTTCCTGGAGAGGCTGGACTTCCTTGAAGAAATTGAGCATATGCACTCGTCGCATGCTCTCCTGAACCAGGTTTTGCTGGTAGATATCGCCGGGACGCAATTCCAGCTCGCGGCGAATCACGTTTTCCCGAGTCTTGGTGTTTCCAGCTATATTGATTCGCCGAATGCGCCAGGGATGGCCTTCAAAAATCTGGAATTTGACGTCAGCTTTATCACCCCGCAATTCTTCGTGAGGAATGACCTGGGTATCCAAATAGCCCTTTTCCCAATAGGCCGACTGGACCAACCAGGCCAGATCCTGGTCCGAATACTGGTAGACATCGCCGGTTTTTATCCTCAGCTTGTCTACCAGTTCCTCAGCGGCAAAAAGCTCGTTGCCTTCCCAGGAGAGATCGCCCAGATAATATTGAATTCCCTCGTCTATCTCTATATCTATGAATAGATTTTTCTTGGTGTCGTCGTAGTAGATGCTGTCGCGCACAATGGCGGCCTGTTGATAGCCTTTGCTGCGATAGAAACCAAGAATTTTTTCTTTATCTTCGGCAAAAGTATCGGCCTTAAATTCTCCTTTGCGCCACCAGCGTTTTTTCTTGGTCTCCATATGCTTGGTGATCTTGCCATCGTCGAAGGCTTCATTGTTGAGGATATTTACCTTCCTCACCTTCACCTTTTCGCCTTCATCGACATCGTACTGGAGAAATACTTTGCCCTTGTCCTCGGCCTGAAATAATTCACCGTTCACTTCGGCCCGCAGATACCCTTTTTCTCGATACAGCGCCAGTATTTTCTGCCGGCCCCGGGCTACGTCCTTGGGGGCTATTACCTGCCCGCTGACCAGCCCCAGGGCCTCCTCCATATTCTTCTCTTTGACGTTTTTATTGCCTTTGAATTTTATGCCTTCCAGGGCGGGGTGCTCGACGACCTCGAAAATAAGTTTGACCCCACCGGGCACATCGAGTTTATATACGCGGATATCGTCGAAGACGTTGAGGGCCTGCAAATCGCGCATGGACTGCTGTACGCTCTCAAGAGAAAGCTCCACCCCAGGCGCCAACCCCACGGTGGATAAAACCAGGGATTTGGCGACCCTGCGAAGTTCACCCTGAACCTCGATATCCACGACTGTCTGGGCCTTGCATACGCCGTTCAGAGACAGGCTTAACAAGCCGATCCATATTACAGCAGAAATTCTCGACATAATTTATCTTTCCGTTGGACTGACTACCTAAGAAGCGCTGCACTCAGCCGTCGTCTGTTTCCCCGGCGACTCCAAACCGCATGCAAAAGCCGCCCTACTTCGCCTTGCGAGTAGTAAAGCGGCCTTGCATGTCAAACCAATGCTCTCAGTTCGTTTAGCTTCACGTAGCAGTGGATTTAGACGCCTTTATCCCACCGGTCCTTTTCTTGTCGGACGAATCGGATCCCTGTTCGTCGTCAAAGGCCAGGCCGTCGCCTTTCTTAGTGACCCGAATGCGGCTGCCTTCGCCAAAATTGCCCTGCAAGATCTCTTCGGCCAACGGATCTTCGAGCAACTTTTGGATGGCCCGATTGAGATGGCGGGCCCCATAGGTCTGATCGAACCCTTTTTCGGCCAGCAAATTCTTCCCCCCCTGGGTCACACGCAATTTTATATTCTGCTGTCCCAGGCGGATTTTAAATTCGTCGAGGCGAATGTCGATGATGGGGTAAATATCTTCCCGGGTCAACTGGTTGAAAATAACGATGTCATCGACCCGATTGAGAAATTCGGGGTTAAAGGTCTTTTTGAGCGCCTCGTTGATCTTGGCTTCCATCTGTTGTTGTAGGGCGTCCGCATCGGCATTTTGAAAACCCAACGTACCCCCCGATCCGACTTCCCGACTGCCAACATTGGAAGTCATAATCAAGACGGTATTGCGAAAATCGACTTTTCGCCCCGTACTATCGGTCAAACGCCCTTCGTCGAGAATCTGCAACAAAATATTGAATACGTCCGGATGGGCCTTTTCTATTTCGTCCAACAAAATGACAGAATAAGGTCGCCGACGCACTTTCTCTGTCAACTGACCACCCTCGTCAAAGCCGACGTATCCAGGAGGGGCCCCAATGAGCCGAGAGACGGAAAACTTCTCCATATACTCAGACATGTCTACAGTCAACAGCGCATCTTCGTCGTCGAAGAGAAATAGGGCCAGTTGCTCGGCCAGATACGTTTTGCCAACACCAGTAGCCCCTAAAAAGATAAATGAGCCAATAGGCCGTTTCGGATCCTGGAGCCCAGCCCGACTGCGGCGAATGGCCCGAGACATAGTGGCAATGGCCTTATCTTGACTAACCACCGTACGCCTTAGTTCCTCTTCCATGGCCAAGAGGCGTTCGGTCTCGCTCTTAACTAGGCGCGTAACGGGTATTCCGGTCATACTGGCAATTACTTCGGCAATATCGTCCTCACTCACCTCCACGACTTCATCCCGCACCTGCTTTTCCCAGGCTTGGCGCTTTTGCTGCAGTTTTTCGTTAAGGCTTCTCTCCTTGTCCCTGAAAGTCGCCGCAGCCTCAAAATCCTGTCGTTCGGAGGCGCCAATCTTATCTCGGCTCACTTCCTGAATCTGCGTTTCTAATTGGGTAATTTCTTTGGGGGGGCTAAGGCGCCCCAGATGGACTCTGGAACCGGTTTCGTCAATGACGTCAATGGCTTTGTCGGGCAGGTAGCGGTCACTGATATACCGATCGGCCTGCCGAACGGTATAAGCCACCACATCATCCGTAAAAGTAACATGATGATGACTCTCGTAGCTGGAGCGCAACCCTTTGACAATGGCGACCGTATCCTCTACCGAAGGCGGATCGACCATAATCGTTTGGAAACGCCGCTCAAGGGCGCCGTCTTTTTCAATATGTTTGCGGTATTCGTCCAGAGTCGTTGCACCAATGCACTGCAATTCGCCCCGCGCCAGAGCCGGCTTGAACATATTGGACGCATCTAACGTCCCTTCGGCGCTACCGGCCCCGACAATGGTATGCAATTCGTCAATGAAAATAACCACATCGGAATTCTGCTGCAATTCGTTCATAACTGCTTTGATGCGCTCTTCGAACTGACCGCGATATTTAGTCCCGGCTACCACGCCGCCCATATCCAGGGTAACCAGTCTTTTGTCGGCGAGGATCTGCGGCACCCGCTTTTCAATTATGCATTGAGCCAGGCCCTCGACGATGGCTGTCTTGCCGACGCCGGGATCGCCGATTAGAATCGGATTGTTTTTCTTGCGCCTACTGAGGATCTGGGTTACTCGCTCAATTTCTTTTTGCCGCCCCACCACGGGGTCGAGTTTACCCTCGCGGGCCAACTGCGTCAGATCGCGACCGAAATGATCGAGAAAAGGGGTTTTGCTCTTCTTGCCTTTTTCCTTATTACCCGTAGTTTTGCCTTCCATAACAGCTTGGGTCTCCTCCATAGCAGTCTGGTAATTGACCCCAAAATTTCCCAGGATCTGGGCAGCGACGTTTTCTTTGTCTTTGAGCAAAGCCAACAACAAATGCTCAACATCCACAAAAGAGGCGCGCATTTCCTTGGCCTCATTGGCGGCCACTTCCAAAATCTGCTTGGCACGGGGCGTAAAGGGTACATCCCCCGTAGTAGCCGTATCGCTGGAGGAAGCGATCTGTTCCTCCAGATATTTTCTCACCGTCTCCAGATTCAAACCCAGATTATTGAGGACGGCTACCGCCCGACTCTTACCGTCCTTTATAATGCCGAGCAACAAATGCTCTGTGCCAATAAAATTAGTAGTCAGCCGTATAGATTCTTCCCGCGCCAACTGCATTACTCTTTTTACGCCGTCGGTGAACATATTGTGCTGCATTCCTGACGCCTCCCGAGATGCGGTCGATGCGGTCCCATTTGGGCGCTGGGGACGCACCGTTAAGTACCTTTTTGGCCGTTTTTATCGCTGAAATTCAGGTGGCTATCTATACCTAACTCGGCCAGCTCTTTGGGCTTTGAAACTACCAAAAGGGCGTATTCTTGTCAAGGTGCCCCCTCTCCCCCCGATGCGGCCTGTTCAGCCAGCAATTGACGCACTATATTGGCCCGCTGCACGTCCCTTTCTTCGACGCCCAACGGTCTTTCGGCTTGGACCTGAAGATGGGCAGACTGGGTAATGATCATAAGCCTATTCAAAAAAGGCGAAGTCACCCCCCGAATCAGTGACAGGCTATAACCCAGACGCAACGCCGACAGCAGACTGGCAAATTCCTGGCTGCTCAAAACACGGGCATGGGATAGAATAGCATAGGCCCGCCAGATCTTATCTTCTAATTGATAACGCGCCTCTTTGAGCAAAGTTTCCTGGGCGTCTCGTTCGTATTCAACAACTTGGCGAGTCAGGTGCACCAACTGTTCGCTCAGATCCTCCTCCGATGCCCCCAATGTGGCCTGGTTGGATATCTGAAACAAATTGCCCGCCGCATTGGTCCCTTCCCCGTATACTCCCCGCACCGTAAAGGCCATCTGTGTCAGTCCTCGCACCACCCGTTCCATATCCTCGGCCAATACCAATCCCGGCAAATGGATCAGTACCGACACCCGCAAGCCCGTACCCGTATTGGTGGGACAGGCCGTGAGATACCCCCACTGTTCGGATTGGGCATATTCGAGGTGACGCCCCAACGCATCGTCCACGGCGTTGATCTGGTTCCACGCTTGGCCGGGCTGCAGCCCGGGTAGGACAGCCTGGAGGCGCAGGTGGTCCTCCTCGTTGACCATGATGCTAATCGATTCGTCAGCGGAAAAAAGAACGCCGCGCACACCGCGCCCTTCGGCCAGGGCAGGGCTTACCAAGTGGCGCTCGACCAATAACCGGCGCTCTTGGTCGGCCAGCTCGTTCATATCGACGAATTGGGCCCCAGCCAGACGGCGGCTGCGCTGGGTCGCCTCTACCACCTGCCCGACCACGGTGGCGCGCTCGCCTTCCCCAGCCCGATGGGTAAAAGAACAACTGTTTAAATTGCGGGCCAGGCGAGCCCGGCAACTCACCACGATGCCGTCCATATCGGCCTCGCCACTGAGCCAACTGGCCGTTTGATGGGCTAGTATTTTCAAATCCATATTGCCCACAAGGCCTAGTCGGCCTCGCCTTCCAAACGGACGATGCGATCGCGCAACTGGGCGGCCTTTTCAAAAGCCTCCAGAGCGACGGCTTCAGCCAGTTGTTGACGCAACTGTTCCACTTCCTCTAGGTCCTTGTGCATCTGTCGCTTGCCGCGGTGTTCGAGGGAACCGTGAATTTGTTTCAACAATTGCCCGACGCGATCGCCGAATACTTCGTAGCAATGGGGGCAACCCAAACGCCCCACTTGTTTAATTTCCCCGTAAGTCGTCCCGCATACAGGGCATCCCGACTCCTGCGGCGCGTCCCGAACGCCGCTTTCCTGTGCCCCCACGTCCAAAGCCTGCCCCAGCTCCTGATGGGGGGCCAAGCTATCGCCTTCAGTGCATTTTTGCGCAGCACACGGAGCGCAAAAATGCCAGGACGACTTATCGCTTTCTATTATATGCGTATAAAGCACCGTGGCCTCACGGCTGTGGCAGGCCTGACAATTCATAAATCCTTGCCCAAGCTCCTGTTCTGACATTGCCCGAAAGGCACCTCGACTTCAGATGCGCAGACTTCCCTCTTCTATCAGTCCCATTCGATCGGCACTTGCAGCCAATGCCTGATCGTGGGTCATAATTACGAAAGCCTGATTATAGACGCGGGACAGTTCCCGTATCAAATTGTGCAGATTCTCGCTGGAGGCGGCATCTAGATTACCCGAGGGTTCGTCGGCCAACACGACAGTGGGTCTCATACTGAGGGCCCGCGCCACGGCGACGCGCTGGCATTCACCGCCCGACAATTCCCCAGGCCGATGGTGCAACCGCTTTTCCAGGCCTACACTGCGCAATAATTCAGTCGCTTGCCGCTGCCCCTCGCCCTTATCCCGGGCAGCGATCATCGACGGCAGCATTACATTCTCCAACGCGGTAAATTCGGGCAATAGGTGGTGGAACTGAAAAACGAAGCCCATATGGCGGTTGCGAAAACGGGCCACCTCGGACTCCGACATTTTGAATACATCCATCTCGTTGACGTACAATTCCCCTTCGGTGGGCCGATCGAGAGCCCCTAGTATATACAATAGCGTGCTCTTCCCCACACCGGAAGCCCCCATTATGGCGACCACTTCGCCGGCCTGCAGTTGTAAACCCACTTCTTTGAGGATTTCCAAATCCCCTCCGCCCGTGGCGAACACTTTGCGGATATGGCAGGCCCGCAGGACCGTTTCCTGTCGATCGCTCGCCGTCAATGGCTCCCCCTTACATGATATGCCGGATGGCTTCGACCGGCATCAAAGCTGCGGCCTTGCGGGCCGAATACATAGAAACCGCCAGGCATATCACCAGGCTCACCGTCGATACACCCAAAAAATCGAGCCATTCCATATCGACGGGCAACGAACTGATAAAGTACACTTCGCCCGGTATGGTAATCAATTCAAAACGCTGCTGCATAAAACAGACAAACGAACCGATGGCGCACCCCAGAAAGGTTCCGACCAGCCCAATGATAAGCCCCTGATAGACAAAAATGCGCCGTATACCTTTGGCAGTGGCCCCCATGGCCCGGAGAATGCCTATTTCGGGCGTCTTGACCAGGATCGACATGACCAGGATCGACATGATATTAAAAGCGGCGACTAACATGATGAGGCTCAAGGCGATAAAAATGGCCCATTTCTCCAATTCCATCCACTGGAATAATTGGGGGAAAATTTGGCTCCAGTCCGAAACCCTGTAGGGATAGCCTTCCAGGGCCTCATCGACCTGTTCTTTGACCTGGACGGCCAGATCGATATCACTCACCCGAACAAATACGGCATCGGCGCCGCTACCCTCGCCTGCCAGGATCTTTTGGGCATCCTCCAGACCGATAAAAGCAAAGCTATCGTCGTACTGAAACATCCCACTGGAAAAAGTATCCGTCACCAGGAACGGCCATACGCGCGGCCGAAAGCCGTCCATCATCACCTCTTCGAGGTCCATATTCTGCGAAGTGACTACCAGCACTTCGTCGCCGGGCCCTACGCGCAGACGGCGAGACAATTGTTCCCCCAAGATAATCCCCGGGTATTTGTGCTCGGACAAAGGACCTAGCCTCATGATCCCTTCCTCGTCGTACACCAAATGGTTGGCCAGGTCGGAAACACTGCTAAAACTAGCCGCCTCGACGCCCCACAAAGCAACGCCATCCATTTTTTCGGTATCGCGCTTGGAAAAGAGCATCACTTTGCTTCGAGCTACCGGCGATGCGCCCACTACATGGGCTAATTGCCCGACTCGTTTTAGAACCTCGTCTATATCTTCAATTGACTGCCCGGAGTACATGCTCACCGTGACGTGCGCGTTCATCCCGATCAGCCTGTCCTTGACTTCACCGGCAAAACCGTTGACTACCGACAACATGATGATGAGTGCTGCCACGCCGAGAACGACCCCGCCGACGGCGATATACGCGATCAGGGAAATATGGCCGCTGCGTTGATTGGAGCGCAGATAGCGCTTGGCAATGAATAGTTCGTACGACACCCGCTACCCGTTTTTCCCCTGGCTCAAAAAAACCTTGATAAAACCGTCCAGGTCGCCGTCCATAACCGCCTGGACACTCGCCGTTTCGTGGCTGGTCCGGTGATCTTTGACCAGATTGTAGGGATGAAAAATATAAGAGCGGATCTGGCTGCCAAAATCGATGCTTTTTTTTACCGCCGCCTTCTCGTCCCGCTTTTTTTCCTCTTCTTCCTTATAGTGCTGATACAGACGGGCCATGAGCACTTTGCGCGCCGTGGCCTTGTTTTTGAGCTGTGAGCGCTCATTTTGGCACTGAACCGTAATCCCCGTCGGGATATGGGTAATACGCACCGCCGACGATGTTTTATTGACGTGCTGCCCTCCCGCGCCCCCGGCCCGGTACACATCGACCTGCAATTCTTCGTCTTTCAGTTCCACTTCTATCTCGTTGTCCAATTCGGGGGAGACAAAAACGGATGCAAACGAGGTATGCCGGCGACTATTGGAGTCGAACGGCGATATCCGGACCAAGCGGTGAACGCCCGCCTCAGATTTCAAAAAGCCATAGGCATAGGTGCCTTTGACGTTGATCGTAACGCCTTTAATGCCGGCTTCCTCAGACCGCTGGAGATCTATGACCTGCCTCTCAAACCCACGCCGCTCGATCCAGCGATCATACATGCGCATGAGCATTTCGGCCCAATCGGCCGCTTCCGTACCGCCGGCGCCAGCATTGATCTGCAAAATGGCGTCTTTGGTATCGTCCTCGTCGCTCAAAATGGTACTCAACTCCAAATCGTCGACTCGGACGACTAGGTTGGCGGCCTCTTCTTCGAGCTGGGCCAGCGTCTGCGCGTCTTCTTCCTCGGCAGCCATTACCTGGAATTCCCGCAAATCCTCCAACTGCTGTCGGATCCCTTCCCAAGTGGCGATGGAATCCTTGAGGACGCTGGCCTGGCGACTGGTGCGCTCGGCATGCTGCCGGTCGTTCCAGAAATCGCCCTGGGACATTTGCTCTTCGAGGCTGGCTAGTTCACGCTTTTTTCCATCCAGGTCAAAGATAACCTCCCAGTTGGGCAAGCCGTTGCTGACAGTGCAGTAAATTTTCTTCTAACATGGGCATAGCTTTCTCCTTTCACTCGGTAAAACGATCAAACAACAATTGCACAGCCCGCCGTTCCTGGGGAATTTCGAAAAGCAATTCTCCATCCACGGTATCGCCCTGGGCCAGGAAAAATCGATCCGTTCGTTCGATAAACAGAGGCGAGCGGCTCAAAGGATAGTAGCGCGTATCCTGGTCGTCGACCATCCTGAAACACCGGGGAACCACTGGATAGGCGATCTTCATGCGCGCTTCCATATGAAACTGGACCAGGACGAATTTGTACCCTTCACTGGGAGGCCCGTGGAAAAATTGGCTTTCTTTAACCCCACCTTCGGGAACCTTCCACACCAGCGGTTCCTTGATCCACTCCAGCGCCTGGGGCAGCTTTTCCAGACGGTCTATCCCCCCACCTTGGCCAAAAAACAACGTCCCGACATAGATGGGCAATATCAACGCCACTGCCGCAAAAATGAGCAGGCGGACCCGGCGCATAAGAGCCGCTTGGGGATTTTTAGATTTGGTTTTATTCATAGCCATTCTATCTCAACGCACAACGGCAATTTTGCCCATCCGTTTTACGTCGGCAACAATAAGACGGTACAGATAAAGTCCATTGGCCAGATTCTCCGGCATATGCCACTGCAAGGCTTGCCCAGTCCGACTATAATCGCCCGCCTCCAACCATCGACTTGGCAGGCGGGCGACCAGTTGCCCCCCCATATCGAAGATATGCACTTCCACCTGACTGGCCACCGCCAATTGCAACGGGAAGTGGATCTGCCCCGTACCTGCCCGGGCCGGATTGGGAAAAGGCTCGCCCGCCAGATCGGATCCTGGAATTCCAATTTCCAAGCCGCTGGCACGAAGGGCATTGACCCGCCCCCAACCAAAAGTGGTATCGGGCCCGGCCGGCCCTAGGTCATCGGCCGTTTGCCGGAGGGCCTGCAGCACCTGCTGGGGGCCCCAGGACGGGTGGACCTGCAATAACAAAGCACATACCCCACTCACCAGAGGGGCGGAAAATGATGTACCGCTGGTGGTCTTATACGCGCCACTGCGTATATCGGCCACCACCACAGCCCCCCCTGGAGCCACGACATCTGGTTTGATGCGCTGATCAGAAGTCGGACCCCGAGAACTGAAACGGGCGATAATATCCGTGCCCCGCTGTACGGCTCCCACGGCAATCACCCCCTCGGCATCGGCTGGGGCCGTGATATAGCGCCAGGAATTATCGCCTTCGTTGCCGGCCGAGACCACCAAGACCAACCCCCGCTGCACGGCCAGAGCCGCCGCCTGGCTAGTCAATGCAGTATTGCCATCTAACTGCTCGTACGAATAGCCACTGCCATCGTCCCAGATATTGTAGCCCAGCGAACTACTGACAATATGCGCGCCCAGGCTGTCGGCCCATTCAAGTCCGGCGATCCAGCGGTCTTCTTCGACAGGCAACTCGCGTCCTAGATCTTCGGTCTTGGCCAACAGATATTCGGCTTCCGGCGCCACCCCGACTAGGCGTCCGGGCACGTCGGCGGCGAGCAAGGATAGTACTTCGCTGCCGTGGAGATTTTGTGACGAACGGGTTTCGTTGCCGGTCAACGGCTGGCCCGTCTGGTCCGAGACTATATTGTCGCCATTAATAAAGTCGCGTTCCGCCACCACCTGCAAACGGGCAAAGGCGGGATGTTCCCGGTAATTGAAGCCCACATCCAAGACAGCAACGCGGATTCCCGCCCCCTTCAGCCCTTGATTGTGCAGGGCGGGGACGCCGATATCGGCCAATTGCTGGAAAGACGGATCGACATCCTGCCCCCCCTGCTTACCCGACCCGACGCTTTCTTCTACCGGAGGTGGCGCTAGGCGGGGCCATCTACCTACCGGCCTGAGTTGGCGAACAAAAGAGCGGCCCTGGATCCAGCGGAGCTGTTGGCTGGTCGCCTCAACGCTGACAGCGTTAAACCATCGGGAACGCACCCGCACGGTGATCCCTGCGGCACTAATCTGATCGACATAATCCCGATCTACGGGCATATCCAGATCCGGGCGAGAATCTACCGGCCACTGCCAGTCCAGGCGATTTCCCGCGCCCGCCGGTTTATCGTGCAAGAACACCCAGGCGATTTCGGCCTCACTCCCATCTTGGCCATCGACAGTCGCAACCCATAAATGCACAAAGACAATAGCCAGAATCCAGCCTCTGTTCACGGTCCGTCCTGCACAACCTCGGGCGCGCGAGTATCTATCACTTCTACATCTCTGTGGACGTCAAAACTGAATATTTCGTCTTTCATCTTTTTATTGGTCTTGTGGTCCTTGAGCATATAAGTGGTCCTATCCTCATTGGTGGCCAATTGCTCCACCTTAACCACGTGCCAACGCTTGCGGTCTACCCACACTCTCATCTGTTCAACCGATGAATTGGCCGCCAGCGGCTGCAAACTCAGCAAATAGCAATCTCTGCCGTCCCATTCTACCTCTGCAACGGCTAGAGGCTGATAATTCTCGGTGTAATTGGCGAGTATCTCCCAAGGTGTCTTCACGTCTTCCCGGTACGAACTGACCACTACTTGCTTATTTTTTTCGGTATAGACCCAAATGGCCTGGCCATCGGCGACCACGACATCGCCTTGTTCTATTTCCAGGCGAAATTGGTTGGGCTTGCGAGTAGTGATCATGCCCTTCTGGCTTCTCTTTTTATCGAGCAGGGCCCAGTAGAATTCCTTCTCAAAATGGGCCGAAAAAGTCTTGTAATCGGCAAATTTTTCGCGCAATTTTACCATGATCTCACCGCCGCTTATGGCGGTTGCCTGGCCGCTTATTCCCAGACTTAGCAGAACCGCCAGCCAAACAGCCCCAAGCGTTTTCTCACACCGATTCCGGGCTCTCATAATTCCCCTTTGCCTGTCAAACAGGACTATCGCTTTCGACCGGGTTGCCCGTGTGCAGAATCTGCCTCGGCTTGGCGCCTTCGGCAGGCCCCACCACCCCAGCCCGCTCCAACTCGTCCATCAAGCGCGCCGCTCTGGCATAGCCCACTTTCATGCGCCGCTGCAGATAGGAAGTAGAAGCCTGCTGGCTTTCGATAACCAGTGCGAGGGCTTCGTTGAATAATTCGTCCTGATCCGAGGCGACCGTCTTAATATCCGTATCATCCGAAAAGATAGCAACCTGATCGGTCTGGTAACCCATCCCTCTGATTTCCTCGACCAGACGCTCGGTTTCCTCACCACTAATAAAGGCGCCGTGGACACGAATCGGTTCCCCCTGGCCCCCGGGCAGGAAGAGCATATCGCCCCGGCCCAGCAAACGTTCGGCCCCGTTGATATCCAAAATAGTACGCGAATCGGTCTTGGAAGCCACCTGAAAGGCTATACGCGAGGGGAAATTGGCTTTTATTACGCCGGTGATGACATTCACCGAAGGGCGCTGTGTCGCCAGTATGAGATGAATGCCCACGGCGCGCGATTTTTGCGCCAGACTCATTAGGGACGTTTCGACATCAGCCGGAGCCGTCAGCATTAAATCGGCAAATTCGTCGATAACTATTACGATATAGGGTATAGGCGGCTCCACCTCTTCCTCCCCCTCGTCCGCCTCTTGGGCCCAGCGTTCCACTTTGCGATTGTAATCGGCGAGGTTGCGGACCCCCAACTGGGCCAGTTTGCGGTAACGGACCTCCATTTCTGCCGTGGCCCATTTGAGTGCTTCGGACGCCTTTTTCGGTTCGGTTATGACCGGCGCCAGCAAGTGGGGTATATCGTTGTACATATTCAGCTCGACCACTTTGGGATCGACCATGATAAAACGAACTTCGTCGGGTGTCGATTTGAACAATACGCTGGTAATAAGGGCATTGATGCAAACGCTTTTCCCCGAGCCGGTGGCCCCGGCCACCAATAAATGAGGCATCTTGGACAGATCGGCGACAAAGGGATCCCCCGCAATGGTCTTGCCCAATGCCATAGTCAGCTTGGAATCGGCCTTCCGAAAAACTTTGTCTTGCAAAATTTCGCGCAAGTACACCACTTCGTGGTTGTCGTTGGCTATTTCGACTCCGACGACCGATTTACCCGGCACTGGAGCCTGTATACGGATTCCCTTGGCGCTCATAACTCGGGCCAAGTCGTCGGCCAGGTTTACGATTCGATTGACTTTGACACCAGCCGCCGGTTCTACCTCGTAGCGAGTGACCACCGGTCCTGGACTCACTTCCACCACTTTGCTGCCAACGTCGAAATTCTGAAAAGCATCCTCCAGGATTTGCGCATTCTTCAGCAACCTATCTTTGTCCACTTCCCTTTCGCCAATGGGGACCTCGTCGAGCAAATCGATATCGGGTACTTGGTAGACGTCTTGTGACGAAGCTACCGGCGCAGTCTTTTCAGGTGCAGCCGGGACCGGCTTGCGGACAGGGGCGGTTTCCGGCGAGAGCGGCCCAGAATCTTCCTGGGAAGCAACGATCAGAGGGGGGACATCCGGAAGCGGGTCGATTACAGTAGTGGTTTCCTCAGTATTCCCGTTTTCGACGACGGGCCGTTGCAAGGCAGGCTCTGAAGGCTTTTTACCCTCGTCCAACTTCTGCGGCGCTTTGGTGGGTATTTTTTTCGATGACCTGCCCATCCTTTTGAACCAGAGAGGAAGGCGGCCCAAATTTTTCACGCCCCCCAGCAAAATATTCCACAAACGAATCATTCCCTGCCAGACGGGCCTCGGGTCGATATCGCTGGTCAACACTACAGCCATTATCAATAAGGCTCCCAGCAGTATAGCCGACCCCAATCGTCCAATATAGGGAATGAGGATGACACTGCTGACACGCGTTCCCAGCCATCCACCCCATTCAAATACCGCATAGGCCGAATAATTGGGCAGCCCCGCTGCAATACTCAATAGCAAAGCAATACCGAACAAACCGACACTGCGATAGAGCGCCACCTCTAGAGATTGGCGTTTCAATCTGTTCCATCCCCACACCAAACACAGAAGAGGCAGCACCCAGGCGGGATAGCCCATACTGATAAAGCCGCCATAAGCTATATAAGCACCGACGCGACCGCCCCAATTGAGACAATCCTCCGCCGTCCTGCTGGAATTGGGAAAATCACCCGGTGCGTAGGACAACTGGCTGATGGCAAAGAAACACCCCAAGGCCATTACCAGAACGCCCAATGCCCTGGCGCCCCTTTCCCCCTGGATCAATCCGTTCGTAAGCTCTGCCATACCATTACCCTGTATTAACTTGCAGAAATTCACCGACACGCCCGATTCTCGATCTATACAAACTCGACCAGCCCCAACCACACCTCATCTGTGCCATTCGGACTGACGCACCACTACTTGCTTTAGCCGGGTCGTCTTCCCCTGCGCGCTGACTTCCATATAGGCAATATACAGCCCCTCTTTGACCAGCCGGCCATGCCGATCGCGCCCATTCCATTCCACCCGCCCTTTCGCTCCGACCTCGTCCCCGTCTAATAGCGTACGAATCTTGTCGCCTTCCATATTATAGATCCACAGCCTGGCCCAGGCCGGAGCCTGCGGAATGCGATATTCGACGCTCAGGCTACGGGCAAAAGGATTGGGTGCTATTTGCATTTCTACCGGTATACTTCCCTGGACCTGCCCCAGGCTGTTGGGCAAACCCGGGCTACCGCCATGGAATGGACTCAATTGCCAGCCGCCATCGCTGGCTTCCCAAGAGTCCGAATCGTCGGACCGCAAATGGAGTTTCTCCAGGGAATGTCCAGGCCGGTCAACAGGATGGTAGCGCATACTATCTTGGATCGTCCCATCCGCATTGCGCAAAATCACGGCTTCATCCTCGCTGTTGGACCAGCCCCTTTTGCCAAATGCCCGGTCGGCGATACGCAGCACCAGTACTTCTTCGGGCAAGGTATCGTAGGTAGTAGATTGGCCGAAATAGCTCCCGTCCAGCACCAGCGCCAATTGGCCTGGAGACAATACCGTGCCCATTCCAGTATCTTCTAAGAGATCCTGTTCATCGGCATCTCCCAGGCTCCATCCCCGCAGATCGACCCCCATCTCTTGACTGCGATTGAAAAGCTCTACGTATTCGTCGTGCGCTTCGGGGCCAGCGGGATTGTACATCAACTCGGTAAGAACCACCTGACTTCCTGCCCGCGAACCGATTAGACCAAGCAACAAACATGTGTAAAATTTCATTTTTGACTATACCTATTTCAAATCATACCGCTGCGCCGACGCATTGTCCATTCCGCTCCCAGGAGGACGACCAATACGGCTACTAGCCAGGCCTGATCCCAAAGGGCGATAGAATCCACATCTTCTACCAAATTCTGCTGCAAAGGCAACACTTGCAAAAGGTCTTGCCAAGATTCCAGGGACGCATAGCTTCCCCCGCTATCATGCGCAATTTCCTTCAATAGACGCTGATCCACCCTCATATCCGCCGATTCGACGCTGTACTGTTCTATAATAAACCGTCCCTCGTCCTCGCCGATCAAATCACCCTCGGCTTCAGCCATCGCCTTATAGGTATAATCTCCGGGCGGAAGTTGAGTCCACTGGCCTCGATAGTATCCACTTCCTCTATTGAGCAATTGTATCGTTCTATTGTCCTGCTCCAGACCAATCTGCACAATTGCCTTGCTCAGGGGCCGATACAGTTCATCAAAGACTTGAGCGGCAAAAGCCACTTCTTCGCCGGCCCGGTAGATAAACTGATCTGTCGAGACCCTCACCTGCCCTTGGGTTGTCTGTAAAGCAAGCCATTTGACTGCATTGCGCCAAAAACGCCTTATGACCTGGGGGTTGCCATCGACGCCGCTGCTTTGTAAATCGAGTTTCCAGAACGCAGTAGACAGCACAGCGATGGCTTTGCCTTTCCCATAGGCTCCCGCCACTACCAGGGGTGAGCGGGCCTCATCCTGACCTTCGACCAAGGTTAAGACCCCGGGTTTCCTCCGCCCAATAGGGAAATACCCGGGCAAAGGTGGAAGCTGGGTCCACGGGTCCCCGCCATCCGCATTATCCCCTTGCGATCGGATTACCGGGTGCCGCCACCCTTCCGGCCCCAAACGCAACGCCATCTCTTGCGCAACAAAAGGCCCGGAGCTTTCCAGGACTTCGTCCAGGAGCAACCTGGACGCCCCTTCCTCTGGCCACGCCTGTATAGTCCTGGGACCTCCAATAAACAGCAATCCACCGCCTGCTTTTACTTGCTGCTGCAAAATTTCCGCCGCCGATTTTTCTAAAACTTCTCCTATATCCAATAGGATGGTAACATCCTGTTTAGCCCATGCCCCTGCATCGGGCAATATACCTCGATAGAACATTCCCTCTTTTTTGTGCACACGCGTCTCGACGACAATATTGGTATCGGCCAGCAGGCTACGCTGTAAAAAAGCCAGGTCTGGACTGGGACCACCGGCTAGCAGCAAAACCCTGAGGCGCTCCTCGAGGACGCGCGTAAAGACCAGGGCTTCGTTATTGTCGCGGATAAATTCCTGTTCTCCGGGAGGCACCAAAAGCCGATAGATATGGGGACCGGCTTTTGCAGGGGGCAGCAGGAATTCGACGCGTTTGATTTGCCCAGCTCCAGGGAGTAGCACTTTTTTTCGGGCAAGTTCCTGTTCGCCTTCGAAAAGCTGCAGCTCTATTTCCCTAGTGGTCTGCCCCCAATTGCGGACTTGAACCTCTATCTTGAGTGGCTGGTCTATATAGCCTATATCGGGCGCGTTGGCCTGGACAATTTGAATATCGGGCGGATCTTCGGCTTTGCCTGTCCCCAGAGCAAATACAGGGATGCCTATTTCTTCTGCGACCAAAAGCGGTTCGGTCCCCAGATTATGCCTACCGTCCGAAAGCAATAGAATACTTTGCAGTTGGCGGCGGTCGGCTACTTGCTCCAGACTTTGCTTGAGAGCCCGGGCGATATCGGTAGCCGGCCCCTCGGGACGAACTTTCGCCAGTGTATCCAGATCGAGCGCATAGGCCTTCTCGGCGAAACGCTGGGCAACGATCTTGGTTCCGCCCAGACGGCGCTGGAATTCAACGTCCTGGAGCACTTGTTTGACCTGCTCCAAACGTGTTTTGCCGTCCTCTTCTATGGCCATACTGGCACTGGTATCGACCAGGACCAACAGCATCGGCGGCACGACCTCCTTGCGCCATAAATCTAGCACAGGTTCGGCCAATAAAACCAGTAGGAGCAATAGCGTACTGCCACGCAAGCCTATAAGGAACAGGCGCCGGCGAGCACTGGTCCCGGGGTCTGTCTTCAGATACGTATAATAGACAAAACCCAATACGGCCGGAATGAAAAACAACAACCAGGCTTTTCCTTCTAGGCGCCCAGCGAAATCCAACCAATTCGACATGTAACGGAAAACTTTCTAGTCTACAAACTCAATCGGGGTGTTGCATCTAGATCGACTTCTGTCTGATACCCGTTGGCTAATCGGGCGACTCCAACCGCTGCGATCATGGCCGCGTTATCCGTGCACAGACTCAGGGTCGGACAATACAATTTCCCCCCCTGTTCTTTCACAGAATCGCCCAATTGCGTTCGCAGAGAGCGGTTTGCCGCTACCCCACCGGCTAAACCCACCTGACTAATGCCCGTGGATTTCATGGCTTTGACAGTACGGGTAACCAAGACATCGACCACTGCGGCCTGAAAACTGGCGGCAATATCGGCTTTTATTCTTTCTAATTCACCGGCCTTTAAACTGCGGCTAAAATTGAGTACCGCTGTTTTCAGTCCGCTAAAACTAAAATCAAAACCGTCTTCCCTAGACAAGGCCCTGGGAAAAGAAATCGCCTGCGGATCTCCTTTTTCGGCCAGTTCGGCCAGCAAACGCCCGCCCATTACTGACCCTTTATTGGGCAATAAACCCAGCAATTTCGCAACTTTATCAAAAGCCTCGCCGGCGGCATCGTCTCGGGTGCGGCCGAGTATCTCATACTGGCCCCACTTGCTGACCACCACCAATTCGGTATGCCCGCCCGATGCCAGTAAGGTCAATAATGGGGGTTCAATTGGGTGCTCAATGCGATTGGAAAAGATGTGCCCTTCGAGATGATGGACGCCTATCAAGGTCTTATTATGGGCTAACGCCAACCCCTTGGCCACCGATAACCCCACGATCAACGATCCAACCAAGCCCGGTCCCTTAGTTACGGCTATTCCATCAATTGAACGGAGATCTGTTTCTGCCGCTTCGACCGCTTCTTCAATCACCGGTACAATAGCTCTTATATGGGCCCGGGACGCCAGCTCCGGGACAACCCCGCCATATTTTCCGTGCTCTAGTTGGGAGTAGATGATATTGGAATGTACGGTGAAAGAATCATCAACTACAGATGCAGACGTTTCGTCACAGGATGTCTCTATGCCTAAAATTTTCATTCATACACCACTAAATCAACTCTGGAAGGTATCAATTCCAATATTTCAAACAAACTGTCTTCCATGGCCTCGACCGGCATATTAGCTTCCTCAGAATTTCTGTAATCTATAAATAGAATTAAATCTTTGCTCGGATCTATGCCCGCAATTATATCTTCCCCGCCCCTGACCTTGACTTGAATCCGAGAAGGGATTGCACGCACTTGGCGTCCTTCCCCTTGCACTACTGTCACAGGCACATTGAAGAAGTCGTCTTCGGCTAGTTGTTGAATGTCAAATTTAACAGTCGCTTTATTCGGTTTCAGCCGCCCTTGAACAGTGGCAGGCAGATGCAAAGCCAATAGACTTGAAAATGGCTTGTTTACGTCCTTTTTTATTAGAGAATCTGTTTTGATATAGTCTATCTGATCAATCTGGCTGCTCGGAGCATATACTTCCACTTGTGGAGGGTCAACGCGCATAGATCCCACCTGTGTATAACCTTCGGCAATATCCAGGGAGACCAGAGGTTTCACTATGACGCGTCGAAAAATTTGCTTGTCGAGTATTACTTGGATTTCCTTCGGGTCGAGAATCTCGGTTATTTTCACCTCTATTCCAACCGGCCATTTATCAATATGATTGGGCGTTAACCTAAAAGATCTCAACCCCAAGCCCCCTTCTTCGGGCAACTGCAGCGTCATAAGGAAATCTTCACTGTTTAGGCGCAATAAATCTTTACCAGTACCCGAGACATTTATTTCTACCGAAGTGGGCAGCTCATTGGCAATAATCCACTCCATCTGATCGACACTGGAAGTGGGATATTCCACCTGCAGATCTACCCGGATCGCTTTTTCGTATATGTGCTCGGTTACGGTATAGAACCACAGAATCGAAGCTAGTGAAACCGCTCCTGCTTTTACCCCCCAATCACCTGTTAAAAAGCGCTTCACTTCTTCCTCTCAGCGAAGAAAAGGCTCCCTAAAAAAGGAGCCTTTCAACCATATAGCGTTGTAGAGTTACTAGCCGTTGGACCCAGTGGGTGCCTCAGATCTTACCCTATCCAGGACAGTCTATTTATAGGATTCTTTGAGTTCTTTACCTATACTCAACTCTCCATTATCAATTCTAAGATGATAACCACAGTCTGGGTTTGTGCAAGCCCAGGCTTTAAAATGAATAGAAGCGCCATCCCTTCCATAATCTGAAAGAGGTATTAATACCCCTTTCGAACATTTGATACAATCGGGAAAGTTGAAATCCATCCTTGACCTCCCCTCCCTTTAATGGAATTGCGTGAACTGGATTTTAGGCTATTTAGATCTGTACCGGATAATCCAGTGAAGCAACAGCTTATTGCTGCTGCGGGCCTATCTTTAGACCAGCCCATTTGAGGAACAATTGGCATAAAGATACACTAATTGTTCTTGCTCCTCTGTTTCTACTGAACCAGGACGCTGCCGCCGAGTCTGTTCTATCGCCCGGCCCGCATCAAAACCGTCATTTACTAAATAACAAGCCAACATTGTACCTGTCCGCCCCATCCCCGCCCCACAATGGACTAAAATTTTTCTCTTTTCTTTGGCCGCTTCCCCCGCAAATTCGATAAAAGCAAAAACGTCGTCCAAGGTGGGCGGGCACATATCTGCAATGGGTATGTGCAAGTACCTTAAACCTTTTGCCTGTACTATATTCCGATCTAGCGGATTTTCGGTTAGAGAAACAATAGCACCAATGCCATTATTATGCAGTTGTTCTAAATCCGTCTGAAGTTGGTTCGAATCTATGTCCTCACCGAACGCCGATTCTCCAACTCCTCCAGTTCCAGCAATAGGATACGGAGCCAGCCAGCTGAATTTAAACAACATAATCAGGCTCCTGCCAGAGATGCCCGAGGGCCCTCGACCCACGACTCTCCGTCTTCTCCTACTTCCTTTTTCCAGATGGGCACGACCTCCTTCAACCGATTGATAGCGTATTGGCAAGCGGCGAAGGCTTCTACTCTATGGGGTGAGGCTACTGCGATTAAGACCGAAATTTCGCCTATTTCTAGACGCCCAATTCGATGTAAAATGGCAATATCCTCTATCTGCCAACGTTCTTTGACCTCAATTCCAATCTCAGCCATTTTTCGCTCAGCCATTTCTTCATAGGCTTCATAGACTAGATAATCGGTCTTCTTGTCGCCAGAATGATCACGGACGACACCGCTAAAGTCAACAACCGCTCCATGGCAGTCTTTTAAAACATAATTAAAGAGGGCATCTGAACTAATTGGAGCTTTCGTAATTTTAAACAAATCAGCCTCCACTAACTGGAGGAATCAAGGCTATCTCATCTCCGGCTTTCAATATCTTTGATCCATCGGCGTATTCTGCATTTACTGCAACAGCCAAACTATCTTTACAGCCGCTTAGAGCTGGATATAATTTAACTAACTCTTCTATCGCCGTACTCACTGTAGCGTTTTCTACTATTTCTATATCTACTTCTCTATTTCCTATTATTTCATGGCAAACAGCAAACGACAATATCCTTATTTTCATATACTCGACTCCCTCAAATCGAATATAACCTAAACCCCTACTAGATGCAAGGCGCTTTGCCCCTAACGCAACTATCTGTTTAAACACCTCTTTAAGAAAATAATATAGATAACGAAATACAAAAAAAGGGGCTATCGAGTTAAAACCCGATAGCCCCTTTAAATCTAAACCCTATTATTACTGCAATAGAGTCATCTTCTTTTGGGCGATGAAATCGCCAGCTTGCAATTGATACATATACAAGCCACTTCCAACTTTTATCCCATTGGCGTTGAGGCCGTCCCATACCTGCGTATAGTGTCCGGCCGATAAAGCCCTGTCCTGCACCAATGTGCGAACAAGTTGGCCTGTAATATCGTATATTTTCAAGCTAACTGTCGCGGCTTCGCGCAAGTCAAAGCTAATCGTGGTCTCTGGGTTAAAAGGATTGGGGAAGTTTTGCGACAACTCGTTAGTCTCCGGCAACAGATCCTGCAGCACTGCCGTAGCACCGAGTCCCACCTCAATAATCTGAGAGCGCGTAGTCGTACCATCCAAGTCCACCTGATTGAGGTAGTAGTATAGTACATCTACTTGAGGGGTGTTGGCATCGTCGAATTTGTACAGCTTGAATTCATCCGTCGTACCATCGCCTTCAATCAGATCGCCCACCTGCTCAAAAACCAGGCGATCGACGCTGCGAAAGACTTCCCAACCCAGATTATTGGTCTGAGAAGGAACCGACCAATGCAACACTACATCGTTGGCAATGGTAATTTCGGAGGTGAAGCTAGCCAGTTCGGCCGCTACAGTAACGTCCCAAGTGACACTGAATTCGGCAGCCAGCTCGCGACTTTCTCCATCGGAATTGTTAGCCGTTGTAGTTGCAGTCACAGAAATGCTGGTACCGGCCGACTGCGAACTGCCTTCAGCATCGAAAATACCTGATGCTGATCCAGAACCATCGGTAGTTGCCTCTATCGAAGCGCTAGCCCCGGCTTCAATAGCCACTTCTGCCGGGCTGACCAGATAAGCGGTCTCCCCTCCATTGTTGCTAATTGTCCAGGTGATCGCCTGGCCGCCTGTAGCGGCACCAGTAGCATCAGTGAATTGCACCGACAGGCTGGCTTCCCCACGGCTACCATCGGCGACATCTCCATCGCCGACCAGCGATAAGCCCCTGCTGAGATCGGACTCGCCGACCGCGGTCAACATGGGCTCATCTGGCAAGACTATCGATGGGTTGATAGTCACAGACCCAGCATTGAGAAAATCATCTACAGAGTTCGCCGACCTGAGTTTAATCAACGAAACCCCTACACTGGCTTCCGATACCGAGCCAATATCGCCACGAACAGACAAAGCCAACGTGGCCAACAGACCATCGCCACTGGGGGCGCTATCGTCGGCCCGCACAGGCAGGAAAGAAGCGGCGACACCTACACCATCATCGTTTGCCAAACCTAGAGCAATGCTTCCTTCCAATAGGCTGCCGCCAAAAGAACTTGGCAAACCGGCAACTGTGGCAGGCACATCGAAGACCTCTGAATCGAGCGCGAGGTCAATTTGTACACCTCCACCTAGAGCTGCTGCACCCTGCACGAAAATTTGCATACCCACTGTGTCGCCCGGACCTACACCGGACAATTCAGTGTCTCCCTGGTCTCCTTCGGCAGGATCGAGATCAAAGGTGAAAGTTGCGCCCTCATTGAGCCCGCCGTATACCGCGCTGCCGGTCAACAGCGCTACGGCGACCACAACGAAGCTTAACTTTTGCACCAGATCGCGCATTATTTCATCTCCTATCTTCTAAACTGAAAATCCACAGCCGCAGATTCCGTCTAATAAGGTAGATGGGACCCCGAAAATGGAGCCCCATCTACCTTTCTTAGCTAGCGGAGCCTCTACTTACTTGAGCAGCAACATCCGTTTCACCTGGCGGAATTCCCCTGCCTCAACGAGGTAGAAGTAAACGCCAGACGAAAGCTGCTGTCCGTTGTCATTAGAAGCATCCCACTGGACGGTGTAGCGGCCAGCGCTCTGGTGCTCAGCGACCAGGGTGCGCACCAACTGACCAACCACATTGCGAATCTCCAGCTTCACATCAGCGCTTTCAGGCAACTGATACTTGATGGTCGTCTCCGGGTTGAACGGGTTCGGGAAATTGTTCAAGAGCGCGAAGCTCTCCGGACGTGTCTCAATCCTGAACCTATCCAGCGAAGCTACCTGGTTTACAGCGAAGCCATCGTCGCGCAACTGAGCCTGGGTGAGCTCAACAAAGCTCTCCTCGGTGCCTTCCTTGAAACGGAAGACCAAGTTGACGGCCAGTTCGCCTTCCACAGCGGCCTCACCGTAAGCGGCGATGGAAACTTCACCGTCCTTCTGGGTAATGACGCGCGGTTGGGACAACGCGGCTTCGCCCAGCAGGTTGTTATCAACCGGCGTAACCTTGACGAACTCGAGGTCGTTGGCATCGTATTCCAGCGTGAAGCCATAACCCTTCAGTTCGGCAAAGTCAGCCAAATTAACCAGGATCTGCGTCTCTTCGCCAGCATTGGCCAAATCGCCCATGCTGCTGAGGAAAAAGCGCGCATCGCTGTTGAGCCCGGAACGGGTCGGCAGCAACTTACCAGCGGCTTCAATCGCCCGGCCGAAGTTGTCGGCGAAGACGAAGAAGTCCTCAAAGTCGACCCGATTATTCTGACGCAGGTCAAAAGCGGGCTCGAAGGCCTCGTCGCCAGCCGTCAGACCGAAATGGTCCGCGAAGACGAAGAAGTCGTCAAAGCCTACGCGATTGTCCGCACCGAAGAGACCAAAGACCTGCACGCCACTGGCGTCAAAGACGCTGTTGCGAATGGCCATGGTAGTCCGGCTCAAATCGCTATCGGTGACATTGTCTTGATCGTACGGACGCACACTGTAGGAGTAGCGCTCGCCGTTGAAGACGGTGTCATCGACGAAGGAAGTCTCACCCGCACCGGCTTTGCCGATCAGAGCGAAATCTTCGCCGCCAACGCTGCGAAGGATCTGATAACCCAATACACCCGGGATCATGTCGGACAAGGCAGGCCCAACGGCACTGCTCGCCATGCGCGGCATTAAGGCGTCGGACTCAGACTTGGTCCAGTCCACCGTAATGCTGCCACCGGCATCTCCAGGCGTGTCGATCGCCCGCATAAACTCAACGGCGACCGGGGCGATATTATCGATCCCGCGGACGGGCTCGACCGTGCGGACCTGCAGCGACTGCTGCACGTCACCCACACCCTTGAAGCGCGGGACAATGCCCTGCTCGACAAAGGCCAGAGCTTCAGGCGTCAGCGTAGCAAAAACCGGAGCGTTGGGATCGACCTGGGCCAATTCCCGGCTCTGGATCATGGTTTCGCTCATCAACTCGTACGGATTCTCAACAACTTCGCCGACCTGGAAGGCCTGCTTGGCCGTGGTGAAACCGCCCATCTCGGCCGAAACGGCCCAATGAGTAGCCACGTTGTCAAGCGTTGCGACGATTACGGTCATCATGCTGACACCAGGTACCGCGTCGGCAAAAGCCCACGGAACCATGCTATCGGCCGGCTCTTCGAGAGCGACGATACCGCCATTCTCGTCGACGCCGTGCTCACCGGCGACCTGCCGCCAGATGCGATAGCCGTCAATTGAACCGTGGTCGTCGGACAGATCGAAGACCAACTTGACGAAACCACCCTGGTCACCAGCACCGTCAGCACCGCGGTAATCGGCGGCGATAAGGGTGTCGGGCCTGTCGATGGCGACATCGGAGTTGACATAGATCTTAGAGCTACCCGCGATGAAATCCTTACCGACATCGGCGACACCGCCAGGATAAGCACCATCGTAGGCGTCCGTACCGTCCTTGGCGCGAACATCGTTATTGCTAACCTGGACAATGTCCCGCACAGTCAATGTCACCCAGCCATCGCTGTGGGCAGAAGCGGTGAAGCTGCCCCAACCATCTGTGATAGCGATAGCGTTGTTCGGTACACTGGCTCCCAAATTATCCGCCTCAACTTCGACCCAACGCGTATCGGACACACGCGCATTGCCGAATTGGTCGGATAGTTTTACGCCAACCGAGAAATCCTCGCCGTAGGTAACCGTATCCGGAGCGCTGACTACGAGTTGGCTGTAGACTTGGGGATTGAATACAATGGCCGAATCCAGCTGACCGGGGAAAGGACCAGCGGCATCCAATACCCTGATTCTCAGGGTATCGATAGCAGCGGTATCCTTGATTGTCACCTGGTAACGACCAACCAACCACTCGTCGAGATCCAGGTTCCAGGTTCCGCTGCCAGCGGCAGTGACACCATCGCCCGTAACCGTGACACCACTACCGCCATCGATGATGAGGCTCACATTCCCCTCGTAAGTCACCGCGTCGCGATCGTCGGCAGCCACGGCCCGAATCTGCAAATCAACATCTGCACCGGCCAGCAAGTGATCGGCGGCAACCAGACCCAACTGGCACGGATCATGGGTCGTGTCTGGTATGTCGATTAGCGTACCATCGACACAGGCACCGGAGTCGTCCTGCTCCAAACTAAGGAAAAAACCACTGATTAACGGCACCACGTAGGTGGTATCGAAGCGCAGTTTTTCCGGCCCGACGCGCGTGAAATTACCGGCCAAGTCACGGCCAATAACCCGCAATTCGTAGTCGTTGCCGTGAACCAGGCTATCGACAAAACCAGTAACTTCCTGTTCGCCCAGATTGGTCAGTAACGAACCAGCCAAGGGAAAGTTGACTTCCTCGATTGAACCAGAAACAATGCTTTCTGGCGTATAAACAATCGAGACGCTATCGGCCTCTTCGCTCAAACGGAAGACCACTGCGGCCGTTTCCTCATTAACCGTATCTATATCCTGGTCGCCCAGGCCAGCCTCAGTCGGGAAAAGACGCTGGAATGCAAGAGGCGTGGCATCTACATAGATACTTCCGCGCGCCAACGCCGGCCCTGCATTGCCAGCCAGATCGGTGCCCTGGAAGGTGATATCGTAGACACCGGTACCGATGGTACCCGCATCAGCGGCGAAATTAACGTCATAACTGCCCGACGTTACTTCACGCTGCCCATCCTCGTCGAAATTACCACCGGACGCGCCCTTAGTGACAGTGGCTTTATTCTCGCCGATTTTGTCGGCATCTCCACCATCGGCATCCTTTGCATCGGCCACATCGGTAAAATTGAGCCAACGCCGCACGCCGGCCATCAGGTTCTCATCAGCAACGTCCAAATTGCTGTTAGTAACGCTGAGATTGGCCACTTCCGAGCCGCTTTGCGAGAAGGTAATCTTCAAGGTCTGGAGCGCTTCGGCCAATCTCCAAGTCAACAGCTCGTCTTTGCTGCCAGCAGTCAAATGGAAACCATCATCATCTTCGCCAGCAAAGATAGAGCCGTCGGAGATGGTATCGTTGGCAACCGGAAGGATGGTATCGCCGGGTGCAGCATTCAAGGCATCCAGTGCGGGCGGTTTCGTATCGGCGAAAAAATCGGCGGCAATACTAAAACCGATCGGCATGACATCGTCTTCGAGAAAGGTCTTCTTATCCGTATCACCATCGCCACCTTCCGAACCGGAATAATTCACGCTACTCAAATTACCGGCCCGATCGACGGTAAAACCGCGGATAATCACATTACCGTTATCATCGACGGTTATGATCTTGTTGGTAACGTCGTCTATATGGTCATCGTCGGCATCAACGCTAGGCGCGATAGCCGTTGCAAGATCACCATACCCCTGGCCATCGGCAAAAACCAACCGATTGCGCACCACTTCACCACGGCGCGTGGCCAGATTGACGTCGCTGAAGACCCCCTGGATCTGGAGCTTCATAGTCAACCGATCGGCAACCGGGAAAGAGTTTGGAAAGAAAAGCAAGTTGGTGATTAGCCCGTTAGTTCCCCCAACGCTGGTATTGATATCGGCATGCAGAGTATCGCCGATACCGGCCACTTGCCGATCCGTAACATTGGAAAAATTGATCACATTAACGGGCGCAGTACCACCTGACCAATCGATGTAGACTCCGACATCGTCCAAGCCATCCGGCAACGTCGCGTTGCCCGCGGGGACATCGGTAGGGCCATCCCAGAAGCCATTGACCGCGAAAGCCGTAACAGGATCTTCCAAAAAGGCCAAATCAGCCTGGGTCGGACGATCACCATCGACAATGAATGTAACCCCGGTACCCGAATAGACAATATCGCTACCCACGCCGTTAGCGACGGCGTAGGCGCCGGCACGAACGCTGGATACGGTTCCAGCACTGGCGGGGATCACACCAGTGAAGGTGAATTCAAACTTTTCGGTATTGTCGTTGATATCGAAGGCCTGTACTGCTACTGCACTGGCGTCGCCGAAATTCGAAGTCTTGTCGGCGCCATAAGTACCGGCTTCGGTGTCCAAGATCTGAACAGCGGCAACGATGGAGGTCGTAGCACCCTCTAAAGGATAAGAGTCCGTCCCATAGACGATGGGCTTCGAACCCAGCAATGGCTCAAGCGCATCATCTAAGTCCACCGTTTTCGCAGTGTCTTCAATCTCGTCTGCGTCTGTTCCATCGCCGCCGCGCAACAAGGTCACCGTACCATGAGAAGTGGCATCGGCCAGTGGCACGTTCGTCTCAAGGGCAGAGTCGCCAGAAATGTTGGCGTCTGTAACCAGCCACATATAAACCAGCATTTCCGAATCGGGCGTAGCGTCAATCACCGTCACTTTTACTGTGAAGGTGGAATCGATGCCTCGAATGGCGCCCGAATCAGGGGCAGTGATTTCCACTGAATCGAGAATGGGGGCCTGTTGCGCCTCCACCCTCTGGCCCCATATAATGGCGGACGCCATCATCAGAGCCAGCACAACATTTAGACATTTTCCTAATTTCATCATTTCCTCCGTCAGAAAACCCTCAAACTCAGAAAACCCTCAAACTCAGAAAACCCTCAAAGCCTTATCCCTGAAATCATCTCTCAGGGAAGCGATTATAACCTGGAATCCACCGAGTCGATACACTCCAGGTTGCATTATGGCTTTTGTATCCATCATAGTCTAATTATCTACCCCCTCGCAGGCACCTGCCCCTCCTTTCTGGAATTCGGCCTCTTTCAAATAGAATTGGGCAAAAAGCATAGTTTGATCCTCAGATAGTGCATATGGAAGTTTAATAATATCAAAATCGCCATATAGTGTCAAGCACTTTTTTAAACGCCAAATCGCCCTCAATATCAAGCAAATTCAGAAGATAGCCAAGCCGAGTCATTCGGATGCCTAAGCATATAAGCCCCCAATACAGCCCTAAAGGTCGTTCACCAAATCGCCGACTGACTGATTGTATGTAGGCGCACTTCTGTGGGTGGGCCTCACCGTTTATTCTATGCTGGCGGTAATTAACTTAACTAAATATAGGTATTCTCTTTTGCCTAATTCAAGTGATTTATCTCTTTATACGACATAATTTAACCGATTTCCATCTAATAGCCACCGATTTAAATCGGTTTAAATCGGAGCGCTAATAAACAGGCGGTCCCACTTCACCTAAAAACTTGGCTCCAAGCTATAGATTAGCATATAATATAAACAAAAATCAAAGCAAAAATATCAAATCTACGAAAGGCTTATCAAGCATAAGTCATTAGCAATCGGCGGCAATCGGCCATTTCACGCTCTGTGGATCTCTATATCTCATTTTTATTTCAAGGAAGCGGGCTTGCATGCTTGGACGTCTATGTGCTTTAATCTTTATAGTAATGTCCGTTTTGCCCTACCCTGCTTGGGCTCTACGTTTCTATGTCAACAGTAATCCCTCCATAGGGGACGACCGCCGGAGCGTCCAAAACGCCCAAAACCCAGCAACACCTTTCCTCACTATCTCTCATGCTCTCCGTATCGCCCAGATCGTCACCCAGGGACGCCCTCACGCCATTAGTATAGCCGCAGGGACATACGGTCCCAGCAGCAACGGCGAAATATTCCCCCTAGTCTTTTCGACCGCCGATATTTATCTTGAGACGCCCACTTTGCCCGAGCGGAAAAAAGTGCTCTTCGACGCCGAAGGTCTATCCCCTTTTTTTCATCTCCAACCGCCTGTCCAAGATTTTTTTATTAAAAATATCGAATTCGTCAACGGCCGCGGCGCCCTCGGCGGCGCCATCCAATGCGACTCGTGCAGGGTAGCCGTGACCGATAATCGATTCTATGGCAACAACGCAACCGAGGACGGACATATCCTCTACTCCAGAGGCGGACGCGTGCATTTTTTCAACAACGTCGTCCACAACAACGGACAAAACGGCCAGGATATCCCGCTGCTGGCCCTTTACAATACGATTATAGACACGACTCAGAAAGACCAGATCCGCAATAATACCTTTCACGGCAACCCGGCCCCCTATATCCTAACTGCGGGCAGCAGAACAGATATCAACAGCAACATCTTTTCTATACCTTCGGGGCCTGTCATCCGCAATGCATCACCGGATGCCGAACCCCTGGTGCGCTACAACCTGTTTTGGGAAACCACCGACCCCATCTACCTCAGCGACCAGGGTGATAGGATAGACCTGGTTCGAACTGTACTAGATACAGTTCGGTTACCGCCGGGCCCCGGGATAATAATGCCGTTGTACGTCTTGCGCGATCCAGACACCCTGGCTACCGTGGGACAGCCCTATGAATTCCCCATTGAAATCAGAGGCGGACGGGAAGGCTATACCCTATCCCCTGCCGATATACCCGTCGGCGTCTCCTCCAGCGCTATCGAAAACGAGGCTCGGGTAAGCTGGATCCCCAGCGCCGCCCAGGTGGGGCGCCATGCAGTAAAAATCCTCATTTCCCAACCCGACGGAACGCTGGCTTTCATCATCTACAATATTAATGTCTTTACCCCGGAAACTTTCCCCGATACGACAGGTACGTCCCGGGCCGACGAACTCGAAATCACTATGCGGGATACGGCCGATGCGCCTACCGCCCTTAAGCAGCTCGACGCCCTAACCTCCATTTTTGCCTCTGCAGCCGACAGCTTGGGCCACAATCTTATCGTCGACCCGCGCTTTCTAAACTCCAGCGGCACACTTTTTGACATACAGGCCGGTTCCCCCGGACGCAATGCCGGCGACCCCAACCTGCCCAACACTCCCACCGACCCCAATGACATCGGCGCGCTAGGTGGCCCCAAAAACACAGCGCCGCCAGTCCCCCACGATTCGACATTCACGTTTTCGGAACTAAATATCACATCTCTGCCCGACAGCGTTGTACTCGAAGGCCAGCCCTTCGTCTACGATCCTGCTATCGATATACCGGCCATAATATTCCTCATCGACCTAATCGACGGCCCCCCCACCATGCTGGCCGCCTTTGGCAAAGAGCCCCCCATCACATGGGTTCCCACTCAGGCCGATACAGGAACCTATCTGGTCGGAGTAACAGTCTTTGTCAATACTGTTCCCCGCCAGGGCAGGCACTACTTCCCCTTACACGTCAAATCGTCCAATGCCGATCCCCTGATCACGAGCCAGCCCGATACCCTCGCCGCCGAAGATATCCAGTATACCTATCAACTGCAGGCAACCGATGACGACGGCGACCCCCTCACCTTTCAACTAATCCAGGCCCCCCAGGGCATGGCGATCAGCCCAGACGGCCTGGTGCAGTGGCTTCCCCAGCAAGAAAACGTGGGCCAAGTCCAGGTCCAGGTCCAGGTCAGCGACGATCAAGGCGCCAGCCAACAGCAGCAGTTCACCCTCACCGTGCAAAACACCAACGATCCGCCGACCATCACCAGCATACCGGATTCCATCGCCCTGGAGGACGAGGCGTACGCGTACGCCCTGGAGGCAACCGATCCCGATATCAATGCTATATTGACCTATGACCTGCTCGAAGCGCCCCAGGGTATGAATATCGACCCGCTGGGCGCGGTCCAATGGCAGCCCACCCAGGCCGCAGTGGGACGCCACTCCGTAAACGTACGCGTATCCGATCAGCACGGCGCCGAAACCCTGCAGATCTTCTCGCTGGAAGTCGTCCAGATAGACGATCCGCCCACATTCACCAGCCAACCTAATACCAGTGCCTTAGAGGACCAACTCTACCAATACTTGGTCACCGGTATAGACGAGGAAGGAACCCAGGTCCAATTCTCCCTGGTGGGTCCGGTCGGTATGAATCTGGCCGGCGGTCAGCTGGCTTGGACACCTCGACAAGCCAATGTCGGCCGCCATACCGTCACCTTGACTGCTACCGACGGCAGCGGCCAAACCGCAATCCAGGCTTTTGACCTGGTCGTGGTCAACGCCGAAGATCTACCCAACATAGATCAGAGATCCCCCGCCGACGGACAAATCGATGCCAGCCCCGAAACCTCCCTCAAGTTCAGCGTCCAGGCCAGCGACGAGGACGGCGACGACCTTTCCTATACCTGGCTGGTAGGCGACACGCCCTTGCCAGGAGAGGACCAAGCCGTCTTGACTTTTGCCGTGCCCCAGGACCCTGTAACATTGACTGCCCAAGTCAGCGACGGCAAAAGCGCGGTCTCCACTTCCTGGGAAGTAGGCCCGCTGGCCCCCAATGGAGATTTCAACAACGACGGCCTGGTCGACTTCAACGATTTCTTCATCTTTGCCGGCCACTTTGGCACCGACAATCGCCCATGCGATCTGGACGGCAGCGGCCTGGTCGATTTTAACGATTTCTTCGCATTCGCCGGCCTGTTCGGCCAACCCGCTGCCAAGTCGGCGGACTCCGATATGCCCACTGCTGGGGGGCAACTGTCTTTTGAGCTTTTACCGCCTGTTTACGGTGGCGACCCCAACCGGATCGAACTCCGCTTGCGCAGTTGGCAAACGCCCCCTCTGCGGGGCTATGTTCTGGCGTTAGACCTACTGAGCGCGCACATTAGCTTTGAAAGCTTCCAGGCCCCGCTCGGACACCAGCCCCTTACCTGGGAAGCGACCAATACGCCGGACCAGCTTGTCCTGGCCATAGGATTGCCCACTGACCAAACAGCTTTTGCAGGCGACAACCTGGGCACGCTGGTGCTGCGACGCGTGACAGAGGGCAGCACCGCTTTGCCGGCATCCGATGCGTTGGTCTACACGTCCGATCATGCGACCTATACAGCAACGGTAGACAGACTGGGCCTGCCAGCGCTACCCCAGAATTTTGTCCTCTACTCGGCCTATCCCAACCCCTTTAACCCGGAGACGACCCTCACCTTCTTCACCCCGTACCAAGCTCCTGTAACACTGCGCGTATACGACACCCTGGGTCGTCCAGTAAATACGTTGGTAGATCAGGTTCTAAGTCCGGGTTTTCACAAAATTATCTGGACGGGTCTGGACCAAAAAGGCAATCGGGTAGGTACGGGAACGTATATATTCGAGCTCAAAACCGAACAATTTCGCCAGGTGCAGAAAGCCGCCTTGATCAAATAAAGATCGTCCCGCACCCATTTGTCGGTTAGTCATTGCAGGAAAATGCCATCTGGACATCTAGTCCAGATGGCATTTTGCATCGGTCTTTTGCGCCGCTTTCCTACTTTTTAGGCTCAGCCAAGATCCGCTTTACCTGCGTCACAGACGCTTTGATAGCCTGAAACTCCAGCAATAATAAAGCCCCCGCGTAGACAATCCCCATCAAACCACTGCGCAAAATAAAGTCGGCCCATACCACATCCATGGCCCAGTATTCATAAAAAGCCCCTACTCCACCCATCGCGCCCAAGGCGCATATAGGGGCAACAAATACGCGCCGCCACGGCACTTTGACCAACCGCCCTATAGTCAAAGCCAGCCCACAAACGCCCAGAGCGCCAATCACCCCCATGCTATAAGCCACTCCCTGCACCCCCCAGGCCCGCGCCGCCAGGGGCACCAGGATCAGAGCCACACCGGCTTGCACCCCCATAATCCGGGTGCTCTGGCGAGTCTTTCCCAACGCCCAAAGCAGACTGAGGCCTTCGTCGGCCAAAGGCCGCAAAAAAGCGTATAGCCCCAACCAGACCAAAATGGGTGCAGCCTCCACCCATTGAGGCGCCGTCAGTACCACAATGGCGTGCGCATTGAACAGACAAATCATCGCCAGAGGCGCCGATACACGCACCACCAGCCCCAACATCTTGGCAAAAAATTCACCCAGACGTTGACGGTCTTTCTGGTACCTAGAATACAGCGCATTGGTATAAGAGAACAAGATATGGGTAATCAACCCTGTAGGAACCTGAACTAACCACCAAGCATGATCGTATAGGTTCAAGACCCGATTCTCGATTCCCTCGTGGTACATGAGGAAGAGAATCAGTTTGTCGTAGTGCCAGACAAAAGTCTGCAATACCCAACCCAACCAGAACCAGACGCCGAAGCGCATAATGCGGCGCACCCAACCCCAATCCAGCCGCAGCGGCCTCAGGGAAATCCGACGGCTGCACCAGACCGCGCCGGTGAAGAACAATACATAGACCGGCGCGTATACAGAATTGGCCGACCAGCCCCCCAAGACTAAACTCCAGTGGCCCCAACCACTCCAAGCCGCCGCCAGTGCGAAACTGAGCGCCAATACCGTGCCTAACCCATGGAACAGGGATAGCCGCCCGTATTCAAAATCGCGCCGCAGCAGGCCTTCCGACGTCATTGCCATATTGCGCAGCAAGCGGAAAACGGCAAATAGGCAAACCAACCAGACCATCCAGGCGAATTTGGCCGGGTACCAATACGCCAGGGCCAGGGCCGCGCCGCAGGTCAACAGGAATCCGGAAAATTCGATTAGCGCATTGAGGGCAAAATGAGTGCGGATAAAAGCGGCAGAATCGTCCTGAAAGTGGAGCAGGGCTTGGACCATGCCAAAATGGTGCAGATTAGACAGCAAAATAAAAACGAGCAGAACCGGGACCATCCTGTCCAGAATCTCCAGACCCAGCGCATTTTTGATCAGCAAGGTCAGGACGAAACTGAGCAGACGGACGGCGTAGCCGCTTCCCAGGGTATAGAAGAAACCCGTGAGAATCTTTTTAGGGGCGTTCATCCAGGGGTGGCCTCAGCCCCCCTTTGACGACGCTTGCGACGATAGTCCCACCCGACAATACCCACCACCGCCAGCAGACTGCAGAGCGATACCGTCCGACTGGCCTGCACCGCAGCGGACTCGTAGCGCAACTCTACCTCGTGTTCGCCCGCTTCGACGAAAACACCCTGCCACAAATAATTGGCCCGATAGGTCTCTACCGCCTCTCCGTCGACATAGGCGCGCCAGTGAGGATGGTAATTTTCCGATGCCACCAATATCCTGGGGCCATCGCTCTGGGTGCGCAATTTTATCATCCCTTGGCGCAGATCGTATACTAGCCGTTGCACTTGGTCGCCAACAGCCGTTCGGGTCGAATCGGCGGTAAAGGGGGGCGTGTTTTCCAAAACGACAGTGCGCCCTAAATCCACCCGGCCCTGAACCAGCATTTCCACCGCTTCGTCTTCACTTTCAACTTGCCGATAGGAAGGAACCAGATAGAACCAGGGACGGGCCGTCTCGTTGCGGTAGAGCCGCAGACGCTCGCCCTCCCAGACCGCGGGCCAACCGGGCGCCGCCAATTCTACCTCTCGCGGTACGGCCACATAGCCGCCATTGAGCAAATTGAGCAACGGGCGCAGACTCTCGAGAATCTGTCCGTCGCTGTAGGGCACCTCGCGGCCGGAAAATTTGGCCCGGTACAATTGCTCCACCGTTCCCATATAGCCCAAAATGCGGTCGTAGCGCCGCATAGTAAAATCGTGAAATCCCGTCACCAGAGGGACCCCCTCCAGATGATAACCCGGCTGGTCGAGCAGATCGTAACTGGGCAAGGGCAGGACCCGTGCCAAATCGGCCTGTTGGAGGAAAGCCACTGTGCGGGAGTTTTCCAGGCGTTTATCCGAATAGCGGGCCGGCTCCACATAGCGAAGGAATTGCCAGTCAATACGCCAAGTGTCCACCAGAGTAAGTGCGCATAGGCCGGCAATCAACAAACCGATGCTAAGCTGTTGACGGGTGCGCAGAAAAAGCAGCCCGGTGCCGACCCCACAAACCACCGCCACGATCAGCCCCCCTCGCGCCAACCAACTGTAGCCTGCCGCCAATACCTGCCGCTTGGCGGGTGCGATATCGCTGTAGAACAGCCCAATCCAGGCGTCGGTCATTGCTTGTGGGGCCAGAGCCACCAGCAAAGCCAAGCCCGTTAAAACGCCGCCGACGCGTACCACGCGCCGACGCATGACAGTCCCGTCCTCTACCCCAACCAAACGCTCGAGCGCTTGGCCGCCCAAAACGCAAGCGGGGAAAGCAAAGAGAAAAGCGGCCATACCCGGAGTTCGTAGCACTTCGACACCCGGCACCAACAGATAGAATAACCCGTGAATCGGCGTATTGCCGCCCAAACAATAGGTCAGAAACAACACAAAACTGCCCCCCATATACAGCAATAGAGGCCGGCGGCGCATATCGGGGACGGCAACCAGGGCAAGTAAGACAACCAGAACGCCAAAATACTCCGAATTGAGCTTGGCGGCATTGCGGCCCCAGTAGTAATGCTCTTGCCGACTATTGCTATAACCGCCGAATTCCGGGATGACCAAACTGCCGATCTCTTCTCCATGCAGTGACCAGCTGCGGGCAAAGGCAAGCCGCTCTTCGGCGCTTTTGCCTCCTGCTTCCGGTGCCGACGCCCGCTTCGATTCTAAGCGAGTATGATTATACGACGGATACAATCCCTCGGCCCCCAAACCCAGTCCCAAGGCGACGGCAAGGCTGAAAAAACCCGTCTTTGCCAGCAATTGCTTGGGCGCCCCCCCCCGGCGCCAGGAGACGACCAATTTGAACAGAAAATAGAAGCCCAACCCCCACAGGGCGTGGTAGAGCATTTGCGGATGGGGGGCGTAAATGCCCAGGGCAATAAGCACGCCCAGGCCGGCGGCGTAGAGCAGACGGGGCCGCTCCATTCCCCGTTCGACCAACAGACACATCAGCGGGAACAAAGCGATAATCGCCATTTTGGCGTAGTGGCCCGCAAAAGGAAAAGAGAGAAAGGTCGGGGCACTCATATAAGCCACCCCGGACCATAGGGCCGGTCCCCGGCTCACCCCCACCTGCCTCATATACCCGTACATAGCCAGACCGGCAATAAAAACAGTCAGTATATAACGCCACCCCAGATGCCGATGATAACTGGTAAAAAGAGCCACTAATTGAGTGGGAAAGAATTGCGGCCGCAGCCCCTCGTAGTGCGGATACCCCCCTAGCCGGTTATTCCACTTATCGGGCTCAAACAGGTCTACTTTCTCCAACAAAGACTCTTTGCCGCGGTGATAATCGGATCCGGCGTCGAGACCAACAATGACATCGTTGGATGCGATAAAGCCAGCGAAATATACCGCGCTCAACAGAGCGAATAACGCCGCTGGGAACCAGGACTTATGCCACAATGGTGGGCGGGTAGGCGATGCAGGTGCGGCAGTCGTGGGAGTAGGAGGTTTTCTGCTTTTTTTGGCCATTTAAAAAACCTTTAGTATTGGAGCCTCGCCGGTAATATGCAATGTTGCCCGCACTATTTATGCGCAAGCCCGTTCTGCCGCACCGCCCGCAGGCAAATTTCCTCGTGGTCCTCGGCTATCCGGTCCCAGTCAAAGCGACGAGCCCAAGCCCTACCCTGTTCCCCCAAGCAGCGCCGCTGATCGGCGGCGTCGAGCAATTGCCGCATTGCCTCAGCCACCTGTTCGGGACGGCCGCTCTCCACCAGCAGCCCTGTTTCGCCGTGGCGAATCGCATCCTGCAAACCACTGATACGCGTTCCCACTACGGCCTTGCCGGCGGCACCGGCCTCTATTGCCACAATACACCAGCCCTCGTAGCGCGAAGGCAGACAGAGAAATAACGCCCGGCGCAGCAATTCCCTTTTGTCTTTATCCGCGACCGTGCCCACCACTTCGACACGCCGGCGCAAATCGTGGCGATCGATCAATTCGGCCAGTAATTGATTCTGGCGGGCATTCCCCGAACGACCGGCAATCTTGAGCTGTAGAGAGGGGTAATCGGCGGCGAGGCGGGCAAAGGCTTCGATCAGCACATCCATGCCCTTGGTATGGACATCCGTGCGGCCAAAATAGAGCACATAATCATCCTCCTCGGACCGCAAATCGAAATAATCCGCCTCGACGCCGTTGTATACGCAATCCACCTGCACCGGCCGCTTTCCCAATTGGGCCCGCACCAGTTGCTCGACGCTGGGCGATACCGTAATAATCCGGGGGTAGGCCCGCAAAGTCCATTTTTCGGCGGCCCAAGCCACAGCCCCAACCAATTTGTGCTTGGCCAAGGCGTGGTGGCCCATAAAATGCTGAAACAGCAGAATGCCCCGGCGGCGCCGGGCCCGAGGGATCCACAAGGGGACATAGGCGGAGAATTCGTGCACCCATACATCCCAATCCGCCCGCTGCAAATAGGCCGGTGCCCACCGACAATAACTCAAGCGGCTGCGCGCATAGCCCTGCGCCGTCTCGGCATCGGCGCAGCCGCCCAAGCGCACAATCCGCAAGCCATCTACCCATTCTTCCCGGGCCGCCCCGGGGTAGCCCCCCGTGACCAAGGTGATTTCGTGACGCGGGGCCAACCGACGGTAGATCTCCCGGGCCCGTATGGCCCCGCCGCCGCCCAACCAGGGATTGTCCAGATCGTCATAGCCCAAATGGCAGATTTTCATCGGCCGGCTATAACTGTCCCTTCGTCGAGGGAATGCCCCGCACCCGCTCACTGCGCTGGGAAGCCTGGTCCAAAGCGCGCCCGAAGGCCTTGAAAAGCGCCTCGATGCCGTGATGGTCGTCTTGGCTGCGGAGCAGATCTAGATGCAAGTTCATGCGCCCCTGATCGGCGACAGCGCGGAAAAACTCGCGCACCAAAGCGACGGGAAAAGCCCCGACCCGCTCGCCGCCAAATTCAGCTTCCAACACCATATAAGCACGCCCGGACAGATCGATGGCGACCCGCCCCAAGGCATCGTCCATAGGCACGTAACTATGGCCAAAACGCACCAAGCCGCTTTTATCCCCCAACGCCTGGTCAATAGCCTGCCCCAGGCAAATGCCCACATCCTCGACGCTGTGGTGCGCATCGACTTCAAGGTCACCCCGACATTGTATATCCAAATCGAATAGGCCGTGCCGGCTGAAAGCGTTGAGCATATGGTCGAAAAAACCAATCCCCGTAGCCGCCTTGCAAAGCCCCTCCCCATCGAGTTCAAGGGCCAATTCAATATCCGTCTCCGAGGTCTTCCGCACGATGCGGGCCGAGCGGCTCTGGCTCATAAACGGTCTCCCTCCTCAAGGCGTATGCGCACGGCTTCGGCATGGGCGGCAAAGCCTTCGGCCTCGGCCAGGCGGATAATTTGGTCTCCCACCTGCTGCAGTCGGGTCGGGGTATAGGCGATAATGCTGGTGGTTTTGACGAAATCGGCCAACCCGAGAGACGAGGCGAAACGGGCCGCCCCATTGGTGGGCAAAACATGGTTGGTACCGGCAAAATAATCGCCCACCGGCTCGGTCGAAGCCGGCCCCAGGAAAACGGCGCCGGCATGGCGAATTTTTTCCAGCCAGGCCCAGGGTTCCTGCACCAGCAACTCGACGTGCTCGGGCGCCATGCGGTTGAGCAATTGAATACCGCATTCCAGATCGGGCACCACCACGACCGCGCCAAAACGCTCGAGGGCCTGCCCAATGGCCTGGGCCCGGGGCAGCCGCGCCGCCTGACGCACGACCTCCTCTTGAACCCGGCGCCCCACCTCCTCGCAGGAAGTGATACAGACCGAGGCTTCATGGCCGGTGCCGTGCTCGGCCTGGGACAACAAATCCGCCGCCACATAGCGCGGATTGGCCCCCTCGTCGGCCAGGACGACAATTTCCGAAGGCCCCGGCATCATTTCAATGCCGACCTGGCCAAAAACCTGTTGCTTGGCCGCCACCGTGTAGAGACTGCCGGGACCGACTATCTTATCCACCGGCGCCACAGTCTCGGTGCCAAAAGCCATGGCCCCCACTGCCTGGGCACCCCCCAGGGCGTAGACTTCGTCTAAGCCCAGCAAATGGGCGGTGGCCAGGATATCGGCGTGCGGCAGCCCTTTGTCCCGGGGCGGTGATACCACGCAAATAGACCCCACGCCGGCCTTTTGCGCCGGCACCGCCGCCATCAATAACGACGACAAGAGCGGCGCCTGGCCGCCGGGGACGCAAATGCCAACCCGGTCGATCGGGGTTACTTTTTTACCCAGGATCACCCCGTCGCCGTCTTCCATAAACCAGGAGTTGAGTCGCTGGCGCTCGTGGAAAGCGCCGATATTGGCCGCCGCCTGCTCCACGGCCCGCCGCAAATCGGGCGCCATCGCCGCCGCCGCCGCCGCCAGGGCCCCTTTGCCAACGCGAAACTGGTCGGGATTGAGCTCTACCCCTTCAATCGTGCGACTCAATTCCACCAGGGCCTGGTCACCGCGCTCCTGCACGGCCGCGAGAATTTCGGCCACAGTCTGCGAAATTTCGGCCGGCACCCCGGCCCGGCGTCCGAGAATATCGCACAATTTGGCGGCTAGGGGATCGCTTGGATAGCGCACTAATTCCAGCATCAATAGATCACCTTATTCAAGGGATATTCAATAATACCGGCGGCCCCTACCTTTTTCAGCTCCGGAATTAAATCGCGTACGATCTTCTCGTCGGTAATAACCTCCAGGGCCACCCAGGTATCATCTAGCTGGTTGGAAAGAGTGGGCGTGTGCAAAGCCGGCAATTTGTCGATCACCGCCTCCAGTTTGCTGCGCGGCACATTCATTTTGAGGCCCACTTTGGGCTCGGCCTCCAGCGCACCTTTCAGCAAAAGGAGCAAGTTGCTGGCCTTGTCGCGCTTCCAGGAATCCTCCCAGGCGGCCTTATTGGCGATAAAGCGGGTAGTCGACGTCAAAATCGTCTCGACAATGCGAAGCCGGTTGGCCCGCAGGGACGAACCGGTTTCGGTGCAATCGACAATGGCGTCGACCAGACCGGGAATTCCGGCTTTGAGCTCGGTGGCACCCCAGGAAAACTCCACTTCGGCCTCAATGCCGCGCTCCTGGAGGAAGCGGCGGGTAACATTCACCAGTTCGGTAGCGATGCGCTTACCCTGCAAATCCTCGACCCGCTCAATGGACGAGTCTTCGGGCACGGCAATGACCCAGCGATTGGGCCGCGAAGAGGCTTTGCTGTAGACCAATTCGTCGATTTCCACGACATCGGCCCTGCTCTCCATAACTAGATCCTTGCCCGTCAACCCCACATCGAGGATGCCGCGTTCCACATAGCGGGCTATTTCCTGGGCCCGGAACATCAAACCCGCCAATTCCGGATCGTCTATTTCCGGCACGTCCGACCTGCTGGGAAGGCGAATCTGGTAACCCGCCTTTTCAAAAAGCTGAATAGTTGCCTGCTGCAAACTGCCCTTGGGCAGTCCAATGGTCAATACCTTCATCCCACTCCTCAATTTACAAATTTGATGTAAAGCTATCCCTGTTCCGGCGCCTGACTTGGGCACAGACGGGAAACATCCGGACATCTTAATTGCACACTAATTTACTTGGTGGCCAGGGCCGATTCGTGGAACTTCTCCAGAGCTCGGTTGGCCTCACGTCGATCCTCTTCGCTGCCGCCGGCGGCCAACTTTTCCAAATAGGGCACCATGCGCGGGTCGGCCAACAGCTCCAAGGCCCGCACGGCTTTGATGCGTATGGTCGGATAAGCCGGCTCGTCGAGAGACACGATAAGGGCTTCGAATATATTGTCGCGCACCCGTTGCGCCGCCACCGGGGCGGCCCCGGGCGCCTCGCCGGCGGCGATCTGCCCCAGCGCCTGCACGGCGACGTGGCGCACCTCGGCAGCCGGATCGCGCGACATGCGAATGATCTGTTCGGTAGCATCCCGGTAACCAAACGATCTGATGCCCAACAAGGCGCTGATGCGCACCGCTGGCGTCGGATCGCGCAAGGCTTTGAATACCATGGCATAAGCCGAATCGCTTAGGGCCGGTTCGGCCGCATACGAATGACAGGTACCCAACCCCCGCGTCACTTGGCTACGCACCCCTTTGGAGGCGTCACCGGCATACTGCAAAAGTGGTCCCAACGCCCGGGGGTCCTGCAATTCCGCCAGAGCCCACGCCGCCTTGGCGGCGACATTGGCCGATTTGTCGCCCAGACGTTCAATAAGCGTAGGAACCGAACGCTGGTCCTTGACCTTGCCCATCAACTGGACCACGACGTAGCGCACCCGGGTATAATCGGAACCCGACTCCTGAATGAGGCGCGGCACGATTTCGTTGCCAAAGCGCAACAGTTCATACGCCGCCCGCGTTCGCTCTTCGGGGTCCCGGCTCCGCAATTGCTGAAAATAAGGATCGGGGGAAGGGGCTCCGCAGGCCAGCAAAACCAGCGCCCAAAGAATGCCCAGGCAACCCACCATCCCTTTCTGCAAGCGGTCTTTTCTCATAACGGCCTCAAAGGTGCAATTAGGTCAATAAAAGGTACAACATCCACCGATTTACGTCCACGCACCGGCCTCTTCAAGAGCCTTCCCTGCCACAGCGCTCCAGAGCCGATTCAGCCACCTGAGCCCAACCCGTATGGCCGTATTCTCGCTGCAAGCGGCGATAATAAGGCAAGGCGCCGGCGCACCCGGCTCGCTTGTGGTACAATTCCCCCAAACGCCCCAGGGCATCGTCGGCCATATCGCCCTCGGGCTGTTCGGCAACCACGCGCTTCAGCAAGCTCAAGGCGTCTTCCTCCCGCCCCTGGTCTTCGGCGGCGCGCGACAAATAAAACAAGGCATCGTCCACCTCGTCGCCGTCGGCCCCAAGGGCAAGGATGCGCTGGAAGGCCCAATCGGCCTCCTCGTAACGCTGGCGCCGCAGGTGATAACGCCCTATTTCCATCAACGCCCGACCGCTGCGCCGATTCCATTCGAGCAAGAGAATCTGGTGATACAGTTCATGGGCTCGTTCATCCTCGAATTGGCGATCGGCTTTCTCGGCTTCGAGGTAAATTTTCTCTGCCTGGGCAAGGACCAGATCCCGATCCGTCCTATACTCGACCAGAGCCAGCGTATCGACACGGCTCAAAATAAGTTGCAGCGGCATATTCAAACGACCCAATTCCGCTGCCGAGAGCAATCCCTGACCCGTTTTTATATGGGCCGCATCGACCAGCGGTTCGTCCCAGGATGGATCCATATCGATCCAGCGGCCGACGTATACCTGGGTCCATATATGAAGGATCAAGGCACCGCTCTTGGAGGCCAGAAAACCGACGCAGACGCGGGCCGGAATACCGGCGGCCCGGCACAAAGCGGCGAATAGGACGGTGTATTCGCTGCAGGTACCTTCCATATCGTCGAGAACTTCGAGGGACGATTTGAAACGCACGTTGGTATTTTTGGGAATCATATGGTCGTAGACCCATTCCTGCAGGCGTCGAGCCACCCTCCAGCTATTGCGGTCGCCGTCGCGCAAGCGACGGGCCAATGCCTGCAGCTCCTCGTCCTGGGTCTGAATATACAGAGAGGAGGCCAGATAGGGGGCCAGACTATCGTCCTCAATAGGCAATTCAAGAGCGCCACGGCCGTCGTATTCGAGCTGCCGCACAACCAACTGAAAACGACCCGCCGAATCTTGCCGGACAGCCTGGCGCTCGTCCTCGACCAGCAGCCGCCGTGGATCGCCCAGAACCGCAGGTAATTCGACAACCAGGTGCTCCACCCGGCTGGGATCCTCCAGGGCATAATCCATATATACTGTCGGACTGGTCCCAGGTGGCTTCCAAGTCCGGGCCCGCACACGGTCTACCCGTCGGTGCGCCGTCCCCAACCCGTCCACGACACTGTCTATCTCCCGCCCTTGGGCGTCAATCCAGGCCGTTACCTCGACCTCGGCCATCCACGGAGCGGCATAGCCCAATTGCACCGGACGCACCATCTGACCGTCCATTTCCCGGGCGCTGCCGAACTGGTAAAAAACGAGGCGCTCTGCCAGGGCTTCGTAGTCAAATACCCACAGCGAATCCCGGCCCCCCTCGACAACCCGCCCCTCCGCCGCCAATTTGAGGAGGGCAACCTCGGGCAGGACCAGTTCCCTCTCGACGGCAATCCGGTGCTGCACCCGACTGGCGCCCAGGCGCTGTTCGGCGACAATCTCGTTCCCTTCCCAAACGCCCCGACTTTCGACCAGTTGGCTGCCCTCGATAAAGCGCAGGTCAAAGGAAACAGGTCGATAGTCCCGGTCCACCAGCACCTGACTGGTGACCCGCCGCAGACCGTGGCGCCACTGCACAGCTTCCTCTTCTACCTGCAACAATCGCCGCCCCCCACGCTCGAGCCGAGCCGCCCGCTGGCGAACATAGCCCGTCTTGTGGCCCTCATCGAGGACCTCCCACCAATCCTCCCACAAAGCGCCCGTTGATTGCTGCTGTTTTTCCAGAGGAACAAAAGCATATAGATAGCCATCCTCCGCCATCCCATACAAACGGTCGGAAACGCCCGTCAGCGTCATCCCCAGGCCATCCAGCACCTGTGTCTGCCAACGCACCCTACCATCCTTGGCCGCCAATTCCACCCAGCGGCCATCTGCAAGACTGAATAGAATGCCGTCACGCAAGCGCACCGCCCCCAAAGGTTTGGCACCCAGTTCGTAGGACCAGGCGAGGCGCCCCTCCTCGGCGTCGATTCCGTAGACCCATCCTCCATCGGTAGTATATACCAAATGGTCTTTAGCATAGAATAAATCAACCTGTGGGCGCCCTCCCAGGCGCAACGACCAGCGCGGCACAAGGCGGTCCGCCTCGTAGGCCTGTATCCATCCCGTCCCGCTGGCCACCAGTAGGTGACTCGCCGCCACTATCGGCTTGGCCGCCAGCAAACCGTTCAGATCGGCGCTGGCCAGACGCCGGCCGGTGGCCGCCTCTACCTGCAGCAGACGCCCATCGCCGGTGCCAACATATAGTCGCGAATCGTCAACACCGGGACCAAGAGCAGCTTTAAGGCCGGTATACAGACGCCAGGCCTGGGTGCCGTCGCGCAGACGCAGGGCATAGAGCCAGCCGTCGGCGCTGCCGATATATATAAGACTGTCCTTGGCCGCCACTCTCCCATCGCCCCAACCCAAACGACGCCCATTCCAACGTTGAGCCCCGGTGCGACGATCGACCAGATTCACCCCACTCCAAATATCGCCCCAAGCCAACCAAGGCCCCACAACCACCGGCGTCTGTCGCACTGGACCAGCACCGCGGTACTGCCAGGCCCGCAGCCCGTGTTGGCGGTCGATGGCCAGCACTTGGCCGTCCAACCCCCCGACAAATACCAACGAATCGTCCCAGGCCAGGGCGGCCCCGTTGACCGCCAGCCGCTTCCACTGCAGCGTATAGGGGAATGGCTCCTGCCCCCAACACACAGAAGTCAATCCGATCAAGGTCGCAATTTTTAGGACAAGAGCGTATCTATACATTCGGCCACCAATTCGCCGTCCGCGACACCTCTCAGGGCCTTAGACGGGCTTTGAGGAACGGGCGCAACGGCCCGTCTGGATAAAGCTTAGCCCGTTGCCCGGTCTTTGACAATACCATGGCCAGATCTTATTTTTTCGGACAAACTCGTCACCCTAAAAGGAGGCCAGCAATGCACATTGAACTCAGCTATTGCTCCATGTGAGGCTACGAAGCCAAAGCCGTCAGTTTGACGCAATATCTGCTAGAAGAGTACAAGAAAGACATCTCCGGTTTCACCCTGGTTCCCTCGGACAAGGGCCGTTTTGAGGTCGTCGTCGACGGGGAGCTGGTGTTCTCCAAAATGCAGGAAGGGCGCTTCCCCGAACACGATGAGGTAAAAGCCAAACTCGTCGCCCGGGTGTAGCAGCCGTTTGAAAATTCCCGGCGCCCACCAGGGGCGGCCGTGCAGTCGCGCTGGTTGCCGAGAATTGTAGACGGCCTCTTAGAGGTTATCAGGGGTCCCTCTTTAGGGGGACCCTTTTCCAATAGAATCAGCCGCCCATGTAACTTGCCTGTAGCCAAGCTGGTTTAATTTAGACCACTGGGATTCACTTCATACTGCTCCGGAACCTGGACGCTGTACCTGCGTCCTCTGTACGGCCTGCGACTTTCCAGGCCCCTTTATCACAGGAGATACCCTTTTGAAACGCCTCCCTTTATGCGCTTTGGCGCTACTGGCTCTGTTGCTGCAAACGGCTTCCACCAGCGCCCAGGAACCCGATCCCCAAGCGGTGGAACGCTACCGCGCCGGCTACGATTTGCTGGTAAACAAGAATTACCGCAACGCCGCCATCGAGTTGGAAAACGCCGTCTCCATTGATTCTACCTACGGCACCGCTTATTACGCTCTGGGCCAAGCCTATAAAGTCCTCAACGAGTACGACAATGCCATCGCCGCCCTGGAACGCGCGATCGCCCTGGACGCCTACGCAGATCGCATCCCGCCGCTGTTGGCCCAACTGTACCACAAATCGGCGGTGCAAAACTACCAGCAGCGCAAATACCAGGAAGCCATAAAAGCCTTCAACCGGTCGCTCGATTTCAAGGCCGACAACGCCCAGATCCATTTTGCCCTGGGGCTTTGCCACGACCGTCTGCGCGATGCGGCCAAAGCCCGACAGGCCTACAGTCAGGCCATCGCCACCGACCCCCAATACGTCAAAGCCTACAAAGCTCTGGCCGATATCCACCGCCGCAACCGGGATTTTGGCCCCGCCGCCAAGGTCTACGCCCAGGCCATTGAGGTCGATTCCACCTTTATGGACGCCTATTCCGGTCTGGCCATGGTGCAATTGGCCACCGAACAATTCGAGGACGCCGTCATCCTCCTCAACCGGGCCGTCGCCATCGACGACCGTTTTGCCCAGGGCTTTCTGCTGATGGGCAACGCCCTCAGCCAGCTAGGCCGTCATCACGAAGCCGTACCGCCCCTGCAGCGCGCCGTCGAATTAGACTCGAAAAACGCCGAGGCCCACTTCCGCCTGGGTCAGGCCTATTACGGCAAGGGCGATTATACCCAGGCCGTCGAAGCCGGTCGCAAGGCGGTCAATCACCAGAAGAACTACCATCCGGCCGAAGTGATGCTGGGGGACGCCTTCCTCAAATTGCAACAATTCGCCGACGCCCGCACCTGGTACAGCCGCGCCATGGAAGACAACCGCTTCAAAGACTACTGCGCCTACAAGCTCGAAGAGATTGAGCGACTGAAAAAACAGTAAAGTGCCGCCGACTCTCCTCATCGCCACCGGCAATGCCGGCAAATTGCGCGAATTCTCCACCTTGCTGGCCCCCTTAAATATAGCGGGGCCAGCAGCCCTGGACCTAGATCTCGAGGTCGAAGAGGACGGCACCACCTTCGCCGCCAATGCCCTGCTCAAAGCCCGCGCCTTCGCCCAGGCCGGCCAGTGCATTGCCCTAGCCGACGATTCGGGCCTAGAGATAGACGCCCTCGACGGGGCCCCCGGCGTCTATTCGGCCCGCTACGGCGGTCCTGGTCTCGACGACGCCCAACGCTGTCAGCTGGTGCTTGAACAACTGGCTTCCGTGCCACCTGCCAAGCGCCAGGCGCGCTTCCGCTGCTGCCTGGCGGCAACAGCCCCCGACGGCCGCATTTGCCACGCCGAGGGTACCTTTAACGGACATATAGCCCTGGCCCCGGCGGGCTCACAGGGCTTTGGCTACGACCCCGTTTTCTATCTTCCCCAATACGACAAGACCCTGGCCCAACTGAGCCGCAGCGAAAAAAACCGCCGCAGCCATCGCGGCCAGGCCATCGCCGCCATCCGCCCCTTGCTGCACCGCACTTTCCCCGAGCTGGGCCCCGCCCCGGCTTGAACAGAGACGGAACGACTCCTATATTTTTAGGCCGCTGCCAACACGGCTTCTAGGCCCGGACACTGCAGGGCCATCCAGGGTGCGACCATCCAACCGCTCGACCACCCTTCCACTTCCGTCCCTACTGCTTCCATGCTTGGCCCCTTCACGCACTACGTGCGGCCCTATATCCTGCCCCTCTCCCTGGGCTGTCTAACCATTGTCCTGGGACAGAAAGCGTCGACCGAAATTCCCAAAGTCATAGGGCCCGCCGTCGACGCCCTGCACGGTCTGGCAAACGATGAGTTGGCCCGCCAGGCCGCCTATCAGCAGATCTGGCAAGCGGCTTTCTACATTGTCGGTCTGGCTCTTATAGTAGCTGTTCTGGGCTATGCTATGCGCCAATTACTGGGCCGCGCCGCCAATCGCATCGAATACGATATTCGCACCGCCTATTTCGCCCATCTGCTCAAATTACCCCTGGCTTACTACCAGAAACACCGCACCGGCGATTTAATGGCCCGGGCCACCAACGACCTCAATTCGGTACACGTCTTTTTCACCTACGGTGTCAGGGGCATTTTCGAGACCTTCTTCACCCTGGTCTTCACCCTCTACAATATGTGCCAGATCGACTGGCAACTGACCCTGATCGTCCTGGCGCCCCTGCCGCTGTTCAGCTTTTTCCTCATCCGCATGTCCGCCCTTATCCACAGTCGCTTCAAGGCCATCCAGGACTTTTTCGGCGAAATGAGCAATTTCGTCCAGGAAAACCTCAGCGGCATGCGCATCGTCAAGGCCTATGTCCAGCAACCGGCCCAGCAAGCCGCCTTCGCCCGCCTCAACCAGACCTATCTCGACCGCAACCGCCACCTAATCCTCGCCCGGGCCAAATACCGACCCCTCACCTATCTAATTCCCTCCATCGGCTTGGGCCTCAACCTCTGGTTTGGCGGCCAGGCGGTCATCGAGGGCTCTTTCAGCCTGGGGGAATTCGTCACCTTCAACGCCTATCTAACGGTGCTTATCCGTCCGGTCATGTATATGGGCTGGGTAATCGACCGCTTCCAGCGGGCCCTGGTGGCCATGCGGCGCATCAACGAAGTCATGGACGTCAAGCCCGCCATAGAGGACGCCCCAAAAACAACCGCCGAACGCCCGCCTATCACGGGTCAGATCGAGTTCCGCCAGCTCAATTTCGCCTACGATGAAGGCCCCGTTCTGCAGGATATCAACCTGGTGATTCCGGCCGGCACCACCATCGGCATCATGGGCAAAGTCGGCTCCGGCAAGACCACCCTGGCCCGTCTCGTCCCCCGCCTTATCCAGGCCGGCCCCGGTCAGGTGCTCATCGATGGAGTCCCGGTCGAGGAATGGCCCCTCGACCAGCTGCGTCAGGCCATAGGCTACGTCTCGCAAAACCCCTTTCTCTTTTCCAATACAATCGCCGCCAATATCGGCTTTGGCGGCGCCGAACCGAGCCGAGAGGACATTGTCGAGGCAGCCACTCAAGCCCAGCTCAGCGGCGACGTCGAGGAATTCGAACAAGGCTTCGACACCGTCATCGGCGAGCGCGGCGTCACCTTATCCGGGGGACAAAAACAGCGCTCTACCCTGGCGCGGGCCTTTATCCGCCAGCCCCGCATTCTCATCCTCGACGATTCCCTCTCGGCCGTAGACACCCGCACCGAAGAAGCCGTCCTGGGCCACCTGGGCCGCATTATGGAGGGCCGCACTACCCTTATCATCGCCCACCGCGTCTCAACCCTGCGAGACGCCGATTGGATCGTCGTGCTGGAAGAGGGCCGCATTGCCGAACAAGGTCGCCACCAGGATCTCCTAGATCGCTGCGGTTATTACGCCGATCTGGCCGCCCGCCAACAACTGGCGGCCGAATTGGAAAACCTATGAGCAGGGAAATGAACCAGGAGGAAGAAGCCCAGGGCCGCCCCTTCAACCTCCGTCTCATGGTCGGTCTGCTGGCCTATTTGCAGCCGCACAAGAAGCGGGTCATCCTCGCCCTGCTCACAATTTTTGTGGCCTCAATCTCCAGCCAAGTCGGCCCCTTCCTGACCAAGATCGCCGTCGACGACTATATCGCTACGGCCGACTGGCTTGGCCTCAGATGGATCCTACTGCTGTTCTTCGCCAGCCTGGCGGTGCAATACGTCGCCCAATACGCCCAGACCCTGGTTACCGAAATGATGGGCCAGCACGTCATGTTCGACATGCGCCGCGACATCTTCAACCACCTGCAACGCCTGCCCATGCGCTATTTCGACCGCACCCCCCTGGGCCGGCTGATGACCCGCAATACCAACGACGTAGAGGCGCTCAACGATTTTTTCAGCGAAGGTGTAGTCTCGGTCTTCATGGACCTGTTCACCCTGATCGCCATCATCAGTTTCATGGCCTATATGGACCTGCGCCTCACCCTGGTCTGCTGCGCCGTTATCCCCATCCTCGCCCTGGCCACCTTCTATCTCCAGGGGAAGGCCATGCAAGCTTACCGCGCCCTACGGCTGCGACTGGCCCGCCTCAATGCCTACCTGCAAGAGAATATAACCGGCATGGAGGTAGTCCAGCTTTTTAACCGCCAGGAGCGCAATCTCGAAGATTTCGACCGCGAACATCTGCCCTACCGCCGTGCCGAAGACCGCGAAATTTTCTACTATTCGGTATTCTTCCCCTTCACTGAATTCGTCGGTTCGGTGGGCATTGCGCTAATTCTCTGGTACGGGGCCGGATCGGTGGTCCAGGAGCGTATCGAATTGGGCGTCCTGGTCGCCTTCCTGCAGTATATCCGCCGCTTTTTTCGCCCCATCATGGATATCTCGGACCGCTACGCCATGCTGCAAAGCGCCATGGCCGCCTCCGAGCGCATTTTTGAATTATTGGCGGTCAAAGCCGAAGACCAGGGCGGTCCCGCCCGCTCCGACGACTCGGCGCAGGGCGGCTCCATTGAATTCGCCAACGTTTCGTTCAAATACGACCCCGAAGGCCGCGACTATATCCTCAAAAACGTTTCCTTTCGCGTCGCAGCCGGCCAAAGCCTGGCCCTGGTCGGGGCCACTGGTTCGGGCAAGACCACCATCGTCAATCTATTGTGCCGCTTCTACGATATCCAGGAGGGCGCCATCTACGTCGACGGACGCGAAGTGCGCACTTGGCCTATCGAGGATCTACGCCGCCGCATCAGTATTGTGCAGCAAGACGTCTTCATATTTTCGGGGGATGTGCAAAATAATATACGCCTGGGCGACGAGACCATCAGCCGCCAACAGGTGGAAGACGCCGCCCGCTACGTCAATGCCGACCGTTTCATTGGCCGCTTGAGCCGGGGCCTGGAACAACCCATCGCCGAAGGCGGCGCGACGCTGTCGTCGGGCGAACGCCAACTGCTCTCTTTCGCCCGGGCTCTGGCCTTTGACCCAAAGATCTTAGTACTGGACGAAGCCACCTCCAGCATCGATACCGAAACAGAGCAGCTCGTTCAGGAGGCCATTGGCAAACTGATGCGCCAGCGGACCTCCATTGTCATTGCTCACCGTCTATCGACCATCCGCAGCGCCGATCAGATCCTGGTATTGCACCGAGGCGAAATCTGTGAGCGCGGCCGCCATCAAGAATTGCTGCGCCAGGGCGGCATCTACGCCCGCCTGTACCAACTAAACCACGGCCAGACGACCGATTAGGCAAAAAAAACCGGGCGGAACGGCCTTAGCCGCCCCGCCCGTAGAATGGATATAGCCACAGCTGACCCGAATTATCCGGCCTTCTCCTCTTTGGCCTTCTCCTCTTCAGCTTCGGCTTTGGGATCGCGCAGGCCTTCCAACTGATCCTCGACCGCTTCCACCACCTGATCGCGCGCCTCGTTGGCCTTGCGCACTATTTTGCGCCGGGTGATATCGCCGCGATGCGGGGCCAGCAATAAGCCCACGACCCCACCGACGAGCATACCGGCCAGACAGCCGGTGACAAAACTGCCCAACTGACTTTCCGGCTCGGGGCGAACATAACTTCTTCCGTAGAACATAATGACTCCCTTCTGCTGTAAAAGACCTAGATTAACGACCCGTTTAGGGTACGTCCGAAAAAACCGGTTAAACGCCGCACGGCTACAAAGCGGATCTTTCAGATATACCCCAAACCTATAGGGCGATTGTTCAATAAGATAGGATATTGTCGATAAATCGCCCATGCCCGCCTCTGCCCACACAGCCCCATGGAGCAGCCAGCCTGATCTCCAGACGACACGTAGACACACTTATGTACCTAACTGGACTTTTGCAAAACGCGGTTAGTATGCATTAATTGGTGCAAAATGTAGTCATTCCCCACCCCCTGTCTCGGATTGGATGCCATGCCTGCCATTATCGGCTTTCCCACGGTGGTTGAAGAA
>WLWI01000279.1_pt1 | contig 57888 bp, 53 predicted proteins | sample 6701501 | NCBI WGS metagenome assembly WLWI01 (sample SAMN12718690, study PRJNA515312) | sponge metagenome | isolation source: marine sponge | host: Mycale hentscheli | place: New Zealand: South Island, Marlborough, Capsize Point | collected 2014-11-01 | reverse complement strand
GCCACCACCACCATTGGTGTTGATATTACTAAAGTGCATGTTCGGGGTGATACTGTCGAGACTCTCAATAGTCTCAATGCCGCGTGCCGCCAGGCTATCACCTGTGAAGGCAGAGACCGCTATCGGCGTGTCCTGAACACTTTCCTCTCTTTTCCTCGCGGTGACTGTGATTTCATCCATCAACGAGTCGATGCCACTTTTACTATCTTGCGCACTGGCGGGTATTGCCAGTATGCAGCCAAGGCTCATTACCAGCCCTTTAAGCATAAAATTATTAGAGAGTTGCATAAATCTTGCTCCCGATATTCGTGAAATTAGAAAGTTTGTCATGTGAGTTTTTCTCCGCCCCAGGGTGTAAACTGTTGTATTTACGCTACGATTGACTCTCAAAGCTAATATTTACGAGCAATTGAGCTAATCAATACGCAAGCGTATGGGGATTATAGATAAACTTGGGGATGAATGAAAGAGCTTACATTGATTCGAATCGAAATAAAGAACTGCAAATTCAAATGGATTGAGGCCTGATGAAAGAGTTGTGACCTACTCGCAACAAAGAACGAGATCAGCAATAAAGATGGGGCTCCTTACAAATTGAGTTTATTATTTATGCAACTGAAATACGGTCATCCCCGGTGTTCTCAAGTTCGATTTCTGCTTTTCCTTTTTGCTGCTTAATCTGCCTGCTCTGAATTTTGAAAATATGATTGATTATCCTTTCTTCGTCTGCCTGACTGATATCTTTAAATTCGACTGCAACACGATATCCCGAAAGACTGTCATCCTGAATTCGGTTGCATTGTACGACCCGCGCAAAAATCGGTATGTAATCATGTTCGGGGTAGGTGACTAGTTCCAGTTTCAGATAAGTGCCTTTTATCAGGGGTGTTTCAGCTTCAAAAGCTATGCCATTGGCACTGAGGTTGATTTCTCTGGCTTCACTAAAGACAGTCTCATCAAATTCATCGATACCGAGCATACGTTCATGCAGGGAAATTTTTCGCTGAAACAAGTTCAAGGTCTCAGCGATTAATGGATTGTCCTGTGATAGTTTTTTGTTGACGACTTCAAGACGCGCATCTATGGCGTGAACAGCGTTTCTTAATTCAGATAGTTCCCTCTGACGGCGTCCGGTTTTTGCAATTTCCTGATCAATGTCAGTGGCGTGTACCACGCGATAGCTTAAGGAAACCTTGTCGTTGATTCGATAAAATTGCCTGCGATCCATTGTATCTTCATTCACGATCGATTTTACCCCTTGTCCGATTTCATTTTTTGAGAGAACTTTTTGATACGTTCTTCCAGGGCCTTTTGGTCAATACTTGATTTGTCCGGGCTCTCTTGTTGTATTGGCTTCTCATTTGCCGTAAGCGGCTTTGACAAATCTTTTGAGGGTGATTCAAATTCCTCATTATCAGCTACAACCTGCTTCTGTATTGAGCCATTTGAAGTTAAGAATGAATCGGTATAAATCGAAATATCTTCAGCTTCATTACTAATAGCGTCCGTATCGTCAGGAGCTTGAGTCTCAGGAGTTGTTAATACCTGGTTTTCAGTATCGAGGTCCTCTCCCTGAACGATTGTGAGTTCCACTCGTCGGTTTAACGCCCGATTTGCGGGAGTATCATTCGGGGCCAATGGATGTGCATCGCTATGCCCCTCCGCCACAAAACGCCGGCGATCCACCTCGGTGTTTTTCAGTAGTTCGTGAGCCACAGTCACAGAACGAGAAGCGGATAATTCCCAGTTAGAACGAAACCGGGCCGTATTTATAGGGACGTTATCAGTATGGCCAGCGATGCGTAACTGACCTTCTATATCCTGAAGTTCAGCGCGTAATTTCACAATGGCAGGCAGGAAATCAATCCTGAAACTTGCAGAGCCGGAGGGAAAAGAGCCCTTCTCTCGAATCCTCACCAGGATTTTCTGACCCTCAGCCTCGATTTCAATCAGTCCTTTTTTGACTTCCTCTTCCAGCGCCTTTAATAATTTTTGTGCATCCTCAGCCGTCTTTGACTCGGTATCAATGGCCTGTGAATAGTTTTCCAATAGTTCTTCATCGAGTCCCAGTTCTTTCAATTGTTGAAGTTGCTCGGCTTCTGTGGGCCGTTGTATTGGTTGTTCTACGGCGCCGTCACCATCTTCTCCAGCCTCATCATCTTCTCCTTCTTCTTTCTTGGTGGTGACATCGGTGAACTCAAGAGTCTGTTTGGTATCATCGATGGAGTTCTGTCGAATAACATTGAGAGGAGTAGGGGATGGTCGCCCGGGACTGAATTCGCGGGCTATAACACTGGTGCCCTTGGGCATGTCCATTGTTTTGATTTCGCGTTGTACACCAAATGCGTTTTTCATTGAGCCTGCAACCTGCTTGTATTTTGACAAATCCATTTCAGAAAAGGACAACAACAAAACGAAAAAACACATCAATAAGGACATCAAATCAGCGAAGGTCATTACCCATGCCGGTGCACCGGTGGATTCTTCCTTTTTGACGGCTGCCTGGTCACTCATGGCTTTAGTTAACTCGACAAGTCACTCTTGAAAAGAATTACTCGTCCTCGTCCTCGTCGTGATTTTTGCGTTTTGAGCCGGGTAGATAGGTCATTAACATGCCTTCAATGACGCGTGGGTTACGCCCTTCCTGAATGCCGTTTACACCATCAATGATCATGGATTTGACCAGTCGCTCCTCATTGCTGCGTAGCCCAAGTTTCTCTGCGATAGGGCCTGCAAACACATTAGCGATCATTGCGCCGTAGAGAGTAGTGAGAAGAGCTACTGCCATGGAAGGGCCAATAGATTTCGGGTCGTCCATATTGGACAACATTTGCACCAGACCAATTAGGGTACCAATCATACCCATTGCAGGTGCCACATCCGCAATGGCCTTGAATATCTTCTGTCCCAGATCATGACGTTCAACAGTCAAGGTCATTTCACTGGTCATCATTTGACGCACCACATCGGGTTCATGACCGTCTACCATCATCTGGATACCCATCTGGAAAAAAGGGTTTCCAGTATCTTTCTCTTCCAACGCCAGTAAGCCACCTTTGCGTGCGGAGTTGGCCATATCAATGGTTGTCTCAATCAACTCCTCCGGTGCCTGGGCCTGATTAAAAAAGGCCTTTAGAGCCACTTTCACAGCCCCCATTATCTGGGCAATGCTGAATTGCATTAACACAGCACCAATGGTTCCTCCAACCACCACCAGCAAAGATGGAATATTCAGAAATGTGCCGGCGCTGCCGCCGAGGAAAATCGACGCCATAATGATACTGATAGCAGAGACAAGTCCTATCAGGGTTGCTAGATCCATTCTGTATTCCTCAATTGCGTGTCGGTATCTGGAAATATAAGTAAATGAATTTCATAAACTAATTTTCAGAGGATTAAATTGTCAATAACACGACCTATATCGGAATAAGAGCTATAAACTTTAAGTCTAAATCCTCTTTTCCCAGCTTCTAAGATTCAGAAATTATTAAGTAATTCGGAGAATTACACATACAATGTTTCGATGAAATTTTTGCCTATCTTCTTTGATATCAAGCATCGGCCCTGCCTCGTTGTGGGAGGCGGTGAAGTGGCCGCACGGAAAGTTAATCAGTTACTCAGTGCAAAAGGGAAAGTCTCTGTTGTCGCCCCTTCCTTATGCCCGGCCTTATCAGAATTGCTCCTCAAAGGCAGCATTGAACATACAGCGACAGCCTTTAGCGGAGAAGTACTGGAGAACTACGATCTGGTTATCGCGGCAACAGATGATTCCAGTGTCAATGAAGAAGTATCGAGATTGGCCCGCTCCATACACTTACCAGTGAATGTCGTGGATAACCCCTCGTTATGCAGCTTTATCATGCCGTCAGTGGTGAACAGGGACCCGGTGCAAATTGCGATTAGTACAGGTGGTGCTTCACCCGTCCTTGCTCGTTTGTTACGTGCCCGATTGGAAACCATGATTCCTTCAGCTTATGGAAGACTGGCGATGCTAATGCAGGAATTCAGAGACAGGGTCAAGCAACAGTTTTCTGATATGCAGCAAAGGCGTCGATTTTGGGAACAAGTGCTGCAAGGTCCTATTGCTGAGATGCTATTTGCCGGACAGGAGAAAGCTGCGCTTGATGCACTGGAAAAGAAATTGCTGGATACAGACGCGCAAATAGATCGTGGTGGTGAGGTCTATTTAGTTGGAGGCGGGCCTGGTGATCCTGATCTCCTTACTTTTCGAGCCTTGCGTCTGATGCAACAGGCAGAAGTAATTCTCTATGACCGACTGGTGGCGCCAGTGATAGTTGATTTATGTCGCAAAGACGCAGAACGTATTTACGTTGGAAAAGAACAGGACCGTCATGCTTTGGCTCAAACTGAGATAAATCAATTGTTAGTCAAATATGCGAAAGCGGGTAAGCGAGTCCTGCGACTGAAGGGAGGCGATCCCTTTGTTTTTGGCCGTGGTGGTGAGGAAATTGAAACACTTATGGAAGAAGGGGTCAGTTTTCAGGTAGTACCCGGCATAACCGCCGCAATTGGCTGCGCGTCCTATGCTGGTATTCCGTTGACACATCGTGATTACGCTCAATCGTGCATATTTGTTACGGGCCACGTGCAGAATGGTAAATTAAACTTGAACTGGAAATCCCTGGTGCAGCCACAGCAAACTCTTGCGGTTTACATGGGAGTGAAAGGTGTCGAGACTCTTTGTCGCGAGCTAATAAAACATGGCTTGCCGGGTGAAACACCTGCAGCCGTTATTCAACAGGGTACACGCCCGCAGCAGCATACCTATATTGGTAAGTTAAATTCGCTGGCTGATCTTATCTCAACACACAATATTACACCGCCTTCAATGCTAATAATTGGCGAAGTGGTCAAGTTGCACGAAAAGCTTAGCTGGTTTGAGTCGAGATCTTAAGCAATCAACCAATTCAAATCTATTGCGATGTAAAGATCAATTTTCAGTTTCGTCTGCATCTTTATCCAATTTCAGTGAAGCCGAGTTAATGCAATAACGTAAACCTGTCGGCTTAGGGCCATCTGGAAATACATGGCCAAGATGTGCATCACATGCAGAGCACATCACTTCAGTACGACTCATACCATGAGTGTTGTCAGTTTCTGATTTTACAACTTCATCGTCATTGGGGGCGAAAAAGCTGGGCCAACCTGAACCGGAATCAAACTTCGATTTTGAATCGAACAACTCCTGACCACAGCAAACGCAGCGATATACGCCTGCTTCCTTACAATCATTATATTCGCCGGTAAAGGCGCGTTCTGTTCCCTTTTTACGAGTTACTTCGAACTGCTCAGGAGTCAATTCAGCTTGCCAGTCCTGCTCAGTTTTATTTACGGCTTTGTCAGTCATTACACGAACTCCGAATTCAATTAGCTTCTGTTACAGTTTGTATTAATTCTGGTAACTAGTATATGTGATTACAGAAAACTTGAAAGTTCTCCAATAGTTCTCTAGTATAACTAAGAGAACTATTGGAGAATTTTTTGTTAACCCAACTTGAAGAAAAGATACTAGTCTACGTTACCGATTACATTGCACAGCATAGTCATGCACCGACATTGAAAGAAATTGGTGCGGCACTAACAATAAAATCCAAGGGAACAGTCCATCGCTATGTTCAATCGCTGATCGATAAAGGACAACTACAGCGCCAGGGTCGAAGTTGGAGAGGTATTCGTTTAACGAAGCAAGACAATCGTAGCCTGACTATTTTGCCCGTCTCGGGTGGCATTGAAGCAGGAAAACCTATTGTACCGATTGAGGACCTAAGCGAGATTAATTTCTCAGCTTTACTGTTAGGACCAGACCGGTTCGTCTTAAAAGTGATTGGTAACACCATGATTGAGGCCGGAATTCTGGATGGTGATCTGGTGGTTGTGAGAAAAACAGATTCGGCAGAAAACGGCGATATCGTTGTCGCGCGAATTGACGATGGTGAAGTCACTTTGAAGCGATTGCGACTACACCGTGACAGGATTGAACTTATTCCAGCCAACAGTGAGATGGCATCCCTTATTTATCCAACTGGTAGAGTGTATATTCAGGGTGTAGTTGTAGGTCAGTTCAGACTCTATTAAATTTTCGGGGCTTCGCTAAACAAACCCGTCAAGAAACGATGGCTTCCTGTAAATAAGTAAGTTTGTATGTCCACCTTTTAAGACAAACTCTGCAATTGTTTCTTCATTGCCGCTGCCGCCATAGCATAGCCTCCATCGGCACCGTCGACGAAATGATAGTGCTCATCTGCTCGATTATTAATAAGACATGTTACCAAAGCAGAATTAGAAGTATGAATGCCAAAGACACAGTCACCTTTCTTATGGCATGCATCGAGGTAATCTGTAAGCTGAAGTCGTTGCTCTGCAGTGCCAGATAAAACCTGGCGTAGGGTGCCATCAAACTTTTTGAAATCGGTATTACTTACCACTTCCTGCTTGTAATCTCCCCAGGACATTTTGTTGTCTTTATAAGCGATACCCATGAGAAATATTCCTAATAGCACTTCGAATCTGATCATCAGATAATATTTCATTTGAGCCAGTTTGCTTTTAGCAAAGGTTTTTAGTTTGGTCTCGAACCCCAACTGTTGTTCATTTATTCGCAATTGAAGCCCGTCGCTGTGAAGAGGATGACTCGTCTCATCATTACCGTAAATATCTTCAATTTTCGCTATTACTTCATTGTAAAAGTGTGATTCTCTTTCGAAATCGTTGGCTATTGCTTTGACAATCAATGAAATAGTTTCTCCATGTTTGCTCGGAACATTATCCCAACGACATTCTAGGCCACTAAAATCCGCTACCTGGGTTTGCTCCCTTTCCTGCAGACGGTAAGCCGCGCCATCTGTTTCATGTTTTAGTAAATTTTCGGCGTACTCAATACCACCTCCGGCAAACGCCGCCTGCAAATAACTTTCTGATATACGATGACGTGCGACCAGAATTTTGTACCCAGCAGATTTGATCACTTTCACAGGTACGATCCCCACCCTGAGATTCAGGCCATATTGTGATAAAGCCAGCATTTTGACATCGACAAGTGCTTTACTGGCATCTTCTGCGAGCCTGGCAGGTATTGCCAGAGCTGCGCCATCACCGCCAAATACAGAAGGGATGATCAAAGGTTGAGCGATGTTTAAAACTGATGTGATTATGGAGACGCCGAGAATATTTACCGCTTTGTATTGACCTGCGGCGATTGCGCCCGTCGAATCTTCAACATCGGCAACTACAATCTGCCAGTCTTCTGGTAATTCTGCATATTTAGAAAAATCAGATATGGCTGCAAAATCAGCGAGTATGGGCAAGTCTGAATAAAAACTATCGGAAGACATAGCCTCCATTATAAGCATCGAAGTGCTGATAAAATACCAGTATTACAAAGTCAATCCAGGGCTGAGATTCTTTGACTATATCAAAATCCGATAATCCAGATTGCTATCCGGATTATCTGCTATATCCTGAATCGACGGGCCCTCTGGGACGAAGGAAATCGCAGGGGACAGAGATAGCTAATCTTCTGATTCGGAGACATAAACTTTTGAAAGTGACAGAAGGTATTGATACAAAGCAGCAAAAGCAGGTTGTTGAACTAACGGATTCATATGTTGTTCGTGCACGACAGATCTTCGAGCGTAATTTCGATTTGCTTCCTGTTAATTTCAATCTAAAAGGGCGTTCCGCGGGCATGTATAAAGTAACGGCAGGTCAAAGACTGATTCGTTACAACCCATATATATTTGCGAAGTACTTTGAGGAAAACCTGAAGCTCACAATTCCCCATGAGGTAGCTCACTATATCACTGATGAAATTTACGGAACAGGTCGACTATCTCTGTTTAGACGCCAGCGAATTAGACCACATGGACCAGAGTGGAAAAGTGTTATGCATGAATTTGGAGCTGATATCTGTAGAACTTTTAGTTTTGATATTAGTGATTTACCACAGCGCAGATATAAAACCTATTCGTATGTCTGTGGGTGTAAAAAACATCAGCTTGGGAGTCGACGACATATGCGCGTCGTTCGTAATCAGGCGCTATATCATTGTCCGAACTGTAAAGGTGAATTGCAGCAATTGATAGATGCCTGAAGATAATTGTTTCTATTCGATTTCAGGATAGTCTTCGAGTAGTTTCTTTAGGCGTTGTTTCTCTTGAAGGGCTTCAATTTTCTGGCGAGATAAATTAGCTTTTCCGCGCTTTTTATCCTGATTTTCCATGACATTGAGAAAAGGGTCGAGATCATCTTCGATCGCTTCAATGTCGTCATCGTAGTCGTTATCATCTTTTTGATTCGTTCCCATATAACCTCCTAAGCAAGGCAATACAATCACACACGAACAAGACCAACAAAACAGCTTTTTCTTAAAGTGAAATATACCTCTGAAAAGAATGATGTCAATAGTATTTTTTGTGGGCGGAAATAAAGCATTTACAATGTCAACTGAGACCAGGTATTTTGGATCACTCAGGAAGGAAAGTATTATTTCCACATTGTGCAATATCCTGGCAGTCTGTGTTTTTACCTATAATTTTTGTAGGATAATATTACTCAAGCAAGTACATTACGACGTCCATATCAAAATTGAATTGAGAAGACATCGCCAGAACTTACAATATGAAATGTAACTTTAGAACCCTGATTTTTATTATCTTTTGTTTTTCCTTCTTTAACACTCAGGTCTATTCGTTCGAGCGAGATAATGCAGTAGATATGTGGGAGGAACCTCGACATCAATTGCTATATTCACAGGAGAATATTCGACTTTTGCTGGTTAATATTCCGGTAAATGATACGTCCCAGTTGCACAAACACGAATTTGCTACCGCCTATGTGTTGCTGGAAGACGCTTTAATGACAAGTCGTGAAAAGGGTGAGGATTGGAAACAAGGTCAGGCACGTGAAATGCGCGAAGTTGGAAAGCTTGTCGATCGCGCAGATTACTTAGTCAAACCTTTCGCCCATCAGGTTCGTAATATTGGTTCAAATACTTTTCGATTAATTGCACTTGTAAATACTCGCCCTGAGAGAGTTGCTGGTAGTCTTAGTGTTGAGTCTGTTGGGAAACTGGATAATGCATGGTTTAAAGAACATCGGCTGGAGCTTTCAGCGAGAGAGACTAGCACTGTGCTCGAATACGCTTTTACTATGGTCGTTATTCAAATTTCAAAAGGAAATAGCGAGATAGTTGACCAACATACTAACAAAACGCTTGCCGGTGCCTGGTCCATTCACAAAGCTGGGCAAAAATTTCAATTAAAAAATAATTCAGAACATAAGATAAAATTTGTCCTGATAGAAGTTAAGTAACTCCTCCGCTGACAGGAAAAGTCTATTTCGGCTTTCTAAAACTGTGTGATTCATTATTTTACGCGGTCCTTTGCCTCAAGAAATATTAACTTTTACCGATAAACAAAAATGAACATAGAAAAATGAAGGACTTGGACACCGTACCAGACTTTTAAAGTGAATTAATAATCAACTTAGATCATATGGTGTCAAATTTTCACACATGAAGAGGCACTGATATGTCAGCAGTTGAAGCGGCACTCGCGGAAGAAACACCGTCTTCGAACGGCTGGTTTCAATTAGCCATTCCTGGGGACGGCTCACACGTTCTTATAAAAAAGATTGTCTCACACACAGGAAATGGCAAGGCCGTCGAAAATAAGGATATTCTAAAAAAGCTTAAATCTGAGAAGGTGATTCATGGCATAGACTTCGATGCCATCGAAGGTTTGTTAAAGCTCGTGCAAACGAATCAGATTCCCAATGAGCCTGTATCAATAGCAAATAGCGATGTTGAACAAGGTGAAGATGGAAATCTGGATTGGTGCATAGATGGTCTTGATGTAAAAGAATCTGAAGTAATTGTTGCTCCGGACATGACCATTGCGGTCCGTAGACCGGGAATTAAGGGTAAAGCCGGTAAAAATGTTTTTGGTAAGCCAAAGCAGCCACGCCCAACATTTGATCCTCAGCTAAATGCAGGCACTGGTATTCGATTTACGGAAGACAATGAAGGCGCTTTTGTTTATAAGTCAGACTTTGCCGGAGTACTAAAGTATCAGGAAGATACCATTTCTATTGAACGCAATGTAATTATTTCCGAGGACCAGATGCAGGCGAGTATGCATATTCCTGTTGGTAAAGTGCCGGGTGCGAGTCAGCCAATAATGGAGCAGGACATACTTGCCGTTCTCGTTTCCCTGTCAATAACCCATGGCATTCATATTGACAATATTAGAGCTGCCTTATCGAAACAGACTGACAGACCAACCCTTATAAAAGATGTCAAAATTGCTGAAGGAAAAGTCGCAATAGATGGTGTAAATGCCAGGTTAGTTATTGACGAACAACTCGCTGTGGGGAAATTACTGAAGAATGGTGAGATTGATTTTCATGAGAAATCCTATCCCTGGAATGTGAAAGCAGGTGAGATCATTGGCGAGGTAATTCCACCACATCCAGAAGAAAACGGATTTACAATTTTGGGACAGGAATTGACTGCGATTCCGGCTGAAGGTGCTAATTTACGACTTGAAGGTATCAGTGAGGATGCTGATGGAAAACTGCGGGCAAAACAGGATGGCGTACTATTGACCAACGGACTTAGTATTTCCGTTGCAGATCATCTTGTTGTGAATGGTGATGTTTGTCATCGGACAGGTAACGTACATTCAGATAAGACGGTCACAATTAAGGGTTATGTCGAATCTGGATTCATCGTTGAAAGCAAAGGTGACGTAATTATCCAGGATAACGTTGAACAATCTTTGGTACGGAGTAATGGCAATACTATCGTTAAATCGGGTATCCGAGGTTCGCAAAGTAAAGTAATCTCCCGCGGAAATATATCAGCATCTTTTATTGAAAATGCCAGAGTCAAGGCTCTGGGTGATATTGCTATTGAGAACAGCCTGGTCAGCTCACACACTTATTGCCAGGGCGTTTTGAGCATCGGTAATTCGAACGCAAAAAAGAGTACCATCATCGGCGGAACGACTTACGCTTTTAAGGGGATTGCTGCTGCTAACCTAGGCTCGGAAGGCTGTAAGAAAACTGAGGTTTGCGTAGGTGCAAAGCCGGAAGTAATTCGTATATTAAAAAATGTCCGGGAAGATATAACGAGGATTGAAAATGAAATCCTGAAACTGGAACATTTACAGGCGCAACACCAACAAGGTTCGACTCAGACGCATAATGGCGCCTTGTTAAAAATAGGTATGACCTGTCAGGCAAAAAAGCTGCAGCTAAAACAACTGGAAATTGAACAGGATAAATTACAAGCTCACATAAAGTCGTCTAAATCTGTGAAGGTAGAGATTTATCAAAATATATATCCGGATGTTTGTATTCACATACTCGACAAGATTTACGAAGTAAAGAAAAAAGAAAGAGCGGGTATATTTTTTCTGGAAGATGAGCTCATCATTTTTCGGCCTGCGGCCTGATTTCCATCAGTTTTATTCCGAGAACTCAGGTTTTATTTCAGCTTTAGCCCGCCAGTCTTCTCCATACAACCTGCGATAGACTTCAGGTCTGTCAACGGAGCCCTTGGCTACGCCACCTCTCCATAAGTCGTATTCCTTATCGGAGTACATGCTGAAAAATTCTTCCAGCTTTTTATCAAGCATTACAATGGTTTCTGCGTAAACCGGATCATTATAAACATTGGTATTTTGGCCAGAGTCTCTATCCAGATCATAAAGCACATGTTCGCCCGTTGTTTGCAGGCGTTTCCAATAGCTAAACCTGTCTGTTCTCATTACACGTGTTTCTTCCTGCTCGGCGAACACTGCATCCTGCCACTCTACCTGTTTACCTTTAAGAAGCGGCACAAAGCTAAGTCCCGGACTATTCTCCAACTTAACGTCGCCATAACCAATGTAATCCAGTAGCGTAACAGGTACGTCATATTGTCCAATTAAGGCATCGCTTTCTAGTCCTTCTGGAATAGAACCGCGGTGCCGAACAATCAATGGAACATGCATTGCGGTCTCATACATACTCGAAGGCTTGGTGACAATGGCGTGTTGCCAGAGACCATGCTGACCGTAAAAATTACCCTGATCGGAAGATAAAATTACAATAGTGTTTTTATCCAAATCCTTTTCTTTTAGGGCAGCCATTACCTTGCCAACACCATCGTCGACCAGAGTGTTCTGTGAGGCGACATTAGCCATCGTTTCTGGATCATTATGCATGGCCAGACCCTGGCGAAGCTTTTCAACGAAGAACGGACTGGTGTTTTGCGAATCTATAAGTTGTTCGACGAGGTTTTCATGGTAAGCAGTGCGTGGAAAGGAAGGGAACTCTTTACCAACATAGTCTTTGTAATAACGGTTTCGAGCAGGCCCCATGTTTGAAGGCGGGTTGGTGTAGGGACCATCGTAATTCAACTGCAGATAGAAAGGCTTGTTGCCATCGTATTGCTCAATGTATTCAACCGCCTTGTCAGTAAAGAAATCAACTATATGTTTGCCAGTCACCTTATAGGTCCTGTCATTATCGATAACAGTGTTATCCCAGAAATCTATAGTGTGACCATCGGTGAAAGTGATCCAGTGTTCATAACCGATGGAAGCTTGCCAGGGTTGACCAAGATGCCACTTCCCGATCAGCGCTGTCTGGAAACCACGATTTTTTAGTGTAAGTGGCAAAGTTCGAAATTCGGCTACCGCAGACCATGTCTTTGGCCAGGTATTCAGCAATTCATCATCAAGCCAGCTGTGAATGCCGTGTTGTGATGGCATGAGGCCTGTCATTAAAGTTGCTCTGGTCGGAGAACATAAACTGTTTACGGCAAAGTGGCGGTTAAATTGAATACCTTCTTTGGCCAGACGATCAATATGTGGAGTCTTTATATCTGGGTTACCGTAGGTACCCAGCAAAGTAGCGGCCTGGTTATCGGTTAGAATGAATAGAATATTTGGGGCCTGTTTTTCACTGGCATAAGTATTGGAGTGGGGAAGTAAGCAGCAAAGCATCAGGATTGGTAGTGCTACGGCCTGGCTTTTCTTAATTAATCTTAACATTGTAAATTTTTTCTAATGTATGGTTAATGAAATGGGACTTGCACCGAGTTCTTCAAAATACCCAAGGAAACGTTCTAGCTCAGTATATTTTCCCTTTAACTTAATATCACCTTTCTCAATCGCTGTCAGAAAATCAGTGTTTCCCATCTGGATCTGATCAAATACAGTTTTGTCCAAAGATAATAACAAATCAGCATTAACTGGCAGACTCTCATCAAATTGACAGACGCCGCGACGTATTCGTAAAGAGAATTGCTGCTTTAAGTCAGTAAAAATAAAGCCAAGTGACATCGAGACTGATAGTGTATCTTCAGCTTTCAGACGTGTTGTCCAGCCCTTGATACTAACAGCTGCTGGCATCTCGCTAACAATATCAGGTGGCATAAATATATTTGCCATCTTTTTCGAATCGAGAGCTGACGCCAACTTGCCTTCCAGTTCTAATGCCGACGTTAAGTACCAATTGCGCCAGTTAATATTCATGTTGGCATAGCCAAGCTGACGAAAAGATGCAGCCTTGATTTCCTTCGCCTTTAAATCCTCATTGTTAATCCGTATTAAAAATGTGGAAAGCTCTGCGGCCCATTGATAATCACTTTTTTCATAAGCGGCAAAAGCGGCTTCAAGAACAGCACCACGACCACCCATCATTTTAACCAGACGTCTGGCTTTTTCTTTAGCAGGAACTGGATCAAGTGCTACTGGATCGCCTTCGTACCAACCCAGATAACCCACATATACCTGTCTTACAGCCTGTTTGACGGTGCCATAGTATTGGCGAAGATAGGGCTTGTAATCAAACAAATGCGGTGGCAGCTTTACTACTTCCACCAGTTCATCCGGCGTCAGTCCCTTATTCATGTAACGCACGGTTTGATCGTGGACATATTGAATGCCATCGCGTGTCATACGCAATACTTCTTCAACTTTTTTCTCCCCTGACACAGGTTGCCCATGAGTCGGTACCAGATGCAGGGCATGTAAACGACGAAGTTGATCAATACTGCGCACCCACTGTACCGGGTCACGAAATTTTGTGCCACGCAGGCTATGCATATTAGGGAAAGTTGGCCCTTGTATAACTTCTGTATCGATTAACACACGATTTGCAGGCAAATATACCGCGAGTTCATCATCCGCCTCACTAGGTACGTGCATGATCTCCAGGTCAACTCCAGCAATAGTGACACGAAGTAGATCATCTATCAGGTGAGTGGGTGCGATAAACGAACCAGGTCTTCCGCCTACCGCAAGAGGTCCATGTCCCGAATTCATATCCTTAATATCGTCACCTTTGAGAAAAAAACCAAAGCTGTATCCAGCACGAACGCCAAGTATTGGACCGAGAATTTGACTCTCATCAACAAGTAAGTTCATTAATGTAGAATGTGTATAGATTGCAATTTCCCCACTTTCGACTCGTTCTTCTTTAATTAAACCCTTAACTCCATCGATATGGTCATGATGAAAATGGCTATAGATAAGAGCGACAACAGGCTTAGCTGTAATTTTTCTAAACTCTTTCATCATTTCGCGGCTGGATTTAGGGCTTAAGCCGGCGTCTACTAAAATAATGCCATCGGTACCTTCAATCATGACTACGCTGGTTAAATTCCAACCTACAGCACTGTAAACATTATCTGCTATTTTATAGACCTTCTTGACGAAGCGTTCAGAGTGTTTTTTTAATTCTGGGTGAATCGATGGTGTTACTGGGGGAATTGATTGCGAATAAACAGATGAGTTAATAATACTAAACATGAAACTAACAATAGCTAAAACGATAAAAATATTTTTCATGTAATCTCCAATTGAATATTTCGCTTACTACTATTTATCTGTGCAAAAAGAGGTAATAGCTTTTATTGTTGTGCTGGTCTCCTGGGAAATAATTTTTTCCAGACCCAGTGCGCCTCTGTTTTCATAATTAGATAAGGATGATTTCTGCTTTCTTACTTTTTGTAAAGACAATCGAACATTATCAAGCAGCATATTTTGCATTTTTGGGTCCAACCTGTTTTCCTTTCCTGCCAGTATCAACGTGTCGTCCATGCTCCCCAGTTGAATATCCGTTTGCGTGACAATATTGATGGAAGCTGAAATATCCTTTTTAACTACGGCGGCTTTAAGTTCTTTTTCGAGTTGAAGCACGCGATCAACTTCCAGTTGAAGTTGTTGGCAGTAGGAGCGAGGTTCCATGCCAGTCAAGCCACCAACAGGTTGCATCGGACTTCGATATTGCTCCGGTAGTTTGCTGTTTAATCCAAAATAAAAGAAAGACCCAAAGATCGATGTATGACTGACTGACAAACGACCAGCAGTGCCAATATTTATCATACCTTCGACTGTATCTCTTACTTCAACACAATCCCTTAGTTCCCCATCTTCAGGTTGCAAAGCACATACAACCGTCTTATGCGGAACGGGTAAGGTCAAGTTTGTGCCGGGTTGATGGTAATCATAACCAAGGTTCATGCCGACCCAAACGTTATCAGCAGATGCGGAAATAACACTAACCAGGCGTGCGACTGGTTTTCCATTAGGGAATTCCGGTGGCATTGGCTCTAAAGCGGGTAATAATGATGCGGCGTAATCGTCATAGCTTCTTGCCCATTTTTTAGAGCCATCTTCCGGGTTTAAAGCGACCACAGTAGGTGCGGCAAATATATCACCGGTAAGAATGGTGCCATCGCCGGCAATCGCAGGGGACAATAAACCTTCACCTTTGGCAGCCCAAATTACCTTGCCAGTACTCGTATCCACTGCCAGCATCTGTCCAACACCGTCGGCACTGTAGACAATACTGGCATCAGAAGATAAAGCCGGACTGGTACCACTTCCGCCACCCATCTTGGTTGCAAAGGCGATTTCAACACCACTTTCTTTTATATCCAGTCCATAAAGTACACCGGAAAGAGAATCTCCGTCTTTCGGTCCGGATGCGGTAATGAAAACCCGGCCTGTTTCAGGATGTACAGCCGGTGCATTAGCGACCTGAACACTGTAACCAAAAGCTATCTGCTTAAATAACTCAATGACAGACTCATGAAACAAACCGTTTTGCCAGAGTCCAGGTAAGGCAGGACCTCTCGCAGGTGAGACGCCCTTTGGCAGTCTAAACATTGGTAGTGCCAATTTGCCATTATGGCGATTGTAAAACAGGACTTTACCATCGACGGTTATACCACCGACATATCCCTGTTTTGAAATAGCCTGGTAGACAAAAGGGTTGCCGCTGTCTGGTAAAGGACTTACCCATTTCACTTTGCCATCTGCATGAAATGCCCAGAACTGGTTACCGTCGCCAATATAAATATCACCGTCGGGATCGATAACCGGTGAATTAAATCCAGCCAGCGCGTCCAGTTCATTTTCATTTATTTGCTTCGGGCTTTCCCATAACAAATTGCCGTTTGCATCAATGGCGTGCAGATGACTGAAGCCAGGTCCGCGACCACTAGTGACATAATGATTTCCATTACTATCGATTACACCAGGGTTAATTAGTGCCGCACCATCCAGAACTGACCAGCTTGTTTTAAGTTTTGTCGAAGTAACTAGTGGCGAAAAATCGGAGTTGCGGGAATCCCGATGAACACTTGCCCACGGAGCCTGTCCGTAGAACTCTGCAAGTCCCATATCATTTTGCTGTACTACATTATCCGCATGAGCAAGAAAGCTGCTTATTGTGATTAAAAAACTAATCCTGAACAAAAGAAAGCAATTGAATCTACTTTTCATCTTGAATATTTTAAGAACTGGTGTTCGGATTAATTGGAGTCAAAGCATCGACTTGCTGTTCGATTGACTCCGCAGCAGCAAGGCAATCCATCTCGCTAAAAGGGGCACCAATAATCTGTACCGCCTGTGGTAAACCTTCGTCGATACCGACTGGCACTACCGCGGCCGGTAAACTCAGACCACTGATAGCGACCATCATACGTCTGGCATGCATAATCTCAGCAGTTCTCTCAGACGATATTTGATCACTGTCAGTAAGCGAGGCCGGTTCGGTAGAAATAGGCGCTACAATTAACGGGTATTTTTGAAAAAACCCTAACCACTCTCGCAAAACCGTTCTTCGTCGACCGAATGCCTCCATGTACATATCGAGGGATAAGTCTCCTTGTAAACTGCGATAATGTTCAAAAGAGGTTCGTAAACGTTCTCCGCAAAAATCTTTCACAGCAGGAGCAAGATGATTCAGCAATTCATGCATACAAATAACTTTCCAGATGTCGGCAGCTTCTTCAATTCCCGGGGGTTCTATTAGTTCAATTTCATAACCTGCTTTTTCTAGCAATTTGCCCGCATGTTCAATACCTCTTGCTACTTGTGGGTGAATACCTCCATGAGCAGGATCTGTTACTAATGCCACGACAGCTTTCTCATCGCTGGCACTCATCGGCGCTGCTACCCACCAGGGGTCATGGAAGTTTTTGGCGGCCATTGCCCGTAGACCTAAACGGACATCGGCGACGCGACGTGCCATAGGACCATCAGTGTTCATTAACTGAATTCCAATGCCAGGATGCTCAGGATCAGTCGGGTTCCAGTCTGCAACCCTGCCAAGTGTCGGCTTGATGGATGCTACCCCACAGGCCTGAGCAGGGTCCCTGAGTGATCCACCCAGATCTGTACCATGGGCAAGCGGGCTTATCCCCACTGCAATTGATGCGGCTGAACCGCCACTGGAACCACCGGGTGTACGGCTTGGATCCCATGGGTTATGAGTAATGCCAAAGACTTCGTTTGTCGTTTCCCATCTGCAACAGAATTCAGGAGTATTGGAGCGAGCCATGACGATTGCGCCGGCATCAAGCCAGTTTTGAACCGAGTCGGAGTTAGCCGGGGCAATATTCTCTTTAAGGACAGAACAGCCATTTACAGTCGCCCAATTTTCGACGTCTACATTTGATTTAATGATAACGGGTAGGCCATGGAGCATACCTGCTGGTTTGCCTTCGGCTAAGGCTCTATCTGCGATTTCTGCGGCAGCTAGTGCGGCTTCCGGGCGAACTTCAGTTATGGCATTAATATCCGGATTCACGGCATCCAGACGCTGAAGACAGGAAGAAACTACTTCTTTAGAACTGAAGCGACGGTCGAGGATACCGGCTTTAAGTTCACATGCACCGAGGCGCCAGAGTTCTTCAATCATAGGCTTATTGACCAATATTGGGAGTTGAGGATGTAAGACTAATAATAAATGGCTTAACTTGCCATGCGAATTGCAAGGAAATTAGTTTCTTAAAGAGTTTTACTATTTGCTAACTTTCCATTCATCATGAAACTGGCGTTGATTAATGCCAGCTTTCCCAGACGGCTTTGCAATCGACAGGTAATGATGCCACATTTCCCAGCTTCGACCAGGCTTGTCCAGGACGGTGAAAATCAGAGCCACAGGAAGCCAATAGATCTTTTTCCTGGCAGATGAGGTTCAACTTTTGTGTCACATCTGCGGTTTGATTACCCGATATGACTTCCATTCCCTGACCACCCGCATCCTTAAAGTCATCCAGCAGGCTTAGAAGTTTTGTACGTGTAATTTTGTACTTGTCAGGATGTGCGAGTATGGCAGTACCACCGGCGTCTCTAATCCATTCAATAATCTCTGAATAAGGTTTCCAGAATTGTTTTACATCGCCAGTCTTACCAGCACCCAGGTATTTGTCGAAAGCCTGTTTCATATCCTTTACAACGCCACTACTAATAAGATATTGAGCAAAGTGTGGGCGGCCTATTACACTACTGCCAGCAATTTCCTGTACACCTTCCCACGCGTTTTCTATTCCTAACTTTTCCAGTTTTTCTGCAATGCGTTGAGCCCGTGTGAATCTTGCTTCTCTCTGGTTTTTTACTCCGAACAAGATGGCATCGCTATCAAGTTGAATATTTAATCCTACAATATGAACACCAATTTTTTTCCATTCTGTTGAAAATTCGATTCCAGAGATAAGTGTCAGAGCAGTAGTATCTTTTTCCTGCAGTGCTGTATATGCGTCAATTGTGTCGTGATCCGTGATAGACAACATATCAACACCAGACAAAACAGCTTCGTCAAATAACTCAGCAGGCGTAAGCGTCCCATCGGACACTGAAGTATGTGTATGTAAGTCTATCTTCATGTGCTGATTATGACACGTAGCGCATCTAGTCGCAGACTGGCGCCGTCCAGAACTTTGTCTAAGGCCTGTAGTTGCTGTTCAAAATATTCAATTTCCTCAAAGCGCACATTTTGATTTACCTTACTCAGCGCTTTTAATCGGTTAATTTCTTTCTGCAGTAACTGCGATGCCTTCTTCTGCGCCTTGTCTAAAAATATGGGTGCCTGTTGCTGTGCTTGTTTTTCGCATTCTTTTGTTAATTGTTTAAGCTCCACGAGTTTGACCTTGATAATTTTCGTAGCAGTTTCTTTATCTATCTCAACCGTATGTTGCTTTATCAATTCATGACTAAGTTTGTTGTATTGAATTCCATTTTCATCCAGAACAATACGGATTGTGGTAGGTGGCAAATATCGATTCGTATTCAAACTCTGACTTGATGCTGAGTCAAAAATGTAAACCCCTTCGAGTAGCATTGTGCCTGGTACCAGGTTTTTGTGCTCAATGGCAATTACTGAAGTGTTTCCTAATTCACTCGTAAGCACGATATCCATTGCACCGGTAACCATCGGGTGATCCCAACTAATGAAATGAATATCCTCATGGGTTAGAGCAATATCACGGCTATAGCTTATGGTCATCCCATCTTCCTGTAATTGTGGAAAAGCCGTTAACATGTTTTCTCCAGGACTAATGATAAAGCTACCTGCACTGTGTTCTTCTGTATGAACGCCGAAACAGTCGAAAATACTGTCCATGTATTGTGCCAGGTTTGATTGGACATCATCCCTTTTTGCCTGTTGTCTCAGTTCTTCGGCTTTCTGGGGTTGGCACGAATTGTATTCCAGTAACCTGTCTCGCCCACGATGCAATGCTTCATTCATCGTCTTTAGCTTATTGCCTGTAGTCAGTAACAGATCCCCGATATCGTTTTGAGGCAATGTCAGCGCGACAAGCAATTGTTCTTGCATTTCATCGTATATAGTTGCACCCGCAGGGCAGGGTTGTTCAAAGTCATTTAAACCCTGATGATGCCAAAGATACATGACTTCCTGTGCGGAGCCTTGAAGATAGGGCACGTGGATATTTATTGTTTGTGTCTGCCCGATACGATCAAGACGGCCTATACGCTGTTCCAGAAGATCCGGATTCAAGGGTAAATCAAACAGAACTATATGATGGGAAAACTGAAAATTACGGCCTTCGCTACCTATTTCAGAGCAAAGTAAAGCCTGACAACCTTCATCTTTATCAGCAAAGTATGCTGCAGCGCGATCGCGTTCAATTATACTCATTCCTTCATGGAATACAGCAACATGTGTCCCGTAATTTAGTCTTAATGCTTCAGCCAGTTCAAGCGTGGTTTTGGGATTACTGGCAATGACTAATAGTTTTGCCGGTGCCAATTCTATTAACTTTTCCTGTAACCAATCAACGCGCGGGTCAATTTTGCTCCAGTGTTTTTGTTCACTTTTGGCAGCAGCACGATAAATAATTTCTGGTGTTAGTCGAACGTGAGAGGCTACACTCGTGTTGTGTTGTTCTTCATAGGCAGACGGCAATGGCAAGGGATAGGCGATAAGTTTCCTCTCCGGAAAACCTTTTACCGCGGCACGCGTATTACGAAATAACACTCTGCCCGTGCCATGTCGATCAAGTAAATATTCAACCAGTTCATTTTTCAGACGGGCTTTATCTATCTCCTCCGTGCCGATATCACTCAAGGCATCAAATATATGCTGATTGTCGCCTGCTCCTGCGATATTGATCAAAACCTCAAGGCTTTGTTTGTCCAATGGTTCTTCACTGAATAGAGATTCAATCGCATCTGCAACAGGTTCGTAGCGTTGTTCTTCCTCAATAAAAGAATCGAAGTCTGGAAAGCGTGTGGGATCCAGTAAACGAAGTCTGGCGAAATGCCCGGCTTTACCTAATTGCTCCGGTGTTGCGGTAAGTAATAAGACTCCTTTAGTGTTAGCTGCTAATCGCTCAACTGCCTGATAATCTTCGCTTGCTTCAGTCGTTGTCCATTGCAAATGATGGGCCTCATCTACCACCAGTAAATCCCATTCACCGAGCAAAGCCTGTTCAAGCACGTCGGAATTAGAAGTAAGAAAAGACAGACTGCACAAAACCAGTTGCTCGCTATAAAAAGGATTGCAACCTTCATCAAATTCAATTATCGACTGGTAACGCTCATCATCAAATATACTGAAGTGCAAATTAAATCGCCTCAGCATTTCAACCAGCCATTGATGAACAAGGCTTTCCGGTACCACTATCAATACACGTTGCGCGCGCTCAGTAAGTAGCTGCTGATGTAAAATCAGACCTGCCTCAATGGTCTTACCTAATCCGACTTCATCCGCCAGTAGTACCCTTGGGGCATGTCGATGGGCAACTTCATGCGCAATATACAACTGATGAGGAATTAGATTGGTGCGGCAGCCTGTTAGTCCACGTAAGCTTGAATGACCAAGGCGGTTTAGTTCCTGTAATGTCTGATAACGTAAGGAATACCATTTGTCGTTATCAATTTGGCCACTAAACAATCGCTCTGAGGGACGGCTTAACTGGATTTTGTTATCCAGCAGTATTTCCCCAATCTCATGCTTGGCTCCCAGCTTGTCCTTTCCAAGATAGGACAACAAGCCAGCCTCATCTATTATTGAATCAACAATGATTTCGATGCCATCACTGCTGTGAATAGTATCACCTACTGCAAAAATGATACGTGTCAGGGGAGCAGTTTGCCTGGCGTAGGTGCGCGTTTCACCACTTGCCTCAAACAGGATAGTGACAGTTCGATGTTCAACTTCCAGTACGGTCCCCAGCCCCAGGGCCAATTCAGCATCATTAATCCAACGCTGACCTGTAGTAAATTCCTGCACACGGACTCCAAGAGAATGAAAAGGTGCGATATGGTAGTGGAATTGGCGGAGAAATCAAAAGCGATGAGACATTTTGAATTTTTGCAAAATTTAGCGCCTGCTTAGGCATGCAGACGCTGCTGGTCGAGAATATTCAGGAGGAGGGTTTTCAGTCTTAAATATTGGCAATAAATACCATAAGCAATGCTATTGGTGCCAAATAGCGAATCAGAAAGTTCCACAATTTATATAGCTTGCCGTCGCCAATACCGAGTTCATCAATGGTTGATGCACGAGACATGAACCAGCCAGCGAAAATAGCGATTAACAGGCCACCAATTGGAATGAGAATATTGGCAAGTGAGAAGTCGAGTAAATCGAAAATCGTCGTCTCGGCAAAGCGTTGTATAAAAGATAGCGGGTACACGCCTGACCAGACGTTAAACGAAAGCACCGACGACAAGCCTAAAGCCCAACATATCAAGCCGGTTATTATGGCCAGCTTAGGGCGTTTCATTCCATGATTTTCTTCCAGCCATGACACTGCAGGTTCCAACATGCCAATGCCTGTTGTGATAGCAGCAAAACAAAGTAATACGAAAAACAAGGTGCCAAACAAAGAGCTTAAAGGCATCTGTCCAAATGCGACTGGCATGGTAACGAAGATCAGTCCTGGTCCACTACCCGGTTCTAGTCCTGAAGCAAATACAACAGGGAAAATGGCAAGGCCTGCGAGTAAGGCGACAATGGTATCCGCAACAGCTATCGTTCCAGCTGCCCGGGGTATGGATACATCTTTAGGTAAATAGGCGCCATAGGTCATCATTACACCCACAGCAATAGCCAGCGAGAAAAATGCCTGACCAACTGCCATCAGGATGATATTGCCGTTTATCTTGGAAAAATCTACATGGAACAGAAAAGAAAATCCGGCAGAAAAATCGGCTGCCACCATCGCATAGATGACAAGAACAAGTAGAATTACAAATAAAGCAGGCATCATTAAAAAGGCTGCTTTTTCAAGCCCGCCATTAACGCCCCGAGCAACAATAAAGACAGTGACGGCTATAAACACGCCATGCCAGAGGGCGAGACGCCAGGGGTCAGCCGTTAATGTATCAAATATTAACTTGGATTCAGCACCACTTATGCCCGTAAAAGAACCTGAAGCTGCTTCAACGACATATGCCAGACCCCAACCGGCTACAACACTGTAATAGGTGATACCTACCAACGGAATGATTACCATTAACCAGCCTAAACCCGCCCATAAGGATGAAACATTTTCCTGTTTGGCAAGTGTTCGCATAGTATTAATGGCACTCTGTTGTCCTCTTCTGCCGATAAGTAATTCAGCCATAATTAGTGGTATACCAAGAAGCAATATACAAACGACATAGATAAGAACGAATGCGCCTCCGCCATTTTCTCCTGCGATGTAAGGAAAGCGCCATAGGTTACCGAGACCGACGGCGCTACCGATAGCAGCAAAAAGAAAGGCTAGGCGTGAAGACCAGGATTTTTGAACAGCGTCAGCTTGGCTCATGGTGATTTCTTATGTTAATCATGATGGACAGAGCTTTACTATGACATAGAACGTAAGTGCCATGCAAAAGGGCTCAAAACGATGTAAATTGCATAGAAGATATTGATTGGGTGCTATAGTCGTTGTTTCGACCCTGGCTGGACGAATTACAGCTATTCTGTTCCTTCTTATTACAATATCTGCGCTACAAATTATCAATAAACGTCAATTTTTATCCAGAAAAGACCAACGTTCATACGCAACATCGAGGTTTTTCGTTGTTTGTTCCAGTATTGACAGGACACGAGTAATTTCTTTTTTCTCCTGTTTGTAAAAGCTACTGTTTGCTATTTGACTTTCAAGTTCCTGTTTTGTTTGTTCCAGCTCTTCAATAGTGTCCGGTAGTTTGATCAGCTCTTGCTGTTCCCTGTAGCTAAGTTTGTTTTTCTGCTTTACGGCAGGTAGTGGAACGTTTTGAATTGAGTTTGAGGGAGCAGTTTCCTTAATTTTGGGTGCTGGTGAGCGTTGACGAATCCAATCTTCGTAGCCACCGACATATTCATTAACAAGACCTTCACCCTCAAACACAATAGTGCTGGTGACTACTTTGTCGAGAAAGGTACGGTCATGACTCACCAGCAGTAAAGTGCCATCATATTCAGATAATAATTCCTCCAGCAATTCCAGAGTTTCTACATCCAGATCATTAGTTGGTTCATCCAGTACCAGCATATTTGCAGGTTGCGTAAAAATTCTGGCGAGTAGAAGACGGTTGCGCTCGCCTCCTGATAAGCTTTTCACCGGTGAATTTATTCGTTCAGGAGGAAATAAAAAATTTTTCATGTAGCTGACGATATGTAATGTACGTCCCGCTATGCTTACCTGGTCTGCACCACCACTGATGTTTTCTCTTACGGTTTTTTCCAGGTCAAGTTGTGCACGTTGTTGATCGAAATAGGCGGTTTGTAGTTTTGTGCCGCTCGCAGCCCAGCCATTTTCTGGTTTTAACTCGGACAATAAGAGTTTTAGTAAAGTGCTTTTACCGGATCCATTGGGGCCGATTATGCCGACCCTGTCGCCACGCATTATGCGAGTGGAAAAGTTTTTGATAATGCAATTATCATCATAGCTAAAACTTACGTCACGCAACTCTACTACTAACTTGCCAGACGTTTCACCCTTGTCCAGGTCAAGATTAACTTTAGTCTGTTGCTGAATACGTTGGCTTCTCTGCAAACGCATATCCTGTAAATGCCTGACACGGCCTTCATTACGTGTACGTCTCGCCTTGATACCCTGTCGAATCCAAATTTCATGTTCGGCAAGTTTTTTATCAAACTTGGTATTGGATCGGTCCTCGGCATCCAGCATATGCTGTTTTTTATCCAGGTAGCGTTCGTAATTACCGGGAAAGGATGTGAGCGTCCCACGGTCCAATTCTATTATGCGAGTTGCAAGGTTGCGGAGTAATGTACGGTCATGGGTGATGAATATTAGTGCACCCTGGAATCCAAGAAGAAACTCTTCGAGCCAGGTGATTGATGCTATATCCATATGATTGGTAGGTTCGTCCAGCAATAGCAAGTCTGGCGCACTGACCAGGGCCTGGGCCAACATAACTCGTCTTCTGATTCCGCCGGAGCATTCTGAAATGTTCTTATCAGAAGGCAGTGACAGACGACTGAGTACGGTTTCTACCTTCTGATTGATATTCCAACCATCCAGCAAATCAATACTTTGTTGCAACTCTGAGATCGTGTGGAGAGATTTTTGATCAGGATGATGAACCGCATTGTGATATTCGCTCAGATGGGCACCCAATTCTCCCAAACCAGCGGCGACGACTTCGAATATTGTACTTTCATTATCTTCCGAGACTTCCTGCTGTAAAAAAGATACTCGCAATGTATCTTTATTCCATATCTCGCCTTCATCAGCCTGGGTGGAGCCGCTAAGCACCCTGAACAATGTCGACTTACCGGTTCCATTGCGGCCTACCAGACAAATACGTTCTCCTCTGGAAACCCGTAAATTCACATCAGTCAGAAGAGGATGATGGCCGTAAGCAAGTGAAATATTATTGAGAGTTAATATCGGCATTTTGAAAACGATAAAGCTTTAGTTAGTTATATTGAGCCTAAAACCCAAAAGCTAGGGGTGGAGAAAAGAATTTTGATAAATCCGGGTCTTGCTATTGAGACTCAAGATCCTGAACTCAGTATTATCTATTATTGCTATTATCTATTAAAGTAAGGCCTCATGAATAGCTGGATTGTCTATATCGTGCGTTGTGTCGATGATAGTCTTTATACCGGAATTACGAATAATATAAGACGTCGAATTGATGAGCACAATAATAATAATCGTACTGCCTCGGCCTATACGCGCGCACGTAGACCAGTCAATTTGGTATATAAGGAAACGTATTCGACACGTTCGCTAGCCTCAAAAAGAGAATACGAGATCAAACAATTTAGTAAAAATGAGAAAGAAGCACTGTTAAGTACAGTACCAGAAGTAGTAATAGATGATTGAGAAAAAGTAGAGTTATTCCAGTGACTGACAGTACAGAAATTACTTTTTTAATCGGAGAGGCGAAAAGCGGTGATGTTACAGCGCAATTCACGCTTGCCGGTCTCTATGATAGTGGTCTGGGTGTTGCGCAGAATATGGGACTGGCAGCGCAATGGTATCGGGAAGCCGCCCGCCAGGGTTCAGTAGAAGCGCAGGCTCGCGTTGGTGAAATGTACCTCGAAGGTCTGGGAATTAAGCAAGATTATGACGAGGCTTTTTATTGGCTTCGTCTCGCCGCGGGTAAGAATAATGCAGATGCTGTAGCAGTAATGGGCTGGAGTCACCAGAACGGATTAGGTACGCCACAAAACTATAAGAAAGCATTTCAATGCTACAAAAGAGCAGCAAATCTTGGCCATTCACAGGCACGCTATAATCTTGGCTACATGTTTGCTAATGGCCTGGGAGTGCAAAAGGATTACACCTCAGCTGTAATGTGGTACAGGAAGGCCGCCAAACAAGGCAATTTAAAGGCACAACTCAATCTTGGCTTATGTTCTCTGTATGGCACAGGCGTTGCCCAATCTGATGTAGATGCGGTTGAATGGTTTCGAAAGACTGCAGATAAAGAATATGCCAAGGGACAATACAACCTTGGACTTATGTACCAGCAGGGTCGGGGTGTACCTCATGATCCCAATATTGCCGCAGATTGGTTCAGGGCAGCGGCAGAGCAAGGTTATGACCTGGCCCAGTACGAGGTGGGTATTCTTTATCTGAACGGAAAGCTTGTCGAACAGGACTATGCTCTTGCCTATGAGTGGCTTTACAAAGCCACTTCCGAGAACTACTACAAAGCCCAGTATCAGATTGGCATTCTCTATGATGAAGGTCACGGAGTGGAGGCTGATCCGCGAAAAGCCGTAACCTGGTTTCACGCTGCCACCGAGAAAGACTATGACAGGGCGCAATATCAACTTGGTAAACACTATGCAAATGGACTCGGTGTGGATCAGGATTTTTCTATAGCCAGCGCCTGGTATCTAAACGCCGCGATGCAGGGCTATCAGCCAGCTCAGTATCATCTCGGTGTCTTATATGGACAGGGTAAAGGTGTAGAAAAGGATTATGCGAGATCTTATGCCTGGATGTATGCCGCCTCCAGAGAAAAAGACGCAAGGGCACTGAAAGGACTAAGTAAAGTGACTGAAAAACTCGATCATAAGCAACTAATCGAAGCAGAAAATCTGGGTCGAACATTTTGCGATAAATACAATAGCTAATAATTTAATTCGGAAAAACCGTAACTGGAGAAATAATAAAAATGGGTAGTACACCAATTGAGAATGATGTGGATATGTTACAAAGAATTTTCGAAATGCAAAGTGAATTGAACAATTATGTATTCACAAAAAACAATTTGAGCCAAAATGACGGTAGTGCGTTGGACATGAATGCCATCTTTTCAGCTGTCAACAACGGACAACTAAAAGTAAATGATTTACCGAATACATGGTTATCGAAATATTCAAAAGCGATGTCGGAAGAGATCGTTGAACTGGATGAAGAATTGCTATGGAAGTGGTGGAGCAAGGATGAGGTCGATATACAAAATATTAGAGTCGAGTTGATTGATATCCTGCATTTTCTTGTGTCTGCAATGATCTGCGCGGGATTAACACCGGACAAAGTTTTTGATATTTATTGTAAGAAACACTCTGTAAACCTGAATAGACAGGATACTGGTTATAGCAAGAAGACAAAAACTGAAAGCGATAACAAGGGCATTGTTTGAAAGGAGTGAACTGTAATTGAAAAAAAATCGATCCAGACCGCAAGCGGAATGGATCGACGTATTTTGATCAGTTAATTTAAGGAAGAAATTGGAGCCCCAAAGAGTTAGCGACGTCGTCCCCCACCTTTTTTGTAATTGGTACGAGGCTCTTCAAAATTCACACGCAATTGTTTGCCATTAAAGTTTTTACCATTAAGACCGGTAATTGCAGCTCGTGCCTCGTGTCCTTCCATTTCAATAAATCCAAAACCGCGGCATTTGCGAGTAAAAACATCACTAACGAGGTGAATGGAACGTACTTTACCGAATTCTGAAAATAATTCTGTAACCGATTCTTCTGTCGCCTCGCTGGGCAGGTTCCCGACAAACATTTTTTTCACCTTGATTTCCTCTCTTTAAAGATGACTAGTAGCTTCATTTTTGAAGCTAATTATTATTTCCTCGCCTTATTTTGCGAGAATAAACCTATAGAATTTCAGTAGTTAGCGTACCCAAATGAAAAGCCATGCTGCCAGGCCCCTGAAATGTGAAAATTCAAGCCAACATACAGCGGATACTTCCCCAGTCAGTAAGACAGACTTAAAATTGCCAACAGGACAGGGTAAATTACAGGAGATGCCGTCTCTAGGCCACTGAAATAAACACATAAATGTGCGTAAGTGCGGGGGATTTTAACCGACTGTCAGTCAAAATACGAATTTATGAAAAATGAGCTGTTTAGAGCCTGACAGAAGGCTTCGAGGCTTTCAGGTTTTTAGCGCAAATTGAAAATAGTGAACAAAATGAGGCTGGCATGCGCTTTCGCTCCAATCTGCCAGTGTGAACAGTGTTGCCGGCTTACGATCAGTTTCGCCAGTTTACAGGTCGTCAAACGCTCTAATTTTCTCCGGTATATTCTATTTTAAGAATGTAGTGATTTTGACTTTCTGATCCAAGCTGTAGACTGATTTCATCATCACAAACTTTGCCAAGCAGTGCCCTTGCCAGCGGGGAGTCAATGCTGATATATGCTTCATTGTTATCAAGTTCATCTGCACCTACTATCCGATATCGGCAGTTCTTTTCCGAATCGTCTTCCAGCGTTACCCAGGCACCAAAAAATATTTTCGAAGTGTTGTCCACCTGAGAGACTATTTTCAGGCTGGGCATACGTCGTTGCAAATATCCAATTCTGGAGTCGATACCACGCAATTCCTTTTTTCTATAGATGTATTCCGCATTTTCTGATCGATCACCTTCGGCCGCCGCCGCCGCCAAAGCACGTGTAACTTCAGTACGGCGTTGCCATAATTGCTTAAGTTCTTCTTCGAGTAAGCTATACCCTTCCGGAGTAATATAAGGTGATGATTTTGGTTTTGGTGCTCGCCAGCGCGACATAATTTATATACATATATTCATCTTTTTATATCATATGTCAGCGTCACTGAATATCAATCTTTAAGTTCAAAGGTAAATAACTTACGCATACCAGTAACTACCTGAGCTTTTCCATCAACTATTCGGGGTCTGTATTTAAATTTTGACGCTGCCTTGATCGCTGACTTCTCGAATACATTATCTGGTTTGGCTTCGATAACACGAATTGATTCAGTTGTCCCCGACTTGCTAACTGTAAATTCTACAATTACGAACCCTTCAATATTTTTTGAAATGGCAACTCGTGGATAGACAGGCTGCATTTCAACAATGGATATTAGCTCGGTGTTAATTGAAGCGGATAATAAGTTGTCATCGAGAGGCATGTATATACCTTCATTTTGAGAAATACGCATACTAGCGCCTGTAGAATCTATTTCATCCCATTCATCCATAATTACATCAGGAGGAGGATCAACCGGTTTCGGAGTTATAATTTGATCAGGAGGAAGAATTTCTTCTGTATCATCTATGAGACGAATGAATTCGAGAAAATACACTGTTTCAGTATGATTAAGTTCATTGTTTCCGGTTTTTGCTATCAGGTACTGCATTAAAAAAAATAAAAGAAATGTAACTATTAGAGCAACAAAGCCGGCCATTCCAAATCGGATAGTCGGTAAATAGATTGAATGATTCATTTTCTCTCTCCCCTGATTGCGATTGAAAAATATTTTTCAAACTACTTTTCAAAGTATAGGAAAGAACGATTGGCAATCTAGTCTATAGTATGGGAGATATTCCCTTGATCGGGGAGATTATTTCACCTTGATCTAATTAGGAAGTTTCAGCCTGGCAACAAAAAAAGCGTAACAGAAAGTTACGCTTGAAAAACCAAAATCATTTAGCAGGGAATAGTTGAGTTACTCGGGCAATTTCCCGTTGATGACATATTTCATAATGTCTACAACTTGAGCGGGCGTTTGAGCTACGGCTAAAGCAGCAGCATCTACTTCTTTTAGTGCATGGGTGAACTCAGGATCGTGCAGAACAATCATGGCTTTTCCCAGGGCAGCAGCATAACCGGCATCAAATGCAGCATTCCATTGCTTGTATTTATCACCGAAACGAACAACGACTACATCGGCCTCTGTGATTAGTTTGCGAGTTCTGATGGAATTCATTTTCGACGCTTTATGGTCTTTCCAAAAGGCTTGCTCCTCCACACCTAGAATATTATCCGCACAGTCATCACTGGCGCTATGATCCGTGACCGGTGTACTCAGACTAATTGGCAGTTCAGCTTCTTTTATCCCATTTGCAATCTGCTCACGCCAATCTGAATGAATTTCTCCCGAAAGATAGATATTCCAACTCATGTCACACCCCTATGTTGTATTAGATTTAAAAATTGTGGGCATGATACACAAAACAGATTAAGAACACTCTACGATAAACAGGGATGATAGAAACAGATGATTAAATTATTGTTTTTCATAGAGAAATCGCTGAGTGATGAGTGAAGACACAATCTGTTATAGGCTGTAGCCTTGTCAGCCCACCAGCGGAGAGAAGGTATATGCCAGCAAATTTATTTCATTTTCATGACCCAATGTGTAGCTGGTGCTATGCCTTTCAACCGACCTGGCAAAGCATAAAGGATAATTTGCCCGATATTATTGAAGTAAATTATGTCCTCGGCGGACTGGCGCCGGATGATGATGAACTCATGCCAGAATCCTTACAACAAACGATACAACATCATTGGCAACGTATTCAGCAAGTCGTTCCCGGTACTGAATTTAATTTTGATTTTTGGACTTTATGCAAACCGAGACGTGCAACCTATCCTGCCTGTAGGGCAGTTATTGCGGCAACAAAGCAAGACTCGGCTTTAGAGGAAGTCATGATTCGGGCGATTCAGAGAGCCTACTACCGCGAAGCACTCAACCCTTCGGATTATTCTACTCATCTGCAGATAGCGGAAGAGTTGCAACTGGATGTGTCTCAATTTGAAGCTGATTTGCAATCAGAGGCAACCGAGAAGGAACTGATAAGACAATTACAACTCACTTATTCAATGAATGTGCAGGGTTTTCCGAGCTTAGTGCTGGCTTTGGATGAGCAACAACATCCTGTTACGGTTGATTACACGAATGCAGATGTGACTCTCAATTATATCAAGGGCATCTTATAATACTTAATCCCGAACCCGACAGCGTTCCGCGGGTATTGAAAGCTGATAGTGTAGATAGGATTTGAATTCATCACTATAGTTCTGTTTGGCGATAGCCATTTCCATACATAAGAGCCATGCATCTTTCTCTGCTGTCCCAATATTGAATTTACGATGAAAGCCGGGAATACTGATGGAACCGATATGCTCCTGATAAAGTTGAGGACCACCTAACCAACCTGACAGGAAAAAACTGAGTTTTTTTCTTGCATCAGTAAGATCCTCCTTATGCAAAGAACGAATTACTTCAGATTCAGGTAGACTATCCATTAGATCATAAAAGTCATTGACCAGGTTTTGAATACCTTCTATACCACCTGCAGCTTGGTAAGATGTGTCGTCGTCACCGAAATTTTTAATGTTTGTCGTCATATTTTGAAATTCACTAACTTAACCGCAAAATTGAATATATTCCGCTTATGGCTGTAATTTGGCAAAAATATATTGATGGCAAAAAATATCAGGTTCGCAAGGCAGGAAATACAAGACGATTGTATACCAATGGCGTATGTCACAGTGAATTTAATCCAGATAAATTGGTAACTGGTAGCATCTGGGATCTTTTGATCCTGCCTGCCTTGTTTTATGCTCCGGGAAAAATAAAACGAGTGCTGATGTTAGGAGTAGGGGGTGGGGCTTCTATTCTACAGCTTCATCATCTACTAAAACCAGATAACATCATCGGCGTCGAGTTTAATCCAGTACATCTGGATATAGCCAGACGATTCTTTGATATAGATGCGGTTCAGGTTAACTTGTGTGAGGCGGATGCACGCGACTGGTTACAGGGTTATGAAGGTAAGCCTTTTGATATGATCATAGATGATTTATTTATCGATGAAGGCTCCGAACCCGTACGAGCGATTGAAGCCAATTCCGAATGGTTCAATTTGATACTTGCACACCTGGGTCGAGATGGACATTTGGTAACAAACTTTGGTTCCTATGAGGAGTTCAGGCAATCAGCGTATTTTCAAAATCAAAAAGTACGCAAACGCTTTTCATCGGCTTTTAAATTGACGAGTCCTCTATTGGAAAATGTTGTGGGAGCATTTTTGCGTATAGAAAGCGATAGTAGGTTTCTGCGCAAACATATAAAAGAAAATCATATTTTGGCTCACGCATTACAGACAAAGCAATTACGTTATCGTATTAGAAACATGACTACTTAAGCTCAGGAGTAATCAAACTATATTCATGAAAATCACTGTTATTCCAGTTACACCCTTTCAGCAAAATTGTTCGCTATTATTATGTGAAAACACTGGACAGGCAGCTGTTGTCGATCCTGGTGGAGAACTGGACAGAATCCTGGCTGCAGCAGCTGAACACGAGGCTCGGATTGAGAAAATACTCGTTACTCATGCTCATATTGATCATGCAGGGGGTGTGGCGGAATTGGCGGAACGACTGGATATTCCCATTGAAGGTCCACATCGCGATGATCAGTTCTGGATTGACATGCTGGAAGAGCAAGCCAGTATGTTCGATTTTCCTGTCTCGAAAAAATTCGAACCTAATCGATGGCTGGAGCAGGGCGATACTATTGAGTTCGGCGAAATCAGTCTCGACGTATATCATTGCCCGGGTCACACGCCGGGCCATGTAATCTTTCACCAGCGTGAGTCACAATTGGCCATTGTGGGTGATGTACTGTTTAAAGGATCAATAGGACGTACTGATTTTCCGAGAGGTGATCACAGCACCTTGATAAACTCGATAAGGCAACGTTTGTGGCCTTTGGGAGATGAAGTTCAATTTATACCCGGGCATGGGCCTGGTTCCACGTTCGGGCATGAACGCCTGACCAATCCCTTTGTCAGAGATGAGTCAGCAGTACATTCTTAATCTTTTTAAATTGCGATATGATGTCATTCAAAATAACAAACCAACAAGGAGCATGAAATGCAACTATATGTTTTCCCACCCTCTCCTAATTCACTGTGCTGTCAGGCAGCTGCCAATCAGGCGGGCATAGAACTTGAAATTGTTCCTGTCGATTTGCCAGGTGGTGGTCATATGGCCCCCGAATTCATCAAACTAAATCCTAATCACAAAATACCGACTTTGGTCGATGGTGATTTTTCGCTGTGGGAATCGGGAGCCATTATGATTTATCTGGCACAACAAGCCCCTGACTGTAATCAGATCCCGGAAGATCCAAAAGAAAGGGCACAAATGGCGCAATGGATGTTTTGGAAAACAGCGCATTTTGGCCCAGCCTGTGGCATTTTCACGTTTGAAAATATTGTAAAAGGTATGTTTGAGATGGGTGATCCGGATCCAGATCAACTGGCAAAAGGCGGAGAAGAATTTGCTCGTTATGCCTCTGTCCTCAATCAACACTTGCAAGGTCGCGATTACATAGTTGGTAATTCGCTAAGCCTCGCGGATCACGCGATAGTAACCTGGCTGGTGCATGCTGAGGCCGCCAAGCTACCGATGTCAGAATACGGCGAGATACAACGTTGGTGTAAAGGCATCCTTGCTTCTGATGCCTGGCAAAAGGCCCTTGCAACAATCCCTGCTGGATAAATACACGCTCTAAGTTTTGATGCCATCATCTCCTTTAGCGGGAGGTGGTGGTAATTAAACGCTTATAATTGAACAATAATTTTCATAATTGTGCGCAATTAGTAAAATAGCAAGCTAGAATTGAAGCAGGGAGAGTGCTTGTCTATGTTTCGATCTATCAGATATCTGATTATTCTTTTAGTAATACCAGTTTCGACGTTAGCAGACCTCCGGTCTGCACATAGAGCTTTTGAATCTGGAGACTACAAATCTGCATACGCTCAATTACTACCATTGGCCGAAGAAGGCAATATGGAGGCACAAAGTAATCTTGCCTGGCTGTATTTAAATGGTGCCGGAGTGGAGAAGGATGATTCAAATGCAGCACAGTGGTATTTAAAAGCAGCCGAACAAGGAGATCCCTTTGCGCAGTTCAATTATGCCAAGTTATGTGATGAAGGGATTGGAGTTGATCAGTCTGCAGAAGACGCAGTACATTGGTATCGACTTGCGGCGAGGCAAGGACAGGTTAATGCCCAATACTCCCTGGGTGAAATGTATCTTGACGGTGTGGGCGTTGAACAGGATTCCATCAAAGCTTATGCCTGGATACATGTGGTTGTTGGGACTGGCGTAGAAGCTGCCGAGGCCATTCTTGAAGAAATCGAATTGGATATGAGTCCGGAGGAAATCGATCAGGCGCGAAAACTCGGCGAAGAACTATGGGCGAAATACGGTTCAAATTCTGAATAAATACTTCAGTTCCAGATCATATCTTCTTTGATATAGGAGTCAGCTGGAATACTGACCTGCACTTCACTATTATTTTGTAATTGGACTTTACCTTCAATGGTGACTTTTCCAGCGAAGACTATGTCACCTTCAACAATAAGATTTTCGCATTTCAATAGAGAAGGAGGCCCGTGGGGGAAACGTGCTTCAAAATCATCAATCAACTTATAAAACCGCTTGTCCAGTTTTATCATAGGTAATGCATTAGCTGGCAGTTGGCTGGAAAGAGTGTAATTATCGTTCAATTCGAAAATATCGGATCTAATCAACAATAGATCTTCAGTAGTTTTTACCGGAGCAAAACGGTTTCGGGGGACATGAATTGCCTGCGCTCCTTGAAATACGCTTATAGCGGCACCCATGGCGGTTTCCAACTGATAAACAGGTTTCGAATTGCTATCTTTAGGGTCAAGCGTCTTGTTATTTAAAATCAATGGTAGTTTCAGGATATTATTATTTTCTGTTAACTTATCTTGCAGCTTCTGGAGATCAATCCAGAGGTTATTGGTGTTGAAATAGGAATGTTTTTTAATGTTCTCAAAATCCTCGCGATTTTCGTCCGGGCATTGAGCAGACTCTCTTAAGATTAGTCGACCATCAGCAGAATGCGCCAAATGTCCGCCCTTTTTGTCGACCTCAGTACGATCTGTAACTTCCATCAGGAAAGGAATATTTTCTTTCACCATATGACCAAGAAGTTTCGTGTCCAGCGCAGCGCCGAGGTTATCAGCATTAGAAATAAACGCATACAGATAACCTGCATCAAGTAATTCAGCCAGAGCGCCACTACTGACAAGGGCTATATATATGTCTCCATGGCCTGGTGGGTGCCATTCCAGATGTTCATTATTCTCGAATGCGACCGGTGCAAGACTATCCCTGTCCAGTTTAGGTACTTTATGCTGAACAAAATCTGACAACAGACCTTCCTTTTTCAGCTGAGGATAGTTTTGCAAAACAGCATCGGAATCTTTGCGTGTATTGAAACTATTCATTAACAATAAATGCACATGCGAATGGATCGCATGTTGGGCGATAATATCAAGAAAGCTGTGTTGCTGTTTAACCTTGATCAGGGATTTTGCAGTGTCCAGGCCCATTGATGTACCAAGACCACCATTTAGTTTCAGCATTACCGTCTTTGAACGCGTGTCTTCGCCGAGCCTGGCATGTTGCTTGTTTAACTCATTAATGCTTGGTAATTCATGAACGGAATGAATTTCAGCTTCAGCAATACAGCCATTATAACCTTCGGCTACTTGATCATACAAAACTTCAAAATTTGTATTGGCAATTTCAGCTACGCCAGCCGAACGCATTTTTTTAGAAATATTACTGAATCCATTTTTTTCAGTTTCTTGTGTCATAAAATCAAAAAGAGTCTTATTTATTGAAGCTGGCCTGATATAGTAGACGGCAATGATATCGCCTTTCCGTCCTGAAGATTTTGTTGAAACTTAATAACATATCAAAGCGCTTTAATAAAGATCAGGCGCTACAACCATTCTCCTACCAGGCAAATGCTGGCCAAACCAGTGTTTTTATTGGGCCTAGTGGCTGTGGCAAGTCGACCCTCCTGAGAATCATAACAGGTCTGATTGAATCTGATTCTGGCGAAGTTATTTTTGATAACCTCAGCCTCTCTCAAAGTACACTCTACCAGCTTCGTAAACGTATGGGCTATGTAATTCAGGAAGGTGGTTTGTTTCCACATCTGACTGCGAAAGAGAATGTCATCATCATGGCTGATTATTTGGGCTGGGATGATAAACGTATAAAGACGAGGGTCGATCAATTATCCGATTTAATGCGGTTGCCATCAAAATTATTAGGTCGTTACCCGGGCGAATTGTCTGGAGGTCAAAGGCAACGTGTCAGTCTCATGCGAGCCCTAATGTTAGACCCGGAATTATTACTATTGGACGAGCCGCTAGGCGCACTGGATCCGATGATTCGTTTTGACTTACAACAGGAGTTGAAAGAGATATTCAGGCAAATCGGAAAGACAGTATTACTGGTAACACATGATATCGGCGAAGCTGCATTTTTCGGAGATGTAATCGTATTGATGCGTGATGGAGTAATTGTACAGCAGGGGACGATTAAGGATCTTGTTGAACATCCAACCGAATTATTTGTTGAGCAATTTATCCGTGCACAACGGAATAGTATTTCATCGATTGATGGAAGCACCTCATGATGCTCTTCTCTCGAATAATGATAGGACTTTGCCTGAGTACAATTGCGTGGGGTTTGTTTGCAAAAAATGAAAATCAAAACGAGATTGTTATTGGCTCAAAAAAATTCACTGAAAATATTATTATTGCTGAAATTGCAGCGCAACTATTAAGTGATCAGCATGAAAACGTATCTCACCTGGCTGGACTTGGTGGCACTCGCATTTTATGGTCTGCGTTGCAAGCAGGAGAAATATCAGTATATCCGGAGTATACCGGAACACTTAAACTGGAAATTTTCCCAGATCAAAATATCGAAAATTTCAAGCAATTGAAAAGCGTACTGGAACGCTCAGGTATAGGTGTGACTTCGATACTTGGTTTTAACAATACTTATGTAATGGGAATGCTGGAAGCCGGCGCTGATGCATTATCTATTACTACAATATCTGACCTGAACCAGCATCCGCAACTAAAATTTGCTTTCAGTAACGAATTTATGGATCGATCTGATGGTTGGAAAGGAATACGAAGGCATTATCAATTACCGCAATTGGACGTTCGCGGTATAGATCATGATTTGGCATACAGGGGGCTACAGAGTGGCGCCATCGATGTAATGGACTTGTATTCCACTGATGCGGAAATACAGTATTACAAGATTCGTAGCCTGGTGGATGATCAACATTATTTCCCGGATTATCATGCGGTCTATTTGTATCGTCTGGATCAAGAGAAAACCTTGGCAATAGAACTAAAGCGATTAGCAGGTTTGATTGATAACGAAACAATGGTCAGCATGAATGCCGCTGTAAAAATTGATGGCCAACAGGAACAGGCAGTTGCTGCAGCCTTTATTAAACAAAAGTTTGGGCTTGATTCTTCACTAGAAGAAATTACCGCATTTGATCGTTTCATTAAAAACACCAGGGATCATGTAATACTGGTTGCCATATCCCTGTTCGCCGCAATCTTTTTTGCTATTCCATTAGGAATACTGGCTGCACGGTATGCACTCGCTGGCCAGTTTATTTTGTCAACTGCGAGTGTGTTACAAACCATCCCCTCATTGGCATTGTTTGTTTTCTTAATTCCTGTATTGGGGATAGGTGGCCCACCAACCATAGTTGCCTTGTTTATATACAGTCTATTGCCAATTGTACGAAATACATATAGCGGACTGCATGACATACCTGCTTCTTTACGCGAATCCGCAATGGCAATAGGGCTTCCCTCCGGGGCGAGATTAAAGTTAGTAGAATTACCACTTGCAACGCGTTCCATACTCGCTGGTATCAAGACATCAGCTGTTATAAATGTAGGTACTGCAACACTAGGTGCCCTGATTGGAGCGGGTGGTTATGGTCAACCTATTCTGACGGGTATTCGACTCGATGACACTGGTCTTATTTTAGAAGGGGCTATTCCAGCCGCACTGCTGGCCTTACTGGTTCAGGCCTTGTTTGAATTGTTCGAGCGTGTAATTCTTCCTAAACCATTACGTTATCAGGCTGAAAATAAACAAGTGAGTTAATACCAGACTAAGACCACGAGAGAACTACTAATTTCGTTTTTCGGCTAAAAGTAATAGCCGGCCTAATTCTCTTTTTGTTGTTGCAGACGCTCTTCCGTATCCCGTCGACGTTGTTCTACTATTTGCATAAATGCATGAGCCACCTTTGGGACGTGCTCAAAATAGTGGGTAAGAGCTGCATAGTCAGCGCGTAGGCATTCGACATTATCAACTGCACGTACTGAAGCGGTACGTACACCACCTTGAAAATATCCCATCTCACCAATCGGTTCATAGGCTTCAACATAGGCAATATGTAAATGCGATCCATCAAGATTAGTTCGATAAACCTCTACTTTTCCACTGGCAATAATATAGAGGGTTGGGTCTGGCTCATCCTGAATTATAAATTGGCGGCCAACAGGAACATTAATTTCAATAAAACGACTGCTTATCGCAGCTAATTCAGCCTTGGTTAACATGGAAAAAACCGGTGAGCAGGAGAGCCTGTCACCACGTTGTCGTCGGATAGCGGAATCGTGTTCTTCTCTTGTGATTTCACCACTTTCAACCAGCAGTTCACCGATATGTCTGGGTTCTTGTCCCAATTTCAGGGCTTGTCCCTGTCTCTTCACGGCATTTTGTAATGCACCTGCCGAAATTACGAGGTAATCCCCAAAACGCTTGGCTTCTGGTTGAGATACATTTTCCTCAGTCAAGACTCATTTCTCCATAAATATGTTGAGGAAACTCGACTTTAGTCAGAGATTCCTTATGTCAAATACAACCATAGTTCAAATTTACGAAATATCAAAGGATTCAACGTTAGTCGTATCATCAAGCTGGGTCGTCGCTTCGCCTATAAACTCGCCAATTGCGAAATCAGCACCAACGCTGATCACTTCGGTAAGGGTGGTCGCATCCTCTACATCCTGAACTACGATGCCTGCCCCACGGCCTTTCAAATGTGATAACAGAGAACCACCCTCTTCGGCATTGCTGTTAGCCTCCTCTGACAGTTGCTTGATCATATCGGGGCTCACTTTGAGTAAATCAAAATTAGTTTTCTCGGTAAGTTCCTTCATCGTTTCAAGATCTGATACGTGCGCTAACATAAACTTGAATCCGTGAGATTTCTTCAGGAAGGCCATTAATGCTTCAGCTTGCTTTTTTCGAGATAAAAAAGTTTCACCGGAAATTTCCAAGGTAATCGCCTTTCCTGGATTGCTCTTTTCCAGGCCCGCCAGCAATTGGCGTAACCAGTTGAACAAGGTTGCATCTGCCAGAGAGGCATCACTTATTTTCATCAGGAAAACATATTGTTCCCGGTCGTTATTTACAGCTCTACCAATTGCTTCGCGTAACATCCACCGGTCAATATATTTTAAAAATGCCGGGACATCTTTCACTTGAGAAAGAACATCGTCTGCAGGGACGTTAACCCCGTCCGTATCAATGAGTTGCAACGAGGTGTTATAGACCTCAGAAGTGTCTTCATCTTCTTCAGCCAATAGAGATATAACAGGTTGAAAGATTTGAACTACGCGTTTTTCTTCAAAGGAGCGCTTTACTGCAAGTGCGGCGATATTGAGTGATGCACCTTCAAGAATACTTTCATCTTTCTCAGGCACTGGAGCTTTCTTTACCGGCGCTGGTGCCTGTTTGGCCGGAGCAGGTACCGGCTTCTCGACTTTTTCTACGGTAGGCGTTGGCGCAGCAGCTGTTGCTTGTTCTGGCTCTGGCACCGATTTTGGTTCTGGTTCTGGTTCTGGTTCTGGTTCTGGTTCTGGCTCCGGCACAGGCTCTGATTTTGGTATCGTTTCAGTCACGTCAGCTTCCGTTTTGGTGGGCTGAGGAGGATTCTTTACCTCTACCTTCTTAGCAGTTTCCGGCACTTCATTAGCTGTGCCAGTTTCTTTTTCTGGCACCTGCGATTCAGCTTCTGCCGGAGTTACTTCCTGTGTCTCGGCATCGGGTTTATTTGCGTCTACTTGCGGCGCCTCTTCATCAATTACCGGTGTAGCAGGAGTATTCGTCGCTGGCACAAGCTCTATTTTATCATAGTACTCATAGCTATTTTCCCCCTGAATCGATGACGCCGCATGGGCAGCCTGACTACCCATATTTGTCATGGTGGCGGCTGGCTCATGAATTTCCGATATTGCTACCACACCAATGCTAACGCTGAAGCGATATTTTTTACCGTCAAATTTGTAGGGGCGTTTTTGCAAATGTTTACAAAGACCCTGGAGATTGAATTCCAGGGTATTTTGCGAATCAGGGTCATCAATTAACAATGCGATAGAAGACTCGTTGTAACGGGTAATGTTGGGATTACATTCACCAATTTGAAAAACTTCAAAGGATTGTTTTGCCATGTGACGAACTACATTATCGCGAACGATAATGCCTGCACGAGCTGCGATCTGTTCGTATGCATCTAGCTGCATAATCAGCAAAACTCTTTTATTTGTATCTCTATTCGGTTTTTCAAGCTGCTCGTAAAAACGCGCCTTGTTAAAGGCCTGACCGTGCAGTGTCGCGTCGTTAATTTTCTTCCTTTTGCTTTTCTGTTCTTCAAAGGCCTTGAGAATAGAAAGACGTAGTTCTTCCTTATCCAGTTTTTCCTTACGAATATAGTCAGAAACGCCGGACTTTAAGGCATGCACGGCAATTTCCTCATTACCAGCGCCAGTGAGCATAATTGTCGCGGGAAACTCAGGGTTCTTGCGGTTTTTATGAATGATATCTAACCCGGTTACGCCATGAATACAGAGATAGTAATCGAGTAGTAAGACATCGTATCCAGCCCAATTAAAGTCATCGCTTGGGACACCGGCTGCGATTGGGTCGTATGCCTCCAATTCTACTCCCGCGAACGTTTTCTTCAGGCGCAGTAATAGCAATTTTCGAAAATCACTATCATCGTCAAAAATTAGTATTCGTTTTAGAGCTGATGTATCGGTCATAAAGGTAAAATGTGCCTGTGTATAACTAGAGTATAATAAGAATTCTATTGAATTGGCATTGGATTATAATCACTTACATGGGAAATGCTTCCTTAGCTCATGATTTATCAAATATTTGTGATGATTTTCTCACGGTTTGAGCGTATCTATAGCCCGAGTGTTTCTACTAGTTGAGTAAATACTGCATTACAGTCCTCATCGATTTTCAGGTCCAACTCTTCATCAGCCCTCGTCTTTCCATTGTTTACAACACATATCTCTTTATCTGCCAGCTTAGCCGCCCGGCAAAATCGATATCCTGAAAACACCATAAGGGAAGAGCCAATTACCAATAATGCGCCGGCGTCCTGTAAGTGCTGCATTGCCAATGAGACTCGGTGTGCAGGTACTGATTCGCCAAAAAACACGAGCTCTGGCTTCAGACTGCCATGGCATAGGGGACAGTTAATTATATTGTAAGTAGAGAAATCCAGTGTCTCGATCAATGCATCACCATCAGGTCCTAATTTGATTTCAGTAGGTTCAAATTGTGGATTCGCACTAAGTAGTTGTTTTTGAAGGACATCACGTGAAATGTAATAAGCACAATCTAGACAGCGGACTTTCTCCAGATTACCGTGCAAATCCAGTACCTTTGACGAGCCAGCCTGTTGGTGAAGACCGTCTACATTTTGAGTGACCAGGTATTCGATTTGCCCCGCTTGTTCAAGTTTGGCGAGTGCGTAGTGGACCTCGGATGGCACAGCATTGCTAATGTGGGGCCATCCAAGCATGCTTCTCGCCCAATAGCGTTGTCGAGTGAGCTCATTATCAACAAAATCCTGGTACTGGACCGGTTTATGCTTTTTCCAGTCCCCCTGTTTATCTCGATAGTCTGGTATGCCGGACGCCGTGCTACAACCGGCACCGGTGAGTATGAAAAGCGGGCTATTACGTTCAACAAATTTAACAAGTTGCGTAATTTTGCTACTCCGAATTGAGTTCTCAAGAGTCATGTATATGAATAAGAGATAAAATGGTGCTGGAATCAGACATACATTATTAATTTCGAAATTTTCACGTGCCCTGTACATTCAAGTAAATTCAACCAGCTATGATTTTATCTGGATTCCATCATTATTTGTAAGTGGCATTAATATAGATAAAATATTGTTGTTTGATATCAACAGGAATTGTTATGAATTATCAGGGTAGTTGCCACTGTGGCGCAGTTCGATTTGAAATAGAGGCGCCAGAATCTCTCGAAGTCGAAGATTGTAATTGTTCAATTTGTACAAAAGCGGGATATCTACATCTAATTTTGCCGCTGGGGAAATTTAAATTGCTGGAAGGAGAAGATAGTCTCGAGAATTACACTTTCAATTCAGGTGTTGCCAAACACACATTTTGTAAGGTCTGTGGAATCAAACCTTTTTATACACCAAGATCCAATCCTGATGGTATTGATATAAATATACGTTGTCTCAATACGCAGCCGAAATCAATTTCAATAGTAAAATTTGACGGGCAGGATTGGGAGGCAAATGCACACACCCTTAGTCATAAAAGTAAAGCAAGTTGAGTTTCATAATCACCATTTTTGGATATTTAATTTTCCAATGAGAATTATTTGTTCGGTATTTCCATGAATAAGACAATCGCTGTAATACTATTGATACCGATTAGCTATGTTGCTTATTGGATGATTTATTTACAAGCACCTGTACCTCCTTTGGATGAGCTGCAAAACATAGTGATACAGGTTGAATCTTTGCAAGAGAAATTCCGAAGAGGTAAACCCGGATATCATTATATTGAAATGACCGCAGTTGGGGTGAATGGAATTTTGGAAATAAACAGGACCGATTACCTGGATGATGATAGTGAAAACTACTCGAAGGTAAGAAATAACTTATTCGTAAATGATGAAATTATAGTTTGGTTACGTCCTGAACCAGACTGGATATTTGATTTTGATAATGAAAGTAGAGAAGAGATTAAGATAGTTGAAAAACCCTCCTCATCGTCAGTAAGCGGTCTGGCCAATTTTTCAAAAACAAAAGTGACAAATCCGGCTCAACCTTTGCCTATTTTTGAGATTTTGCATGTAACAAAGGGTAATCAAAAATTAGTCGATCGTCAGGTATCTCATTTGTCCTTCGAAAACCGACAGAAGGGGCTACAATGGGCAGGAGTAATTATTTTGCTGATCTGGCTTTTTGTGTTGGGGAAAATTGCCTTGTGGGTGTCAACACGTATCTATCAGAAGGCGTCCAAAAAGGAACTAGAATAGAACCTGGTTCATGTAAACTTCCATACTCAATTATAGGACAAACAATAATGCCATCAATCGAAACCAGTTCACATCCACTTCTTTTCAAAGTAGATGCTCATGAAACCTTCCCGGTTAGTAACAATGAAGATGAAAACAGAATTGCTATCCGCACCATGACGCGCTCCCTTGATGGCATGCAAAAGGAAGCAATCGTTAATGATAGTTTTAGCAACTCGGCCTGGCGCATGGTCTGTGATGAAGGCCCCTGGTTAAATGGTACCGATCTGGCTTCTTTCCCATTGGGTTACTTTTCTACTGGGATGATTGCTTCATTGGCTTCGGAAATTATGGCATTGGCAAAGAACCGGGATATTAAAATTGATGACCTGAAATTAATACAGGATGCACGCTACAGCATGGAAGGATCTGCGGTAAAGAAGACGATGACAGGAAGCGCCTTGCCAATAGAAACGGAGGTTCATATAAAGAGTAAAGCAGAGAAGGCCAGTATTGAACAACTTGTTTATCATGCTCTGGCAGCTTCACCTACGGATGCCATTATGCGTGAAGCGCTTCCCAGTCAATTTAAAATCAGTCTTAATGGAGAAGATGTCGAAGTTGGAAAAGCGACGCCATCTGCTATTTCAAATTCTCATGATCCTATTGGCTTGTTCGACCAAGTCGCCCCTTCCGGCGCATTTACCTTTGCAGCTGACATAACAGAGAAGCTTGAAGGTGCCGATACAAGTGGAGACAGGCAGGGTCAGCCAGTAGGTATGGCAAGCGAGCAGAAGCGGCTGGTTGAAGTGCGTGCCGTGCTCAGTATTCGCGATGATGATTTGAAAAGTATTCAGGTTCAATGCATAAAACCTGAAGGTGGCAGTGTATTCAATTTTTTGAGCGATGAGCCTGAATGTTTTGGTGGTAAAGGTCGTGCTCCGACAGGGCTGCAGTATTTGTCGGCCGGAGTGTCGTTTTGTTTTATGACACAAATAGGTCGCTTTGCCGGGATTGTTAAACAGGATTTGAGCTCCTACAGAATTGTCCAGGATAGTTATTTTGGTTTGCCCGGTGGATCAGCGAATCTTGATGAGGCAGCCAGGGCCTACGCAATAGATACCCATGCTTTTCTTACATCCAAAGATAATAATGATACCAATCGGCTATTAGTCGATATGAGTGAGCAAACCTGTTATTTACACGCCTGCTATCGAGGTATTGCAAAAACGAAATTACGGATTGTTATGGACTAATCCAGACAGGACTAGTGTTGAAACTGGTAGATTTGGTTCCATTTTGGTGCAGGTGTAATAGAAAAAGAGTCACATAAAGAATCTATTGCTGTTTGTGCAATTTCCTCTGAACAGCGTCCATCCTGCGTATAATATTTTTGAAATAGTCTGGCTGTTTCATGATTTAAAGTATCTTGGACGTCAAAGTATTTATTTAATACCAGTGCAACAAACTCTGAATCCTCATGGATAATGGACAGACTTTCTTTAAGAAGATGGGTGAAACACATGGATAATTGTAGCTCTTTATCCAGAAACGATTGATCGATGGCAAGACCGGTAGTCGGGATCCTGATGTCATCGCCAAAAAAACAAAGCTTGTTAAGACCGGATTGTTCAATTTTCGCAGGAGCAATAGCAGAGCTGATTACAGCAGCATCAACACTTCCACTTTTCAGCAGGCCAAAGCGGGCAAGGTCATCGCGGGCGGGGAGTAATTCGATATTTTCTTCAATATTCAACCCTGCTTTCTTTAAAATGATATTTGCCAAATGATGTGGTGGCGCGACAATCGGGAAGGTTGCCAATTTCGCATTAGTCAATTCATGCAAAGTCGAGAGTGAACTGGACGAATATATCCAGAACATGGGCTTGTCTGTAGCAACAAATATGACGCGTTGTGGGATGCCCTTAATCGCACTTGCCAGCGCCGCACCGCAACTAGCCTGAAAAACAGATAATGGCAGCTCGGTATCGGCTATGAAAGTGATATCGATTAATTCTATATCCAGTTTTTCACGCTTGTACAAACCAGCCTCATGAGCTACGAAATGACAAAGTAATTCGTGTGAGTCAAAAGCCTTGAAGCCTAACTGTAAAGTTGTCATTCAATAATTATTTCTGTGAATTTGAAACGAACCTTAAGCTTACAATAAATTAACTAATCATTAAGTTTCGGCATAACCTGATCTGCCAGGGTACGAATAATTACATCGGGTTCTTTCGTCGCAATCGGTAATACAAAATTTTCCACGCCCAGTTCTGTTAATTCCTTAAAGCGTGGTACAGCTTCTTCCGCTGTACCTGCAATGGCGACTGCATCAAGTATGCGATCTGTTATAAAATCAGCCTGTTTTGCATCCATGCTGCCATGTTGCTGATAGTCATACTGCTGTTTCATAATATGAAGATCATTCCAAAGATCTTCCGGGATATCTTCCTTCGGTATACCGCTGTAAATAGTACCTGCTGCTACTGATGCATAGCCTTTCGCTTCGTTACGAATTTGTTCGCGATCATCCGATACGGCACAGGCAAGTCTCTGGTACAGTTTTATATCTGATAGATCGCGACCGGCTTCTTTTGCCCCAATCTCAATATTTTTCTTTGCATAACGCACAAGCGTCGGGTCAGAACCAACCTGAAAAAGTACCCCGTCGGCAACACGCCCGGCCATTTGCAATGATCTTGGACCGGTACAGGCAATGACTATGGGCACTTTTCTCGGTGGCCAGCTTACCTTGATGTCTTGTCCATCATAATGAGCAGTTTCTCCTGCCATTAACAATCTCAATATGCCGATGACTTCTTCCAGACGTTTTAATTTGGATGGCTTGTGTCCAATATTGTAAATGGCGCTATCGCCGATGCCGATTCCCAGTACAGCTCTTCCACCAGATAACTCGTCAAGTGTTGCAAAGCTGTGAGCAAGTACAGCAGGATGCCGGGTGATAATATTGGAAACACCTGTTGCCAGTTCCATTTTATTTGTTCGGTCAGCAAATAGTGTTAGTGCCATAAAAGCATCACGAAAAACAGATTGTGAATCTGCAACCCATACACCGCCAAAACCAAGATCATCTGCAAGTGAGATCCAGTCAACGAAATCACTGATCGGCCGATTTGGGAGTATTCCTACGTGAAAAGATACAGGCATTGCTAAGATCTCCAGCAGCTAAAGAAAATTATAATTGATAAATTGCTCAGTGCGGATGATTGTAACAATTTGATTACCGATTGCATCAATATTTCGATGAACTCCAGAATTGCAAATGAACTTAATCGACACGCACAATTTATCGTCTATAGAAATTATCTAAGATGCAGAAGCTAGTCGTTCAATCGGTTGCTCATCGATGGGGATGTGAATCAACGCGGCCAACACACCCAGAACGATACCGGCCCACCAGACTGGATCATATGATCCCATCGTGTCATAAAGATATCCTCCGAGCCAAACGCCGATAAAACTACCGATTTGATGGCTAAAGAAAACTACGCCAAACAGAGTAGCCATGTATCGTATGCCAAAAACCTCCATCACTATCCCGGAGGTTAGCGGCACAGTCGCCAACCAGAGAAATCCCATTAAGGCAGAGAATAGATAAATAGTAATTTCTGTTTTCGGCACCAGTAGTAAGATTGTGATTACTATTGCTCGAGTAAAATAGATAAAACTCAAACTGTATTTCTTGCTCCATCGTTGACCTGCAATACCAGCAATGAAAGAACCAATAATATTGCAAAGACCTATAATGGCAAGAGCATAAGCACCAACCTGTGGGTTCAGCCCAAGATCTTTTATGTATGCCGGGAAATGCACCGAAATAAAAGCAACATGAAAACCACATACAAAAAAGCCTAATGACAATAACAAATAGCCTCGATGAGCCATTGCTTCTTTCAAGGCTGCACTTAAGGATTGTTCGAAGCTCTCCTTATCTTTGGACGTTGTCTTGTAATCAGGTAAACAAAAAGCCAGGGGCACAATGATCAATGTCGAAAAAGCTAAAATAGTAAGTGTAGAATGCCAGCCATCCGATGAAATGAACGCCTGTGTGATTGGAGAAAATACCACCTGACCCATCGAACCCGCAGCCGTGCCAAGTCCAAGTGCCATTGATCGTTTTTCGGGGCCTACAGCTTTTGCGATTGCGGCCAGTGCGATAGAAAAAGAAGTGAAGGCGACACCGAGACCTGTGATCAAACCGGCAGTAAGATGTAACATGAACCCAGTATTAGCTTCAGCCATACCGAGGGTGCCGATAAGATACATCACGGCACCTGCTGCAATTACTTTTGAAGGACCGTACTTATCTGAAATAGCGCTCGCAACAGGTACGCCAATTCCCCACAGCAAGTTCTGTAGTGCCAGGGCAAAGGCAAAAGTTTCACGATTCCAACCCTTAGCCGTCGTCATTGGATCCAGAAACAAACCAAAACTGGCACGCACGCCAAAACCTATTAGCGCTATCACGCAGCCCGCAGTAATAATAACCGCGGGGTTGCGCCAATTAGGAGTCCTTGGATGAAGATTAGCGTTCATTAATTATAATCTGATTTGGAAAAGTGAAAGATCAGGTCAAATCCTAGTCGCTTCCCGAGACAAAAGAAAATCGTTTTTTGTACATAAAGCCTATAAAAATAAATAAATTAGCTGATTTTTATAATTTTTGTGTTAGGATGCGCGCAACTGGAGACACTCGTAGAGTGCCCAGAGCGTCATCTTTAGTTGTTAGTTCGCCTCATTTGTCTTGCCTGTCTTAAATTACAAGCTTTACTTCGAGACCAGCTGTTCCTCCTTTTGAGAACCAATTACTGCATGCCGCATGTACTCCATATCTAAGATGGGGAACACGTACCGGCAAAGCTATCTTAAGCCCTGAATCTGATACGCGTTACTGCGCGTGCTTGATCACGACTTAATTTTACTTCGCCAAACACAATAATGCTCCGCCATGGTCGCTCGCTCAAAGCAGTTAGCAAGGTAGAGAAAATCTATATAAGTTAGGAAAAAAATGAAATTTGAAACACTCGGATTATCCGAAGAACTATTACACGCTGTGCGTGATACCGGCTATACAAGCCCAACACCAATTCAAACTCAGGCCATCCCCGCTATAATTGAAGGCAAGGATGTTATGGGTGCAGCACAAACAGGTACAGGTAAAACCGCCGGCTTTACGCTTCCACTTTTACAAAGACTGAGTAACAAATCACCAGTTAAAAGTAATCGTGCACGCGCACTGGTGTTGACCCCAACAAGGGAACTCGCCGCGCAGGTGCAAGATAGCGTATCTACCTATGGTAAATACCTGAAACTACGTTCCACCGTCGTCTTTGGTGGCGTTAATATCAATCCACAAATGATGAAGTTGCGACGAGGTGTAGATGTACTGGTGGCAACCCCAGGCCGATTGCTCGACCTTTATCAGCAGAATGCAATTCGCTTCGATGAAATTGAAATACTGGTGCTGGATGAGGCCGATCGAATGCTGGACATGGGTTTTATTCACGATATTAAAAAGATCATGAGCCTGTTGCCGAAGCGTCGACAGAACCTGATGTTTTCTGCGACATTCTCTAATGAGATACGTTCACTCGCAAAAGGCATTACCAATAATCCTGTCGAAATTGATGTTGCCCCCAGAAACTCTGCTGTTGAAATTATTTCGCAGAAGATTCATCCGGTCGATAAGGCACGTAAAACGGACTTGCTTAGCCATCTTATCCGCGAAGGTAGCTGGTACCAGGTACTGGTCTTTAGTCGTACAAAACACGGTGCAGATAAACTTGTAAGAAAACTATCGAGAGATAATATTCACGCTGCTGCTATTCATGGCAATAAGAGCCAGCCGCAACGTACCAAGGCCTTGGCAGGTTTTAAGCAAAATAAGATACAGGTATTGGTTGCGACCGATATCGCCGCCAGAGGTATAGATATTGATCAACTCTCTCATGTGGTGAATTTCGATTTACCGAATGTGCCGGAGGATTACGTACATCGAATCGGTCGTACCGGTCGGGCTGGTGCCACTGGTATTGCCATTTCTCTGGTGAGCGCGGATGAAGTGAAACAACTCCAGGATATTGAACGGGTCATCAAGCGCAAGATTGAGAGAGAGGAAATCGAAGGTTTCGAACCCTTGCATATTGTGCCGGAATCAATAAAGGCGAAATCGAACAATAATAAGCAATCAAAGAAAACTGCGAATAAAAGTGGCCATGGAAAAGGACACCGATGGGCATCTAAAGATCAGAGTGGACGTGGTAGATCGGGTAAACCTGGTAATTCAAAAAAACCTAAGAACAAGCCTCATAATCGCAATACACGTTCAACAAAGAACGCAGCATAGAAGGTTTAACAATCCTTGCAGGAGTCGGGGTGATTTGCCTAGATCGCTCCGACATCTTTTCCAGGAATACCAAAGAATAGATATCAGGAAATAGATTCTCTCAGGCCTTTCCTTTTATGCCTTGCTAGCACCTCATCTCGAAAGTAATCAAACTCTTCAGTGAATTAACCTATGGCTTAAGTTCGTACCTGTTCCACTGAGCCGAATCTTTATTCATGTACTAATACATGTTTACGCAGATTTGATGTAGCCAGCAGCTAATCAATTAAGATCTCTCTTGTGACAGGATAATAATACATTCACAATGACGACATAGTTTACATACCAGGATTTAAGCAATGACAAGCAAGGCAATTAAAATAATACTGATACTGCTGGCACTCAACGGTTTAAGCGGTGTTTCGAGTGCCGCGGAAGAAGAAGAAAAAGAAAAGAAAGATACCGCGCATTTATTCAATTCCACAGACATCTTTAGCCTCGAATTCGCCAGGGATCCACGTATTTCACCCGACGGCAGACGTATAGTTTACATACGTAGTTCAATGGATATCATGACAGACAGGGCCAAAGGGAATCTATGGACTATTAATTTTGATGGCAGCGATCACCGTGCTCTGCTTTCCAATCGACGCAGTTACTCTTCACCACGCTGGTCTCCTGATGGCAGTCGTCTGGTCTATATTTCAGGTGCGGAAGGTAGTCCACAACTTTATCTGCGCTGGATGGATACAGGACAAACAGCTTTACTTACTAATCTTACTGAGTCACCCGGGGACATATCCTGGTCGCCTGACGGCAAGTGGCTGGCGTTCACCATGCAGGTAAAAGCCAGTCAAAAACCCCTTGCAAGCGCACCGGCGAAACCGGCGAAGGCAGAGTGGGCACCACCGGTGAAGTTAATAGATAAGCTGATATACCGGATTGACGGAGCAGGCTTTGTTGAAACGGCATACTCTCACGTTTTTATCGTATCGGCCGAGGGTGGTACGCCACGTCAAATAACAAAAGGCGATTTCAATCACGGAGGTCCTTTGTCCTGGACACCAGACAGTAAGAATATTGTTTTATCTGCAAATCGTTATGAAGATTGGGAGTATGAGCCTGCAGAGAGCGAAATTTTTTCAGTTTCTGTTAGTGATGGGGCGCTTACTCAGCTAACCAGCCGTAGTGGGCCAGATGCAAGTGCGGTAGTTTCTCCTGATGGTCGTCGCATCGCCTATATTGGGTTCGATGATCGTGAGCAAGGTTATCAGTTGACCTATCTTTATGTGATGGATATTGATGGTAGCAATTCTAGAAATATATCAAGTACATTTGATCGCTCCGTTCAAAGCCCTCGTTGGGTGGGTAACAACAGGATCTATTTTCAGTACGACGAGCACGGTCAGTCTAAATTGGCATCAACAAATCTTTCAGGAAAAATTACCGAGGCGGCAAACAACATAGGCGGCACGACACTGGGTAGACCTTATACCAGTGGCAGCTATAGCGTCGCAAAAAATGGTGCTTTTGCCTTTACCGTCAATTCCAGTTATCGACCAGCGGATGTGGCTGCAGGTAAATCCGGAAAGGTCAAACAGCTTACACATCTCAATGATGATGTTTTCGCTCACAAACAGTTGGCGCAGGTAAAAGAAATATCATGGCTATCGTCTTTTGATGAACGTGAAATTCATGGTTGGCTGGTCACTCCACCCGGTTTCGATCCCGGCAAAAAGTACCCCTTCATTCTCGAAATACATGGCGGGCCCTTCGCTGCCTACGGACCAAATTTCACCGCTGAGATACAACGCTATGCTACAGAAGGCTATGTTGTTCTTTATGCAAATCCCCGTGGCAGTACCAGCTATGGCGAGGAATTTGGTAATCTCATCCACCATGCCTATCCGGGCAATGATTACGACGATTTAATGTCAGGCGTGGATTTCGTCATCAGCAAAGGCTATATCGATGAGAAAAACCTGTTTGTCACAGGCGGTTCCGGCGGTGGTGTTTTATCAGCATGGATCGTGAGAAAGACCGATCGTTTTCAGGCCGCCGTAGTCGCTAAACCGGTAATAAATATGACGAGCTTTGCACTGACTTCAGATTTTGTGAATTATTTTTATAAGTATTGGTTTACAGGCTATCCATGGGAACAACCAGATGCCTATTGGAAACGTTCACCCTTATCGCTGGTGGGCAATGTAAGCACGCCAACCATGTTATTAACAGGGGAGTCCGATTATCGAACACCAATTTCAGAGTCTGAGCAATTTTATATCGCCCTGAAACTGCGCAAGATTGATACTGCCTTGTTGCGTGTGCCGGAAGCGTCACATGGAATCGCCAGTCGACCTTCTAATCTCATCGCCAAGGTAGACAATATCCTGGCGTGGTTTAAAAAGTATCGGACAGACAAAAAGGAAGACTGATTTTCCATGGCGAAAACGCGTACAGCTGATGGCGTAAACATTGAGTATGTAAGTAGAGGGCAGGGCAAGGCTATTTTATTTATTCATGGCTGGCCCTGCAGTCATCGAGTATGGGATTGTCAGCTTCATGCACTGCAAGAGCATTATCAATGTGTCGCGCTTGATTTGAGGGGCATGGGACATTCAGAGAAAGCGGATTGTGCTTATACTTTCGGGGAATTTGCATCTGATATAAGACACCTGATCAAAACTCTGAAATTGCAGGATGTCACCCTGGTAGGCTGGTCCATGGGTGTAAGTGTTACCTTGGAATACATGGCTAACTACCAGGATGATGGAGATGTTGGGCGTATTGTTTTGATCAACGGGCCAATTAAACTTATTCGTAGCGATGACTGGTCCTTCGGTATTGAAAAAAATGAATGTATGGAATACATCAATGGCATGGTTGAAGAGCCAATCAATGGTCGCAGGAAGTTTGCGGAATCCAACCTGCTAAACCCAACACAAGCCGAAATTGATTTTCTCTTTAATATATCCATGCAAACACCATTGGATATTGCAATGAAAGCGGTTAATAACCAATTGAAACTAGATCATCGAGAAACATTGAAATCTATAAACGTACCCTGCCTGGCAATGCAGAGTGATCAGGATTTCTACCCGGTCGAACTAGGCAGATATATTGCGGACACAGTACCAGAAGGTGCGCTGCACGTATTTGAAGGTTGTGGCCATTCCGTACAACTACAAAACTATGCAAAATTTAATGATGCCCTGGTTGAATTTGTCGAAGGCAGGGGAGCAAGCTAGTAGCCTTAACTTACTTGTACTCCATTTCGAAAAATAAACCAATAGGACTAATTTTTCACAAAGCGAAATACAAAGCGGTCAGTTTTCCTACGCATAGAATCATCGAATACCTGAATAGTTCTTTCATCATCCGGGTTACGCAAAACATCAGAGGCAGCTTCAAACTTAAACCCCGCATTCTCGATATCCTTTTTCGCGAAGATTTCGTCTATTCTATGTAAATCCTGAGCCGCACTCTTACCTGTACCCGGTTTTGCCGAGTGGTCTATAACTGCGAGTGTTCCACCTGCTTTTAGCGCACTGTGAATTTGATGGAAGAAATTTTCTCTGTCCACGGCAGGCCAGAATTCAGCTACGAAATAAACATCGTGATAAGTCATCACCATCAAGATCATATCGAATTTCTCATCACCAAGACCAAGTGCTGGAACTTCTGTCTTCATGCGCTTAATTCCGGGTAATCGATCATCGCCAAACCTTGTCTTAATTGCATCTCCGACGAATTTTTCATAGGCTTGATTTGTATGTGCAACGACTTGGCCCTCATCACCTACTGCATAGGACAATATTTCTGAGTAGTAGCCACCGCCTGACAATAAATCCAGTACCTTCATGCCGGGTTTCACACCAAAAAAATTAAGAACTTCGACTGGCTTGCTGGTTTTGTCTCGTTCGCGATCTACATCACTTCGTGCTGGATTATTAACCGCATTCTCGATGTTAGCGGAAAGCGAATCGGCAAAAATCATATTGCCTGTAAACAGGCTGAAAAAAATTATGGCAGAAAGATTTAATGTATATCGCATGATGCTTACTCCTTGATCAAAGTCTCAATAGTTACTTATGTACAGGTGACAATACAACAACCGGTATTTGCCGATCTGTGGCCTTTTTTAACTCGTCATAAGTAGGATAGATAACACTCATTATTTCCCATAGTTGTTCACGCTCTTCAGCATGCGCCGTCCGCGCACTTGCTCTGAACTTCTCCGCAATTACCTGCACTTCTACTATAGGGTTATTGCTCAAGTTTAAGTACCACGCAGGGTTTGTGGGGGCGCCTCCTCGTGAGGCTACAACAACGAAATTTCCTTCAACTTCAGCATAAATCAGAGGAACTCGCATGAGTTCGCCTGTTTTACATCCGGTAGTTGTTAGTAAGAGCGATGGGATCATGCCATGGTCGCCATAACCTGTTGAGTCCCAAAGATGACCATCAGCGCCTTCACTCCCTACATATCGTCTAACATGATCCAGTACGAAGTCAGGAATGTTGGCAGGTTCGCGAATATTGGACATAGCACTTTCTCGATTAAGGTTAGCCTGTAACAAATAATAGACGAATTATTAGCTAAAGCTAATATGATAGCCGCCGACTTTTTTGATGTTCAAGACGCCACTATCGAGTATCAGGTATTGACCTTTGATACCCTTTAACACGCCTTCAATATCTGGTGTCTTATCAAAATTAAGTGATTTCACTTTCTCGGGGTAATCTTCAACCGGAAATTTCAGATTGACGGGTTTTTCATCGGCCAAAAATTCAACACTGGCATCTCCATGTTCCTTCCGAATTTGCTGGAGCTGTGTATCCACTGTAGCTAATAATGAATCTCGTCTTTCAATAAGGTCTACATCATCAGGTTCGCCCTTCAGCATCTTGCGCCAGTCTGTCTTGTCGGCCACATGGGCCTTGATAGCAACCTCGATTTTTCCGGACAATAGGCGATCAGCGACACGAAATATAGCCAAGGCCTGGCTAGCACCCTGGTCAATCCAGCGCGTAGGAATTTGAGTGCCGCGGGTAATACCCACCTTTATTCCCGAAGAATTCGCCAGGTAAACATAGTGATGCTGAAAACAATGGGTTTCACCCCATTCCGGCTGTCTGCAGGTACCTGCATGGTAATGACAGGTCTCCGGTTTCATGATGCACATGTCACATGAAGCAAGTGATATAAAACAGGGGTAACAATGCCCCTGGTTATAGCTTTTGTTTGTTCTATTTCCACAATCAATACAATGTATTTCGCCATTGTATTGTAAGGACACTGTGTTACCGATGTGCTCATTAAGCAAAATTAGCTCTTCATCAAGTGGTAACTGGTATTGAATAGGTGAGTCGAGTGACGTCACCATTTTTCGGAGATGGCCGCTTACTTTCATAATCAATTTATAAAATATATTCAGGGGTAGTGGTAAACATCAAAAGTCACCAAGAAAATTGCCAGTTTAAACCGGCAAATGCAAAACACAGTATCATTGAAGTAATACTAAATATCAATTTTCATACCGACTCGAATACAAGTAAAACAGAAAAGATTTTGTCCGTCTGATTTCCTGATAAACAGTGCAGTCTTTTACAAATACTATTACTATTTACCATGTGAGAATTGTGGATTTTATGGGCTTGCTCAAAAAATAATCAGAAAGGCTAATTATAATGACTGGTTTTAAAACACTGGGTGTGGTGGTACTGATATATACACTTTATTCTGCATATACAGGTGAAGTGTATGCAAAAGACAAGGCATCGGGTCGAACTATTCACAGGTCTGAAGAGACAGGGTATTTTTGGGGTGTTATTGCCTGCTATTTCGGTTTAGCTCTAGCACTTTTTTTTATCTTTTAGAATTTGGCAAGCAAACTACCTATGCCCTTACTCTTTGAAGAATTAGATTATCAAAAGACGCCTCTTGGTGAGATCAGTCTTAGACGTCGCTCCGACCCACGTCTGGAAGGGCTTATCATCTATGAAGTAAGACTGGGAGAAGAGTTTTTGATGTCCAGTTTGTTTACCGATGCAGAGATTCAATTATCGAGACTCGGCATTGCCGCGCTAGAGGCTGCAGGTCATGTGCGAGATTTGGATATTGTAGTTGGTGGGCTCGGTCTCGGTTATACAGCGCTTGCCGCTCTGCAGGAATCTTCAGTAAGTTCACTCAAGGTCATAGAAGTAATGGCACCGGTAATCGATTGGCATCGTCGAGGCCTGGTGCCACTAGGTAATGACTTGAGCTCAGATCCTCGTTGCAGTCTTATCCATGCTGACTTTTTTGAGCTGGCGACAGCAACAAGCGGTTTCGATGAAGACGACCCGGGGAAAAAGGTACATGCCGTGTTACTGGATATCGATCATTCTCCAAGTCATTGGTTAAACCCCGAAAATAGTATCTTTTATACTGAAAGCGGTCTTAACAGTATGGCAAACAAGATCCATCCGGGCGGATTATTTGGCTTGTGGTCCAATGACCCACCGGAGCCCGCCTTCATTGAGCTACTCGATTCGGTATTTCACTCATGTGAAACGCATGTGGTCAGTTTTTCGAATCCATACACTGACGGTGAGTCGTCAAATACTGTTTATCTTGCCCATACAAATTCAGTTGCAACAAATTAAATACATCGAGGTAAAACAATAAAATATCCAAGGTTCGGTATATACAGGAGTCAGCATGATCTTTTCAAAAAAAATAGTATTGTCTCTTCTTTTTGTCTTCAGCCTGATTTTGACTATTAATGTTTCGGCAGAACTTTCTCTTAAGGCGGAGAATATTAGCAACGTAAGTCCAAAGTATATTACGGATCTTGTGGTGGAAGATGAAGGAGAAGGAGTAAGGATAAGTGGCAAGACCGCTAACAATAAAAACGTTACAAAATACCTTCAATTTCTTAACGAGAGTGTTGGTTTTCCTTCATTGGAGAATGTAAGGCTGGAAGATAAAAAGAGTGTTTTCGTTATCCTGATAAAGAAATTTAAAAAATAAGGCTGCTTGATTAAATCATTCTTTCTCGAAAACCATTAAGGAATATAATCTGTAAAACCACTGTTCCAGTGTGTTAGCCATTTCCATAAGACATATCCAAATTAGCATTAACTTTGGCGAGCGTATGCACGTAAGGCAATCATTATCCTAATTCAATCCTGGACGCATTTGCTTATGTCATTTGATAAACCGTATGGTAAGCGGGTACTTGTAATGAATTCCGCGAGAAGTATGTACAGAAGCAATAATAACAAAAACCAGGTGAAACAAGGCTGCGGCAAAGATTAATAAAATGCCTATAAGAATTATCATTAAGAAAATACTAATAAGATAGTAAATCATCATGGTTAATTGAAAATTGAGCGCCTCCCTGCCTGTTTCATCCAGGTAAGGGTCCTTGTCTTTCCAGCATAACCATAAAATAAGCGGAACGATGATACTACCGAAGGGGAAAACATAGCCTGAAAAGGCAGATAAATGAATTACTACAGCCTGCTGAATTATATTCTCATCAGGCTGGGTGACTGCATTATTTGGTCCTTGTAGATGGATTTGCTGTTGAGAACTTTCCTGAGCGAAACTTATGACAACAAAAATGAGCCCTAGAATTGCCAATATTGTTCCGACCAGCAGCATGACAATACCGCCAACGAGATACCAGGTATTGTCGATAAGTCCTTCATACAAATGTAATTGAGGAGATGCATGAATCGCCCTGTAGGTAATATCCGGGTTGATTTCGATACTAATATCGACTCTGCCGTCTGCGGGAACAACAAATTTTTCCAGCTTAAGATTCGCGGTTAGGGAACCTTCAGTACTCGTGTTTTTCTCATTACTCTTACTA
>WLWI01000278.1_pt1 | contig 57972 bp, 67 predicted proteins | sample 6701501 | NCBI WGS metagenome assembly WLWI01 (sample SAMN12718690, study PRJNA515312) | sponge metagenome | isolation source: marine sponge | host: Mycale hentscheli | place: New Zealand: South Island, Marlborough, Capsize Point | collected 2014-11-01 | reverse complement strand
CGTACTCAGCATGCTACTAAAGATCAAACTCTTATTCAGTTTCATTGCTACGATTATATTCAAACAACTAACAACCACTCATACGACTACCGTAACAGATGCATACGTACTATGTCTAAAGGCTTATCTCACGTGTATTCTGTACCAACTACGCTAACACCTAACAAAGGCTTAGCTACTATATTCAATAACCAAAACCTAAAAGCCGGCTACGAAGGTTCTATACTACGTACCAACCTACCTTATGAACACAAACGATCAAACAACTTACTCAAGTTCAAAGCATTCCAAGACACAGAAGCGACAATCACTGGCTTTGTTGAAGGAAAAGGTAAACGTAGCGGTACGATTGGGAAGTTTCTTGCTGTGGATTCTAACGGTATTACTTTCGGTATGCCTGTTATGGCAAGCTATGATACTATGCGAACCATGCTTCGAAATGCCGACTCATATATTGGCAAGATAGCTACATTTACGTACTTCCAAAAAACTCCAGCAGGTTCTTATCGTCACCCGCTATTCAAAGCTGTTCGTAACTATGAATAAGTCACTAGTAGATAGCGCTTGGAACTGTAGTTGCGGCGCTTTAAATGCAGGATATTTAACAAAATGTGGTAGATGTAACAAAATAAAAGACCAATGATAAAACTATATAAACATTTAATTCAAACTAATTTATTTAATTTAAATCAAAAACGAAAAAGAAAAGATGACAATAAACATAGCAGGTCACAAAATAATGTGCACAAGAAAAAGAGATCATAAAGCTTACTTATGGAGAAATATATATGATTTAAGAGAAGAAATAATTGATGACGTGATGATAGCCGCACGAAACGATAAACCAATTGATGAACCAGAGTTAAAAAGAAAAGCTTTATTGATTAAAAAATATAGTCGAAGACTAAAAATCATTTCATTTTGAAATGCGACAATAGGCTATTAATTATTAAATAGTAACAGGCTAATGTCACACAGAAAAATAGAACATTTAAACGATAACCGTATTATATATAGAAGACTTCCGGTCTCTGATAAACCTAGTCATTCGTTTGATTGGGGCTATTTCTACGAGGATGGTACGTATGAGTTTTATGATTTATTTAGAAGTAAGGCATTAATTAATACGTATAAGTCTCTTAGATGGCATCTTAGAGTTATCTGGTACTTAAACCCACAGCTTAATCTAGAAGAGTTTAGTAGGCTCTCTACATTTATAGCTGACAAACGTAATGGGTTTACTACATTTACAATGCAACCAGACAAACTCAAAAATATAATACGAGACATAGACAAAACAGATTTAGAACGACCACCTAATAACAAACAAAGAAAAATAATATTTAAAGATTTTACCGGCTTAACTCTACATGGAAAGCTAACTATAGTTGGCCAACTAATAGGAAAGCAAAGTGATATAGATAGCACAAAGATTTATGAAAGTATGCTACTTATAAACCATGAAGGTAAAAAAATAACTATAAAGTTATTAGCTGATATTTTAAACTGTTCAACCAGAACAATTAACAGAAAAATGAACGACCAACTTAAACAAGAAAAAAAGATTTTAAATGAAAAAATATAATATACCTAATTATATAAGATATAAAGAAGACGTTAAAGCATCTCAACCTAACTTTAAAGAATTAACTGGTTATGATAGAAACGAGCTTATAATAAAGTTTTTACCATTAGTTGAAAATATATCAAGAAAGTTTTCAACAACTCAGCAGGCATCCGGAGTTATGACTATAAATGATTTAATACAAGAAGGTTCTTTTGGTTTAACTAAAGCTGTTGATCGTCTTGATAAATCAATATTAGAAGACTCTGAAGACAAAGAAAAAACACTTAAGTCATTCTTCTCTAAAAGAATAAAAGGTGCGATACGTCGTGCTATAGATATTAATAGAGGTGATATACGTATACCAGAGCATAAGATGAACGAGATACGTAAAAACCCTAAAGATGAAAAGATGGTTAGCATGTTTTTCAATAGTGTGTTTTTAAGTATTGATGACAGCCCTTATGATGATGAAGATATGATGTATCAAGTACCTGATAAATCAGAACCATATAATATAGCTTTAATGAATTCTTATTTAAAAGGTTTAATGCAAAAGCATTTAAATAAAAATGAATATGAAGTACTTAGATTATCTTATGGTTTAGATTGTGATAAGCATTCAGCAAAAGAAATTGCTTCTAAATTAAACATAATAGGAGCAAGCGATTATGTTAGAGTTTCAGAACTTAAAAAGCAAGCAGTACAAACTTTAATTAAAAATGTAGATCCAGCTCAAGTGCTTGATTATCTGTAAGTTAAATATTAATATAAATGTAAACAATGTTTTATATATGTAATTATATATATAAGACCAAACACCAAAACACCTATGACAATAAACGAAAAGTTATCAACTATTCAGACAAAGTTTAAATCGAAAAAAAGTAGATTTAACTCCTTCGGCAAATACAACTTCAGATCAGCCGAAGACATTCTCGAAGCAACTAAACCCTATTTATTAGAATTAGGAGTATCCGTAACAATTAACGAAACATTAATTAATAGCGCGCCAATGCCTATAATTGAAAGCAAAGCAACTGTATCAGATGGTAAACACAGTATATCTGCAACAGCTTTAGTAGGTGTTGACTTGTTACAAAAAGGTATGCAAACACCACAGCAGTTTGGCTCAGCAAGCAGCTACGGTAAAAAATACTCTTTAGGCAATTTGTTTCTAATTGATGACACGCAAGATAGTGACGCTAGTAATGACCACAGTAAAACACCAATGAACGCTACGCAAATAGCTAAAGCAAAAGACTTCATTAAATCAGGTGGTAAACTAGATGCTATTAAAGCTAAGTATGTTCTAACCAAGGAGGTAGAACAAGAATTAACAACCCTGTAAATGAACAAAAAAGAAATTTTAAAAAAGTTAGAAACAGATGAAAATTATTATGGTAAGTTTGGAAAACAATACTTAAGTAATTCAGATATTTCTACTTTATTAAAAAATCCTTTAGCGCTTCATACTCCTCAAAAAACTATTCCAGCGTTTTTGATTGGCGGTTATTTTCATACCGCTATATTAGAACCTAATAAGTTAAAAAACTTTAAAATAGTAGAGTCGAGTACGAGAAACACCAAAGCGTATAAAGAGATCTCTGGTGGAGAATTATGTTTACTGCAGCAAGAAGTAGATCAAATTGAGTTAATGGTTGACAAGATGATGTCAAACACCGTATGCAAAGATCTTATTACTAGCGGCGATGTTAAATATGAAGTACCAGGCATAACAGAGATTGAGGGTAAAATGTGGAAGGGTAAAGCTGATATAGTTAATCATAGTGAAAGATTAATTATTGATTTAAAAACTACTAATGATGTAGAAAAATTTAGATATTCTGCAACTAAGTACAATTATGACAGCCAAGCTTTTATCTACAATCAGTTATTTGGATATGAAATGTTATTTATAGTCATAGACAAAAACACCCATCAAATAAAAGTATGCGAATGTTCAAGTTCATTTTACGAAAAAGGTCAGCGTAAAGTGCAAGAAGCAGTAGCTCAATATGAGTTATTCTTCAACAGTAAAGATTTTGACCCAAACCAATATTTTAAAACCGAAACCCTTTAATTATGGCAAGAACAAGAAAAAGATTATGTACAGTAACAGGAATGAAAACAAACGAAAGTAATTTCTATGCAAACCAAACACATGTTAAAGCAGTAGATAACCTACGAAGAAATACAGGCGCTTCAAAAGAGCAATTAACAAGAATGTTTAACCAATTAAACACTTACTAACAATGGCAAGTATTATTAAAACAAGTATTAATCTAGATCTTATAGATAAAAGTAAGATTTATGTAGGTAAGAAAGGTAAGTATTTACCTGTTACAATTACTTTAAATGATGAGTTAGATAATTTTGGAAACAATGGACCTATTATTATTGAACAGACCAAAGAAGAACGAGAAGCAAAAGCACCTAAAGTTTATTTAGGTAATGTTAAAGTTGTTTGGACTAACGGGGATAATGTTGCTGTTCCACCTCGAGATGATGCTCAAGGCAATAGCGGTTTTCAAGCTGCAGGACCAACTCAAAAAGTAGCAGATGATTTACCATTTTAATATGCTAGGCAGTCAAGACTATGATGATTGGATAACAGATGACGAAAATGTAACTTTAATAGAAGATTAAATGCAGGTAGAAAACATTGAGATCAATGGATTTTTGATTGATAAATTCAATCAACATAGTTTACCAGAAGGAAAAACGCAGGGGATTTGTCCCCTGTGTTCGTCTAGTAGACAACCTAAAAATCAGAAGACTAAGTGTGCTTCTTATGATTGGGAACGTGGTCTTGGTACTTGCCATAATTGTAATACATCATTTCAACTACATACTTACCAACGCAAAGGAGAAACAGAAAAGGTTTATATAAAACCTAATCCTATAAAAGAAGAATCGGTTGGTACTAAAATAGAAGAGTGGTTTAAAACAAGAGGTATATCCGCACAAACCTTACGTGATTTACGTATAACAGAAGGCGAGGAGTGGATGCCTCAAACAGGTAAGCCTGAGAACACAATACAGTTTAACTATATTATAGGTGATGAATTAATCAATGTAAAATATAGAGATGGTAGAAAAAACTTTAAGTTATATAAAGGGGCTGAAAAAGTATTCTACAATATAAACAGTATTATAGGTTATGATAATTGTATTATAACCGAAGGCGAGATGGATGTGTTAGCTTTACATGAAGCAGGCATACCAAACGCTATATCGGTTCCAAACGGAGCTACTTTAAATTCTAATAATTTAGATTATTTAGATAACTGTATAGATTATTTTGAAGACAAAGAAAAAATAATTTTAGCAGTAGACTCAGATGATGCTGGTCAAGCGCTTCAACAAGAATTAGTAAGAAGACTAGGTGCTGAAGTTTGTTTTTTAGTTTCATTTGAAGATTGTAAAGACGCTAATGAATATTTATTAAAGCATGGAAAAGAAAAACTGGCAGAGTGTATTACCGGAGCGAGACCGGTTCCGCTTGAGAACGTCACGACCTTTAAAGACATTGAAGGGGAAATTACCGATTTTGTTAAAAATGGTTTTAAGCCGGGATTTCAAGTTGGCCTTCAAAATTTTGATGATATATTTTCAACTTATACTGGTCAATTTATTACAGTCACTGGTATACCGTCTAGCGGCAAGTCCGATTTTGTCGACCAAATGGTTGTTGGATATAATCAGAATTACGGTTGGAAAACAGCATTTGCTTCGCCAGAAAATGCACCAACATATCTCCATGCACATAAAATAATGCGTAAGGTTTGGCAAGACATGCCTAAAGCTAGTGATATATATGGAGATAAATGGAATCAAGTAGCGGATCACGTTAATGAAAACTTTTTTCATATAGATATGGAACGATATACCTTAGAATCTGTACTACGTAAAGGTGCAGAGCTTGTAAAGCGTAAAGGTATTAAATGTTTAGTTATAGATCCTTTTAATAAAGTACGTGATGTTAATTCTAAAACAGAAGATGTAAATAGATACACTATGGAGTATTTAAGCAAAATAGAAATATTTGCTAAAAAGTATGACGTGCTTGTATTTATAGTCGCACATCCAACTAAAATGTATAAAGACGCAAATGGCAAAATCGAAGAACCAACTATGTATAACATTAAAGGAGGCGGTGAGTGGTATGATGCTAGTTATCACGGTATACTTGTACATCGGAATTATGAAGATCGGACAGTTAAGGCAAAAGTGCTTAAAGTCAAATTCCAAAACCTAGGTGAAAACGGAGCTGAAGCTCATTTTAAATGGGAACCAAGATCAGGTTGTTTTATACCGCATCAACCAGTAGATATGTCTAACGAAGCAATGCCCTGGGAATAATGGCTAAATGGAAAAAGCCAACACCTATGCCTGGTTATATACCTTCAAAAGAAGAATCTAAATGGCATAAAGCTTGTATAGACAATGGTGTTATAATATCGCCTTATGGAGTACAATATGAAAAAAGCAAATGGAGAATAGCAATAGCTATGAAAGGCACACATAAAAACCTTAATTTTGCACCTCATGTATACGACGAAGATACGATATGGATTAGCTATTACGAAATGTGTAAATATTATTATGATAAATATAAAAAATGAATAATGTACAAGAACAATATAGAGGATTATTATCATCACTTGTCCACGGAGGCAAACAAAAGAATGACAGAACAGGCGTTGGGACGCGATCTGTATTTGGACGAATACTCCGCCATGATATGTCAGCAGGATTTCCTTTACTAACAACTAAAAAAATATATTTCAATCACGCAGTTACAGAACTTTTATGGATACTTGAAGGAAGATCAGATATTAAATATCTTAATGACAATGGTCTTACTTACTGGAATGCAGATTACGAGCGTTCTGGTAGAACAGATGGTACACTTGGCCCTGTTTATGGCGTTCAATGGAGAAATTTTAACGGAGTGGATCAAATTAAAAAACTTATTAAAGAAATTAAAATTAATCCTACTAGTCGCCGTTTAGTTGTTAATGCTTGGAATGCAGCTGATCTTGACGATATGGCTTTACCTCCATGCCACTACGGTTTTCAAATATATATAAATGATGGAAAAATGGATCTTATGTGGAATCAACGAAGTGCCGATGTCTTTCTTGGTCTTCCTTATGATTTTGCTATGTATGGCTTACTATTGCTTATGCTTGCTAAAGGAACAGGTTATACGCCGGGGCAACTTATTGTTTCACTTGGCGATTGTCATCTTTACAACAATCATATCAATCAAGCTAAAGAGCAATTATCCCGTGATTTTAGGAAACTTCCTAATGTTAGCGTCGATTGGGGACTTAATGTTATGGAAGGAGCCGGAGAATTTTTAAGAATACCAACACATAAAATGATAAATATATCTGGATATGAACCACACTCACCAATTAAAGCAGAGCTTAATGTCGGAGTATAAGTATTGGTTTCAAAAAAATAACTTTATGGGGAATTTTTTAAATGATAAATCATTAAAAATTATTGATAAAATAAATAAAAAAACAGAATGGGAAAATACAAAATCTACCATATCAAAGGCAAAAAAATAGGTTGCACAAAAAATACATCTAAAAGATTAGGCGAGCAAGGCTACACAGATGGAGAGTATGATGTGCTATTTCAAACCGATGATATTAAAGAAGCTTCTAAAGTTGAAAAGCAATTGCAAGAAGCTTTAGGCTATAAAGTCGATAGGAAGCCATATAACGAAGTAATTAATAAAAGTATGCGTAAGATAAAGACAACTAGTTCAGATGCAACTACAACGTTCTATAAAGACCCACAGAGCTTAGAAGCAGCAAATTTAATTGGCTTAGAGATTATGGGTATAACATTAAACGAAGACCATGCAACATGGATAATTGCTAATTTAAAAAATTCACAATTTAATAAAGACACCTGCTACATATATAACAAAGCTTTCAAAAATTACGACTTAAATAACACGGAAGTTTTTGTTGAACAGAGTAATGATTTTTATAGCCGCGTTCGTGATTGGGCTACACTTCGAAACTTATACAAAGAAGGTGATGTAAAGACTCAATTTGCAAAATTAGTCGAAGAGGTTGGCGAATTAGCTAAAGGTGTTGTAGATGATAATGATGCTTTAATTAAAGACTCAATAGGAGATATTGTTGTTGTATTAGTTAACCTAGCTTATCTTCAAGGAACTTCTATTGAAATATGTGAAGAGCTTGCTTGGAACGATATTAAAGATAGAAAAGGTAAAATGATTAATGGAACATTTGTAAAAGAAGTACTATGAGAGATAAAATCATTCAACAAGTAGTTGATAAATTTCAACAACGATCTGACGTAGGTTATAAAAAGTACGGAGTAACTTTACACGATGACGAACCTAATATGCATAAGTGGATTAATCATTTACAAGAAGAACTTATGGATGCTGTTAACTATCTTGAAAAGCTTAAGATGTCTATGACTGAAGCGTTACAAGATAAAATATATCAAGATTATAAAGAAGAAGAAGCAAAGCAACAAAGCAATGATACGTAGAAAAAGCAAGAAAAGAGGGCCAGTGCAATCTAAAAAAATATCATATGATGGTATTAATTTTGCATCTGGTCTTGAACGTTATATGTATATGGCTTTAAAAAAAGCAAAAGTAAAAGCTAAATATGAAGGAGAAACATTTGTTTTATTAAATGGTTTTCATTTTGAAAACGAAGCTTATGAAAGACAAGCCAATGGTAAAGGTGATTATACTAATAGGGGTGCTAAAAGAATATTACCTATAAAGTATACGCCTGATTTTATTGGTGAAGATTTTATAATAGAAACCAAAGGTAGAGCTAATGAATCATTTCCTATGCGCTGGAAACTATTTAAGCAATTAGTTACTAATCAATTTCCTAGCTATACATTATATAAACCACAAAATCAAAACGAATGCGACGCAACGATAAGATTGATACTAGAAAAACAAAAAACTTAGCAAGATCTAAATATGCACAACGCCAAGTAGATAGATGGATTAAATGGTCATTAGACAACAAAGGTTATATTTTTTATAAAGACTTAGTTGAAAAACAAAACGAATTTAACATATACTGTTATGAATAAAAATTGGGAATTGTCACTAGGGTTTTATCCTGGAATATTATTTGGTGTAAGAACATACACAGAAGAAAAATATAACGAACACGTGCTATATTTACCGTTTGTAGATATAGCTTTAACTATTGAAAAATAAATGGGATTATTTGATGAAAGAATAGCCTACAAACCTTTTGAATACCCAGAGTATTACAACGAAGGTTGGCTAAAACAAGCTCAAGCTTTTTGGCTTCACACTGAAATACCTATGTCAGGTGATGTTAAAGATTGGAATGAGAAATTAACAGAATCAGAGAAAAATCTAGTGGGAAACATTCTGCTAGGTTTTGCTCAGACCGAATGTGCGGTTTCTGATTACTGGACACAAAACGTGGTTAGTTGGTTTCCTAAACACGAAATACAACAAATGGCTATGATGTTCGGTTCGCAAGAAACAATACATGCTGTTGCTTATTCTTATTTAAATGAAACACTGGGTCTTGAGAATTTTGATGCATTTTTGCAAGACGAAGCTACAATGGAACGTTTTGAAAACCTTACTAGAGTGGATAATAAGTCTACACGTAATATTGGACGCAGTCTTGCTGTATTTAGTGCCTTCGCCGAGGGTGTATCTCTTTATAGTGCTTTCGCTGTTTTATATAGCTTTCAGCTGCGTAATATGCTTAAAGGAATAGGGCAACAAATGAAATGGTCCGTAAGGGATGAATCACTGCATAGTAAAATGGGATGTCAGTTATTTAGACATATGTGTGATGAAGATTCCGAGCTGTTAGAAGTATGTAGAGAAGATATAATAGAAGCAGCAAAAGCAATGTTAGATGCAGAAGAAAAATATATTGACAAAATGTTCGAGCTCGGTGACATCGAAAACCTCAAAGCATATGATCTTAAACAATTTATCAGAAAACGTCTTAACGAAAAGTTACAAGAACTTGGTTACTTCGACCTCGGCCAATACTTTGCATTTAACCAAGACGGAGCGAAAAACCTTGATTGGTTCTATCATCTTACCGGGGGGCATACTCATACTGATTTTTTTGCTGTTCGTCCGACTGATTATTCCAAAGCAGGTGAAGGAGAAGATTTTGAAGATATTTGGTAATGAATAAAAAGTTTTTAAAGAATTTAGTAAAAGACAGAAGACTTACAGTTAACGAAAGGCTGTCGGGACGTTTAGGATATATGGGTACTGCTTTTATAATGATAGGGCCTTATATTTTAAGTTATGGCAATATTGGTGCAATAAGTTATATTATAGGCGGTATATTATGTACACCTCAGGTATGGGTTGCTAAACAATGGAATTTAGTTGCTGTTAATGTAAATGTAATAATAGGATATTTATTTTATATAATGACAAATTAATTATGATGATAGAAGAATATGTTAGACAAACATACAAAAAAAGGTTTAAAGATAAACCAGTGTTAATAACAGAAAAAAATAACTGTTATATGGTTACACATCACAAAGATGCTAGCCCAATTATATTAAGTAAAACACAATGGCAAACAAATTAATATGAAAGAATCAAGTTTAATTGAAATGCGTAATAAAGTAGACGCGTTAACTAGAGTAGTACAGCAAATAATATACGATATAAATGAAACTAAAGACTTGTCTAGAGGTACATTAGAAGTTTTAAAAAAAATTCCAGGTTATAAAAAAGCTGTTGATGATCTTAAAACAGAAATAGAAAAAGTACAAGAAATAAAAAAATCAGTAAACACTAATGAAAAAAAATTAGAATTAGATGAAGAATAAAATAATAGTTTTGCTTTTACTTATGTCTGTAAGTGTTAATGCGCAGTTAAAAAAGTTTCAAGGGTTTTGGATGTCAGGAGACACAAGTTATAATACAGTAATAACTCATAATGACGAAAAAAACAGTTTAAACATATACACATTTAGTTTTCTAAAAAATGATAAATTAATACAAAACATTACAAAAACAAATAAAAAAACATTTGAATCTATTATTTCAATACCTGAAAGCGATTTTAAAGTTAATGCTTTTTATAGTGTTATTAATGATAGTATAATAAAAATGAATTTAACAGGAAGTACAACACAAACTATAATTTACGAAAAAATAACAGACTAAATGTGGAATAATGAATGGATCAAAGGATTTGATTACCCAGAGTGGGGAGACACCGAAGTATACAAGAAGACTATATCCGGGGGATATTTACTTAACGGAGAAACGCCAAGAGCAGCCTACACAAGAGTATGCTCAACAGTGGCTAGACGATTGGATAAACCAGAACTTGCAGAAAAATTCTTCAACTACATTTGGAAAGGATGGCTCTGTTTAGCTTCACCTGTGCTAAGCAATACAGGAACAGATAGAGGTTTACCTATAAGTTGTTTTGGTATTGACGTTGCTGATAGTATAAACGATATAGGTAAGAAAAACTTAGAAATGATGTTGCTCGCTAAACACGGTGGGGGAGTTGGCATCGGTATTAATCAAATCCGACCCGCCGGAGCTAAAATTACTGGTAATGGAACATCTGATGGAGTGGTGCCGTTTTGCAAAATATACGATTCAACAATACTCGCCACTAATCAAGGATCTGTCAGACGCGGAGCTGCATCAGTTAACATTAATATTGATCACTCCGACTTTGAAGAATGGTTGGAGATCAGAGAACCTAAAGGAGATGTCAACAGACAATCACTCAACTTACACCAGTGCGCAGTGGTCGGTGACAAGTTTATGCGAAGACTTGAGCAAGGAGATCAAGAAGCTAGACGTAAATGGGGAAAATTATTACAAAAACGTAAAGCAACTGGAGAACCTTATATACTCTTTAAAGGCAATACAAACAAAAATAACCCAGAGGCATACAAACAAAATGGTTTAAAAGTTCATATGACAAACATATGTTCTGAAATAACTTTACATACTGATGAAAGTCATAGTTTTGTTTGTTGCTTATCTAGTTTAAACTTAGCTAAATATGACGAATGGAAGGATACTAATATTATTTATGATTCTATCTGGTTTCTTGATGGCGTACTTGAGGAATTTATCCAAAAAGCCAAAGGAAAAATTGGGTTTGAAAACTCTGTTAGATCTGCAGAAAAAGGTAGAGCACTTGGACTCGGAGCTCTTGGTTGGCATACTTATTTGCAAGAGAAAGGGTTACCGTTTGAAGGTTTATTATCTCAGTTTGAGACTAGAAAGATTTTTAGTCAAATTAAAATTGAAAGTGAAAGAGCTTCAATGGATCTTGCTGAAGAGTTTGGTGAACCATTATGGTGCGTTGGTACTGGCAAACGTAATACTCACCTTCGTTCTATTGCTCCAACAGTTTCTAACTCAAAGCTATCGGGGAATGTTAGCCCTGGTATTGAACCTTGGGCTGCTAATGTTTTTACAGAACAATCAGCCAAAGGAACGTTCATAAGAAAAAACCCTACATTAGAATCAGTTTTAGAAGGCTGTAATTTAAATAATGAAGAAACTTGGAATAAAATATTAGAAGATGGTGGATCTGTACAAGGAATTGAAAGGCTGGATGATATACTTGTGGGTGACCATGATATACCTGCAAAAGAAGTTTTTAAAACTTTTAAAGAAATTAATCAACTAGAATTAGTTAATCAAGCAGGTTTACGGCAACAGTATGTAGATCAGTCAGTTAGTCTTAACTTAGCTTTTCCTTCTGAAGCAACACCTAAATGGCTTAATCAAGTTCATATGGATGCATGGAAAAAAGGCGTAAAAACTTTATACTACGTTAGAACCGAAAGCGTTTTACGTGGTGATATTGCTGCAAGCGCTATGGATCCTTCGTGCGTATCTTGTGACGGTTAATATTAAATAAAGAAAGGGGCCACAAAAGTGGTCCCCTTATCTTCGGTTACAGGAATTTCTGGGTATGGTGCCCATTTTTATTTATTCCTATTCTTTACAATCGCAATTTTCTTTACAATCACATTCTTCATTGTAATTTTTAAACATTAAAAAATACATAAGCGAATTCCATTTCTTTTTTAAATATATCATTTTTCTCCACATTTTTTACTAGGGTTAGCAACTTGTCTCCAATCTTCTCTCTTAAACCAATCGCGTAATGTAGCGCCTGGTTTACTGGCACCCTTTACATTAGTTTTAGAATCTCTTTTATACTTACCGGCTTTGCCAGCAGATCTTTTAGCGCGTATAACTTTGTCTTTTTCAGACTTGTCCATGCTGCGTATTTTAGCTAACGGCAAACAGGCTTTTGTTGTTCCTCCTCCTTTTTGTTTTTTAAATAACGGCGATGGTTTTGTATAATTCATAGGGTTACATTTTACTTGGCCCACCAGCTTTAGTGCATCTAACCCCCCAGCCAGAAGCATAGGCACTAGGCCAAACTTTATATTTTCTTTTAGCAGCAGCTTTACAAGGCCCACTAATTTTAGCCATCAAAGGTGTTTTGTTACAAGGTGATTTTTTTTTCATATTAATAAGTCCAAATTGTTGTTTTAGGTGCTCCAGGGTACCCAATACCTAAATGCACAAAATTACTTTTTCTTGATATTCCTATTCTTTTAAACCCGCATTTAATAGCTGCAGCAACTAATAAATATGTAGCTTCTCCACCAACACATTTAATATCAACGGCCGCACCGTGTGCATGCTCACCTGGTTTATCTTTAGCGGCTTCAATTGGGTGGTCTGGTGATCTATAAGAAGAATTTATAACTATAGGGAAACCATAGGTTTTTCTAAGAGGATCAAGCATACCTAAAAGTTTAGGATCCATTTTACTCATGTTTCCTTTAAAATCATCTGCATCGCTAAAGTATTTTAATTTTATGCTATTCATCTTTTAAAATGTTTTTAGCTGAATCTCTGTCATCATAGTCTAAGGCAGCTTTTAAAATAATTTTATCCATAACAGTATCTTGATTTTCAAGCATTTGCTTTTGTAGTTCAATTACCATGTTTTCTAAGTTATCTTTAGCAGCAACTAATAATTCTATTTGATGTTCTTTTTTTTCTAAACTAGACTTTAAAGCATTTACATCATCAGGTTTAGCCCCAGTAATTGTACTTACAACAATACCAATAGATGCGCTAATAGTTCCAATTAACATCATTACAACTTCCTTATTTGTATCTAAAACTGGATACTGCATTAAAATAAATATAATTGCCATTACTAATAAGAATATAAATAACGATCCTATGTAATGACGCAACTCTCTCGCTACTCCGTTTTTAGGTAAATTCATTTACTTTTTTTTATATTTAGATTTATACTTAGATTTATACTTAGATTTATATTTAGATTCTTTCTTTTTATCTTTTTCTTTTTTAATATCTAACTCCCAAGCTGACCAACCTAAAGCCAATGCTATTCTTTTGTAATATTCTATTTCTTCATTACCTGCATCTTTTAAGTTAGTAATCTTTTTAACAGCTCTGTCTAATGGCACGTTACCTACAGCTGATATAACATTAGCCCCAGCTAAATAAGCAGGGTTATCAATACTCCATCCTTTAGTTCTCATTTCTTCTTGATTCCAAGAAAAAGATCTACCCGCTGATCTTAGTTTACCTATTTTAGAAGATATAGGTGGAGATATTTGTAATACTTCTCTTACTATAGCATCTTGATACTTAGGTGATTTTTTATCAGCTTCTTTAGCTAATTTAATAGCGGTGTTTTTAACAACAGACGCTATTGCACCACCTACTCCAATACCACGCAATATACTGTCAGACATTCCGTTTATTATATTAAAGTATTTATCATTTCGTTTTTTCTCTTCTTCTTCTTCGTCACCAAACCCAACAGCGAATAAAGCTTGTTGTAAAGCACTAAATAATAAGTTTTGTGCTACACCATAATATATGATCTTAGATATATTTGTTTTAGCATCTCCACGGCCATTCTTAAGGTCACTAGCAGCTTTTTTAATTAATCGTGCATATTGTGCCGGAGTATTCGCAAAAGCTAATATAACGCGTCCTAATGGACCCGCTTGTTGTTGACTAATTTTATCAGGTCGACTTGACTGTTGAGACTCTTCTGCTATTTCTCTAAAATCTCTAAAAGCTATTTCTTCAGCTTGAGTTTCTGTTAAACCTTCTTTCATTAAAGCTTTAATTCTATTTCTATAAAATGTAGCACCACCAGAAGCGATTGCAAAACTATCAGCTATTTGTGTTGGTAAAAAACCTAACTTAAGAAGTCCAGCTACAACGTTTCTAGCACTGTTACCTGGTCCTTTAGCCATCTCAGCAATATCAGCTTCATTAACATTTAGTTTAACACCACTACGTCTATCTAATAAAAACGGTGAATTAAATAGTTTAATAAAATCTTTCCAATATTGCGGCTGATTAGCAAATGCTTGTCCCGCTTTTAAAACGTTATTATCTGTAAAGTTAATAAAGTTAATAGCAGATATAGTTTGAAGTACAGCTGATCTAGTGTTAAAAAACATAATAGCACCAACAGAGTTGGTCAACCAATCTGTAAATCTACCTGTTATGGTATCTGTTCCAAAAGATCTATTTCTTCCAGTTTCCATACGCTTTAGCATGTTTTCCAACGCTACTCTATATGGTTTACCAAAAGCTGCTTCAAGTTTATTTAAGTTTGGTTCAGAAAATATTTGATCTACATTCTGTTGCCAAACCTCTAAATATTTAGCTCTTTTAGTAGTATTTAATCCTTTAATTAAATCAGTATCAATAGTACCAGCTACCCAACCATCATCTGGAGCAGCGTATTCTTCTGTTTTGTTTATAGCAATTAACTCCGCAGCAAAGCTTTTTAAGTTAGCATCGTTTTCAACAAAATCAATTAAATCTTTTTTATCTTGTTCAGACATTCCCGGAATATCCATACCTTGTTGATCCCATATGTAAACTCTTACAGCTTGCTCTTTAGTGAATGTTTCACCAGGTATTTTTTTACGTAAATTTTTAGGAACAATACCTAAACCCTTTTTAAGACCTTTAAAGTCTTGCATTAAAGCTGTTCTATCGTTTGCTAAATTTTCCATAGCTCTAGCAAACGGATTAAGTAAGTGAGCTTTATACCAAGCCATTTGAGCTGTACCAATATCGCCTTTACCTAAAGTTTTATATAATAAACCTACAAAATCTTCTGCAGATGGCGGAATAAAGAAATTAAATTTGCCTTTGTTTGCTCCAACAACTTCAGCTTTAACCCTAGCATAAGTTTTATCTGATGCTATACCAGTTTTGTTTTCAAGAATATCATTAAAATCTCTGCTTAAATTTAATGATTTGCTAAACTTAACTTCTTCAGATACGCTTTCGTTGTCTAAAGTTTCCATTAAATCTAACACCTTAGGGTTACCAAAAGGAGTAGATTTGCTAAATCTTTCTGAAGGTTCTAATATTAAATTATTATTTTTAGCGGTTTTCTTTAAAGTATTATTAAAGTTTTCATCTATAAAAGCGCCCGTACTATCTACACCGTATATTTCAAAAACAGTTTTTCCTTGATAAGTCATCAAAGAATTAGGGTCTATTCCAAAGCTTTGTTTAGCGACATTAACATTAAAATATCTAGCCCATATATTATCTTCTAAAGTCCATCCTTGAGGAGTAGTTTTTTTATAGCTAAATTTTTTACCATCAATTCCTATGCCAGCCAGTTTATTATCATTAATATTTAACAATGCTCCTTGAAAAAAGTTACGTCTAATGTTTGGAAATTTTTTAGAAACATTACCACTAACTGCTTGAATGAATAAATATTGAGCGACCCCAGTGGCTGGTAACGTATGTTCTTCTGTAAAAAGTTTTTTACCATCACTATCAAACATTTCACCTAGTTGATAAAACTTAACTGGAGCGCTTTTTCTTATAAAATGACCTTGCCAACCAGATGTGGACTTAAGGAGTCCGCCTACTAAAGCTGCATTATCTTTTCCTTTTCCTTCAGCAATAAACTTTTCAAAAGTTTTAAATATAGCTTCTAAAGCTTTTAATTTATTTTCTTGTCTATTTATAAAGTTAACATCATTAAATCTTTTTTTGTTTAATAATAAAACCTCTTTTTTGTTTACTTTTTGAGTGTAGGGTTCTTTATATAAAAGATCTTTCCACATAGGAGATTCAGGAGGAAACTTAATTCCTTTGCTTTCGGCTTTTTGAATCCATGCTTTTGCATCGCCAACATTTATAAAAAATACGTGGTTTTTATATTTTCTAAACGCTCCGTTAGGAGCTTTATATTTTGTTTTACCATTTTTATCTTTTTCTAAAACTCCAGGTGCAAAAGAACCATCTTGCATTTTGTAAAACTTAACCTCTCCTCGCATTTCAGAAACAGAAGCGCTTGTTCCTTGAAAATTTCTCCAAAAGCTTTTAGGGAATTTAGAAGCTAAACCAGTAGAAACTAAATCATCTAAAAATTTTTCACGTTGTGCTTTATCATTTAAATTTAAATCAACTATACCTAAAGACTTAAATAAAGCAGGCCATTTTTTATTAGTTTCTGTAGCGTAGTCATTAAAGCCTTCTGATAAAAGTTTTTGAAAAAAGTTAGTAGCATTTTCAACTGATGTTTTACTAAACTTTAAAGTAGGCTCTCTATCTATCTCAGATAATACCTTAGCTCTTTTAGCTGGCTTCATTTTACCTTCAGTAACCTCAGGAGCAGCATCTTTAACTAGCATTTCAGTTATTACATTAACTAAACCTTGTTTTCTTTTTTGAGTAAAAAACTCTTTAGCTTGTTCAAGTGTTGTAGGTAGTTTTGTAGATAGTTTAGGTCCAGATTGCAGATTAGTATCTTTTGGCAATAAACCTTTATTAACAGCTTCTCTGGCTTCCTTAACACTTAGCCTAGGACCTTGCTCAGCGAGTACTTTTACTTTAGCTTCTCTTTCTAGTTTAACTAAATCCGATGCTGGTAAAGCTTTTAATACTTCTAATATATTCTTATTAAGAAACTGTTCGTCTATAGCTTTTTCTGTACCCATAAGATTAGATACAGCTTTACGTAATTCACTTTTTCTAGCTTCTTTGTTTACAGCTGTTTTTACTTTTTTGCCTGGCAAATCACCAGTTATTATTTTTTCTGAAACTTTTTTAGCTAAGTTATATATTTTGTCGTCTTGCTTTATTCCTAAAACCCTTCTTAGTTTAGATGTTGTTGATTTAACTTTAGTTTCATCTACACTAACCTCGTCTGCTAATTGAGTTGTAGCTTCCGGAGCGTCTAAAGATGTTTCTTGTTTAGCCTTTTCGCTTTCTTTAAATAACTCTTTTTTAGCGTCTAGCTTTCCAAAATTAGTATTAGCAAATATAAACTCACCAAAAGCTTCTGTACCAACCACTTCTCCAGCTTTTCTTACGGCTGCTGGATCAAAGTTTAATAATCTATCTTGAACTGATTCAATGGCTTTTTCAGCTTCTTGCTTGCTAGTTGTTCTTGATCTTATATAGTTGTTTATAGCACCACCTTCGTTTATTAATGAATTAAATACATTGTTAAAAACTTTCGGGCTTTGAAACTCTTGTTTTGTTGTAACGTCGGTTGGTACTAAATTATTTATAGCCTCTAATACGGTTGCTCTTGGCGCTGTTTTTGATTGAGGAGATATTTTTGTTTCACTAACACTAGTATCAACAGGTACAGCTTTTGCTATAGCTTCGCTTAAAACACCTGATTTAATGCTTTTATTATACTCGCGCATAAAATTATAAACATCTTTACCTGTGTTAAATTTTATTTTAGCAAAACCAGCTTTACGAAGTATAGGTGTTAAGATGTCGCGTAGTTTGGTAAATAGGGTTTCCTCAAATTTTATTTCATTTTTAGCTATAGCATCTGAGAAAAAAGCTAAATATTCATCAGGAGAAGCGTCTAAATCTTTTTGGCTATATAGTCTTTTGCCGTCTTTGCCTTTAGCATTTGCTCTTAAATCAATAGCAGCATTCTGCTCTTTAGTTAATTCACTTCTAAAGTCTTGTATTATTTTAGAAGCATTAGGATCAGACATTAAAGAATTTTTAACTATTCCATGTAAAAGTTCATGACTTCCAACAGATACAGCTCTTGTTTCTTTAGCCACTTCTTTATTAATATATATTTTACCGTCTTTATAAAACCCATCAGCTTCAGAGAATTTATTTTGCTCAGTGTCAAATTGTTCTGCTATTTGTTCTTTAGAAAGATTATCAACAACATCAATTTTAAGTAATTTACCAGCTTTTTTAGCAAAACTTACACTTTCTTCTACTTTAGCTTCAGTATCCGCTTTTATTATATCTGAAAGCTCGTTATCTATAGCTTTCATTTTTTCTTTTATAGGCGCGGTTACGGCGGGTGCAGAGCCTTTAGCTGCTTTTAATTCAGATTCAAATTTTCTATACTCTGCTAATTTATCTACAGCTTCTGCTTCTTGCTCTGTAGTTAATTCAAGACTTTTAATTTCATTAACAGAACCTTGTACTTTTCTAAAATTACTTTTTATTTGATTACCTTCTTCTTGAGTAAGTTTACCTGTAGTAACATTTTCATTAACTTGGTCATCTAATATTTGAGCTGACTTGCTAAGCTTACTAATTTCTACATCAACAGCATTTGTTTTAAAATTACCGTCTGCATCATTTTTATAAGCATCAACTAAAGTTCCGTACTCATTAGAAGTTCTAATTTTTTTATTTATTTCAGCTGATTGAATTGCTTTTGTTAATTTTGTTGCTTGAACACCTACAGTTAAAGGAGCACTACCTAAACCCGCAAATGCTTCAAAACCAATTTCTTTAGCATCCATTTCTTGACCAGCAACTAAACGACCTGCAACCTCACCTAACCCACCTCCAGTCATTTCTGTAGCACCTACAGCTGCAACTCGACCAGCTTTTCCAACAGCTTTAGACGCTAATTTTCCACCTAAACCTTTAGCTAATCCCATGGTGGCTAATTCAACGGCTCCAATAGCAGCACCTCTTAAACCAGCTCTTCTTTTTAATTCACTTAACTTTTCTTCATTATTTAATATAGCTAATACCTTTTCTTTAGCACCAGGATCATTTATGTCCCCGCCAATTTCTTCCATCATTAACTCATTAAAAGTTAACCCAGCTTCCATAACAGCCATAGAAGCAGACATAGCACCAGCCATACCGCTAGCAGCAACTCCGAATGGATTTACAGTTGCTAAACCTGCAGCAGCCCCTGTTGCAAGTCCTCCAGCGGCAGCAGCGGCAACTTCTTCTGAATTCATTATAGAGCTAAGCTGAGAAGCCATAGAGCTAGCTAAGGTCGTTGTAAGCACAGATGGATTGTATGCAGCTGCTTTTAAAAAACCCCAAGCACCACCACCGGCTTCTTCATAAACCTTATCAAACTCTTTCATTTCATAAGATTGAGTATTAAGCTTAGCTTGTTTTTGCTGACCTTCTATCCATCTTACAACGTCGGCATCGTCTCCTTTTTCACCAATAAAACCAGCAAGATCTAAGCCTTCATCAGTTCTTTCTCCTTGCATATAACCTTGTCTTGCTGCAGTACCTATATCATCAAAAAAGTCAACAATATTTCCAACAAAACCTTCAGCTTCAACATCTTCCTCTGGTTTTACTTCTTCAATTACAGTTTCTTCAACCTCGGGTAATTCCAAAGAACCATCTTCCAACGGTAATTCCATATTGGACGCTTGTGTTACATCCACAATCTCCGCATCCTTCTGAGTTGTGGGTTGTTCCTTTACCTCTTCCAAAAGTTCTGCTTGCGGAAATGTAATTAAAAAACCATCAACTTCTTCCTCAGGAATATTGTATATTTTTTCGTCTACTTTGTATCTTGGCATGATATATTATTTAATTTTCTAGAAATACTTCATAGGAATCAACTCTATTTGGCTCATTTAAAATGTTCACCCCATAATCAAGACTAGTATCTGGGGTTACAAAATAAGATTTTACTGACTTCAAAACCTTAAAAGCATCATTTTTAGAAACACCTTCATTGCCAGTTAGTTTTAATATAAAAGCGTCCATATCTTCACCATCTAAAATTTCAGCTGTTTTAGTGCCTCCATTTACTTGTACTAAAACGCTGCCATCATAAACTTCTTTAATTCTATAACCTAATTTATTTAATGCTAAACTAAACTTAGGGTTGTCAATATCCACAGTGCCTCCACCCATTAAAACGCCAGCTTTATTTTTAGAAAAACCTAAATCTTCTGCAACATTGTAAATAGTATTACCAACTATTTGTGCATTTTGTTGCTTAATATTAACTTTTCCATCGCCTTTTTTAGGTAAAACATTAACTATTTTACTTGATATAGTTTGCTTATAAGGCATTTCAGTAGTATCTGTTATATTATATGCAGCTACTTTATTCTCCATTCTTTTATACAATGCTTCTGTAAATCTTTTTTGATCTTCAACAGAAACTCCAACACCATTTTCACCTCTAGCTAAAGGATTGCTTTTAGACACGTCAGAACCAAATACTTCTAGCCAAATAGAATTAGCAGCATCATAGTCTTGTAAATAAGCCTCAGCTATTGCTCCAACATCACCTCTTAGTGTGCTTATAATTTTAGCTGTATCAGCTTCTTTTACAATTGATTGTATTGAATTACCATTTGCATCTGGTTCAGTCATAACAATTTTTTGCCCCATTAAGTATTGGTCTGATATTGTACCATTTTTATTTAAAATAGAATTTATGCTACCATCGGCATTTTCTCCAGATCCTTTATATAATAACTCCGTTAATTCTTTATCAACGGGTGGTACAATTCCTGGATCAAAATTAAAAGCTTCGGACTGAGGCATATCTATTATTTCGTCTCCTAATATACCACCAGAAAACCTAGTATTCCAAGTACCGTCACCATTATCAATATATTCTTCAATAGCGCCCTTACCAAATCCCGTTCTAATGCTCATTATTTTTTGATAGGTAGAATAACCTTCTTTAGAAGTAGCCATACCACCTTGTTTAGTTGCTGGGTTTTCTTGATTGGTTATGTCCTCTAAGTATGTTTTGTCAGCATCAGCACCTTGCTTTATCCCTGTAACTAAATTAGTATATGAAGATTGCAATAAACCATATTCATTTAAAGCTATTTGTTGTTCTTCCTGAGTTTTAGCAGCAAGTACAGCGGCATTTGCCCGTGCCATTTTATCAATAACTTCTTTACCAGCTTTAAATAAAAACGGATTATTAGTACCGTTCTTAGCCATTTGCATAGAAAACTCAGCTTGATTATCCATAACATACTTTGCGTTCTGTTGCAAAATAAGTTGTGCTTCTTTCTGTTGCCTAGAAAGCTCAGCTTTATTTCTTTCAATAAGCTCTACAGTTGTGTTTCCAATATTCGTTATGGCATTAGCCCAGATTTTAGAAGACTCTGTGTCTATTACTGCTAACGGATTTTCGTATGCTCCCATTTATTTTTTTAATTTTAATTTATCTAGTACGATAGCTGTTTTATTTTGAAGGTGGTGGAGGTGGAGTTGTAGTTGGGGTTTTTTTGCCAAATGCTCCTGACCCAGCTAATGATGAGGCTATGTTGCCTACAGATTCCATTCCTGATGATAATAGCCTAGCACTATCTTGTTGAGCAGCTACTTGTGCTTGTGCAGCTCCTGTTATTTGTGCTTGTTTTCTATTTAATTGTTCTGTTTCTCTTCTTTCTTTTTGAGTAAACATAAACTCTGAGCCCGCTACATCCGCTTGTTGTTGTCTACCGGCTTCTGAATATAAAGCACCTTGCACTCTTCGCGCTTCAGCCATTTTTATTTGCTGTAAGTTAGCTTCTCCATCAAGTCTTAGCTTTTGATTCCTAGCTTCTTGCTGTTGTATATCAGCAGAAACACCTTTTTTGCTTTCTAAAGCCATCCTAGCTAAAGCAGTAGCACCCCCTGCGCTCGCCCCTGTAGACCTTAATGTATCTAATGTATTTGCTAAAGCTAAATCTGTTTGTTCAATTTGCATATCAGTTGCTGCGGTGGCTACAGCTAAAGAATTATAAGGATTATTAGCCATAGAGCTTAAATCTGTAATCATAGAAGATAAATCAGTAATTCCTTCATAAGGATTAATTACAGATTGTCTACTATTTTCTAAAGCTGTTAATTCTCTAGTTAATTTATCTTTTCTTCGCGCTTCTCTTCTAGCCCTTTTACTAGCACTACTAGCTCCAAAAATAGATCCAGCAAGATTAGCAACAATCCCTCCTATAGCTAAAGCCGCTGTAATAGGTTCTGCAAAAACTCTACTATTTGCGATTATTTCCGAAATAATTATTTCATTCATATTTATTGTTTTATATTTTAATAAGCAGATTCTACATAATCTGAAGAAACCGCAAATAATTCTTTCATACCACCTACATTTGTACCGGGTGCACCATTTGCAAAAACATTATCAGTAGACATGGTTACTGTAGCAAAATAACCTTTAATACCGGTCATACTAGCTCCCCAGGCTACATTTTCTTGTTCAGTACCTAATTGAACTTCTCCTGCTGCTGCTAAACTATTATTAACTAAATTAGCAACATACTTGTTTTCTTTTCTTGTAAACCCAGCGTGGTTTAATGGTTGTATTAAGTTTCCAGGAGAAGAAGCATTCCATTCATTACCAAAGTCGTCATAAGAACCTTGATTATAGCTATATACTAAAGCTGCTGTATCTTTAGTCCCATAGTCAAATTGGTCTATATTAGTAGAGCCTACACTATGTATTCCTGTCACATCAGATTCAAAACTATCAACTTGCCAGCCATTACCGCCTTCGTAGTTAATTGTTTTAAATACCTTAGACATGCTAACTTTAGGATTAAATATAAATTTAATTTTAGAATCATATTGTTGGCCATAAAAATTAGCTCTTAATGCAGTAGGATCGTTATGAACATATAACTTTCCATCTTTAGTTGAAAAGAATTTATTTTTTACACTTGCTAAATGATCTGGTTTATAACTAAATAAGCTTGGAAAGCCATTTACAGAATCATCAAAACTAAGGGTTGAATATGTACCTAAAAACGGTTGTAAAGATAAAACATACTGCTTATTGTGTATATCCCATCCGCCTATTATTTTACCAGTTGAAGAAGAGCTTTGATCTAAACTTCCTAGTTTATCTCTAAAGAAATCCATCATTCCGTAATTAGATATTTCTGTTATGCCATCTCTGGATAACCTTAATACCGCGCCTCTATCTTTGTCTGCAAAATATTTTCTGTACCCATAAACTGCAAAGCTTTCAGGATTTTTACTAATACCATAATTGCCTGAAAACGGAGTAACTGGGCCTATAACTAAATTACCTAATGTGCTTACTTGGCCTCCTTCAGCTGAGTATATAGCGTCTTTATCTATTAACGCTCTGCTAACTTTAGCCTCTTGAAATATAGTTAAATTACCATCCTCAGCATATAGTTTTTGTATTGAACCATTAGCCGGGTTAACACTTTTAGTTATGTCATCTCCTACGGAAAAAACATTTGTATTATTTACGCCTGTTCTAGAATTATATACTCCAGAATATATCATAGAGCTTGTTCTAAAAACTGCATTTGGTTCATCATCAACTAAATAAGCTTTAACCCCTGGCTGTACAGACGTATTATTATAGCCTCCTTTTATTCGAGCTTCTTCAACAGCCCAATTTTTAGGATCAGAAATAGCAGGAGTAGTACTATTAGGGTATGAATCGTCTCCCCTTGAGCCATTCCAAACAGGTGTATCTGCTGCACTAAGAGTTTTTCTTAGTATAAAGCTGTTAAAGTATTTAACTTCTATTATTCCCATATTATATTATCACTTATATTTTTAGTAGCTTACCGCTAGCTGCTTCTAGTTACATTTGCTGTTATAGGTGCTGCACTTCCTTTTACTTTTAAACCATCTGAGCTAAAACTAGCCACCCATTTTCTTTGATTTGCAATGTTAATGCTATTAGAAGTATTAATATTTGCCCCTTGTTCTCCATTCCAACTATTATGAGTGCCATATAAACCAGGCGAAGTTGATGTTGATGTTTGAAAAGGAGCATAGCAAACATATCCAGAAGTGCCAAAGTTTACTTTATCTGCGGTTCTTAATTCAGGACTTGTATAAAATTGCGTAACATATTTTAAATCCCACTCTCTAGCATACACCGAAATATTTGGCACTGCTAGCGATGCTTCACTAATTGAGGCTTTAGGGGCTGTTGCTTTAAACTGATAAGATTGAGCTGTACTACTAAATGATGGATAGTAAAAATCACCCATTGTAATATTAACTTTTACATTAAGGCTTGTAAATAAAGCCCCGTTTATTTTATATACGTTGTCAACATTATCCCATCCATTATTATTATTAGGGGTTGGTAAAGTAATATAAGTAGACCCAGTTATACTTCCTTGCGGGTATCTGCACAACAATCTATATTCTCCAAACTTATCAGGAGTTTGTTTGTAACCTTGATCTTTACCAAAAACAAAAACTTTTGAAAGAACACCTGTTGCAGGGGTTTGGTTGCTAGTAGTTGGAAATTGAGCTGTGGCAGTGGCTGTATCTAATTCAATTTCATTAGGAATATTTGGATTAGTTGGTTCTCCTGCTATCGCACCGTTATCGGTAATATTTACAATAGATTGCAAAATTCCATTTTTTTGAAAAGTATCAACACTTCCAGGTAGGGGTTGAGGTTGAGCTATATTTCTTTGAGTACCCCCAAACCTTATTGCTTGCCCTTCAACATCTATAGCTGTACTCCAAGATTGTCCAGGTCCTGATCTGTATTGTAAATATACCGGCCAAGAAGCACCATTTATTTCTAGTGCACCCAGGGTTGAGCCTTGTTCTCTGGGCCAAGATTTAAAAATAAAATCAAGTTTAATAAAAGCTGTACCTGTTTTTAATGAATTATCTGTATCACTTACAATACTATTTAAAAATTTAGCAGTATAATTTGTGTTAAAAAATGTATATGGTGTGCCAGATTGGCCAGAAGGAGATGTATCAGTAAACGACGTTTGTCTATATAGTTGCTCTTTTCCAAATACAATACCATTAAAGTTGTCAGGTAGCGTTAAACCTGTTTCATATGCGGGTCTTCCAAAATTATTGTTTGATGTACCATAGCTATTACCAACTATACTTTCGTTACCGCTAATACCTGGAAAAGGCCCATCTGAAATAGCCCCTCCGCTAGTATAGTCCGATGCCCAATAAAGGCTAAATGATTCTAAACCTGCAGATAGTTGTTTATTTACAGTAGAACCAAAATCAATATTTAATTGTTCTTGTCCAAAAACTAAATAAATGTCTAATGATGTACTCAAGCTTTTTGCCGCTCCATTAGTATCAGTGGCTGTTACTGTAAAATTATAACCGCCCGAAGCCGAAGCGTCTCCAAATAATTCTCCATCACTATTTATGCTTAGCAGTCCGCTAGGATCGTTTATATCCCATATAATTTCTTTGTTTTCATCTGATGTTTTTGCTGTACCATTTTTAGCTAAAAACTGAACAACAGGTAAGCTAGCATCTCTATCAGAAGATACCGTAATTGAAGACGGAGGGGTTGTGGAATCTAAGTTGGTGCCGTATATAGTAGGAGCAACATTAACTAAATCAACTGTTATTTCAGCGCCTGTTGTAGTTGTTCCATCACTATTATCTATAACATTAAAAGTAAAAGTAAATTCATTTAATTCCGCGGTACTTTCAAAGTATAAAGGATTATTTACTTTAAGTTGATATGTTTTAATTCCATTTGTTAAAGTAAAAGGTAAAGTCCCTCCGCTTGATATAACCGTATTAAGCGGCACATCATTTGAATCTTTCCAATTATCAGAAATATCATCTCCATTACTATTTGTAACTGATATTAAAGTTACAGTACTATCAGCTATGGGAGCATTAGGATCAGCTCCATCAACTTTTGTTGGATAAAACCCACCTATCTCAAAAACATCACTTCCACCAGTAAACCCTTCTGTTTGAATCCATGGAAATTCCCACCCGCTTATACTAGTAGGTGCAGCTGCAGCATCATTTAGGTCAGAAACTAGACCAGCTGTTGTAGTTTCGTAAAATATATCTAATAAAGATTCTACTGGTGCTGTTTCAAATACACCTAAAATTATATTGTAAGAATTAGTTAAACTATTTATTTGTGAAGACCCTATTGGATTTGATCCTACTTTGTTTTGAGTAATTCTAGCAATATAGGGATCTGAATCTGTTTGATATACTGTTGAATACGGGGGAGTCCTTGAAGCTATAAGAAACATATTGTTTTGCTCAGAAATAGAAGCAACAGTCATAACGTTATTACCTGGGTAATAAGGTTCGTTGTATGTGGGAGCAGTGTCTAAAATAAAATTAGGCGTTACTCTACCAAATAGCCTTACATTACTTCTGTATTGTAATTGTTCAGGCCCAACTTCTGTTAAGTCTCTAGGTACCTTATTTATATTGTCACTAATTAAAGCTATATGGGCTATAGTTCCTTGAGGATCTGGCATATCTGATCTTTGATTAGAAGTATAATCTGGATAATCATTTAATATACCAGGCAAATAAACATTATAATAATCTTGTTCTGTTTGTTTTACAACAACCTTATAAGAATACCATCCTAATGGATTGTAGTCCGGACTAGATGGATCACCATTCCACAAACCTGGCCAACCATCTGCTGTTGGTTTAGCTTTAATTAAAGGAATAGTTTCTTGATTTATAACTAGTTTAATAGAATCACCAGGCCATGAATTTATATTGTTTTGTAAAGGAGGTGTAAAAGAAGCTGGGTTTGGGGCATAAGGGTGGTAGTAGGTAGAACCCACATATGTGTATGAAATGCCATCAATAACCTGCGTTTTTGTACTTAATGTTGTTGGTGCTAATATAGTTGTAGACTGTCTTCCATATCTATCTGACAAAATAAAACCAACTTGATAATTTCTATTTTGTTTTACAGTGTGTATTGGATATTCAACAGAGCTTGTTGTATATAAAGCTTTATTAGAATTATTAGGTGCACTAAAGTTTTGCTTTTCACTTACAATTACATCATAATCTATTGAAGAAGGTGGCGTATGCTTGTCTTGAAAATTACTATATACAATTCTATTACCTATAGCTTCTTGACCTAAAGCCCTAACGGGTACTTTATCATATACCCTTACTGTTTCTGATTCAGGTAAAGTTTTATACGGCTTTTTAGATTGGTAGCTATATGTTAATATATTTTGATTACCAAAAGATGTTATAGTATCTAATACTTTTATAGACAATCCATCTGATTCTTTATATAAAATATCAATTTCAACAATACCCAAGGTAGATGTTAAATAGTCGCCGGTAACCGGCAAAGGAATATTAAGCCCAACATTATTAACTTTATTTTCCATAAAGCTAACTATAGAACTTCTAAAAGCTTCTGCTTCATCACTAGTGTTTCCAGTGCCTAAAAAATAACCGTCTTGAGTAGGTATAAAAGCTTCTTGTGTAAATGGAGCTGTTATAGAATATTCTCCGTCAGAAAATTTAAATCTATAACTAAAAGAAACAAATTTATCTTTTAAATAATTTGGATCACCTGGCCAGTTTTCATTAGCCGGTATCGCTTGACTTAAAGGAGCATTATAAAATGGGTTTGGAGTTGTGCTATCTGGAAGAAACTCTGAAACAACATCTTGCATAGAAGTTAAAGGCGTGCCCGCTGTAATAGACCCTATAGTTTCCGGGTTAATATAATATAAATCAATTGGTTGATATGGATTATATTTAGCCACAGATATTTGATCTTCAGTTGTATAATTTGAAAAATCAATATTTACATTTATTTTTCTAGGTTGATTTCTGTTATCAGTCCAGAAAAGTAAATTTTCAATAATATTTATACTATATATTGGGTTTACTGTAGAAAAATTTAAAAACGCCCCTTCAACTAATTTTATTAAATTTTTAGTTAATGTATTATAAGAATAAATAAAGTTTGACGCAGAAGAGTTGTATATTAATTTAGCAGAGCTATTATTAGTTAAAAATATATATAAAGTAGATTGCGATTCGTCAGCATACATGCCTATAGTTTTTAAACCACTTGAACCGGTAATAGCATTAAAATCTACAAAAGGATTTGAAGCATCACTTGTTGAAGCAACAATATTACCTACAGCGTTTTCTAAAGCACCTACGTCTTCGCCTTCTGATTTACTTACTTGTATATTAAGACCGTCTCTGTATTCACCTGGAGGCAATAGTCTTGAATCCAGGTCTTTATTCATTTTAGACTTAATGAAAGCATTTTTAACTTCCGCCATGTATTTTAGTATTTAATCCATTTAGATTTACCTCTAGCAATCTGAACAAACTCATTTAATTTTATATTTGATAATCGTATTTTAGCATTTCTAAGTTTAGCGCTTCTTTCACGTCGTAATCTTTGAACAACATATTCGGGTTGATTAATTCTTGATGCAATTATAGCGTGGCTTATATGGGCATATAACGCCTCTTCTGCTAATTTAGGTATTTTCATATCAGCATCATAACCTAATCCATCTGATATATATTCTAAAACTATAATACGCTCAGCTAAATCGCTTGAAAAAGACATCTTACCTGCGCGCTCATTTATAGTAAACCAACCGTTTATTTGTGATGTTTCTGGTTGTAAACCATATCTTTGACCTAAATAATTATCTCCATACATTCCTGGATAACCTAAACCATCCGATAAAAGCATACCAGTTAAGTTACTTTGAGCATCATTAATTTCTTTTAAATCATTTTTAGCCCATCTTTCTTCTGTTAAAGAAGTTGTGTTTATATTTTCTTCTACATTATCTTGTATAGGAATCCCTTCTCTATCTTGACTAGGGGTTTCATAAGGATTTGTAGTTAAAGTAGTTGGATATATTATGTGTTTAACACCTTGATTGTCGATCCAAGACACATTAACGTAATTAACATAATCTTGAGGAAGCACAACACCTAAGTTAGGTGACACTGTAAGCTCTTGAGATCTAATGCTTTTTAAAGTATCATAACTGAATTCTTGCAATCCTCTTTTAGCAAAAAACATAACATCAGTTGTTTTAGCACTAGGTATAAGTTTACCAGCGCCAACATAACCTATCATAAAGTTTGTTATAACATCTTCTAGTGTAGTGTAGGCATAGCCTCCATAATTGTTTTCTACTGTGTCGCCAAAAGCGTCTCTGTCACCATATTCACCTCCATATTCACTAAGCAGTTGAACAACAAACCATTCGTTGGCTTGAGGAGCTACACTTAAAGTTATAACATTGTCCACGACAGTATAAGCAGAAGTATACTCTACAAACGTGCCGGGTAAGCCTAATGGGCTAACATATAATTTAAAATTATTTAAATTATAACCAGGAGTAGTTGGATCTGAATTACCAAATATTAAATCTGTATTAAACGTAGTTGTTATAGTGGAATTAACTATAGGCGCTTCAAAGGTTTGAGAGCCTGAATAATATTGCGCGTTAGTTTCGGTTATTAAACCGTTATTAGGTTTAGCCATTTGTTAACTTTTTTTATTAGTTTCATCAGCTTGAACTAAAGCTGCAGCTGTTTGAACTACTTGAGGATCTCTTATTATTATACCAGAATATAATAATATTTTAAGTATAACTTCTGATTGCTCTGATTCATGCAACTCAAAATTTGTAGAAGTATTTTCAGTAAATACATATTGCCCTAGTCCCCCTGGAGTAAAGCCCCATACCACATTTTTGGGCTTTCTAACATAATCAACAGAAACATTAGAAGCTATAGAAGTAGGTTTTATAAACAACTTATTATTTTCATAAAGATATATAGGATTTACTTCTGTTGGTTTTGTTAACCTTGATCTATCTACATAATAAAATTCACTTCTATCTAATCTTTGAATTTGATTAGTGTTTTTATATACAACAGTTCCTAACCTATAAAAATCAACTGTTTCTCCATAAGCATCAACTGTTGGCAAACTAAAATAATTTAAAGCACCAGTGCTAACATAAGTTGGGTTTCCAAATGTTTTAAATATAGCTATTTTTTCATCAATATTTTCTTGACGATCCGCATAATCTGTATCTGCTTGAGGTATACGTAGTTGCTGATTTAAGTCATCAAAATATTTTTCAAATATTTCTAACTGAACTTGTGTTGCTACTTTATTAAACTCTGTAGGTGTCATATACCCACGTTGCTCTTTATTAAGTATCATTAGTACAGTTTGATATACTGTATTTACATTTATAGCCATTAGTTATTTTTATTATAATAAAGGAGGCGTTACACCTCCCTTATTAATATTACATGTTATGAGAACTTTTTCTCTATAGATTGGAAGACCTGTATGCCTTCGTCTGTTTTAAAGAAAGATGCCATAGCTGAGTAGGGGTTTTCATCAAATGGAACTGTCATTAATTTACGTCCATTTGAAGCCCAAGTAAATGTTCTTTGGTCATCTGCTAATTTAATTATACGAGCTTCAGTTGCTCTAATAGCAAAATTCCTTAATTGAACATTATCATCGTTAGCTAGGTTTAAGAATAGTTTTGGGTTATTCTTAGCGAATAACAACAAATCTCTTTTAAGCTCCTTAGAACTCATCTCTGACACTTTAGATCCAATCTCAACTCTTAATATAGCTTCTGCTTGATCTATGTCTATGTTTTTTGCTGCATTTAAAGCATCAATTTCTAATTCTAATTCAAATAAGTCATCTTTAGCAACTTCAATTTGATCTAGTTCATTGTATATTTTATTTTTTAAAGGGTGATACAATGATAATATTTTTTGTAGTACTTGATTTCTTTTAGGTACAAACAAAGATCCATCTTTAAAAACAATATGCCCTAAAGTAACTTCTCCTTTTTGTTCATCTTTAAAAGGTGAGTTTTGATTAGTAGCGTATCTAATTTCTCGTTGCTCGTTTGATTTTTCATCGTAATAAAGTAGTGCGTGTCTAGAAGAATGCCTTGATGGAATCTTCAACGTTAGTGGTTTATTACTTCCTGATGTTAAATAAGTTCTATCTTTAATTTCCCAAGACGTATCTTGAGCTGTTTGCTTTTTAGCCATAATATAATATAATTTAATAGTTTAATAAAGGTAAGAATTACCCCCGTAAATTCAACGAGGGTAAATCTACCAATTGTTTATGCTCCTTTGAACAATACAAAGTTGTTAGCAGCTTGTACTACTAAACATCTTTCAGACAAGAAGTTAACTTCCATAGCATCAAGAGTACTTGTGAAAGCACCACCAGCTGATCCAGTTAACCAAGACTTCATACGACGATCTTCAGTTTGTGAAGCTCTGTATCGTACGTGCAAGAATGGACGACGGATGTTAGTTCCTAAAATTTGATCGTATACTGTAGAAGTTCCAGCAGGTACTAATACACCTTCAATAGAAGATACACCTGTTGTTGCCCCACGAGTAGACGCGTCATTTAAGTATTTCCAGTCAGTCTTATAGAAATCATAAGATCCTCTACGGAAACCGCTAAACCCTAAGTTTAATGCCATTTCTTCTGAGTTTTCAAACAATCCAAAAGCAGTACCACCTTGAGCTCCCGTAGAAACACCAGCTAGCATATCGTCAATTTCTAAAGAAGTAGCTCTGTTTAAGAACAACATGTTTTCTTCAATAGCTCCTTGAGTGTCTAAGTTTTTCAAAATAGCATCAAAGTCATCTAAGTTAGCTCCGCTAAAAGCAACCTCAACGTTTCCTCTGTCTTCAACAGCAGCAAATAAACCTTGTGTACCTTTAAAGCCTCCAGCTAAAGCTCCAGATCCTGCAGCAGCAAGTTCTCCTTCAACTACACTCATTTCTAAGTAATCTTCAAAACGTAAACGAGTTTCAGATTCAGCTTTTAAATACCATAAGTATCCAGATGTTCCATCTTCAGTAGCAACTTCTACCCATCCAATCTGAGACATATCAGACCCATTGATTGTGTATCCATTACGAATAATGATCGGTGAATTACTGTATTGAGTAAACGTAGGATCAATACTTACGTTTGTAGTTCCTGTAATTGCTCCAGCAGAACCATCCCAAGAACTTGTTTGAGATCCTTTGTTGTATTCAGAACCGTATACAAATACTTTTATTTTTCCAGCAGCAGTTTCTAATCCACCAGTATTAGCAGCAGTGTAAGGAGCTACAACTAAAACACCTGTACCAGGATTTGAAGAAGTAACTACAGCTTTTAACTCAGCTCCTAAAGTATCCATAAGAACAACAGTTTGTCCTGGAGATACAACGTTTTGAACTAAAGTACCATCAATAGCAGTACCTCCCACTGGAATAGTAATTTCATTTGTCCCATTGTTAGAACATGCATCATAAGCGATGTGTAAACGATTTTGTTCTGACCAAATAACTTGATCTGATGTCATTGGCATTTCAGCTCCAACCATACGTAAGAATCCAGATAAAGTTCTGTTTCCATAACGCTCTACTTCTTGTTCGTAGATTTCAGGTAAGTACTGTTGTGCAAAGTCTTTTCCAGTTCCAGTATTAAACTGCAAATAGTTAGACTGTAGTAATTGTTGCGATTGAGACGGTTTGATAGTCCCAAATGTAGGGGATAATGTTCCCATAATAATTTAGTTTTTAATTGTTAAATTTTCTTGTTTTAATTCTAAGTTTTGAAGAATCTTGTCCGCTAACTGCTTTTACTTTAAATCCATCAATAAATACATTGCCATCTTGTGTTTTACGAGGCTCTGTACTTATGTTTTTAGATTTAGCTAATTGATTTTTAATAGCATCGGTTTTACCTTGCTCATAAAAGTGATTAGCTATTGTATCAGCATTTCGCGCAGCATATAAAGCTTTATGATAACCTTTTGTATCTACGACTTCTCCTTTGTCATTTAAGAACGTCTTAATGAAAGTGGATATATCTTTTTGGTTATCAGCAACCTTAACAGGATCTTTTATACCATACCTGAATTTCTTCTCTCCAACTTTAAAATCAAAACCTTTGAATTCATTGTTAAGAAGCTCATCTGTTTGGGCGTGGAACCTATTTTGGTTAACTTTACTGAGCTCTTGCTCTTCGTTATATCGGTTAAAAAAGTCCATAGCTTTTTGTTGCTCTTGATTAACTCCAGGTCTCAACTTGATCTCTGCGTAGTATTTATCTTTAAGCGAATCCAAATAGCCTTTGGCTTTTGCAACTTCTTCTTTATAAGCGAGTTTTTTCTTTTTAATATCTCGCGCTTCGTCTAATTCTTCATCAAAATTAAAAGAATCTTCAATTACAAATTGAATTTCTTCTGAATCTAAATGAGGTTTAGATTGTTTGTAGTATTCTATTAATAAAGCTTTACCATCTATGTTGCTGTAATCAGCATTTAATCTAGCATAATCTTCAACAGTTCCACCAGTTTCTTCCATAAAAGCTACTAGCTTTTCTACGTTTTCTGGTAACTCTTGTGTTTTTGCTTGCGGTAATACTTCTTTTTGTTCCTGTGAGGTGTCGGGACTTTCAGTGCCTCCAACCATTGTGACCTCTTCATTATTATTGTCTTCATCTTCTACTAGTTCTATAGGAGATTCTGCTACTTTTTCTTCGGTGGTCCGTACTTCTTCAACCACTCCTTCGCTGTTGCCACTGTCTTTTGATTCTTCGACAACAACATTGCTATCATCTGTCTCTTGTGTTTGAACGGCATCCTCTTCTGGTTTTTTACTTAAATCTACTTTAGTTATTTCAGGCACTATATTGCCTTGACCTTTAATTTTTGGAGTTTTAGTTTTTAATTTAAACTCACCTTCTTGTTTTACTTCTTCTGACATAATATAATATAATAAAAATTAATAATCCCTTATCTTGGGGTAAATTGCTCTAAACTAAATCCATCTAAGTTATCATTACCTGATGATTCAAAGTTTTTAGGCAGTAGATCGTTTTGTCTTTGATCTATAAGTTCGCTTTGTTGTGTACCTTGTATTTTTACTCTTTTATCTTTTCTATCCTCTATTAGAGCTTCTTTTTCTCTTTGTGCTTGAGCACCTACTTGAGCTAATTGCAATTGGTAATTAAATTCTTCAGCCATTAATTGTTTCTTAATTAAAGCTTCCTGTTCCATTCTTTGTATTTCAAACTGAGATTTAGCTTGTTGTATTTGAACTTCAGTTTGTGCCAACGCTTGCTGCTTTTGAACTTCCGCTACAGCTGCTTTTTCTGCTGCCTGTGCATTTGCTTCTGCTTGGGCTTGTATATTAGCCATTTTTGCAGCTTGCTCTGCTTCAGCTCTTTTCTTTTGTCTAGATTTTAAAAGCTCATTAGCTAATTTAATATTTTGTATTTGTCTAATATCAATAGCATCGGCTAAATCAATTGTTTTTGTTTGCAATGCTATTTGAATGCTTTTTTCTAATTGTGCTTTTTCTTCTTCTTCCGGCTCTAATTCTAAAAATATACCAAAGTCATGTATATGTAAATCATCTATTTCGGTTAACGTAGCTGTGTTAAAGCTATTAATACTACTAACCAAAGCTTGTTTTGTAATTGGAAATTGCAACATATCACTAACTCTTAAGCTAATATTTTCGCAAGTCTTTACTGTTAAGTACATTAATGACTGTAATATGTGTCTTGTAGCTGTATTAGAATTTGCCGCTGCTAACTTTTGTAAACCAACTAAAGCATTTTTATCTGGTGTACTTCCATCTCTAGCTTCATTTAATCCGGTTACATCACGTATCATTTGTAAATAATATTGATACGTTTGTATCATTGCTTGTATTTTAGATATACCCGAAGAGCTTTGTAATTCTTGAATCGGCACTTTACCTCTATTAAGTTCGCCATCTTGAGTAAGCGATCTACCAACTATTGTACCAGTTTGAAAATACATATTTAATGCTTCAGCTGGATTGTAGTTTGTTCCATTACCTAAATCTACTTCTGCTAAACCATCAACATCAACGTATACACCGTCTGGAACTACCCTGGCTAAAACTTGTTGTAGTTTTAAATGAGTTATTTGAATCATATCAGCAAAACCAGTTGTTCTACTAACTAAAGATTCAATGCGTCCTTGATACATCCTTGGAGCACTAATAGAGTAATTCATATTGACTCTTGTTATATCTCCGTTAGGTCGTGTCATATTTTCTGCAAGCTTCCATTCTAACATACGGTCACCCATACCTAATATCTTTGCACCAGTATATAAAACTTCAATAGATCTTGAAGCTCTTTCAAAGTTGTCACTTTTCGGTGGATTAAAAGTATCAGGCTTTTCTAATGTTTTTTCTAAACCTTGCTCAGTTTGTTTTATTTTAAATACTTGGTCTTGATATGTTTTGTATTCAAAAAACAACACTTGATGTTGTTCTGGATCAGATTGAACTTGCCAATCGCTTCTAGCATAGTTTTGTCTACCAGGATATTTTTGTATTTCTTCTAACTCATTATCTGTTAAATAAGGAAATAATCTTTTTATTTCAGAAAGAGTTAAGCTTTTGATTTCACCTACATAATAAATATCTTCAAAATTAGGATCATCAGTTGCTGAATAAACTAAATTAGCTGGATCTACATAATCGACAGTAACACCTTCAGATAAATTAAAACTAGTTTTACTAGCTGCTATTCCTAAAACGGTTAAATCGTAAGCTAATCTTTTTTTAGTTTCTTCGTATTTATTAAAATCAAGAACATTATTTATTAACTCTTCTTCAGCAATTTCTACACTTTGCTTATAATTAAGTTGCATGTATAAATCAAGTTCACCTGGATCATTTGGTAAGCTTTCTGGATCTGCTGAAGCATAAAAATTTTGACCTGTAAGTTTAGCTAGCTCCTCTATATTATCTTTTTGCTGAATATCTCGTAATGCGTTAAAAGCAAAATCTGTTCTTTGTTGAGTTGCAAAGGGATCAGAAGCAAAAGATTTTATTTCATATCCTTTGTTTGTCATTCCGTTTACAACTATGTCCACAAATTTAGATAAAACCGGCACAGGCTTCCAGTCTAAATTAAGATAAGATAAATCGCCGTTAGTAGATAATTCATCTTTATATTTTTGTATAGGTTGTTCACCTCTAGCATACAATCTTAATCTATTAAAATTCTGAAAATTATAAGAGAATCTATTTTGCCCACTATTGTTTCTAAACCATTCCTGCTCTATAGCATTCCCTACTTTTAAACCATACTCAAATGATTTCTTTTCTTCTTCAGGTACTACCTGGTCTGGAAAGATGCTATTGTTAGTAGTATAGATCATTTATTTATATTATTTTTGAATTCACTCCTGTATTATTATATTTTTTAAACCCTAAAGAAACTTTTGATACAGTCCTTTTTGCTACAGGCGTATATCTATGTTTATTGCATGCCATGATTGCTAAGCCAGAGCTTATAGATGCATCATGTTTTGTTCTGTTATTAATATTAAATTTAGCCCAGTCTTCTAATGTTCTTTGAAAATAAGTATCACCATATCCTTCTGTAAGCAAACCAACGTGGTTTTCTATATAATCTTCAATAGCTGCTGCGTGAGCTTGTTTTATATCTTCGCTTGAATTAGGTATACCACCTATTTCTTTTTCTGTTACTGATAATTTATGCATTACTTTATCTGGTCTATTCATTGAATAGCCTCTGTAACCTCTTCTTTTTAAATAATATAATAGTCTTGGTTTATTGTTTTCAGCTAATATAGGCATTCCATAAAAAACTAAAGCCATTAAAACATCTTCAAAAAATATATCAGCTGTTTGTGGTCTTGATATATATTCTAAAAAAAATAAGTTAGGTGGCACATCTTCCATTGAAAATTTTGTTAATCCATGCAAAGCGCCTTTAGATCCTTTACCATCAACTGTACCAGATATATCATAACTATCACATCCAAAAGCACCACAGTGTTCATTACCAGGATATTTTGTATTGTTTTTTATATTATATCTATTTTGTAAAGCAATTGGCGGGACCCAACTAACTAAAAATCTTCCGTTTTTATTAGGAACAAATAATACTCTTGTATCTTTTATTCCATTTTCCCATTGAAAACTACCCTGTGTAACTACATTAGTATTACGCAGATCTTCATTATAATCAATTTGTTCGTATATTTTTGTTAAATTAAATAAAGATTCTTTTGCTTCGTCTCTAAACGCGTGCTTTTCAGTTCTTGGAAATTGTCTATAATATTCATTTAAACCGTCTTGATCGTCTTTTAATCCTTCAACTTCATTTTCCCAATGTGATATAACGCCTATATCAATTTCGTCGCCGTCAATACCTTTGACTGGTTTTTTCGGAGTGTCGAATACAGGTAATCCATAAGAATCAATGTATCCTTCGTAATTCCATTCCATAGGTACGAACAAACTATATAATCCTGAGCTAGTCTGTCCGTTGCGGTTTCTTTTGTTAACGTCCGATGCTTCGTATAATTTTTTAAAGTTTTCTCCACCTTTATCTAATGCATTTGAAGTAGAACCCATCATACATTTGCCGACGATTCTTCTACCTAATCTTAACGTTGTTTTCGTGACCCTCCAGTTGTTGAGGATGTTGTCCGGTCTCTCCCATTTACCCGATTCATCGTGGACGAGTAATTTGAGTTTCTCTCCGTCGTACGAGTTGTCTCCGGTATTCTTCCAGTCGATGGTCGTATCCAATCCCTCTTGTATATCTTGGTCTGTCTCTTTGATCGAGTTGCGCGTGAGACGTTTAGATGGGACTTTATACGATAATTCTGTTTTGGGACGTTCCATCCCGTCTTGTATCGGTTTAAAAAAGAATGGGTAGTTAATTGATATGGGTACAACCTTATCCGTGAACATCTTCTTAGCGTCAGCTCCCGACTTAGAGAGTATTCCAAACCTAGAATCTCTCGATATTGTTGCCTGGTTAACTGTGTCGGATGAAGCCATGAAACTAAACCCGGACCGTCTGTTCTTAAGATAACACATTCCGTAGGATCTGCTATCAGATTTGCATGCTTCCCAAAATATGTAGAATAATCTATTTGATTCCCGAAAGTCCGCGTGCCCAACATCAATTTTGGTCCACTGCAAGTACATGTAATGAGAACCAGTGATGTAAGTAGGAATGCCTTTATTGTAATACCAAAAGCCTTCTTCGCGTCTAACAAATTCTTTATTAATGTAATCATAATATTTTTCTTTAAACGATAAAGGTTTTTCATTCCATTCATAAACATTTTTTACTTTGTTTAATTCTTTAGGATAATCTAAAACACTCCACCGCTGCTCTTCTTTTTTATCAGAACATTTATAAACATCTTCTGCTAAAGGCAAGGCTACTAATAGGTTCTGTATATTATATATTTCGCCTATTTTTCCAGTTTTACTAATAACTACAATATCATGTTCTTTATTGTAGCCATATTCCCATTTATTAAGCCTATTTAATCTTTTTATTACTTTAGGCTTTATGTGGTCTTCTACTATACTATATAAACTTTGCTCGTACATTATCTAGATCTTCCTTCAGCAAAACCTTTAAAAGTATCTGCTTTTTTATCTATAGGTTTATCATCTAATAAATCCTGTTCTTCTTTTATTCTAGCCAGTATTTCAAAAGCATCGAATATTGCTAATTTTTTAGTAGCGGCAGCGTTTTTAAGTCTGTCAGCTGAGATGTCATCTTCTGAGTCTACGATCTTTTCTTTAGCTACCTTTATAAGTTCCTCAACTGCTTTTTGCCCAGCCTGGATTATATTCAGTTTCGTTTCCTTTATTTTCATATTTAATTAAAATATCATTTGATTCCATACAATAAAGAAGTTCATTATCTACTACAAATTCAAACTCCCGATCACTTTTAAACACCACAGTGTCTCCTGTGCTTATTTTAAGCGCATTTAAGGAGCTATTGTCGTATTTTATTATACCAATATTATTTTTTAATTTAGACAGCTTAGATTCGTCCTTATTAATAACTGGTTTTATAAAACAATAATCCAATACAGTATTCCATTTATTGTTTCTTTTAAACATATATATTTGGTCTACTGATGCAAAATACATATCATCTTTAAAATACTTACTGCTGTTTACAGACTTACCTTTTAAATTATAATATCTTCTAAACAGATTATGGTGTACTAATACTGTATCTCCTATTTTTATATTTGTTCTTAAAGCTAAAGGTACTGAAACAACCACAGCTTCTCTATTGACAAACTTATGATTTGATATACTAGAATTAACAATAAGCTTTTTATCACCTATTGCTAATTCATTATTATATCTTTGCCCAATTGGCTTTATTATAAATTGTTGAATACTTCTCATTAATATTCTAAATCGTACTCTACGGAAATAGCCATATTTTTATTAAACTTTTTCCAAGGTAAAATTTCATTTTGCTTTTTAATATGTATATTATAAGAATCGTCTTCATTTTCAAATAATATAGCAGATATTGTGTGACCTCCATAAACTTGTTGGCCGATAGCATAATGCATAGCTTCATTTTTATAATCAGAGCCTATACTTATTTTTCTTATAATATGGTCCACTTTTATTCTTTTTCAATATCAGTATAAGTACCGTCTTCAATATTTATATTAATAGCGCCATAAATATCTTCAAGATCTTTTTTATACTTTTCAATATCTTCTACTAATCCAGCATACTCATGAAGCAAGCTATGCTTTTGGGTTTCCAAAAACCCTAAGTTAGTTAAAGATTTATTTAAATCTTTTTGGTGATCTTTAATTACTGTTAATTGCTCTTCAGTAATTTTTTTTACTTCTTCTACTTTTTTCATTTGATTAAATTTAATTATTTTACTTTGTCTTTTATTTTCTCGTATGTTCTTAGTCCGCCAAGCCCGAGCATTCCTAGCAGTACTGTCATTAAGTGTTCCATTTGTAATGGTGGTGGAGCATCTGTAGTTTTTGTTATCCAAATAAATAAATCACGTATAACAAAATTATAAGCCAACGCAACGCCACATATCCAACCGATAAAAGGTCTCCAACCAGCAACGAACAAAGTTCTATGCGAAGCCTCAACCATATTTATTTTAGTCTGTAGTTCTATTAGTTTTTCGGGATCAAGCTCTTTGCCTTTAATAGCTTCTCTTATTTCCCAAGCTAAATTACCAGCTACAGATTTTCTGCCACTACCTCCTTTTAATAGCCCTAATAAAACTTTCCACATTATTTTTTACTATAAATGTCTTTTTTTGCTCCTGCAAAAAACTCTGTACCTAAACCGCTTTTTTGTGCTTTTTTTGTTATATCTTTAGATTTATTGCTTTTTGCTGCTTCTATTTTATCTCTAGCTGCTTGAGATTGTTTGGGTGTTGAATAGTTTATTACAGCTGCTTGTGTATGAGATAATGTACCTCCGCTAGCTATATAATCTTCATATTTTTCTTTTTCTTCAGGATCACTTATATTAATACCTTTAGCTTTCAATTTTCTTTCTGAGCCAGATAGCTTATCCCCTTTTAATAACGCACTACCTTTGTCATCTATAGGCATAGTGGTTAATAAGTTTCTAGCGTGTTTTTTCATCCATGATTCACTCATAATATAATTTTTTAGTTATGCGTTTTTATATGCTTCTGCTTCCCAAGGAAGGTTTTTAGCACCTTCTTTCATTTGTGCTCTTGAGTATTTTTTTCCTTTCCAGTAAACGTACTTATCATCATAATTAAGATCACCTCTTTTCATTTGATTTATATGAACCATTTCGTGATTTACAACGCTATCTATTTGTTTGGGGTCTTTAATATCTTTATTAATGATTATAGTGCCATTGTTATTAGCTTTACCTAATACACCATCTTCCATATCTACATGATATATAGGAGTATTGTTATCTACATAAGGAGCACCATTCATTTTAAAAGCCATACTTATTTTTTATAAGGAATCATTTTATTTAAAGCATCACGTCTTTGTTCACATCCACAAGGTATATTTAAACCTTGAGATACATTATCTACAATAGTTTTTATACCTGTTGCTTTAGTGAATTTTTCAACGCTATCTCCAAATCCTTTTGATTTCATTATTTTTTTGCTTTTCTTTTAGCTATTCTTCCTTCTATTCTTTTAGCTCTTTTTTCTAGTCTTATTGTCTTAGCTCTTTTTTCTTGAGCTTTTTTACCGCCTTGAGCTGCTGTTTCTTTTGAAGTTGTTTCTATTCTAGCGTTTTTAGCTTTAGCTTTTGTTTTTGCTAATCTAATTTCTTGCTTAGATTTACCAGCTTGTTTTGCGGTTGTTTTAGCAGATTTAATTTCAGCTTTACTTTTTGTTTTTGTATCTTTTATTTTTGATGCTGCTTTCTTTTTATTTTGATGTTCAATCACAGCATTAACTCCGTCTTTTGTTTTTGGAGCTTTTTTACGTTTAGATATAGCGGTTTTAGCTCTTTCTTCTAATTTAGAAGCTGCGGTTTTCGCCGCAGAAGTTTTAACTTTTTTAGGAAGTGTTGAGCCACTTTTTGCGGTCGTTTGCTTTTCTGATTTTTCAGGTTTAATTGTAAGGTTAATTTTATTTGTGGTTTTTTCAGCAGGTAAACCATCTTGAAACATAGAGTTATAATTTGAAGTACTAGCGTTTGTAATACCCGCGCTTGCTCTATTAGTAGCATCAACATCAACATTACCTGTTTTTTTGTCTACTGTATCTCCAAAAAAGTTTTTGGTTTGAGTATTGACTTTGCTTTTATCATCCATCAAATTTACTTGGTCACTATAAAATGTATTTTTTTTGCCAGTAATAGGTAAAGGAGATTTAGGATCTTTTTTCATATAATTACTTGATCCTTTTGCTGAGCTTAGCATTTTACCTTTTTCAATCAGTTGCTTTATGGGGTTTGTCTTTTTGTAGGGCATTTTAATATTTTTTTGAATCGTGTTTAATATCTCCAGCTAGTTTAGATATATGCTTTTCGTCTGCTGTCATATTTTCATCGCTATGTCCATGCTTAGCATCATAATCAATATCTCTTTTTAAATAAGAAATGTGCGCAGCATCATCTCTTTCTGCAGCGTGCACGTTGCCTTTTGTTATAGGTGTTTTTGAATGTCTTGCATTACCTGTGTAATGACCAAAGTGTCCTTGTTCCATAATGTGTTGTTTTTATATTAAAATCTACTGCAGCACCATCTTTTTCTAGCTGCTTTACCGCGTTCTCCGTCCCAGCTTTTAGATCTACTGCAAAAAGCTTTTTGTCTTTTATAAGCTTTTGTTCCAACTTTAACATCACATTTAGTTACAGCTGTTTTTAATTTACTTCCAGGATTTTGTTTTCTATATTTTCTAACTCCAGCAGCGGTCATACCAGCTCCTTCTTCAGCTGTTCTGTAATTTCTGCCTTTACCTTTAGTGGTTTTTGCAACTCTTAAAAAAGGTGATTGATTTTGCTCGTATCCCATGCTATAATTATTACTTCTTTTCCTTTAGTTTTACCCACTTAGCCACTGTGTATCCGATGCTTATAAGCAATAAGATTACTTTTAGGGTCACTTCAATATGTGTCATGCTTATTGCTAGTGTTAATGCATTAGCCGCCAGTAGTTTAATATCTCCTGTTGCCATTTTATTTTCCTTTTGCTCGTTGAGTTATAGGTTGATCGCTGTAACCGCATGGATATTTAGATACCTCCATACCTGTAATACCTGAGCTACTACCGTGTCCCATTGGAAAACCTTTTTTACTTAAAGGACCATTCCATACAGCACTTTCACCAACTTGACCGTCAAGCTTTGGGTTGTTTATTATCATTGTTTCTCTTTTGTCCATGATTATTGTTTTTTATTTTCTTCAGCTTTAATTCCTTCGTATATTTTTGTATTGCCACTTTTATATGTTTCACTATCGGGTCCGAAAGCTTTCTCTTGGCTAGCAGACATAAACATAGGGGCGTTATTTCCTAAGGACATTTGTCTAGAATTTAAATCACCATATATTTGCCCCGCAACGTTTTGAACCGTTTCGCTAAACAATGGTCTAGCAGTACCCTTTTGGTTAGCCGGCATAGGTGGTTGCGTAGTCATTTCTACTCCGGTAACAGGATCAATCATTTTTAAAGGATCTTTATAATTCATAATTATCTATTTTTATCGTTGTTTACGTTTTTTATTGCAGTTATAAGCACTTTGTCTGTATATGTTTTACCAGACATTATATTATTTCTAGAGCTTGTAGGTATATCTTCTTCACCTAACATTATTCGATACATTCTCATTATTAACTGTTTAGCTTTTAATGAAAGTTTATATATACTATATCTTTGCGTTGTTCTATTATAATTTCTAAATACTACAACCCAACCGTCTTTAACAAATTTGTTCCATCTTCGATTATCCCAGCTGTAAGAGTATGTACCTGTTTTAAAATCTTGTTTAGTAAACATTCCCATGCAATCAAAGTACATAAGTAACTCTAAATCAGCATCGTTTAAGTTATTATTTCTACAAGCCCATTTACGAATAATTCTATAGTGCTTTAATAGGTTTAACTCCCTAATGTCACTAGCCTCTAAACGCCTCATAAAACAACAACTATATCTTGAGTTTTAATTATAGTAAAATGCTGTTTATCTATTTCAATTATATGGCCAGAATGACGATCGTAATAAATTTGATCGCCTTTTTTTAAACCTTTTATATCTTCACTAACTGAATCAATAGTGGCTTTAGTATATCTTATATCTTCTCTGTCTTTTTTAACTAAAAGCAAACCGCCTTTAGTTTTTTCAGAAGTTACTTTTTCTGGTGTTATAATTATATTATTACCTATTGCCTTCATCTAATCTTAAATTATTGATTACACAATCAGTTGATAATATAGTTGTAGCTACAGAAGCTGCGTTACGAAGTGCACTTTTAGTAACTAATAAAGGATCTATAATTCCTGACTTAATCATATTTACCATATTTCCTGTAACCACATTAAGACCCTTTCCTTTAGCTTTAGGCAAATCATACTCCAATATACCCGCATTACTTAAAATAGTCTTAAAAGGAGCCTTAATAGCTTCTAGTAAAGCTTCTTCACCTTTAGACTTAGCGTTTATATTATTGGAAGCATTTAATAAGGCAATTCCACCACCGGAAACAATACCTTCTTTAATCGCAGCTTTGGTAGCACATATTGCATCTTCTACTCGATCTGTTTTTTCTTTTAATTCAATATCAGAATTTGCACCCACTTGAACAATCGCTATTTTAGCTGATAAGCGAGCTAATCTTTTTTCAAGGCGAATCAAGTTTCCAGGTGTTTGTGTTTCTGATAATTCTATTTTAATATCTTCTATAGCTTCTAATACTTGGTCAGAAAGTTCTTCTACTTGTATTATAGTGTCTTTTTCGTTTGTAATAGATTTTAAACATTTACCTAAAAATTCAGGTTGTATTAAATCCATATCATCTCCTAAATCTTCGTTTACAACCGTAGCACCTGTTAGCATTGCTAAGTCGTCTAAAACTTCTCTTTTATTAATACCAAAAGTAGGAGCGTTAATTACATTAACTTTTATATTACCTTTTGTTTTATTCATAGCTAATGTAGCTGCAACAGCAGGTTCCATGTCTGCAATAATTAATAAAGGTATGCTATTTTTTATGACATGCTCTAATATAGACTGTATTTGTCTAATATTTTCAATAGGTGATTCAACTAGCAATACAGACGCATTTTCTAACTCGGCTGTTTTATTTACTTGATTTGTTATAAAATGTTGATTAGTAATACCTTTTTCATATTGTATACCGTCAACAATTTTTACTTTTGTTTCTGCTTCAGCAGATGGCTCCATCATCACAACTCCGGTTTCACCAACAGCTCTAAAAGCATCACCAATTATTTCACCTAGCTTAGCATCGTTATTAGTTGATATGGTAGCTATTTGATCTATCATATCGCCTTTAACGCTTGTACTTGTTTTTTCTAAATATGCCACTACTTTTTCGGTTGCTTTTTCAATACCGCTTTTTAAGTCTCTAGAACTTATGTTAGCTTGAACTTTCTGAGCTTCCTTTAGTATGGCATGAGCTAGAACTGTTGCGGTTGTTGTACCGTCACCAGCTTCTCTTACTGTTTTACGTGCTGCTTCTTTTAAAAGCGTAGCACCCATATTTTCAACTGGATCTAACAGTACAATTGTATCTGCAACTGTTACACCATCTTTTGTTATTAATGGATTTCCTGATCCATCTTCTAGTAACACACATTTACCGCTAGCTCCTAATGTAGAGCTAACGGCTTTTGTGAGTTTGTTTATTCCTTCGAATACCTTATCTTGAGCTTCTTGCCCAAAATTAAGGTTTTTGACTATTAAGTCTGACATATTTAATTTAATTTAATTGAATTGATTGTTTTACTTGAAGGTTTTAACAACTTTTGGTCCATTGATAAACTCTACTTTTTTAGAATAATGATCTACTGATTTGTCTATAGCAGTTTCAGCACCATCTAAAGTTTCTCTACGAGTTACATCAATCCAGGTGTCCTTGTTGTTTAGGTCCTGATATTCGGTTTGAAAGAAGCCATTTGGCAGTTGAACGATCCTCCAGCTTGATTTTTCTGAAATGTGTTTCCAAAGCTTAATGGTTTCTTCGGTTACTTGCGGTTGACTACTCCACGAATGAGTCTGGTAATAAAGTGTCATATGGTTTTGGTTTATATATTAGTATGTTTTATATTATCACTTGTTTTTTGTTAAATTTCCATTATAACGTAAATCTTGCATAGTATTAAGACGTTGTATCCCATTGTTGATTTTCTTCATTCCAAATATAAAATATAGGATTTCCATTTGCATCTTCTGTTTTTGTCGGATAATCAATTGGACAATTCCAATTACAAGTATCTTCGTTTAAAATCCAACTAGTATAGGGTTGCTCTGGAATAAAAGCATCTCTTACAGAGTCGTAAGTGTAACCAATTCCTGCATAGTTTTTTCTAAATGCAGTGCCTCTGTTTAAATTAACGCCCTTTACAGTGTTGTAAGAAGTTCTCTTACATACCTGACCTCTTAGATTACCGTAAAAAGCCTCCCAGTCTTGTTCAGTGTTAGTTTCATCTTGACCTACTATTACTTCGGTTACGATGTTACTTGAGTCTAAAAATGCGTAATGAGCCATATTTATATTTTTTATTATGTAAATGAAATGTCTCCAGTTCCAGCAGTTATTTGAGTTACCTTATCAGAACCTACAGTACTAGTAGAACCTACGAGTCCAGCTCCTAAAGATATGGTATAAGTGCTAGGGTATCTAAGTACGATTACACCAGAACCTCCAGGACGGTAACTTGAGTCAGAGTTTGTGTGTCCACCACCACCTCTGTTAGCTAAAGCTGTGGAGTTAGCACAACTAGAACCTCCATGAGATGCAGTACCAGGGCCTATTGAAAGTCCGCTACCAGACCAGTAACAACCAGACGAGTAGTACATTCCAGCACCTCCACCAGCATATCCTACTGAAGAACCAGTTATACTATTATTTAGTCCAGCTCCTCCGTTACCACCGAAGTTTGATGTTGCGTTACTTCCAGAACCTCCAGCACCACCACCACCTCCTCCAGAACCTCCGTAAGAACCGGAAGCACCAGCACCCGAGCCGCCATTGTAACCTTGACCAGCAGTACCTAGTGTTCTACTATAAGAAACCCTAGAACCTCCAGCTCCAGAACCAGCAGCAGCAGAAGAAGTACCCATACCACCTTTTAAGCTTTTTATAATTTCAGTAGCTCCTTCAAGTATACTAGAGTCGTTACCTAAAGAGTTTTCTGAACCTCCAGCACCAATAGTTACTGTGTAGGTTCTAGCCGTAGCTAAAGTTAAAGCAGATTCTGCTGAAGAGCCTCCTCCAGAAACTGAGCCGTAAGAAGTTCTAAAACCTCCAGCACCCCCTCCAGGACCATAATAAACACTACTTAATCCTCCACCACCTCCAGCAATGACTAAATAATCAACAGAGAAAAGTACAAATTGCCCTTCATCCTTTATTATATTCCACTGAAAGCCATCCCAGTACTCTACTTTTTCAGTAGTACTATTAAATATCATTTCGCCACTAGAGCCAGAGGTTGGCCTTGTAGATGTAGTAAATACAGGTAACTGAGTAGCAGCTGTGTTATTGCTGCTTAAGTTAAATAATTCAGGTGTTGTTATTTTTGTTGCCATGTATTATATTGTATTTGCGAATGCTAGGTAAATAAATGTTTTACCGATTGCGTTTTTACCTGCGCTGGAAGTTTTTAGTTGAAAATTATCTGAATTTAAATCCATTATAGTTTCAGTAACTTCTGCTGCATTATCGTCTGCATCTAATCTTTTATTAGCTGGATTTGAGGGAGATCTTTTATTGTCAATTATCAACCAGCCACTTGCTTCATTAACTCCTTTTATCATAACAAAAGCAGGTTCAAAACCTAAAGTAACGATAGGGCCAATTGCGTTTCCATTTCCAGTATAAGTACCTGTTTTACTGTAATTAGGTTTAGACGTGAAGCAGTAGGCTATATAATTTGCATTGTTTTGATTTGATACAGCATAGTATCCTAGTGTAAAAACACTTGATGTAGGAGATGTATTGTTCCAATAACCAATATCATAATATGGAGTAGTTGTCTGCTCTAAAGTTAAAGACCCATTATTACCTACGTCCACTTGATAAACTGACCAAGATTGGTTTGCAGTACTTGTAAGTGATTTAACAATAACCATTTCAGGAGTAGAGTCTAATCCATGCCCTACCGTAGATCCTGCAGTACCATTTCCTGTATAAGATACTATACTAAATCCTAACTCATTGTTAACGCTTACAGTGCTTTCAATTGTACCTTCAGTATTTCTAGTTAAATAACCAGGATTACCAAAAGTTACATTAGATGCAGTTCCATTATAAAGTCCGTCTAAACCGTTTGCATTTTCGCCTAAAGGATAAGCAGCAACACAACCAGCGCCATTAGGAAAGTTTAATACACTATTGTCCGCTTTTGTTTCGTTATATAATTGAGTTACTTCTGAAGAGGTTAAAACACTGTTAAAAACTCTTACTTGTTGTATATTTCCGCCAAAATATGAGTGACTACCATTGTTGTAATATCCAATAGAGCTATTTCCTGAAGTTCTATTTGGGCTATATGGAGCGGTTAAAGTGTCATGCAGGTTACCATTAACATAGAATAATATAGATGTTCCCGTTTGTGTTACAGTGTAATGAGTCCAAGCTCCTAACACAACAACATGAGATGTTAAAACGAACCCACCGCCCAAATGAATATATATTTTGTTAGCGGAACCAGAATTATTTGCCCATTTAGCTATTACAGATCCACCTCCATTTGAAGCTATGCTACCAAATTGAGTTATATACTGTTGACCAGAATTACCTGCGCTTAAATTGTCGCATTTAGCCCAAACAGAGACAGAATAATCTCCAGTTCCAGATATTGGATTTGAAGGCAAAGTAACATAACTACTACTTCCATTAAAATCAGCAGCTTTATTTATTAATCCACCTGCTTTAAAACACCAAGCAACATAAGTTCCTCCGCTTGCATTAAAATATGAATAAGTAGGGTCACTACCTTTATTAGCAGTAAATCCATCACTATCAAAACTTGCTATTTGTCCGTATGTTGTTGTAGAATATTCAGGATCTGCGGCATTAGACCATAACATTTTCCCAACACCACTAATTGAATTTGAGAGAGAATGATATTGTACTAAGTTTCTTTGTTTTACCCAAACTAAGTCAGGTTGAAATCCTACCCCTGTAATAGATACTGAAGACAATCCACCTCCATTCCAGATAACAGTATTAAAACTTGTATTTAATTCGTTTTCAAAATATCTCCAATTAGTACCATTATAATAAGTTATAGTGCTAGAAGAACCTTTACTTGATTGAGTAGTATCGTTTCTAATCATACCTTCAACTCCAGTTGGTTGATTTGAACTAGAACCACTAGGTATTTTTAATCCTTCTTCTGTATTAGGTTTATTGAAATCTGTTACAGGAGTTGTTACTTTAGTACCACTAAAAGGTGGGGGAGTTGTAAAAGTTATTGTGCCCGTACCTACTGTAGTAAAACTAAGTATAGTATCTGTACCGTCTGTAGTTTCTGTTGGTGTTAAACCTGTAGTTGTGTAACTTACAACATCAGATGTAGTATATCTAAGTATTACAATACCAGAACCTCCGTTACCACCATTGTAAAATGCTGCTCCACCTGCTCCACCTCCACCACTACCTGTATTGGCTGATGCACTTGCACCTGCTCCATTGTTTTGTGCTCCATTACCTCCTCCTCCAGAGCCTCCAGTTCCAGCTGCGACTCCGGTTGAATAAACACCACCACCGCCACCCCCGGCATAAGAGGCGGCTAAACTTGTTATACTATTTTGTCCAGACGTGTAAGAAATTCCATCACCACCATTACCTGAAGTGTCTCCGCTAGCCCCAGATTGTGAAGCTCCACCTCCACCACCACCTCTGTATCTGTTTACGCTTCCGGGGTTTGAACTACCTGCACCACCCGAGTTGCCTTGATTAGTGGTTCCTAAACCCCCAGAGTTAGAGTACGGAGCACCACCACCGCCTGAGCCTCCAGTTGCTCCCGATGGGTAGTTTGTATTAACAGCACCACCACCACCACCGCCTATAGCTTCAATACTGCTAAATTTAGAATTATTTCCGTTTAAACCTCGATTGGAATCAATCCAGTTATTAAGACCAGAACCTATACCTCCAGCTCCAAAATTTCCAATAACTAAATCGTAAGAAGTGCTATCAGCTGCAATAAAAACATTTTCTGTTCCGTTGTAAGTAGTTGTTGTTATTAAACCTCCAGCACCACCACCACCTGTTCCGTTACCATTTCCTACGCCACCAGTACCTCCACCACCACCGGCAACTACTAAATAATCTATATTGAAATTTGCCATATTAGCTAAATGTTATTGTTCCTGTTCCTGAAGTAAATGATTCTATTTTGTAACCTGCTACCGTGGTTGAGTCTACTGCACTTATTAAAGAACCTGTTGTTGTTGTTGAATAAGTATCGGGGTATCTTAATATGATAACACCAGATCCACCTGTACCTACATTACCACCTGTATTGTTACCGTATGCTGAACCCCCACCTCCTCCAGTATTGACAGTACCGTTTTGAGCACTAGCACCTGTGTAATAGTTTCCACCATTTCCACCACCACCATTACCTCCGGTTGAAGTTCCTGAAAAGTTTATACCCCTACCATCTGTATGTCCACCTCCACCTCCTGCATAGTAGGTAGCTGTTCCAGTAATAGAAGATTGCACTCCAACACCACCATTACCTCCTAGGTAATTCCCAGATGATTGGCCATTACTTCCAAGGGCTCCAGCGCCGCCCCCTCCGCCGCCACCATCATATGGATGAGATCCTTTGTAACCTCTCCCGTATCCTCCGTTGTTTCCTTGGCCTGCAATACCAGCACCACCAACGGTATAACCTCCAGAAATACTGGAAATTCCTCCACCTCCACCAGAACCGCCGGGGCGACCTGCGTTGCCATCATAATAACCACCACCACCTCCGCCTTCAGCAGTAATAGTAGTAATACCGGTACCGGAAATAATTGAGTCACCTCCATCTCCACCTGCTACGTAAGCTGGATTTTTACCAATTCCAGCTCCCGCTGCTCCAACTGTTAATGTTAATTGGTTTGGTGCAGCTGATAAAGTAGATGTAAGAACACCTCCACCTCCTCCACCGCCGCCCCAGCCGCCGCCGCCACCTCCACCTGCGACTACTAAGTAGTCAACAGTTAAAATAGGAGTAGCATTTCCAGCTTCTACAAGGTTTCTCCAATCAGTACCGTTATATACTTCAACTTTATCAGTTTCAGTATTATTACGAATCATACCTGCTTGAGGCGAAGATATAGCGTTTCTTTCAGCTGTTGTACCCTTGGCTATAACTAAGCCAGTGGTATCACTACTCATATCTACAACGCTAGTTGAAGCTCCGGTTAATGCCATATTATAATTATGTTGTTGTTACGGTTTCTATACTAACTCCAGTTGGAAAAGTTCCAGAAACTAATGTTAATCTACTGATTGTAGTTCCGCCAGGAGTGGCTATAGTGTATGTTGCTTTTGCTTGATATACACCATCAATGTACATATCTATGTAATTAACACTTGAAGCTTCCACTGTTAAATCTATAAAACTTTGTCCAGAACCTGTAAACGTATCTACTGTTTTAGTAGGTAAACCTCCACCTCCAGCAACTTCTATTACTTTACCAACAGAATCTACAGCTAGATTATAAGTAGCTGTACCTGTTTTATTTCCCTGTCCATATTGACCTAGTGTTACAGAGCCTGAATTATTACTAACACCTAAGGTCATTATTGAAGAACCGTTACCTTGAAAATCTAAGTCATTTGTATTAGAATTAATAAGGTTATTATTACTAGAGCTTTGGCTTGCTTGTATTAGTATTTCACTACTACTGCTTGGAGCGAATAGTCTTATAGCTGGATCAAAATTAGAATCTTGAATATCTAAACTATATGATGGTAAGGTTTGATTTATTCCTAATTTACCATCTTTATTAAATGTAAACGTTTGGGTATTTGGAGTTCCAAAATTATTAGTAAACATAGCTAAATTGCCAGATACGCTTCCAAAATCAGAATCATCTCCTGGGTTATTAGTATCATTAAATTTAATTTTTTGACTAGAAGTAATTGATTGAAGTGTCAATACTTCATTTACAGTTGTACTGACATGAAGTGCTGATACTGGACTAATAGTGCCTATCCCTATACTTCCTAGGTCGTCAAATATATTAGAATCGCCAACAACCGTAGACCCAGTAAATTTAGGCACATAGCTTGTTGTTCCAGATCCTGTAACGGCACCACCACTGCCAGACGCTACGGCATTCCAGTCATTAACGCTGCTATTACCAGCAGTTGCAGCTGTTATACATATAACTTCGTCACCAACATTTAAACTAGTTCCACTACAATAAAAGCTACCAGCTGTGGTAACTATATATAGGTCACCAATAGCTATGTCTACTGTTCCACCTGGTCCTCCAGCGGGGCAGGTATAAAGACTACCGCCACTTGCTATAGTGCCAGTGGAAGCATCAAATGTACCTTTAAATGTTACTGCACCAGATAGTGCTGTGTCTATTGCTGTTTGAATTTGAGCTCCAGTTGCTAAACTCGTTGAAGTAGGACCAACACCTCCAGTTGTTATCGCAGATATTACCGGTGTATTTCCTGCGGTTGCTGCAATAGTAGTGCTATCGCCAGTAACACTTGTTACTCCTTGAGCAGCTCCTGTTAATGTGACAACATCGCCAGCTTGAGCTACAGTTATTCCAGTACCGCCTGTTAGTGTTATTGCTGAATTATCGGTTCCAGATCCAGAAGTTAATTGAAGTTCTACACTATTAGCTACGCCGCTGGTTCCAGATCCTAAATCATATGTGTCTCCAGCTGGAACTGTAAAAGTAATTGTATCGTTAACTTGAGCTATACCAACTCCACTGCCTACTAAAGTAACAAAAGAATCTGCACCTGCTGAAGCATCTAAGTTTAATCTAACGTTAGAACCGTCTGTTGAAGAGCCTAAGTCGTAGGTTGTGTTTGTGTCTACAATTGTTGACCATGTTAGTTGCGAGCTGCTACCACCCGCTGTTGTTAATATTTGCCCAGCTGTGCCAGTACTTGTTGGTAGTACTAAAGTATAAGTAGCACCTGATGCATGAGGGGGACTTTGCAGTGTTACGCCGTGATTATTATTAGAACAATTAAGTTGTATTTTACCGTCATTTCCACCAGCACCTCTTACCTCAACACCACCAGTTCCATTACCTTGTATTTGTAAATTAGCATTTGTTGTAGAAGGCTGTATAATTCCAGTTGTATCAATACCACCTGCTACTTGTATTTTTGTAGCACCTGCATCTTGAGTAAGTATAGAATCATTTAATGTTTCAGTAGCTGTCCACATAGCAAATGTGTTAGCTGTACCATTTCCTGTTATTACCGAAGTATTATCTATTTTTTGCCAAGCTCCAGCACCACCTCCTCCAGCATCAAAGAATACAGCCCAGTCACCTACATGCCAATCATTATTACCATCTAGATTTGTATTACCTGCTACACTTACTATATAGAAGTGACCGCTTACACCTGTGGCAGATACTAATGTTGGTGTATTGGTAGAAGCATTCCATGTACCTTCATATGTTAAACCAGCTTCATAGTTTTGCCATATCACATTGCCACTAGGCGTTGAAAGTAGTATTTGATTACCAGTGCTAAGAGCATTATTAGCATCTTTTATAGGACCAATTAGCGCGGTTGGAGATTGAAGTGTTATGTCATTTATAAAATCACCTATAGTAGCACCGTTTGTTACGGTTAAAGATCCTGTTATAGTTATAGCAGATCCAACTGATCCGTTACTAGGAGAGGTGTTTTGCGATATTATAGACCCGGTTATTTTTGTTCCTCCTTGATTAAAAACAGGTATTTGAAAGTCACTAGCCACAGGGTCTACAAATCCGGCGCCTCTATTTATAAAATCAGCTATTTGTTGGACTGTAAAATTTCTAGTTATGTTTTTTTGTTTTCCACCGACTTTTTCAGCGGAAGTACCAATGAGCATATCATTTGCGTTTAATGCTCCTTGCTCAGGGTAACTATAGATTATAGACATAAGTTATTTTTTTATTTTTTATATTGTATTAACAATTACCTACTGATTGAACAACCCCAGCTGATCCTGTTATTCTCATCCAGCCCGTACCTCCTGAAACAAAGGCTTTATAATATCCTGCTGCAACAACGCTATTTCCAGTTGCTGTAGTATAACAAGTATCACCTGTTTGAACATAAGAACTAGAACCAGATCCTTTTTCTAAGTAAAGAGATGTGCCGGCGGAAACTTCTTGGCAAGCCTCAAATGAAGTTACATGCGAAGTAGTATTATATCCACTAGTTACTCTAGTTTGTATAATATTACCTGATAAGGTTAATGATACCGCAGAACCGCCAAATGTGGTTTGTCCATTTAATGGGCTAAATGTTCCTGCTGCATCAACATTTGTAAATCCACTAGCAGTAGTAATATTATATGCAAACGCTGCAGTGTTACCAATAGGACCATCAACAGCTACTCCTGATGTATAAGGCGCTCCGTTTAACGTATAGTCTATTTGATATGAATTAGCCGGTGCAGTTATTGTACCTGAAACAGACATAGAAGCTGTTCCAGTATTAGAAGTTATATTGCCTGTATAAGTGTGTGTAGTAGTAGGGGAGCCACTAGTTCCATCACTCGACATAGTCCCTGTTGTTGTTTGTGTAGTAAAGTTTAAACCGCTCGTGTCACCATTAGTACTGCTTATTGAACTTGTTTCAGTCCAATTAGCTCCGGGAGCTCCAAAATTAGGAGTTGTAAACGTAGTAACCTGCCCAGGAGTAGCTGCGTTTTGTGTTCCACTAGCGTTTCCTGTTATTGCTGTATATGTTACGCCAGAATCAGTAGTTACTCCTGTTAAATCTATATTAACCGCAAAATCATAAAGAGTTTGTGTTACCGCTCCAGATATTGTAGCTGTTATAGACGCTGAATTGCTGTATGTTCCGTTTGCTCCACTGTAGCTTACTGTTATTGGTGTTGTAATAGAATAACCCGCTGCAGTTCCAGCAGAAGTTAATGTATAAGAAACAGGAAAGATAGAAGCGACATTTCCGCTGTTCAGTGTAGATGAGCATGCAGCTGTACTAGTTGCTCCTGATGAAGTAGCTGTAAAATATGAAGAATTAATAGACCCTAAGTTGCCTCCTAATGTAACTCCTATTAAAGTAGATGTACAATTTGGAACACTATTTTGTGTTATGCTACCAGTTAGTGTAGATGTTACGGTAGCTGTAGAATCAAATGTACCTGATATTGTAACTGGAGCATTACCCGTATAACTGTAACCTGTGTCAGCGCTTACATCTGTAGTAAATGACCAGTTAGATCCCGCTGCACCTGTTAGTGTTGCACCTGTTTGATCCCCTGTTAAAGATCCGTTAGCAAATCCTGTTATGTTATTGACTACTGATAATGTTTTAGTATATTGTGTAGCCGCCGTTGCAGTGGTTATATATAATGTATTACCATCATAGTTAGGGGATAGTGCAATATACTCAGCATCTGTAAGCGTTATTATTTTTTGTGCTTGTGCAACACTTGAGTATATATCAGTATTATTTTGTACTGCTTTAGCATCTTCTGCGTCTACATATGTTTTAACAGCATCTACTGCTGCCATAGGAATTGTAGCTAAAGTCGATGTTTTTACATTATTTGACGATGCTTGATTAAACATAACTTTATCAGCTGATGCTGCAACTGCCACAGAATCTCCTTCTATTATATAGTTTTGATTACCGGTATAGCTTATTCCTATATTAGGATTTTCAGTTGAGGTTCCAGATAATAAAGCAAGTCCAGGTCCTGGTGTAACAGATGTTACTGTACCTGATGTTTGGTTTTGTACATCTAGTGTAACTATTCCAGTACCGATGCTTGGAGAAACAGTTATTCCAGAGCTACCAATAATTTGTCTAACACCAGAATTACTTATTGTTACGTTGCCTGTGGTAGAACTTAGTTCTATTCCAGCTCCGGGCGTTAATCCAGTTATTGCTTGTTGCTGTGCATTTACAGCTATAGTAACATTATTGCCAATTGTAGAGGCAGTTAGCCCATCTCCTGTAAAATTAAAAGATTGAACATCGCTTGTTAGTGAAGTACCACCATTTAATACGCTTATTCCAGCAGATACGGTAGGTGTCACCCATTGATTGTCACCTCTTAGAAAAGTAGTGGCATCTGGAGTACCTGTTGCAGTTAGCCCCATTGTAATTGTACCAGCATCTGTGATTGGACCTCCGCTAGCTGATAGAAAAGAATCGGTTGCTATTTGAACAGAGGTTACAGTGCCAGATCCGGCAGCTGCATTAATTAAAGATACAAGACTTTGGACAGTAAAGCTCTTAGTTGCATTATCATCGCTAGTATCTGTACCTATTAGTAAGTCATCTACTGTCGGTTGTATCGTTGGGTAAGAATAAATTATTGACATGTGTTATGTTTTGTTATGGATATACCTGCGTTGCTCCTATATATACCGCACTTACAGTCGTATCACCTATATATACTGCTGATACTGCTGTATCACCTATTTTTACGGCCATATCTTAGTTTTTTGTTATTTGTATACTATATATACTTACACATTTTACGTGCAGTTTACTAAGCTTACAAACTAATTACGAAAAAGCGACGATAGGTAGTTATTAAATAACGTTAATAGGCTAATGTCGCAAAAATATGCTTCATATATAGAAGTAAAGTGTTATACCGCTAAATACCTGAGTGCCAGCCCTTTACAAAACCAATTTATATTTAAGCACCCCCCTACAATTTTTTACAATTAGGTGAAAACTTTTAGCTTTTTGTTACAATGTCTCGTAAATGTTTGGAAATTAGTTACATAAATACTATTTTTCTACATTATATTGTTTAGAATTGTTATAAATTACTATTGTATGACACATTGTCATTAATATATATGTAAATTGACATATTGTCACTTCGCTATAACATACACACTTTTTCTACATATAAATATTTATACACCTTTTTATAAACTAAATACGATGTCTATAAGATAATATATATGAATATAAAAAATAAATAATATGAAAACAGAATATACTTTTGAAAGCTTAAATGAATGGAGTAATGGTGACTTAATATGGTTAGTATTAGAAATGCAAGAAGAATTAAAAAATAAATAATATACAAACTAAATACGAGTACACACAGATAATATAATAAAGAGTTTTATAAAATTGATTGCCTCTACAATATTAATCAATGAAGCCCACAAATTAAAAATATAAAATTATGATAGTAACAATTAAAAGTAAAGATGGATACAAAGTAGATATAACTGGAATTTATCTTAAAGCATTACAAAAACAAATAACTCCTCAAGATTATAAAAGTCAACTAGACTTAATTGCTAACACAAATAAAAATATATAATATGAATAAATATTACCAATACTCCGACGAATATAAATCTTTACACAATATTTTTTACAATGGCGAATACTATACTATTGTTGAAATTATAAACTCTAAAGTTTTAGATGACAAAACAAAAATTAAATTAATTAAAGAAAATCTATGAAATACAAACTAAATACGATAACTAAAGGATAATATAATAAAGTTTAACTGATGAGGCTTTA
>WLWI01000270.1_pt1 | contig 59898 bp, 25 predicted proteins | sample 6701501 | NCBI WGS metagenome assembly WLWI01 (sample SAMN12718690, study PRJNA515312) | sponge metagenome | isolation source: marine sponge | host: Mycale hentscheli | place: New Zealand: South Island, Marlborough, Capsize Point | collected 2014-11-01 | reverse complement strand
CAGCACTCACCGTAGTCTACCTTTTCTCAAAAACTAAGCTGAAATAAAAAAAAAAGTGGAAAATTAAAGAGACATATCGTCATCAAGTCGGAGTTCCTTCTCTCAAGGCATAAAAGTCCGCCATCTTAGAAATCCGCTGTTGACAGAGTGAAATAAATGACTGACTGAATGAATGACATTGACCCTCACGAGATGTTACCCATGCAGTATATCAATAGCATATTCTACACGTCTGTATTTTACTGCATGGATTTTACATGTACAAACATGATACATGCTAGATCTAGTGCCATTGGGTTTGCAGAGCTCCATAACAAATTTAATTGGGGGAAAATGATTAAAAAATTCTGTATGGGTAATGAGAGTCAAATTCAAATGCACATGCAGTAAAAACATGTAAATGTACTAAGGTTTGCACTAAAGTGTTTCTAGGGAGGAAAGCTATTACACAGTTAGAATGTTACACTAAAATTTCTGGGGAGGGGGGGGAGGGGGGGGAGGAATGTACCCTTTTGCTCCCTTAAAAGCAACCCTCAGTTGATTTTTTAACTTACCATCTTCAGCAATGCAGCAAATAGGTACCCATTTAACTGGTGAACATTTGTGATTTAGAACATCTATACTTCTAGTCACCTTAAAGGGCCTAAAAGTTCCATTCTAAAATATAAGAGAAGACTTGATGTTATTCAATTATCTCAACATGGCATATATAGTGTATAAAAAAGCTCATATTATATTGACCTAACTCGATTCATTTTTATTCAGCTTTCCAGAACTATTGTGTGACAGTTGAATCTCACTTATCTGAATGTTTCCCTTCAATATTACATTAGTCAGTTGTTTGCCCAATTATATGCTAAGTAAATACTTTGGCTTATAGACTAGTAATGTGCTTCATCACAAAAGTGAGTGACCCATTGTGTACAAGTAATTAAAACAGCAAGGTAGCTAAAGTAATCTACATAATATTCAGTTTTCTGAAGTTAAAATTCCAACTCCTGTTCACCTAGTTTAGGAAGGCATCATTCAATTCATTTATTCCTAAAAGTAGCCACAAGTAGCTAGCTACATAGCCATTGATTATGTGATTAACTAACAACTATGGAGTTACAACCATAATTTTCCCCGAGTAGTGGTTGCTTCTGTAGGAAATGCATTTTGACTATCTAAATGGCCAGTAATTCTCCACAAAAAGCATTCCAGCTATGAAAATATGGTGGAGTTTTAAATTACAAAGGCAACCGCTATAACAACCATTTGCTGCAAATGTTTGACTTGAAAACAACAACAACAACAACAAAAATAAGCATTTCAAAGGAATTACAGCACATTTTTTTAGCCTAGCCCTAAATTAAGACTTGCCTACTGGTACAGTAACCAAAAAAGCAGTGTAAAGACAGCTAATATATGTATTTGTACTAAATGTTTACTTTGTGCTATTCTTTAGCAAAGTAGTAGCTGTAAAGCACAACATTTTCACATACGCTTGTTAAAGAAAGTTATACAAGTAGTTTTCCCTAATAACTTAACGAAAATAGCATATTTATATGAAATCTTAGGTGTTATAAATAAAGTACGATATATTTTTATATAGTTTAGAGAATAAAATTACTTGGTGGCAATTTATATCTTCATTTAATAATGACATAATTCAAGCAAATTGTTTACAATAAAAATTGTTTGGTTTTAGTTTTTGTCCTCCATTCTACTGGAAGTTTTTTAGTTATTATATAAATTACTGTCTTCTAAATATTTAGTTTTAGTTTTTTTCATGTTCTCTTCAGCTTTGTTTTAGTTATTCTTACCGAAAGTAAAATACCCCAAAACTAAGGAGTTTTGGTTTTAGTTTTAGTTAACTAAACAACACTAGAAACGCTCTGAGCTGTAGATTGGGGAGGGCTTTGCCGGAACTGAAATTGTTTCAGTCACTTACACTCAATCAATCAAAATTTATTGTAATGTGTATTATATTGAAATAGGAAGCGGGTAAAGGGGTGGGGATGGTTACAAAAATAGAGTACAGGTGAAAAAGATAAGGGTGAGACAAAAACAACTGTGAATGGTGGGGTTGGGGAGAAGGTGTTTAATCAAGGTGACAAAATGTGAAAAGATAAGAGTATTTATGGGTTGCTGAGTCTTGCTGGGCCCAGACAATAGGTGAAAATTTTCCACCAAGTATAATGAAGGCATGTCCCATCAAGTTTAGCAAAGGCCTACAGTTTCTTGCAGCCTTAGACATACTCATGGGGCCTTAACATAACTGCTCAACCTCAAGTTAAAGCATCACTCCCAGAAAAGGTTTTCACAACCCTGGCTAAAGTCCATGTTCAGTGTGGGATGGACTCATCTTTTCAGAAGAACAATATCTCCTTCCTTTGCACTTTATTGCTAGAGTTTCTTCCACCCTCAAATTCAAAGAAATATTTCTAGCCAGCAACTGTTTCTGTTTATTATCTAAAATGGCTAATATAGTTTATGAAATGACTTGGCAATTTTACAGCTATACTGAGTTTTGTAACAAGATCTGGCAGTTTCTTACATTCTTGCTCACTTTGATGGAGTCTACATCAACTCTTCTACTAACTTTCTGTAAGTCTGTTGCAAAATTCTTGGAAAGTCTTTAGTGACTCTTTTTCTCACAAAGTTGTTTTAAATTGCGTTAATGTGAAAACTATCTGATACCTTCGGAGAGCATGTAGTTGTATGAAAAACATACAGGTTTCACTATTCCATGTATTTCTGAACTTGTGCAACCGGAACTTCTTAAACTGGAATACAGAACACTCTAGCTAAGTTTATTGCAAAAATAATAATGCTCTTAATGACATTGATACTTGGACTGCAATCCCTTACAGGCAAAGAGGGGCTTGACTCTGCAGGTTAGACTGAATGAAACATGAGGTGCTACAGAAATTTAGTATTTCTGCTGCAGCATAAAAAGACTCGAAGAACACCAGGATTTGAATGAAAACAAATTGACATAGAAACCAGCTGACATAAAAGTGTTATGAAGCTATATATAACATAATATTGTATCATTCTAAATGTGTATTAACTTATGATTCATTTATTAATTTTTTGCCCAAGTTTTTCAAGTAATTATATTGTTCATCTGTTTATCATCCTCATTCCTTCAGAATGTCAATAAAAACCAGTATTAAAGCCCTGCCAGAGGTTATTCATTCACTCACCCAGATATTGAGTCTCATAGTTAACCACTTAACTAACTTTGTGCACAATTTCTGTACAGGTCAAAATGCTTTACGAGTCTTCAACTTGATATATGCAGTGATTAGAAACAAGTTGCACATATAATACCATTACTCAACCCTATCACCATGCCTCTCAAATATAATCTATTGCATAGGAAAGCATGAAACACTTAGTGGGTGTAGTGTGACACCATTATGGTATATATAGTTATTATACAGAGTATGAATAAGAGGTGTAAAAAGGAATTGGTGCATTGAACACAAATTTAACTTTAATTCACTCTTCTCCATTAATAGAAAACTGATTAGTTTTATTGGGTTTTTTTAGCATGTAGTAGGGGTAGTAAGTATACTCTGGAGTAAAAAAAAAATACTGTTGTTGGGAGGAATACAGCCAGTCTCAGTAAAACACCTTGTAAGTTGAAATGTAGCTCCTTGTGGAGTAGCTATTTGCAGACCCAACACTTTCAAAGTGGAGTTGCACTATGTATCTGTGGGCGATATTTTTTTTAGATATTCAGCCACATGCTGGCAGTGCTGTCATAATTTTAGTTATATTATCCTCTCAGCAAGGGTTCTGACAAAATTGCTAAAAAGATCACCTAAAGTGAATTAATGGCTGTTATTTACAATATCCTCAATATATTGGAATACAAATTTCCTACACCATGGAAAGATCACATACAATTTTTCTATACAAAGCGATTTTTTCTGGGATTTTCTGTAGATTGGAACATAAATTATCAGAATTGTTCATATTGCAATGTTTAGCTATATATCAGATGCTGAGATCTATTCATTATGTCTTTCAATACAAAACTCGTGCAGAAAACCTTTAGGTAAAAAGTTTTAATTTCTTTGTCATTTCGCAAGACCTGCTGTGTTTGAAGTAAGAGCTGTGAAATTTTGCTTGACCAAATCAATCATATTGAACCACATTCTCCTACATTTGTAGTCACACCTTATAATGAAAATAAACTGAATCCCATGGTATTTGCACGAGCAGTTTATTGCATCAACAGTGGGTGTAAAAACTGCTCATGCACTTACCAGGGGTTTGATTTCACTTCATGATATGGTGTGACCACAAGTGCAGGGGGAAATAATGATTACAGTGATTAAATGAAGTGTCAGATCTGATTGGATGTCTAAACACTTTTTAATTCTTAAATTAGTTATCATTATATATCACTTCCTTCACTTTTTTATTTTGACTTGATAAATTCCATCAATTCATCCATTTGTTTCTTCATAACACAAGAGAACCTCCATTTCAGTTTGTCTTTGAAGTGATGGCAACTAGATAGTGGTATGTAGATAAGTGGATATATCTCTGTTTCCCGAAACCAACTTGATCATCGCTGGTGAGACTTACACTTGAGAATAGGTAACAAAAAACTGAACATGATTTCTGTTCATATAATTCAATAATTTTCTCATGCTTGAATTGTTTGACTTAGTTCCATTGATTAAAATGATTTTATCAACATTTATTTAAATTTTTGTACACAACCATGTGGTAATAAACAACAAAAATGAGTTTTGTGAACTAAATGAATCTGATGCTACAAAAAATGGATACAAAAAATCTTGAGGAAGTCTAATAGTAGTACCATGTAGACTTAATTTGCTTTCACGTAGTAGTTCAGAAACATCAATGAATGTAACCATAGTATAAACTGACAAGACACGCGATCTCAATAGCTGGAAAAAGTATATCAAATGTAATTATTGCAGATTACATATAGTAGCACAATTTTCCTTCAATTTACTTAGTATCAGTGAAAAATTATGGCACATAAGCAATGTTGCATAATCAGAATTCTGCATGTGCATACATACTCATGCTATTACAGTAAACCATTCTCCAGAATTAGTTAATTTTTTATTACAGCCAACCTGTCTATATTGTTTGTTTAAAAAGCTTTATTAAATGAGAGATTGGGTGCCAGTATAGCTGTTAATGCTTGAAATTTTATTTATTTTATGGGTGCACACTATGTAGGGCTTACCAAATGCTTTGTATGAGGGAACAGAACTCCCAAACTAAGGGATGTTACTGCATAGCAACAAACCCAGCCCACACATACAGTGCTTCCAGCTTAAAGAGTAGATTTTTTTTAGCTTTTTGGTTAAGGTTGCTAATTCTGCTATAATTAGTATGTGTAATAGAAAGCTAAAAATTTGTATTATTATACATTAATGTCATATTAATATACAGACAAAACAATTTTGTGGTTTGTGGTTATGTTTGTGGTTATAGGTGATGGAACTGGGAGCTTCAAGACATTGAATTTGGAAGTGTTTAAGCTGAAAAAAAAGAAATTATTTTTCCTTATCTCTATAACTTGGTATACTGATACTTTAATACCTGAAGTTTCATATGAGCCGTGGGCACACGAAGTTTGACTCTCGAAATATTTTAAATTTTAAGAAAAAAAGTGTTTAAGCCAGGATTTTTGAATTTATTGAGTTATATCTCTAATAATTTGACACATGATGTAAAATTGCCTTAAAATTATTATGTATAACTTTGGTAGCTATACCTTGAAAATTAAGTGAGTTGTGGCTGTTTTTCACCAAAATATTTTAAAGCACGGTAAGGGTCATCAAATTATGACGTTTAGAGCAGGTTGTGGGCCTTTAGTACACGTAAACGCGACGTCACAAAACAGCGCATGCGTATTTGTGTCATAAAGGCACGAGGGCGCCAGTTTACCGCTAATTGTTGCATGGGTATGGCTGATTTAGCTACGGTTGTATCTCAGGCCCGTGGGATCAAGTTTTACGGTGCTACTGCCTATCGCGGCCAGCGTTTTAGCTGCCGTCTGGAGCTGCACAACCCGTAGGACTCCAACTGCATCGCCCTGATGTTGTCAGAATACCGAATGCTGGGAGCCTTGGGAGTATTAATCCCTTCAGCTTTTCTTCAGCTCTTGAAAAAGAGGACCTCTTGGATAGGCTTGGCTCCAAGTTAGTAATACCAGCCAACAATTCTGACTGACTTCGACTTCGCTTACTGCTGCTAGTAGAACGATGAGAATCCATATAGCCGCTTGCAGTTAGGGAAAGTCCTGTCTTACCGCTCAGGGAAATAACCGTTCGACCTTAGCTCGTTAACTAGCTACGTTTAATGACGAACTACCGCAAAATCTTGACGTCAACAAAAATGGTGTAAAATGTATTAGCTAGAGTGAATGAGAAAAGTACTGTTCTACATTTTCCATTCTCTAAACAGGCCGTTTTACTATTGTAAACATTATTGGGATGATGAAGAAAAGGTATGTGTATGTTAAATGACTGTAGTGAGGGTCTATACAGTAGTTAAAAAAAAATCCACTCTTTAAGTTGGAAGCACTCTAGCTATATTTAAGACATGGCAAAGAGTCCAGACTAAATCACCAACACTATTATTGCCACTCCCGTATAGTATAACTTAATCACCCAAGCTCCAATGGCTTTAGGTTAGTTCTTTCATCACTCTAGCTCAAAACCGCTAGTAGAACCTCATAGATCCGAACATCAGACAACCGAATTAACTGGTTAACTGAACCGCAAAGAGACATCACGATGGGTACGGGTCGTCATCACGGTTTTTATTTTATTTTTTATTTTATTTTTTAATTTTTTTAATTTTTTTTTATTTATTGGAACTGCAGCAAAATGGCAAAAGAGTTGCTATCAGAAGTAGTTTAATATTTGAACAAGAAATATTTTTAGCTGGAGTTGTTCAGGAATTTGGCTTAGGAAAGTCCACAATTTCAGACATCTAAAGAAACAGGAAGATTATAGAAAAGTTTTCAGCAGAATCAGCTGACCCTAGTTGCCTGAAGAAGAGTTGCATTGTCAGGAGAGATAATGATTTTTATAAGGTCGTGCATTCTGGTTTTCTCAGGAAAAAAAGTCAACGGTGGTACACCATTAAATGGTCCTTTAGTAATGGATAAATCTGAAATACTGTATTCTTTAGTTATTTAAACATTTTAGTACAAAGTTAAATCATGTCATATTCAGAGTTACGTACATTTCAGAGTTACGTACACCTCCCAAGGGGTACGTAACTCTGAGGTTCTACTATACTAGTATTTTGTCAATAAAATAGATAGGAATCTAGGTAACTCAATAAATAAAAACAACAACAACACACACACATTGCATATTAGCTAACATAACTGCATACTTGAGGCTCCAAGTTTTGAGAAAAATAGGTATATTTAACTCCAGATAGCACAGCTATAGAATTATCAAGCTTCCCCGTGTATGAATAAAGAATGGAAATGGAGAGTGAGGTAATAATATTATCACATGCAGCACCTGAGTTGACCTAAACACATATACAGAAATTCAAACTAATTAAAATACAGCAATTGATTAAAGTGCAAATTAGTAAATTCTCTCTAGTATTTGGCTTGCAAATACAAATCAAGCAAAACACTTTTAAGCATGTATTATATCAGAGAGTGCTGCTATAGCACTCTCTATTTAAGGTTCCCTCCTCCTCCTCCCCTCCCTTTTTTTGTTCAATACAGAATTAAGAATATTTGGCTGTCTCACCAGAATCGAACCAAGGACTGCTTGCTTAACATGCAAGCATTCTGCCACTGAGCTACAACAACCCACTGGCAACTAAACACTCCAAATCTATATTTACACTGTTCAGGGGTAGCTACATCAGTATCGCTCTCAACAGACCAACGGAAATTTCCTTTTTTCAACAATTACTTTTTATCCATGCATTATTTTACTCCGCTAACTTATCACAATAACAAAGGCTGAGAAAGAAATTGTGAAGTGATATATTGGCAGAGTAAAAAAAAATCCACGGATATAAAAAGAATCTTTGAAAAAGCAAATTTCTGCTGGTCTGTTGAGAGTGAGACTGTAGCATAGCAGTACCCTTAACAGTATAAATACAGATTGGTTTGATTGCCCATTGGCTGTTGTAGCCTGGTGGCAGAGTGCTTGCATGTTAAGGTCCTAGGTTCAATTCCCGATGATAGCCAATTAATATTTTTAATTCTGTATGTATTGTTAAAAAAAAAAAAACTTGTGAAAGGGAGAAAATACATCTGATGAGTAAAAGAAGGCTGAGAAAGAAATTGTGAAGTGATTAATTAGCAAAGTAAAAAAATTCCAAGGATAAATTGAATCTTTGAAAGCAGAACATTTTGGTTGGTCTGTTGAGAGTGAGACTGTTCATAGCAGTACCCTTTAACAGTATAAATATAGAATAATCAAATATTTTTAATGGTGATTGTTTTAAAAAAAAACCTGTGAAAGAGAGAAAATACATCTAAAGAGTAAGAGAAGGCTGAGAAAAAAATTGTGAAATATAAGCATTAAAAATGTAAAAAAAAAATTGAGGATTTAGAGTTTTCCAAAAAGGTATGGGAACTAGCAAAGCTCTAAAAAGTATAGAAACAAGAAGGGTCACTTGCTCCATATGATAATTCTTTATCCCTAAATCTCTGTCTCTTTTAAAAGAGACCTTAGTATTATATTATAACAAAATGGTATTTCACTTTAGTGATTCAGGAACATAAAATCATCACATGGGGAAAGTGACCCTTTATCTTTTCTTTTTAGAGCTTTGCTAGTTCTCATACTTTTTGAGCACAAATCTTTACTTTTTAATATTTATAATGTTCTTTTTTTTAAAAATATATTTCATACTAGTGAATAAGTGTACCGTTCAATCACCATACATACTCTTGATCAGTTTAGATGTCATAGGCTAGCTGGTAATATGAAAGAGAATGTGGTATCCTATTTTGCTGTTAAAAGATTGTGGCATATAAATCCAGACCATTAAATCAAAATTAGTCTGCTAACATAGCTACATCTTCAAAATCTCTTTTTAAAGGTGTGTTATAGGTTATGTGACTTTTTGTACAAATATGATTGTGTGCTTGTCTACAAATTACCTCTCAAAATATATATTTATGAACATAATGGCGAAACTTAACTTATTTACTTTGTGTCTAGTTTTAAAGTTAACTCATAACATTACTCATGCCTTCATAAAGAAGTAATACTAACATACATGAATAAATTGATAAATTTAAATCTATTTATCTAATACTTCACACTTAAGGCTTAACTTGGGGCTATATTTACTAGTAAATCAGCACATTTTGTTTACCTGAGATTTTAGATTCAAAGTTTGATTAAATATTTTTATCCATTCTGAAAACTTTAAGGGATTGGAGTTTCCATATCGTCCTACATAATCTGCATTAATCCCCAAATAATATACTGACTTTAATTTCTCTTTGATTCCTTTACAGTTTTCCTGTAAATCACTTTCTGAAATTCTAGAAATATGCAAAATAAGACAATAAAACCATGAAAGTGGTACAATTGTAATTAGCTAAAGGAAGTTACTCCAAGCTTACTTCAAATGGCAAGATGTTCGCATATCATAGCGAAATCGTACCGGAAGCATCATACTTTCTGTACAATCCCTGCTGCTACCCCTCACAAGCAATGGGTGATTTATAGTAGGAAGCTGTATAATACTGAACAGGTATGTAAGTTAAGGATGAAACAAATAGCTGTCAGAAAAAAATAAATAAAATTTTGAAATTTTTGAGAGGCATAGTGACGCGATGTAGATAATTCTATAGTTAGCTGTTATTTGTTGGACTATTACACACGTCAATAAACTTTAATTCTTATACAACATTTCGACCAAGTTTGGTGGTCTTCTTCAGGCACAGAAATACAGAAAGTGAAGTGACTGGCTGAATGAGGAATTTGTATCATTTTTTTTAAATTTCTTAACTAAAAACAACAACAACAACCCAAAATTGCCATACATTTAGCGAGAAAATACTCTAAGCATATTATGTGCTAAAGTAAAAAGTTCAAGAGACATAGTGAGTGTTATAAATATGACACTGAGTTAAAAAAAAGCTGAGTGACTTACTAAGCCTTTATACCTATACGAAAACTTCTGTTAAACTTGAGTGTCACTCTCACTATGGTCACTTGCCAACTAATATATGTCCAGCAGCAAAAATTCAGTGACAGGCAGATGGGAAACTGCAAAATTTTTACTAGGCACTATAAATTGTGTCACATATGACCACTGTGCTTTCAGAGTTAGTTGTAGCATAAGTAATATAGAACAGCAATGAGTATGGTAATTCGTTTGGATTACGTAGCTAGACTTGCTTCTTTTTTTCTTCCAAAAGTAAACTTTTATTACACTACCAAACTATGACTTTTATCAATTGAGGTGAAGCACTTTGAATCAATGTAATTAGACCAGTTAGTTGCCTTTACTCAGTAATATTACATAGGTCACAAAACCTTGTCCAGGAAACAGATAATCAATGGAAATATTCTGCGAAAGAAAATTTTGATATGAAAATTTTAATTTTCTAACACAATAAGACATTTTGAGAAAGACAAAGGATACGATCCAACCAATGAGCCTGCCAAAATGTTTTCTCCCTCTACATATCCAGGATTTCCTGATCGCCTGAGTGAAAAACCAGTGTGCTAAAATAAATAAAAAGGTAAGGCTGTCTAAAGTTGTTTTTATGGTTAAATAAAGCTGTCTAAAGTTGTTTGTGTGATCAGGTAAGACTGTTTAAAGTTGCTGTTTTTCAAATTAATTATAAAAATAATAGTACAGTTGTAATAGCTACCTATGTACAAAAAAACAATTGTTAAAAGCAAGAAAATATTTAATTAACCACTTACATCTTACTATTTAGCACCATCACACTCAAGTAACCTGATAGAGATTACATGTTAGGCATAAAGAAAAAATCTCTGCTATTTAGTGATTTCTCTTACTATTGCTACCATACTCTACATACCTCCATAAATTTAACAGAAAAATGCTGAGTCAAATACTTCATGTTAATTACACTGTCCATCGTAACATCCGCTAAAACATGTGTAATTCGTCCTGCTCCATTATGAATAACAGTATATGCAACCTAGATTAAAAAAACAAAACAAAAAAACAACAACACAACAAGCTATGTGTGGTGTGGTGAGTAAACATTTCTTACCTATTTGACTCCATAATTTTTTTGACAAACCAAATAATTTATGAAATGGCCAAATCAATACAACTATCCATTTTCATGCTGCACTCTTTAAAATTGCTAATTTTCATAAAAATTATTTTAAAAAAATAGACAGTAATTGCTTGAACTTGATGATGAATCAAACTTGCAGAAAATCAATAAATGAAGCAAAACAATTTTAAACAAAAACATTGGTTGAAAATTACAGCTTCCATTGTTAAGGGAGAAAATACTGCACATGAGACAGTAACTAAATAAGGTCAGCTATGGTGAGAAAAACAGGTTGCTGACTTTGAGGTAATCTTAAGGTTGAAGTTCAACTCTTTAAATTTGAATTGGGTGTTGTTGTTTTGTCTGCATGTAGAAGTAAAACTTGCAGGTATTTGCAATGAACAGTTATTTTATTATTGTTGTCTTGTCATGTAACCCATTTACTGCTGTATTTATCACGACAAGTTTGGTAACGAGAAAAATTATCAAACATCAATGAACATTGACGATGGCTAAATGAGTATGTGTACTTTCCTTCAGGTGTCCTTGCAGGCCTGAACAATATTAGCAAGAATTAAATTGTTAAAGCATATTAAGACAAAAATATTATCATGCCAAAAATGTATATTAGCCTGCATAGAGAAGAGTACTTAATGTTACTAAATTTATTTATACCATAGTTGCTGTGGTAACAGCCATGGATTAAAAATGTTATTCCCCTTGTTATTATTCCCCTCCAATCGCCAGCGGAAAAAATATTTTTGTACCACTAAGGAAATTTAAATTGCACACAGAAAACATTTTTTGTCTACAAAATAAAGTGAGATGCATAAATCATTATGATATAAAGTGATGTATAATGTTTTTTTAGCTACGAATGAAAATCTTTTTTTTTTTTACTTGTATGAAGCTGACACGGAGGATTATTTATTTGAGTATAAAGTCTAGCCTGCTGAACGTCACTGGATATCATCGCCCGTCTAATTACCACTGCTTTTGTTTGAAGGTGGTGGAAGGGAATGAAATGCTCTATCTTGTTGTCGGTGTTTTGGAAAGACCCTTGCTGCATTAACATGGCACATTTTCTCCCTCAAAACAACAATATCTGCTCTTTTTATTTAGTCTTTTACTCTGTTCAATATAAAATAATTAAACCTTGGAAACTCTCGGGATTATCGCTAGATAACCTCCCTCTCCCTTGGGGATGGTTATTAATGATAATCCCTCAAATCCATGGTTTGGAGCATAACTGGGGTATTCTTTGCACTTGAAAAAGAAATTTCATCTGTCATCTTGGCAAGTCTGACAGAAGAAACAATTCTTACGAGCATTAAATTACAATAATATTTTTTTATTTCATGCTATCACAAACGAGTTTTACTTCATTTCAATCATTACACTGTATGTTTAGCTAGTAACAATAAAGAAAATTTCACTGAGAGTTCAAACAACATTGTTCACAATAACAAATACTCTTAGGAAGTGAATAGAGCACTGGTAATAGTAGCCAGAATATTATTAAGTTCAGGGCAAAGCAACGATTACTTCATATATAGCCAGCCAGACTCTTCAATACCTGGCACATTTTTTATATTGTACTGTTAGAACTGGTGTAGGAATGCAAACATCTGCTGCTGGGTCAGATAAATATAGCGCACATGCCCGAATAGGTTCAATTTTCTTTATAGTACATGATGCCTCCTCACTTATAAATAAAATTACATAGCTAATAACATTGAATTGTTTGTTTGTTTTTTAATAGGAGAATGTGGGCCTGTCCTCTACTCCCTGCATTATGCAGTTATGGTGTCAAAAGGGTTAATACTTGATTACACATTATTGACACAAATGAATGTCTATATATATTACCTTTGAAGCTAAAGAATAGCATGATCTTTGGTCATTGCGATATGTAGATGTAGACTCATTGTAGCTTAAACAATTTTGGACTATTCCTGACTTAATGCAAAGAAATTTTGACAACTTGATAGATATAGGAGGATAAGTATCTTTTTTTGGAACCTGTATACAATAAGGTAAATACACACACACAAAAAGGTTGTAATCAGCCACAATGATATACAATTTTAAAGTGGCAAGTGTATAAGACAATGCTGAAGAAAAATATAGACAAGACCAGCGTTAGAGTCTCAATTCTGGTCATAATTATTAATCTATAGTAGTTCTGTAGCGATCTACAGTTACTAAGAGTCAGGTACCTACAATAAAGTGAATATATCAAGATGTATAAGCTATAACTTCATGCCAAGTGGTGGACAAAGCTATTTTGTGTATTGGTCGGGTCACTTTTTTTTTAAAGAACAATACAAGAACATAACAATTGTAAGCTAATAGTGGGAATATTAATGATTAGTTCATAAGACATGGCTTATTTTCAGTTTGTTGCAAAAATGTCTATGACTGCTTTAAACTCAACTGGGATCAATTAGCTACCACTCTTGATGTAACTAGTGGTGTGCTTACAAAATGTGAGCATGCTAGCCTAGCTGAGAGCTAACTACGAGCTATAGCCCTTGGCATAATTGAAATGTGCTAAATTACACATTCAATGATGACAAAGAGGAATAGAGCTATTTTAGTTTGCTACGCTTTTATAAGTTTAGGCTTTCAGGTCTGCCTCAATAATAGCTTGGTTTCCAGATCTGCAACTCATTGTTTGTCAGATCCAATTCCATTTTATCAAGACGCCTTACCAACTTACGTAATTAGTGGCATAGGCAAAAAAAGGGGTCACATGGGCCATATAAATAAACAAAAAGTAAAAAAATGAACACCACGGAATCTTGATTGTGTTACCCTAGTAAATGTCTCGCTTGCTTTGCTCACTTACCAATAATTTATACCACAAAAAATATATAAAACATACTTAGAACATAGCTGGTGTAGTTTTTGTATTGTGATAGAGGGACTCTATAAACTGCTTAGGTCCTTCAGAGAGGGTTACTATTAAATCGTTACATTCTAAATTAGTCAGGCGCTGCGCAGCCATCGTGAACTACCGCTATTAGGGTCCCTCAGGCCTAAGTAGCATCTTCACTGCACTCAGGACGCTACAGCCTAAGCCCTTGGGGACCATAAAAGCGATAGTTCCCTCCAAGGCAGTGCCACAAGTATTATTTAGGTATTTATATTAACTTGACTATGAATTTCTCTTAATAGCTCTGATGACCCAGTTCACTAGACAATCTTTGATTGGTCAGGGATTATTGGGTTGTGGAATGAAAAAGCATAAAAAATGTATCATACGTGTTTCACTATTTCTACATAATCCTACTTCTGACCATGTTTGCTTGTAGTAGTATCATAGGACATGAAGAACCCATTGCATTCACACAGTAAACTAGCCAAAAATTAACAATTATGAACATGCTTGAAGCTGCCAATATTTTCAATTGTTACCACTGGATAGCAGTGGGCATGGTCAGAAACAGTTCAATGCTATCAAAAAATCCAACTTGAGTCTATAAATTCATAATAAATAATGAGTGAGCATTACATAATTAAGGGTATTCAATTGAATAGCGAATGCATGCTGTTCACATATGTCTATGTGGAAAGTACACGGTTTCCTTTACAGTAGTGTGGGTGTGACCTTAATATAGGGGTGGATTTAAGGGGAGCTCCCCTTTCTCAGAATTAACCCCCTTTTTTCAGGCTAAGTCCTCTTTTTTATTTCTTACTATTAAGTGAAAGAACTAATTATAAGTGCAATAAACTTCTTAGTCAACTTTCGTGTCAATTTTCATAGTCAATTTTCCATGTCGTCAGTGTTCCTTGCCGCTGGTCAATTATAATGTACTGAGCAAGAGTTTAACAGTGCACTTAAACTAATGTGCTTTATTCAGCCACTCATTTTTTTCAGGACAGAATAAGGGATATTTTAGTCATTAATATATAAATGGTATAAGCAAAAAATTTTTTTTACATTGTTGAACTTCACAATGAAAACTATATTCTTTGTAAATTACATTCATTTTAAGGTTTCATTTATAATTAGCTAACTGAAATATTCTCTCATTTCATTTATTCTTGAAACACCTTTGTAATTTAGTAGTTATTTTTCTTTTTAATGGGTTAAATTTTTCTCACTACTTTTCATCTTTTCTTAAGAGCCCCGCTCCATACAAAAATCTAGATTTGCCCCTGCCCAAAATATAGTTTTTAATCTCAGCTAGGGTCTCTTACCACAGAACAAGTAGCAGTCTGTAATATAAACTTTTATTTGAAATAATTGGGTAATAGTAAGTTTGACACTAAAATGTGAGACGATATACAGCTGTAGTGCCAGAACTAATTCATGGTAAGAAAAAGAACTATATTATTGGGAGGAAGAAAAGACAACTCAGTGTTGCATACAGAAAAAATCTAGGAGGGACAAAAACAGCTATCTTAGATTTTCGGAGGGTGATATACAGACACAATGAAAGAAGTTTTCAATACTTAAAACATGCAAACAGTATGTTGGTTCACTTTGCAATGTCAATCTGTTAGAATTAAAGGATTTCTGGGGGTGAAGCTAATACCCCCTTTTTTGCACCTAGTAAAAAACCAGAAGCAATTTAGTCATGTGAACTAATGCAATTTGATGTGCGAGTAAATCAATGTTCATGTGAAAAGGGGGCGGGGCAGTTACTTGGGTGCGCATTAATGCAGTAACTTTTGCTAGAGTTTAGTATAGTTCATCTTGCAGTTTTAAACAGTTATTTTCTGGTGCTGTTCTGTTTGCTGGTGTGCACCTAGAGAGAAAACCTGAATAAGTGAAATTACCTGCCACTGAAGACAATAAAGGCAGCCAAATATTGTAAGCTTTTCAAGAGTATTGAATCATCCACTGTGTCTACCTGTGAGAATTCTGCTGAAGTTCACAAGAATGACACTATAGCCCAGTTGTTGAAATTTGTATACAGTGCTTCCAGCTTAAAGAGTGGATTTTTTTAGCTTTTTGGTTAAGGTTGCTAATTCTGCTAGCTATAATTTCTCAAGTATGTGTAGTAGAAAGCTAAAAATTTGTATTATTATACATTAATGTCATATTAACATACAGACAAAACAATTTTGTGGGTTTGTGGTTATTTTTGTGGTTATAGGTGATGGAACTGGGAGCCAGGATTTTTGAATTTATTGAGTTATATCTCTAAAAATTTGACACATGATGTAAAATTGCCTTAAAATTATTATGTATAACTTATACCTTGAAGATTAAGTGAGTTGTGACTGTTTTTCACCAAAAAAAATGTACGCACGGTAAGGGTCATCAAATGATGACGTTTAGAGCAGGTTGTGGGCCTTTAGTACACGTAAACGCGACGTCACAAAACAGCGCATGCGTATTTGTGTCATAAAGGCACGAGGGCGCCAGTTTACCGCTAATTGCTGCACGGGTATGGCTGATTTAGCTACGGTTGTATCTCAGGCCCTAGGTATCAAGTTTTACGGCGCTACTGCCTATCACGGCCAGCATTTTAGCTGCCGTCTGGAGCTGCACAACCCGTAGGACTCCAACTGCATTGCCCTGATGTTGTCAGAATACTGAATGCTGGGAGCCTTGGGATTATTAAACTCCTTCAGTTTTTCTTCAGCTCTTGAAAAAGAGGACCTCTTGGATAGGCTTGGCTCCAAGTTAGTAATACCAGCCAACAATTCTGACTGATTTCGACTTCACTTACTGCTGCTAGTAGAACGATGAGAATCTATACAGCTGCTTGCAGTTAGGGAAAGTCCCGTCTTACCGCTCAGGGAAATAACCGTTTGACCTTAGCTCGTTAACTAGCTACGTTTAATGACGAACTACCGCAAAATCTTGACGTCAACAAAAATGGTGTAAAATGTATTAGAGTGAATGAGAAAAGTGCAGTTCTCCATTTTCCATTCTCTAAACAGGCAGTTTTACTACATGTGCAAGCTTAATTTTACTTGGCAATTACTTCAGTTATTTATATATTCACTGATAATCACAATCACAACTGTTAATGTTAACAGAGCAATAGTACAGAAGCGAGAATGATAATGAAAATTCTCTGTAGTAGTTCACTCCAAGGTGAAGATAGTCACTCAGAATTGCCACAATAAATATAGAAAAAAAATTAGTGGAAGGGTAAGAAATCTGCATAAAACACTCAGCAATCACATAATTTTGGTTTACAAAAGCCTAAAATAGCCTGTTATTGACACTACCGCTATATTACACTGCTAGATAAATGTTGGCATTATTTCTATTTACCAGCATTTCTTATTAAACAGATTTTTAAAAAAAACCCTAGCTACCTGCATTAGATTCATCTGTACCCTAGATGCGACAACTTAAGATTGTTCCTTGCTCCTAGTAATGGAATATAAGGCTAGCAAGTGTCCACCAGAGAAGGAACAAGTTTGTTGTTTACAAGCTCATTGCAAATTTTACATGTGATTGATTGTACAAAATTACATGACAAAATTCGGGCGCACATAGGGCAGGAAAGCTGTGTTTTTTTCCCTATTCCCATAGACTTTTGTATTGAGTTAAGAATAGCACTATCACTCCAGTTTTGGAGTTTATTGAGGGAATATTTTAACTGCTTTGGTGCAAGCTTTCCAATGGTGCAAATCCTGGATACGTAGCTGCTTCTATTCAAATATTATTCAAGTTTTTCTTGTGGCCAACTCAACTTGGACATTCTATAGCCGCATGTATACACAGAAAAATACACAAACCAATTTTTCCTACTGTGGGCGTGGCAGCCTCCACCCCCACATGAACTATATTTAGTGTTAGCATGAGTTATAATTAGAATAAGTTGTGTTGCATTATGTGTGTATCCTGTATTATTAATATTTTGTGCAAGTCATATAGCTAGTGTCAATTGAACTGTGTGTGAGCGTGCTAAGTGTGATGCACATGTTGTAAGACAGGAAGTTTAGATTGTTTCGTGTCAGGAAGTTTAGCTCGTTTCGTGTCAAATGTAGGCGTGGTTCACGTTGTATAAAAAGTCTTGTGCCACGTGTCTTTGTCGGTCTTTGTCAGTCTTGTCTTTGTGCAAGTTTCATCCGTGTCGTCTTTGTGTAGGGATACGTCCCTAATAGCCTTAACCCCCTGTAACCACTATACGTAGTCCGGGAACGGGAAGGGTAGCTAAAACGGCATCATTGACATTGACTCTGGTGGCAGCCTACTAACTGTCGTTGTGCGTAGGCCCCACACCTACATTTTATCAACACCCCCTTTCAGCCTCCCCATTTCAGTACTTTTAGTACCTATTTTGACTTTCTTTATAGCTTTAAGTTGTAGTTTGTGTTGTATACAGTTTAGGATGATATTTAAGTTATGTTACTGTATAGATTCTGAAATGGATTACATTTATACCTGTAGAATCTTGATATCTTGATAGAATGAAGATACTAATGGAGGAGAGCACATTTCCAATGAAACTGATGAAACATTTCTTTCACAGGAATATTGCATGTTTTCCAAATACACTGCATTAAATAAACATCCACTTAAATATTGTAGACACTCTATTAAAAGTGTGTATTTGTATAACAACCTGCAAGTAATATCTAATGCTTATTGACTATTTATTGGCAAGTGAGAAAGAAAGTGAAAAAAAGATTATGGAAAGATGTACATGTCATGACCAGCCTACATCATCGTTTATGAAAGGATAGAAGTGGGAAAATAAAAATAAAAATTGGCAAGTTTGTATCATACTGTACCATTATGAAAATCCTGGAAAAACATTCCTACAACACATTTTTCTCATTAAAATTTATATATTTGACATCTAGCTCTTTGACTCTGCTCACCCCCTGCAGTTTTGCAGCAACTGTGAAAAAGTGCAGCTTTTAGTCATGGTGTTAATGAAATACTCATAGTAGATGTTATATTTAAATCATTTAGATTCATTTTTACTGTATACTTTTGTCACGTACCAAATCACTGGTATAATCCTCAACTATATTGCAAAATCAGACTTTTCTGAGTATCAGTAAGGACAAAAATAGTTGGCACTTGCTCAATAGCTCACTTCACTTCCCAAGTTTTGATATAATTATGCTAATCTATGTAATAATAAGCTTGTGAGTCAGCAACGATGACAACGATGGTGACCGATGACTGTGTATTCATGAACTATTCATGAGCTTATCAGAGTAGGTAAAGCATTGTCATTATCTGAATGGAAACAACATTTCACAAGGAAATAAAAAGCGGCATTCATGGAATTCAAACCTAGCTGCAACCGTCGAGTGCGGAGTGCGCACACAAACCACTCAACCGTTGGGACTTAGTGGTATCTTGAAGTGCCTTTATTAACCTATTATATCCTATACAAACTGAACACTGGGTCACTGAACTGAGTTGGGAAACAGTGTATATCTACAGTAGCTAACCATAGTGGGTATTAGAAGCAGGAGAATGCAAGGGTCATTAATAGAAGCAGGTGAGAATAAGCTGACTGATATAACTACTTCAATGACGAATGAAAGAAATACACAGAAAGGGCAGAATACTGGGAAGCAGGAGAGGTAGACAGAGGAGAAGGGAATCCATAAGTTGAATAAGGATGACTGGAAAAAAAAAGAGAGAGCAGGAGAGGGAAACCATGAATAAAACTACCATGTGCTACTGCACTACTAATTAGCACAAGTTGGTATGTCAGGCACCACTGTGTGGCAGGGCACTTGCTAGTCTCAGTATAATTATAATTTCAGGGAATAATCACACCAAGTACATTGTTTTATCTACTGTGTATTTCAAAGTTTCCAACAAAAAATTTAAGCCTAGCATAAAAACTCCATAGTTAGTATTGAAAATATAAAGCAGTTTGGAGACACATCCAGTCAGATTGATTCTGTGTCTCCACAAGCATGAATTCTTGCCAAGTTCATTGGGCATTAAGTGGGACAACCTGCATTTATCGATATCACATGAAGTAGTGATGGTAGTGCAACCAATTAAGGTATTTTTACAGCAAGCAAGGTTAAAGTAGCTGACAGAAATGAGATTCATATGTGTTCCTAATTTGTCAATTTTCAAAACCAATATGTTAGCTATACTGCAACTGAACAAGCGTTCTCAGTTTGAAATTCTGTTAAACTACCCCAGTTGGACATAGTTTAGTATGAAGGTTATGAAAAAGTGACCAGCTAAAATAAATTAGATTAGAAGTCAGTACGATGAACACTGCATAGAAGTGGGAAAGACCGGAAGATAAAAAAAATGTTTAACTATAACTTAAATTTTTACAATAACTTCTATAAAGAAGATAGAACTAATAAAATAATTCTCCTGGTACTCTCAGGTGTTTTTCTTTACATATGTATGTGCTTTCAATCCAAACATTTTTAGTATGCTTATCATATATCCTTGAAACAACCACACTACCTAAATTGGAAAACTTTTTCTTGATTACGTATATTGGTGCTGGTGTGGTTAGCCTTAATCTTGGTGGCAGCAACAAAAGATAAAGGAAAAGGTCTTCAGTATTGTCAAATTGAATATACTTTCTACTGTTTTTTAGCACCCATGATAATATGTCATCAAAACAATTTAATTAAGAGTGGAAGTACTGGTCACTGTATGTATTACATACCTGTCCTATATTATATATAATAAACACTTTATTACATAGCACTAAAAATCCTTACCAATTGGATTTCCATCATGACAGTGTTTTCCATTGAATGGAGCTGGCAGAGTAAAGTATTGGACAGAAGATGACATTTCAATCTGTAAAATAGGATCCCCAACCTGTCGATTTGCAACAAAAGTCTAACATTGATACAGTAGTTGTAGTAGTTCTCTTCAAAGTTGCTAATTTTTCACAATACTCTGTGATTGCTAAGTTCTAAACAGGAGTGAAGATTAAAAATCTTTGGGTTTGGTGTATATGTCCACCAATTAAAATATTGACAATTCCTACTGTACTATGTAGGTAACATATGCATAGATTTAAATTCTGTAGCTGTTGGCCCAAGAGCTGTCTATAATACTTTATTAGTTAAGTCCAGCACATGGGTCCAGTATGCTTAAGCTAATTTCATCAATAAATGATTTCCATGTTTCTGACAAAAATATATATGAGATTGTATGAGAAGTTAAATGCATGTGCCCAAAAAAATGCAGCAACTTGCCTTCTAACTTGTTGATATAGTATGAGAATGTAATGGTTTATGTAGATATTGACACAAATTAGATATTGTGCAGTTATTATACTTCTATTTCATTGTAGCAATAGCTTCACAATGTTGTAACATGCCATGCTAGCAAAAGACTTACTTTATAAGTAGAGCTATATTTGACAGTTTTAGTTAAAATCTTTCTTGGAATTTTGTATAAAGATAGCAGAGATGAAAACTCAATCTCATTTTTTACAATAACAGGAGGACCATATTCTAGGTTGGAAGAGTCTGAGAAAAAAAGGACATAAAATACATGATTTATCATTTATTAGATGAAACGGAAAATCAGCAACACATACGTACCATGTTCAAACGAGCACATTTCATTCTTCAATTATATACATTGGATTAGATTTATGCATATTTTAGATTACACATCTGACTATCACCACTGAACAGATGGTTGTGCACTCCTACTGCACTTAGACTGCAAGCCTAAATCTAGATTGAAAGTACCCAGATTAGCATGTACGTGACCATCTGCTCGCAACCCCACCTCCTAAGATAACAATAAATGGACAATATTCTCTTGATGTTCGTTTGTACATGTGTATCTGTGGGTCTGCCCTCCGTCAAAGAGGCCATGAAGGATGGACAGATGAAAAGGATGAGAGAGAAGTGCCAGGCAGGAAGAAGGGAAAGAGAAGAGTCAGAGGAGAAGAAAGCGAAATGAATATTTATTTAAACCGGAAGTACAATTACGTACACTGCACTATTATTATAAGTTATTTTTAGCATGGCTATATTTTTGTGAGCACGCGCAGTATTGGTGTTCTCCATTTGGAAATATCCACGTGCATATAACACTGTGCCATTATTATTTTTGGTCAGAGTCTCTACACTGCTGGTCTTGTGTATTCCTCACCTTGTGTATCCTATAGTTAAAACGCTTTTAATTATTGGATAGTGCTACTGGGAGTGCAATAGACTTTATAGCTACGGAGGAGAGTCTTGGTGGCAGTGTTATAAACTAGACCAATTCCTGACTATGGATACTAAGGTGTGTGTCGGCTACCACAGTATCTATGCCAGTGTTCCACTTCTTATGCATTTATTTTTAGTCTGAGCATGACTAGGTGTGTCACACACGTTTACTACATATTTAACTTGTGTTTCACCCGTGGGTGGTGAATGTATAGAACTGAGCTACCCATGGTTTCATTTAGATCCAATTAAATGTACAACTGCATTATTATTTTACCTGTGACTTATGCTGTCTAGTCTAGATAGCTTGGGTAGTGTGCAGTACATACAATACAAGTAACTAAGGATCTGGTGGCAGTACTGCTAACTCAGGTGTGGATAGCTTGACCCCCCCCCCCCCTCCCTCCTCCCATCCCCCCCACAGTATCCATCCCCATAGCATGCAGATATACATGACTAGCATCCACGAAATTAAATTTTTCTCATCGCCTTTCTTTTAACTCTCTGTCTTTTAGACTTCTGGTAGCTTCAACTATACACAATCTCCAACAAATGCATAGTGTTTTCTAGATTATGAGTGATTCTGTACTTGCTAGTGTTATTATATTTTCACTTTGTAAAACATGATATGAAAAGTTCTACCGACTACTAATGTTATACATGGAATGATAAAAAATGGAGTAGTTATAAGCCAATGAAGCACCAATGGTGCGAACCCTCAGCGTTACTATACACTATAGCTAGCTATTACTAAGACCAAAGAATAATTTATTGGAGTTGTAGTTGGTATCAAAAAGAATATGCCAATATGTAGCTCATACAAGTCAATATGTAAAGCTTGAGCAAGTCAATATGCAACTCGTGCAACGAAACCATAGACTAAAAATGCTGTCTTCATAAGAAAAGTTATCAACGCTTAACATACAAGCGACACTCACCTCACCAGTAGTTTCAATGGGAAACTCCAAGCACTCTGCCAAACTGCTGAGAATATACTGTAATGCAAAACTACTACGGCAGCAAAAAAAAAATGGTTCGCTCACGTGAGTATGGCGTGACTATAGGGGGCATTACCAACAATCACTAAAGATCGTACGGTCTAACAATAACTAGCTTTTTCTGAAAAATTAATTGAAACTAAAAATTCTGGCATATTAAAAGGATATAAATGTCCAGTGCAATATTTTGATACTTGTTTCAATATTTGGTAGGCTGCCATCTGTGAGATCCATTTTTTGTTGTGTGACACAGACAGACAAACTGAGTACTGTAACCCTCTCACGCATACATGCTGAGGATTAATGAAGCCCAATACTAAATTGTCATTTTATGCTTAATTTTTGTTGTGATGGCCACAATTATACTCACCTTGTTCAGAGATTACACAGAGCAGGAATGCAGCTGAACATGAGCAAGGTTGCAAAGAAGTGTAAATCACCTCATCAAATTTTTTGCACTCATTAATTTTAAACCTATGTTAGCAAAAATAGAAATATTCTCAGGGCTTAAGCTTTACAGTATAAGCCATAAAAACAATGAAACCTATTTTACAAACATAATTACCTAGTTGCTGGACAATTGAATAAGGCAAAACTTTGAGTTGAACAGTCTTGATCACAGCAGCACAATTTATCACATTCGCCAACCAGGAGATCACAATTACATGACCCATCCCCTAGATATTTACATAGAGTATGATTAGCTGTCCATAATTTTTAAGCATACTCATTTCAGAGAGTATTTGATACTCTTGTGTGTCAACTGGATTAATTAATATCACTAACTCTCTTCCAACTCAATTATAGAAAAATTGATGAATTATGATTTAACTTTTTGTTTTATTATGACCAAACTGGTACGATTTTGCTTATAAATATTTTATTGCGAGAATACGCATGCTCAACTTCCTATAAATAGAGTACCCATCATTTTCATAGGAATTTTAAAAAATAAATCGCTGAAGTTAGGCTATACTGCTAGAGCAATTAGCTTGAAGATGGCTTCTTCCAAGGCTGGTCCTTCATGTCAATAGACAGTGTAATGCTGTGGTGAAATGTTTGTCTGAAAAAAAACAACGAGTTCAGTAATTGTATAAGTAGTTCTAGCATGTATGAAGGTGACTGCTTTGATTTACCAGACCCAGGAGCTGTTGCTAATGCTATAGCTGACAAGACTGAACCTTTAGCTGAATGGTGAGGCTCATACTGATATACTGAACCTCAAGTTGATATTTTTTTCCTACTTACAAGGTTCTGAGGGTAGTTTTGACTGTGATCTAGATGATTGAGATGGTCTATCAAGTAGTTCATACAAGGTAAACCTGAAGTAAGCAAATACCTCAAATGTCCCAATGCGAAAATTAAGCAAAAAAAAATTCACAGTTAACTTTGAAATAAATTATACTATTAGCAATGCTGATCAATATTTCAGTGTTTCTTTGTAATGCATAATGTGTGCATCTCAACTATAACAAACACAAAAATATTGGGTGAAAATAAAGCAAATATTGTGGTTAAACATGGCACATAATGAAACTTTCATTCATGTAGAGCAAAAGTGATTATATGTAATTTTGCTCAAATATTTACCTATTTTAAGATAACATATGCTTGAAAAGGTGTATTTGGTAAGTTGGCTTTCCTCTCCTCAATTATGGGGGTTGGAAATGCTTTAATATACCATTACAATATCAAACGTAATACAATGGCTAAATCTGGTAAGTCATGCACTTTTTTAACCAAGTAGTGTCTTGCAGAATAATATGAACATCCTCCGAACAAAATAAGAAGAAAAAAAATAGTAAGCTAGAATCTTAATTGAGGTTTAATGACTTGTATTTCCAATTGTATTTGTTAAATTCTTCCAATGTGATATAACTGTGATGCTAAATTTCCTGCATTCATTTTCTCTTCTCACTAAAACTTTTCCTACATTTAGCTTCTTCTTTTTTCCTTTCTTATTTACTTCGGGTATGTATTTTCAAAGTTTTGCAATGACAATTAAATTTCAAGATTAGTAGACATTACAAAGATTGTAAAAGATGTGTTTGAAGACCTTGAACATATCCAACTTTATGTAAAATAAAAATAGACAAAAAAGATAAAAGTAATTATCTAAGACTGTGGAGGCTACTTCTAAATGTCAATATTTTTTACATTATTCTTTTGAAATAATTTTTAATAAAATAGCCAGCATAAATATCCATAAACTTAAGTTTGTTTTAGCATGAATTTAAAGAGTCAAAAATAACATACACACACTTGTTGATAAACTGAGCACTTCCATATCTCTAAGCCAAAATATAAGCTTTGTTTGGAAAATGTATCACATTATTATGTTTTTAAATGGCTATGATATATTGGCTCATACACTAACCTAATATATTGCTTCCTAGAAAAGTTGTATTATATTGATGTGTCGAATCTTTCGAAGGAGCAGGAGCTTGAATGGAGTCATGGTTTGCTAAATCGGAATCTAAATTTCTGTAAATAAAATATGCAATAAATAACTGAATCATAAGGGAGAGTAAAAGCATCAGAATGCAAAAAGTTACATCACTTACATAATTATTTATGTTTAGTCTGTAGACTATTTTAGAAGTTGAAAATGCCATACGTATTCCACAATATAGTTATTATTATTAGCCTGTGGTTGGATAGTAAAAGTTTTCAATGTTGTTATTATCCTGTTAATCTTTTGTTCTGTTGTCACTTAAGTTAATGATAAGATTTGGAGTTATAAATGTAAGCTTATGAGATAAGAATCTATAAATTTGTCTTGAAGGCTCTGCTATATTGAAAATTGAGTGCAGCATGGGAGCCAGCGGGTTTCCAAATGCTAGTTGGTGCTTACAACTCAATTTTCCGACCTTGCCTCGGAATAAATTAGCTATGTATATGTTTTCTTATTTTCGATGGGTGACACTTACGTCGTCACAAAAAGATCTCCACCACCAGTACCAGGAAAACTTTTATTCACGTAATCATCCGGGCTAGAACCGTTAGGATTTGCAGTTTCAGGACTGCAAGAGAAGTTCCCGAAAGTTATTAAAAATGACCCCGCCAACAATAAATTCATCTTTGGTACTGCGGCTGCCGGACTCCATTAAAACCGCTCGAAAACATACGCATGCGCATACTGTTTTTTTTTGTGTGTGTGTGTGTGTTTGTATGTGTTTATATGTGTGTGTGTGTGTGTGTGTGTGTGCGTGCGTGCGTGTGTGTGTGTGTGTGTGTGTGTGTGTGTGTGTGTGTATGTGTGTGGTTTATTTTTCTTTCTGCTTTATAAATAAATAAATATAATGAAAAATTGCAACATAAGTGAAGGAGAAACCTGATTGTAGTGCTGGTGTCATAACATTTTGAGGACCCCCCCCACCCCAAGTCTCTATTATTAGAACATAGTATTAGAGACTGCGTCCCTATATTTATATGATTATAGGGACCCCCTCTCTCAATATCTATGGGACCCAGGACCCACTGAGGTCTCTTTGTTATTTCTCCTCTATTCTTTCTTCTCTGATCACACGTGGGGAAGGGGTCCCACAGCATGAGATTCCTTGTAGCTAGATGGCATAACAGCTGTGAAGGTATGCATACTGACTTTGAGCAAACAGTATGAATCTATTAAGCAGCCCAGTTACACAGAAACCAATCATATTATTTATTCAGTTGGTACTTATTACAAAACCAATGTTACTTTAAGAAGTATTTGGGTACTTTAAGAGTACTTTGTAAATTTGTAATGAGTGGGTATAAAACTGTGGTTTACTTATAAACTAGTTTATAGTAAACAATTGAAGTGGCCATTATTGCCAAACGAAGTAGTAACAATGCCAAGGCTAAGCAGTGTGTAGTGTAGGTCTTGTATGCATTGATAATGAGGTGAGAGTGAGGAGGTCATTGTGGGGACCAGTCCAAAAGTGATGGATTTATTTTTACATGTTTCAAATGTATTAAAGTGTATGAAAGTAGGTATGCTGTGTGTACTAACATGTGTGCTGGTAACTGTGAGAAATAACTAATGCAATTATAATAATAATAAAAAACATTTAAAATAATAAATCATATTTGTAGCCAATGTTTATGTTTATCACTCCAGTTCATATTTTTATTACAACTGTGACTACCTTTAAAAAAAAAAAAAAAAAAAAAAAAGCAAACAAAAACAACAACAAAAAAACAAACAAACAACAACTGCATTCTATAATGTGTGGCATTAGCTCTTTTTTTCCCCCCTTTTGGAGCAGAACAATAGTCTATACTTCTACCAACTGTCTAAGTTTCTTGCTTTTGTCAACTTCACCTAATTTTACCCTTAACCTACTCTATCAGTGAGTGAAGAGGAGATAGAGGTTTCATTTTTTCCGTATAGGAATTATAGTTATATTGCTGGTTGTGAGGTGGCTGTGAGACTGTGGCAAAAGTTAAATACATAATGATGTCCTGTATGGTGTATGGCTTGGAACACTTGATGCATGTAAAGAGAGTATTGGAAGTAGTGAGAGAAGCAACATTTACAATCTAGACAAAAGAATGTGAATTTGGCAGTTTGCAGTGGTCAATCTTATAGTGAGTGCTGGTCAGTACAAACAACTGAAGTTTGCAATGGGTATTTGTAAAGTATGAGGCTTTGTCCCATGTCTGCTGGCCAGTCCAATAGGATATGGCTCTAAAAAATTGGTAGTAACTAGTTGGATCTTACCACAAACTATCTGGACCCTTTTGATGTGACCTGTGATACGTTGTGTCGTGTTTTATATTAGCTCCACCTCTATCAATACTTTTGGTTTTGAGATTGTGATATCTGAGCTTTGTTGCTGTAAGACATGCATATACTTACAACACCTATTTATGAATTTTAATATTCCCTGACTTATGCACCTTGTTGTGCCTGTCTTTCTTGTAGACTGTCATAGATTTGTTAACATGCAGAGTTTAGTCACCACCTAAAATTGGTGTTTCACATTTGCTGTGTTATGTTCCACAACTTTAGTTTCACTGTTTACACTAATAACTAGACCTGTATATACACTACCATTCAAACTGACAGTAAGATTGACAAGAATATTTTCTATGTTTAAGCACAAATATAAATTGAAAACATACAATATTTGTACATCTAAAAAAACTGCTGGAAATTGTTATGACAACATTGTGTAAAAACAAACAAACAAATAAACAAGACTAGATGAGTAAGAGAATATAACAAGGGAAAGAAGAAATTTTTTACACAATACATTTGGAAATAAAATCTAAAAATCTTCTTGCATACTGTTCAGGTTTTACTGTAGAAATTTCAGCACCAGCCTGAAACAAAATTCATAATTGAAACAATTAAATGACTCTTCTAACCAGCAGGGAACAAACCAACCAACAAAACAAAAACAAAACAAAAACAAAAAAATTCAGTATCCTTCTGTCTTCTCCTTCCTCCCACCCCAAATAATAAAACCAACCAACCAACCAACAAACAACAACAACAATAGCAAGTGCTGTTTAATACACAGCTTTGGCATAATTACATCACTTCACATGATTTTTGTTCAACGTATAGTATGGTACTATTCATTCATCACGAAAGTGAAACTGGAATGGGAATTAAAAGCAACTTTGAAATCTGCACAATCTTACCCCATGTTTCATAGTTTTAGCAGCATGTGCTGCTCTTTTCCTGGCTCCATAATTTGTTAATACATCAATCAAGCCCATAAAGTATACTTGAGGGGACGTTTCTGATGAAGTACATAATATATAAAAATTAGATGATGATTTAGCTAATTAGTAGCAAGAACTACCAAATGTCATGCCTGTTGTACATGTCACATACCTACCTGGAGAACTAATAATGGCAAAAACATCAATACTGACATCAATCACAGGATATTTTCCCTCAGCCAGAGCCAGTTCTTTTTCCTTTTCACCTCTCACTAGTGTTGGACAGCAATGGACACCTTCAGCTGGATCAACTAAGTACAGTATGAAATAACATTATAGATACAATGAAGCACCAAAGGTGTAAACTGTCAGCGCTACTACACACTAGCGAGCTATTACAAAATCATTGCAGACCAAAAGAATAATTTATTGGCTATTCTTATCAGGTATCAATATAGCTTGAGCAATGAAAACGGTAGATGTAAAAAAGTAGAAGAAAAACAGGCCAGAGACTCTAACCGGTATATATTTTCAACACCCAACTCCAGTTCGAGCACTCTGTTAACTTTCCTTGCATAAACAAAATACCGCAGGCAACAAGAAATTAATTGCTCTCGTGATTATGACGTAAAGCTAGGGGGTATTACCTACAAAGGCTGTACCTACACGGAGCTGATAGCTTCGCATTTTCTCAAAAAACCGGCCTGAAAAAAAAAGAAAAAAAGTAGCACAATAAAAGGTCTTAAGTCGTCATTCTGAGTAAGTTCATACATAAATCAATGGTTAATTGCTACTAATCTCCAAAATCAGAGCGTAACAGACAGACAGACCTACTATAACCCTTTCATGAATGTGCGCTGAGGGTTAACAAAAGCAAGAATAGTGACTATAATAAATATGTGGCAAAAACACTAAAAGTTTCAAATATATTTGATAATAGCCTGATAGCTGATTCCTTCAATTGGTTCTTTACAATCATGGGAATGAAATATGAACATACACAGAGGGTCTATATATGCCCATGTACACTCTTCCTGCCACAGAGCAAACACAAATTTTAATAACTATGTATAGAACTATAAATCTGATATGCCTGGTATGCTGGTGAGAAAAACTATTGGTGAAGACAATTTTTATAATGTATAGAATCCAAGAGGTCTTTCCCTCCACCCCCTTCCCTTCTCTATGAAACCACGATATTGATAATTAACTTTTACTTACGTGCCGTAGCTCCAGCCGGTGATATTTCAGCATTACCAAGATCTGGAGATGCATGCTGACTTCTACTAGCTTCCTGATTGAGCCCAGGAGAAGGAATCGGAGAGGATAACTTGGTTTCATTCTCAGTAGAAGGTGCAGTATTGGGAGTATGTTGATCATTCTGTAACTCAGCTTCATTACTGGCCATACCTTCACTTGCTGATGGGTTCAAAATTTCACCAGATGTTAATACTTCTTCTTCTGAATTAAAACAGCATTGGAAGAAAAATTGATGAAATACTGATTGGCATTTATGACAGAAGCATTTGGTGAGCATACATATTTTTTAAGTAAAGCAAAACAAGCAAAACAAAAAACAACTACAAACAAATTGGTTTTAAAGTCAAAGTTGTATGTACATGTACAGTATAGTAAATTTTTTTGTTGGACATCACATTAAAAGTTTCAGATAGGCTACCATACATAGCTGAAATGTCTGACTCATGTATGTAAGTGTTCACGTTTATTAAACATTACTATCCGTACCTTGAGGTGACTCAATAGCTTGAGGTGACATTGGTTCCGCCACTTCATCACTAGATATGTAGCCATTTCCATCATCATCAGGCCACTCCTCTGCATTGCCATCTTCCACAGGCACTGGTACAGTGCAGTCATGAATACCAACTAGCAGACTGTAGTCCATCAAATTTAGCTTTTGTAAAAGCTACACACACAAACCAATAAACCATGCTATTACTTCAACACCCTAAACAAGTTATTTGCTATGCCAAAAATTAACTTTATTTCACTAAAGAAGACCCTTACCAAGGCAAATCATTAAATAGAGCTGTTAGTAAGTACTACTAAGTGTGATAGGTCTACAATAACTCATTAAGAAATGATAATTTGATCCAATTCTTCTTTCTGCACATTAACCAACAATAAACACAGCATGGTCTCATTGCATCATGTATGTCTGTACGTCATCTTGAATACCTGAATGTCTTGCTCCAAAGATCTCATGACTCGTTCCTTTTCTTCAGCTCCGATGGATATCTTTTCTCCACTTTCTGTAAAGTCCATGTCCTTCAGTGTGGGATGTACTTTGGCCTAAAGTGGATAAATTATATGTACATGTGTACAACATGAGTAGAATTGGGAGAATGTGTCTTACTACTGAGCCAAAAAGTGCCAACAAGCACCCTTTATTAACATAACAAATAAAGCAAAGGGAAAAACAACAACAGAACCATGTAATTTCAACTCACTTATTTGTGAGGTAACAATTCCTATGATTTTTCACTGGCTACAACCACATATTGAGGTAGCAGTGTTCCCCCAATATGTGAATGAAATCCAACAGTTTTTTTGAAAGAAGCACTAACAGGATGTATACATAGTACATGTATATTGGGATATACATTTATACTTGGATTTACATGTGAGAAATTAGTAGTGATGGTGACAGGGAAATAAAAACGACTATTGTTGGTAAAACCTTTGGCTATAAATACTCTAATTCTCACTTCTGGTTATCTTTTGTGTTCTATGTATATTTCCTCCCAGAAGATGCACAACACATGCATAAATAAACAAATCTCAATTGAACATGTGAGTGTCAGCTCATTCAATAAATAAAACAAATTGGAAAGAAAAAACAAACAAAAAACAAACAAACAAAACACACACACACAGCAACAACAACAATTTAAACCCTTCAACTGTCAATACTGTTACTTAATTAGAGAGCAAGACAAGTGACACTCTACAAGGGATGTACAAATTTAAGCTAATGACATGATGTACATAAAATGATATGTATATTACATGATAGAGCAATGAAATTGATGATGGTTTGATAAACACTTACAGGCATTGCTCACAAAGTAGGTTAACCTGCAAGCAGACCTACTTTGTCTAATAGTGAGGAACAAATAGAATAAAAGGGCGACATGATACTTCCTGTTTTATCTACATCCGTTTTTTGTAGCACCTAGCAAACACTCGTTTCCTCTTCTATATTAATTAGCGCATAATGTACACAAGGAACTGTTTATTGTATACAGAATGTAAATTAAACTATAAACTTGTTCAGGGAAATATATACACAACACATGTAGCGCAATTAGTTTGTTTACCATCAGTGCTTATAAGCACACCACAAGTTCCACACACTATATATAATAGGTTTCAAGCTTGTCATTTTGGCATGAGCTGATTACGGATACATTAAAACATTGAAAAAATCAGCTTACCTTTTCCTTGTCACTAGCTTGTCGATCAACTGTCGACCCTTTCAGATCAAATTTTGTATGCATGCAGAGAGAAGAGCTGAACACACTGCGCATTATGATCCAGTAAGATTCAGCATTGTTAACAGTAAGACGATAGCATCCCAAATACTGAGGGAGGAGAGTTTTTCCTTCAGTTGTTACCACATGCTACAGAACAGGACAAAACTAGTTTAAGAGAATGAAAATAACATAAATTGCATGCTAATAAACAAATGTAGTTATTTACAATTCAATAAGGCGTGAATGAAAATTTTTATGCACATCCTTGGTTGGCAATATTATATATACTACCAAGTACCCCGCCACACCGTGGTGCTTGATGTACTAACTTGCACTTAATAGTGCAGTCTCATAAGGTATTTTTATCCTCTGTTTGCCTCTTCTGCTCTCTTCCTTAGCTATAACACAAAGTATTTTTTGTTCATTCTGTGCATTTTCTTTCACTTCTTCATTGAAATAGCTACATCAGTCAGCCTTTCCTCACCTGCTTTCTATTATTCTTGACTCTAGTGTTCTCCTGCTTATCCTCCCAACTACTGAGCAGGTAGAACTTAATTTACAATCAGGTAATGTAATGACGCTTTACAAATTTTTCTCAGCTCATGAATTATTCCTAAATACACACATCATCATTGGTCACCGCCATTGTTGTCTTACTGACACATAAGTGTATTATATATACAGTAGGAGTCAAAAAAAAGTTTCGAATTCCGTTCCATAGAACGGCCGTCGCACAATTAAAAAACGGGGAAAAAACGGTACGCCATTTGTTGAAAAACTGCCGTTCCGTTCGACCACGTTACCGTTTTAATCTTTCTCGTTCACCGTATGTCTCGCTCAAAGAAATATAAAAAATCGTTTATCCAATAAAACGTTCCGATTTTTTGTTTACAGACTCCAGAGGCGGAGCTTTTCGGGTTAAAAAAAATTGAAGCCGTCCTATTCGAAGTTGTCTCACGGAGAATTGTTAGTTTGACCACTGCACATTATCAACGTTTTCTCGATGTTAGGGCCTTCTTGGGCTTAGATTTTTTACTACTGGAGGTCCATCAGTAGCTAACAGAAGATCTACGAAGTGCGGACCTCGTTATAGCTCGGTGCCCGTCGGAACTTCAGTCTGCAGCTTTATTGAAGCAAGTTAAAATTTTATACGAGCTTTTTTGCACTATCCCCGTAGCGTTTAATGGTCGATACAAGGCCTTACATGTAGCTTGCTGATATAGCTATAGAAGAGTTTCTAGCTAGAAAATATCTGTGAATCGACGAAAATGCTTCACCATTTTTTACCGTTTTAGTAAATGGTGTCGGTCGTTTAGTCAAAACGGTACGGAACGCAACGATAAAAACTACAGTTAAAAAACTACCGTTTTACGGCCGTACTACGGAACGGAATTCAAAACTTTTTTTTGACTCCTACTGTAGATTACAATAGGAAGAGAAATGTACCACTCACATAAGCCAAGAAAAAATAAGTACCACACTGTCTTACCCCATGATATTGCTGGAGTATTTGATGAAGAAGTGCAACTTCCTCACTGGTGATTGCCTTAATTATTAATTTCTTGTCATATGAACAGAAAAATTTAGATCCACTTCTTCCAGGACTGTCAATAGGTATAGGTGGTTTCACAATAAGCGAGTTCTGCCACATACAGAGATAATTACTAAACTCACAAACTTATCTTAGCCATAACTTGGCAGCTTCAGAAATCACTACACTTAGCTTATACATACATTTAATGGCAAAAAACAAATGAGTATCTGATTAAATAAATATCAGGTATTAAAAATAGCTAGATTACTCACCATAAATTCTACATCATCTAACCCAAATTGCTTGCGAAGGTTGTGAAAGACTCTGGGGCAATACTCTTTGAACTTGAAATGACCTGGAAGATTCTCTCTGTAAAATAATAGCACAATAATATCTGGTAACACTTAATCTCATAATTAGTTAATATTAAGTCTGAGTAATACTAGAATGTTTTCATTGCTACAGTAGAAGACAAAAAAAAGTTTCGAATTCCGTTCCGTAGAACGGCCGCCGCACAATTAAAAAACGGGGAAAAAACGGTACGCCATTTGTTGAAAAACTGCCGTTCCGTTCGACCACGTTACCGTTTTAATCTTTCTCGTTCACCGTATGTCTCGCTCAAAGAAATATAAAAAATCGTTTATCCAATAAAACATTCCGATTTTTTGTTTATAGGCTCCAGAGGCGGAGCTTTTCGGGTTAAAAAAAATTGGAAGCCGTCCTATTCGAAGTTGTCTCGCGGAGAATTGTTAGTTCGACCACCGCACAGTATCGACGTTTTCTCGAAGTTAGGGCCTTCTCCCGCTTAGATTTTTTACTACTGGAGGTCCATCAGTAGCTAACAGAAGATCTACGAAGTGCGGACCTCGTTATAGCTCTGTGCCCATCGGAATTTCGGTCTGCAACTTTATTGAAGCAAGTTAAAATTTTGTACGAGCTTTTTTTCATTATCCCCGTAGCGTTTAATGGTCGATATAAGGCCTTAGCTTGCTGATATAGCTATAGAAGAGTTTCTAGCTAGAAAATATCTGTGAATCGACGGAATGCTTCACCGTTTTTTACCGTTTTAGTAAACGGTGTCGGCCGTTTAGTCAAAACGGTACGGAACGCAACGATAAAAACTACGGTAAAAACTACCGTTTTACGGCCGTACTGCGGAATGGAATTCGAAACTTTTTTTTGTCTCCTACTGTAGTTGGGAAACTCCCTTACTTACATACTCCATTTAAATGTTTATTCACACAATTAATTACTCCTGACTTTACTTTTTTCACCATATAAATCTACTTTACAATAATAATCAATCTACTTTAATTATAGTACATACATACGTGTATTTATGTAGAAACTTTACTTCAGTATTAACCAGTGGTTCCCTATCAGTAATTCGTTCACTCACAATCTCAAAAAACAACAACAAACAAAAACAAAATCAAGGAAAAAGTATTCCAGTAGAATCACATTCCTTCTGCTAATAATGTCTACCCTTAAACAGCTATCCATGTCTCTTAACTCTTAGCTAATAGTAACTTCTTACTACAGTAACCTCACACTAACTCAATACTACCAACCACTACTACGAAAAATACTATGCCAAAAATAATATCCTTCTTAGTAACCTTCAACATGTGTATGAAGAGGGTTACAGTACTCTGTCTATCTACAAATTAGCTTTGCTATTTGGATCAACATGTATGTACATACTGCTGGTAGTAAAACTAATAGTAAAAATAGTATACATAATGTAGTCCCTCACTTGTTATAGCACTGGTTCTCCACTCGGATTTTGCTGAATGCTTTAAAGTCTTCAGATAAAAGTAAACTGGGTTCAACCGTGGTAGTCAGTTCAATAGTCTAAACGTACACCAATAAAGGTTTATTGTATACAAATGTAAGGCAAGTCAGCACATCAATCATATAGGTAATGTATGATAAAATACACACACATACACGCATAGATACAAAGGGCTTGTGAATTACAAAATATATAAAAATCATGCTGTATAGCTTTTCAATACTATACTACAGATGTTCTTGAACTTATATGGCGAGCGAGCTATTTATTCTGAATTCAATGAACAATCTGTAAAGTATAACAAGTATCCGTCATAATGATTGTCGCTTACTAGTACTCAAAGCCTCTCCCAAAACTAACAATTAAAAAAAAAAGCAAGAAAAACTAAATCGAATTGACCTGCTTTACATATACCTGAAGTTAATGTTTAGCTCCTATTCTGGTATTATTTCTAAAACAATTGTTTGACAATTATTAATTTCAGCAGCTATTACACCGAGTAGTGGTAACTCCTCCACTACCTCAACACAATATTTTGTCTGTTCTTGCAACTTGAAATACCAGGCATCTCTAAGCAACAGCCATGGAGTAAAAATTTGTTATTTCCTGTATTATTCTCCTCCAATTGCCAGTGGAAGAAATTACTTTGTAGAGTGCTTAAATTGTAACCAAAAGAATATTTTGGACAAAATAGAGTAGACACACCAATAATTATGGTATAAAGTCATTAATACCACAGCCAAGTCATTTTAGTACAAATAAGTGTGGCACTATTTGGAAATACACAGCAGTGGAAAACTCAAATAATGATAAGATTGGTTGTGGCAATTTTTTTTTGCGACCTCACCACACTTTTATCCGCTAGGCAATACTGCGGAGAAATTCCTGGGCAAAGTTATTTAGCAACAGTAAGAAAAGTATGAATGATAGCAGAATGTAATGAAAGAAGTTATTTGACAAAAATATAATACAAGACTATGGGTTTCTTAACTGCAAAAATGAAATGTCATCTTTGGCTATAGTAATAGCATGGAAAACTGTGTTATTCGGATAAATAACACTTGTATGGTGAGAAATTTTTCTTGCTCCACTCCACTCGTGCTATTAATACCACAATTTGCCATGGTTATATCTCCATATCCTTTTAGCTATGAATAAAAAATTATTTCCTTTTTTTTTTCTTGTACGAATTTTTTTGCAAAGCGTTACTTGACCCACATCTAAAAAAGACTGAAACGGACAATTATTTATTAAAGTGTAAATCTTGTCTTGTGAACCTCACTGAATATCACTGCTCTATCAGCACTATTTCGATTGAAGGAAGTGGAAAGGGAACGAAATGCATTTCTTGTCGCCAGTATTTAGGAGTGACCCTCGCTGCATTAACTGTTCCTGTCAAAACAACAATATCATCTCTCTTCTTATTTGTCCTTTTACACCGTTCGAAACAGTAACTATGGTATAAAATAGTTAAACCATGGCAACTCTTAGAATTATCTCTAATAACTGCTCTTTCCTCGGGCTTCGCCCTGATCGGGATGGTTATCTGCGTAATTCCACGTACCCAACTACAACATATGTATACCCAGTTTTCAATTTTCATCCCTAACATTATCTTACTTGCTCGCCAGCCAACGAACACACTCACACACAAAACATTGCGATATGTACATGAAATCATTAATGAATCTTGAAAACATAAAGTAGACAGTATTAGTAGGCTAAATGACATTGAAATCGATTCAAGCATAATTCTCAGCATGTATGTGGAAGAGGGTTACAGTAGTCACTTTCCCCACCAATCTATATACTGTATGTATACAAGTCAATAAACATGCTTCAAAACGGCAGGTTGTTATTGAATGAAAATGACAACTAAATATAAACAAAATTGTTTTCTTTCAAAATCCTTGTTTCAACATGTAGTTTACCAGAAAAAGAGAATAAAATTTTCCCGTACTTTTGCACTACATGTGACACCTACCTGCGCCTTGCACGATCATTATATACTAAAATGCTTGTGTGCCAGCAATGATGACGGTGAGTTTATTCAAGAATAATTCAATAGCTGAGCTGGGGTGGTAAAGATTCATCATTAACTGAATGGTTAAAGCACCATCACACTCTGTGGAAGTGGAAAGGAAGGCGAGCAAGGAAACGATGACTATTGCAGCTAAAACGAGGTGAAAATGGCGAGGAAAAGTTTCAAAAGGAAAGGAAAAAGTTTCACAAAGAGTCTGCAATCGTGGATAGAGAGACTGAGAAGTAGGAGAGATAGACAAAGGTGGAGAAGGGAATCCATGACTTGAAAAGAAAGAGCAGATAGGAAAGGAGGGGATAAGAAAAGCTGTGATATCTTGGGAACAAAGAGAGTAAGAGAGGGAAAATGATAACTAAATGAAGTGGTAGAGAATAACAACAATGGATAAAAATTCCTTGTGCTGCTGCATTCGTAATTTTCCAAAGTTAGTACACCAAGTGCCACTGTGTACTTGCTAGTAAAAAATGAAGCACCCGACCCAAGGGTGCAAGCCCTCAGCATTACTATACACTAGCTAGCCATTACAAAGACCAAAAGAATAACTTATTTGGAGTAGTATCAATATGAATATGCTAATATGTATGTTTGTGCATGTCGCTATATAAAGCTTGAGAAAGTTGATATGCAACTTGTGCAACGAAACAGTAGACGTTAACGCTGTTTTCATAAGAGAAGCTTAACATACATGCGCCACTCACCTCCGGGGAACTCCAAGCACTCTGGCAAACCACTGAGAAATAGTTATTATGTTGCGCAATTTTTAATATTGTCGTGGGCGTGACAAAAACAGACAAAATATTGTGAGTATTGTGGACGTTACCAACAATCACTTACGATCATGTACGGCCTAAAAAAAACTAGCTTTTTCTGAAAAAAAAAATTCGAAACTAAAAATTCTGGCACATAAAAGGGACTTAAATGTCCAGTGCAACATTTTGACGTTTGTTTCAGTCTTTGGGAGGCTGCCATCTTTGTTATCCATGTCACGGGTAAGTATCAATAATTCAGATGATTCTGTTTAAAGGAGTACAGGACGGGGTCGACTACCAAGCGAACACTAAAACATGAGGGTCATAGTACAGAATGACTTATGTACAGCCACATATAAATATCCTCGCTTTTTAATTGTGCTATCCCTGATAGTTAATGTTTTGCTTGCTTCGCTTCTTCGCCAATAAGGATAAACACGGCCCTGTGAACAGTAGTTTACTTTCATCGTTCTAAGGCTTCTAAGATTACTTCAGCTTTTGTTGTTGTTGTTTTTAATTGCTACAACTGCCACATCATATTATGATTAGCTTCATGTAATTCACTACAATACTTACACCATGCTGAATCCCCCACATCAGGACTGACAAAATAGGGTCTTTACTTCGTATAAACCGCTTCTTCTGTTGCTTTGGTTTGAAGGCTTTCTTTTTAGGAATGAGCCCACCACCACTTTTCCCACCACCACCTTTACCACCTCTTCCTGGCATTCTGTAAAGAAATTAAATTAAATGAGTTTATACTTTATTCAAATAAATTGTATATTTTCACAAAACTTATAAAAATTGTATAAGAGTGAAGCAAAAGCTGGTAAACAAAATAGGATTAATTCATAAATAAATTGATTGGTAAAATAGGAAGATTGGTACTTTTTATAACAAAAAAGCTCTAAACATCCTGAAAATACATTGTACAAGAGACTTACGTATTGCTGATCTTGGCAAACACTTTGTGGCTTTATTGAAGTAAAGTTAAAGTAATGAACTGTGAGTTTTTATCAAACTGAACTATGTGTAAACACGTCAATCATCTTGCTAACACCTAAGGGTGATGTTTTTGGATTTCATGTAGCTTACTAAATGACCCCTAGTGAATACTTGTATATGTGACAGTGCACAGTAAAAATTAAGCATAAAAAGGGTACATGTATGTACATAACGCTGGGAAAAAGATTGATAAACTTCCCAAAAATGTATTAAAGAAGCCTATAGGTTAAAACGGTTAGGTCCCGCATGTCGGCAATGGTTGAAGCTACTGCTATATATCTAGGAGAACTCAATATCTGGATATCAACAAACGTATACGTACAAAGTGCAAAACAATTTCTTTGACGAGGCCACTTTGTGCCCAATTTTCCTGAGTACAGAACAGTCACGTGTTGGTGGAGAGCACTAGCCCAATATGCTTCACAGTTATTAAATCTCTCAACATACAGTTTTAGCCTATGCTGTTGTGTTTTGAAAAGATGACAACACTAATTCAAACTGCTACTCTGAACATAAAGCCTAACATCCTCCTGACAGTAAACAAGAAGTTACGTAACTAATAAGGAACATATTTTCATGTATAAATAAAAACAACTCACAAATCTTTATAGAATATAAATAGGATTTGAAACTCCACTGAAACATTTCGAATGTTTAGATTTCTCAGTGGTCTTTCAAAGCAACAATGGAGATGCAATTATTTACCCATACAAGGGTTAAATTACATTACAAACTTTTATTCTATTATGGGCTATACTCTTCTACTAATGATGATATGTCTACAAAATCTGTTAACTGGACATTTTGAGTGGAGATACATTGACACGTTAAGAGCTTAATTGATTGCATGGTGTGCAAACCCTTTGCAGCTTCATTCTTTTACGTAGTACCGTGAAGTCAATCAATTCAGAATAAACATACACTGTACCGGTATAAAAAGAATTTTTGATCACATGATCACTGCGTAAGCTTAAGGGGTGTTACCCTTGGTGGTAAACATTAGCTTTTATTTTTGGAAAAAACAAATTCTGGCACATTGATTGACTAACAGACAAACTTAGTACTTCAACCCATATGTGTATTAGGTGGATTGGTAAAAATTTTGTCACACTAGTAGCAATTAGCAAGCGAATGAGACACTAGGGAGTAATATAAATTCAAGACAATTGCCAGTATACTGTATGTGTATATATTATATATATGAACGTACATAAAGCATATTAGTAGCACCTGAGATATGAGTACTGAATTGACGACCGCTAATCTAAAGGCCTCGTAGAGCCATACTTGGTTTCCCACACATCATAGTGACTCGTAAGTATTCTAGAGTACTGCCAAATATTTCACCACTGTTCTAAATTATGTGCCATTAAAAAGTAAACTTATTTCACCATACAGTTATAGACAAACAGACTTTTACTTCAGAGTGCTGATAAGGCTTATGAAACTATAGAGTACATAAGAAGATTTACTCGGCAGTGTGGGTACTAATCTATCAACTTATTGGAGATAGTAAACTCTCTATGGATCAGTTCATTACTCAGAAATTTAATGGTATCTTTTAACGAGAACAAAAGCTATGAATTCTATATCGAAATGTACAACTAGGCTAGCTTGTTTGCTGAAGCACACCTTTTAGGTCAGTTGAACGGGGAAGATAGAGAGTTGTTAGGTTTCCACAACTATTCAAACACTGGTGAGCATTAGCCCGAAGCCAGGGTATCAATCAAAGTGAGAATATTGCACATGCCTAAACAGAATCACTGTTATTTATACTTGCTTTTACAACTCAGTCACCATCATGAAAATATACTGTAGATTTCTTGATTCCAATACATAATTAGATACATGCAGAAGACAGTACAAGTAATGGAAAATTGGCTGTGAGGCAGCTAGTTAAAGTCTTTCCAATTATCTTGTAAATAAAAAGGAACATATGTATTTGAACAAAAAAATGAATTAGCTACAACTTAATCCACCAGGAGAGTATATGCCACAATCATGCCATTGATATTTCACCTACATAACCAATTAAAAGAACCTCTCTATCGTAGCCTTCAAAATTGTAGCTACTTATTCCATAATTCTGTCGACTGTAATATGAATTATTACTGACAATAAATTCTTAAAGCACGACCAGTTAAGCTACGAGCACGTCTCTAACTATTTAACCAGCCAGTACTTCCCAGTAATCAAGAACAGCTGTTCCACTAGCGTTTAAAACACAAGGAGTTCTTACCTGATATAATCCCAGCGCCTTCGTTCAACAGATACCCCGGCAGATGTTACAGTAACTCTAACAAAATACTGAACAGATCATCAACCAACTGTTTAGTTGGGCTGGGTTATTTTAAGTTCAAAGGTCAAATCGCAACGGTCACGCCCACGACAATATTAAAAATTGCGCAACATAATAATAATGACGAATTAATGATCATGAATATGTCGAACATTGTTCTCAAGTGAATAAACTTTTGCTTTTAAGTTTTGCAAATCTCCAATCAGTTTTTTGGCATTCTTTGATGTGGACTTGACATAGCTGAGAATTTCACTATCTTGATCTCCACCCATACATAATGATACCTATATGTAAAGAAAAAGAAAAAAAGAACTTATTAGCTACATACAAAAACAACACTATAACATTTCATACCTTATACAGCTGTTTTTCAACTTCTTTCAATCTCTGTCGTAAGATTTTTATGTCATTTTTGTATCCCTCAATTTCTAATTTACGTCTCTTCTCGAGAGCTTCATATCGCTGATTCATCAACTGCAAGCGTTTCATCATTTTTTCAGAGCGTTTGGTAAACAAGTCTTTAGAGGCATCATCCTGTTCCCTTAGCCGACATAACTCTTGCTCCATATGAATACACTGCTCTCTATAATTATCAGCTATCTGTTCTGCTTGAAGTAATTGCATCTTCAGTTGCTTTGCTGAGGGAATTCTTCTAGGTCCATCAGTTGTGCTAAGCGAATAAAAAAACAACAACAAAACAATTGGCTGCATGATAAACTTTCAATTTTAAACATTTATGAACTTGTTAAATAAAATACTTTTGAATGTTTTCTGTGGCAGTGAGACACTGTAGATTTTAAAAGAGGTCAATCGATGTATGCCAGTAGCTGCAAAGAGAATTATTTGTACTTTCACATGAAACTCTATTAGTAAGCTCTCTATCCATTTGAGGTCCAGCCTAACTGGTTCCACTTTGTTCAACAGAATCAGAGATATAGTTAGTATGATATTACAAGGGCAGATGGAATCAATACAGTATGGTATGCAAGAGCAGATGCTGTCATATGCGTAGGGGTGGGATTGCATTGGTATTGCCCAGCTATCTGGTTTGAGCTGAGTAAGATCTTTATAATTACTGGTAATCATCAGCTGAAATAATTATAAATCAGCAGTATTACCTGTTTATACACTATTAAAAAACAAAAACGAAAAATACTATAATGAAGCACCAAAGGTGCGAACCCTCAGTGCTACCATACACTACCTAGTTATTACAGTATATAATCTCAGACCAAAAGAACAAGCAATCTGTTAGCTATTTTAATCAGGCAATATGCTCGAGCAATGAAAATGGTACGTGGAAACCCTATCTTCATAAGAGAAGACAGGCAAGAAACACTCTCCGGTATACATTTTCAACACGAAACTTCATTTCTTTCAACTCCTAACTTCCCTGAGCATAAAGCAAACTACACCGCGGGCTGCAAGAAATTATTTGCTCAAGTGATTATGACGTGATGCTAGGGGGGGATACCCACAAAAGCTGATACATGTTTTCTCAACAATTAGCCCGAAATAAAAAAAAAGTAGCACAATGAAAGGTCCGAAATCTTCGGTCTGAGTGAGTTCATACCTAAATCAACGGTTAATTGTCAGTAATCTCCAAAATCAGAGTGTGATAGACAGACAGGACGACTACTATAACCCTCTTGCGCATGCATGCTGAGGGTTAATGAGCATACAGTAAGCACATTTTCATATGCAATATACAAAATAATCATGCTATTCACAAATACTTTATGCACAAGTAAATCATAAGGTAAAATACTTTTAAATTTAAACCTTAAATCTGTATGCAAAAAGTACATTTATTTAGTTTGCCTGAAGTTAATGATAGCTCATATCCACCCAGTTTAGTAAACATTGAGCACTTAGCCCTTGACCATTAATTTTAGATCAATAAATATTCTTACCCAAGCTAATCTGATATCTGAATGACCAGTAACTCCTGACATTTAGCTACAAAAAAAATCCTATTTCTAACAAATTATAGTACCATTTTGAGCCAACTTAAAAAATAGCCTTAAGATTTTATTTGGGTGCTATTATTAACCCTCAGTGTGCATGCATGAGAGGGTTATAGTAGTCGTCCTGTCTGTCTGTCTTTCACTCTGATTTTGGAGGTTACTGACAACTCAGAGTTGATTTAGGTATGGACTTACTCAGAACAACGATTTAAGACCTTTTATTGTGTGCTACTTTTCAAATTTGGGCTGATTTTTGAGAAAACGTGAAGCTGTCAGCTCCACGGTGGTACTAGTTTTTGTGGGTAACATCCACTATTGTCACGTCGTAATTACGTGAGCAAACAATTTCTTGCTTTCTGTGGTAGTTTTGCTTTATACTGGGAAGTTAACGGAGTGCTGGAAGTGGAGTTTTGCATTGAAAATATATACCGATGAGTGTTTCCGGCCTGTTTAGCGTCTTCTCTTATGAAGACCATACTGTTTTAATTGTGCTTGAGCTATATTGATACCAGATTAGAATAGCCAATAAATTATTGTTTCGGTCTGAGATGATTTTGTAATACGTAGCTAGCTAGTGTATAGTAGCACTGAGGGTTCGCACCTCCAGTCGCTGTACACAACATGTACACCTTGTTCACTGGACATACCAAAACAAGACTTACATTTTATTCTCTTCGTTATTTGACTATTGGACATAGCCCCCTATGAAGTAAGTTGTCTTTGACATGATTTAAGTTGCTGACACAGTTAGGTCATAACTTGGTAAAGCATCGTCATGGATGATCCCGAATGAGTAAAGTGTTATCACATTCTCAGTAAAAGGAGATAAGGAAACATAGGCGATTATTTTTGGGCAACGCAACGGAAGTAATGGACAGAAAAGTGTGAATAATGGCAGAATCAGTGGAGTAATTCATTTTGACTAAACTGCAACTGATACAAAAGAACAATTTCTACTGAAGAAATATAGCTATAGTACTACCCTAACTTGTTGGCTATTCTAATCAGGCATCAATACAGCTTGAGCAATGAAAATGGTAGATGTAAACACAGCCTCCATAAGAGAAGCTAAACAGGCCAGAGACACTCACTGGTGTATATTTTCAACTCCAAACTCTACTTCCAGCACAAAATTAACTTCCCAGCATAAAGTAAAACTACCGCAGGGAGCAAGAAATTATATGCTCACATGATTATGACAATAGGGGGCATTACCCGCAAAAGCTAGTACCTATCTGGAGCTGACAGTTTCGCGTTTTCTCAAAAATCAGCCAAAAAAAAAGAAAGAAAAAAAGTAGCACTAATGAAAGATCTTAGATTGTCATTCTGAGTAAGTTCATATCTAAATCAATTGTAATTGTCAGTAATCTCCTAAATCAGAGCACGACAGACAGACAGGACGACTACTATAACCCTCTTATGCATGCACACTGAGGGTCAATTAAAGATAACATGGAAAGTGGCATTTGGAATTAATGGCACTCATGTGGAGAGAATTTTTTTTCTTGCAGCACTCATGCTGAACACAGCTCTGTGATGCACCGAGTTTTAATTAGTATTTCTCAATGTTTTAGCTACATCTATAGTAAAGTGAAGAGGAAAAAAAAAAAAAAAAAAATGAGTGGCAAAGCATATCTATAATTATTATAATGTTTGTGTGTCATAACTGGTAAGGCGTCGTCACATTCAGTAGAACGTGAATACAGTGTAAATGTAACTAAAAAGCGGGTGTAATAGTGGACAAGGAAAGGCGGCATACGTTTCAAAGAGGAAGGTGAAAGTACATAAGAGAAGGCATAAGTACGAAAGAGAAGGCAAAAGGCGACTAATTGTAAAAAGTGGCTGGAATCAACGAGGTAAGGGAGCGTAGGTTTAAGAGAGAACGAAAGAGAAGGCAAAAAGGCGAGCAATTAGCTAATTGTAATTAAAAAGCGGGTGGAATTGACAGTAAAGGCGGTGTCAGTTTAAAAAAGGAAGGCAAAAGTACCAAAAAGAAGGCTAAAGTTTCGCTAAGTTTAAGTCTGCAATCATGATAGTAGGACAGAGGATTCAGAAGCAGGAGAGGTAGAAAAGAGCTGAAGAAAGGAAAGTGGGGGATAAGAAAGCTGAGATACATGTAGTTTAGAAAAAAAGCAAGAGAGGGAAATTTATAGTACAAAGCATATCGACAGCATTGACTTGTGTATGCTGTCTAGCACATACACACTGCACACTCACTACCAGCTGCCTAGCATACAAAAAAAAATTATTTATAAGCCTACAGCACAAACCCAATCTTGCTGTGAAATCAAACCACCAGTAGTTGACATTGTATGGCTAGCATGGCCAGCACATTGTAAAGAATGAATTCTAGTATTGTTTGCATGCAGAAACAGTAAGGTTAGCTAACAGTCAGACTGTAGGTAGTAGAATAGTGTATCGGAATGCTGTATCAAAACCTTACCCATCAGGACCTTCTTGGTGATCATAATTGTTGACGAGTAGAGAATCTATACCATCAGAAACATCTAATCTTTCCTTGTATTCTTCCATTTGAGAGAGCAGTGCATCTCTATCTGCCATCCAAGCCCTCTCCTGTGTGCGCAGCTCATATTTTAGGTCTAAATAGTCTTTGGTACTATCATACAGCATACTCTGCGTGGTATGTAACTGGTCTGATAGTGACTGAATCTTGGCTGCATCTCGATCTTGAAGAGTCTGGCTTTCCTCCATATGAACTCTTCTATCCTCTAATAAAGCATCTACCTATGAATAACACTCATGATCACTCATAAAACAACAACAACATTTGAAATGGGGAACTATGGCACCATGAAAAGAAATATCTGGATTCGCACACTGGTATGTACTTTGGCCTCCGAGATGACATGGACAACATATTGAGTATGTAATTCTGAGATGATGGACAACATATTCAGGGGTTCATTTAGGAATCAATTTAAGAGGGGCAAGGTTGAGTAAGGGGGTCACAACTTTCATATAGAACTAAGATGAGAAAGGAGATGGGTTTCAATTACCAAGACAATAAATAGAGCAGCAATAAACTTATGATTTAGAATTTGCCTTCACCTTAATTATTCACATTTTAACTTTACTTTTTGCTTATGAAATTTTAAGAATATTTCAAGGGGCGAAATGGCTTCAAGGGGGGGGGGGGCTACCTCACCAAATGAACCCCTGATATTGAGTATGTAATTCTGAGATGACAATGCACAACATATTGAGAATGTAATTGGACAGGTTGTCATACATGTATGACTGCAATAATGTTTGGATATAATTTACCTGTTCCTTACAAAGGCGTGTTTGTTCTTCTAGTTGAGCTTTCAAAGCTTCTACAGTAAGAAGCAGAGTTTCACACTCGCATTTCTGTTCCTCTGAGTTCTCTGTTGCAAAATTATAATTAAACATAATGAAGATATTTTACATTGTATTAGTGAGGTTAAGGGAATGTCTCTATTTTCATGACTGAGTACTTCCTAATTATAGTATCAGAGAATGTAATGTGAAGATGGATGCCAGGAGGTAAAGCTATCCACACCCACCAAGCTGTAGTAGTACTGCCATCGCCATACACTTGGTTTAATTGGACATGAGTAGCTCAGTTTATATAAATTTATACCATAGTTGCTGTGGTAACAGTCATGGATTAAAAATGTTATTCCCCTCCAACCACCAGCGTAAAAAATTGTTTTTGTACAACAAAGAGCGTTTAATTTGTACGCAGAATAATTTTTTTGTTGACAAATAAAGTGAGATGCATAAATAATTATGGTATAAAGTGATGTATCATATTTTTAGCTACGAATATGATTTTTTATTACTTGCACTTGGGAACGGTTACTCCATCCCTGTATAGAGAACTGACACCGAAAATATTTATTATTACTTCATGACTTTTGAACCTCACTGGATATCATCGTTCAATCACTACTGTTATTGTTAGAAGGTGGCAGAAAAGGAATGAAATCTTGTTATCTGTGTTTTGGAATGACCTTCGCTGCATTCACTGGACTTATTTTCCCACCTATAACAACAATATCCTCTTTTAGTTTGGTCTTTTATTCTGTTAAAAAAGGTAACTATAAAATAGTTAAACCAGGGCAACTCTTGGAATTATTGCTAGATAACCGCCCTCTTCCTCAGGCTTCGCTCTAATCGGGACGGTTATCAGCAATAATTCCTCAAACCCATGGTTTAAAAATAAGGGCTGGCTACCCATCCTCCATATGGGCTCAATTTTACTAATATTCCAGACTGTATCTACTGTTCTTGGAGAATCCATAACAAATCTGTAACCAGAAATTCAATAGTGTGAAAAACAACAACAACTCCATATTTTTTCTTGGCAAAATCTAATCGGCTAGGAATTTCATCTCCACAGAATGTTAAGGAACTTCTTTTAAGAGGATGTTTGTTTTTTTGCCACAAACTTTAACAATCAATCTGCTCTTGTCCTCAATGGTCCTGCTGTATTTACTTTTCTTTTCCTTAAATGCGGATAGTGTTTTGTTTGTTTACAAACCTTTGTTTTGATGGGTTCTGTGGCCTCCTGGTCCTCTGCCAGCACATATAGATGCTTTTTGTTGATGTCCCTTATCTTTATATAGGTGTTGTTCAACAAGAACCTATGCGATGCATAATAAGAAATATATAATAGCCATCTGTCTTTCTCATAAACAGAATCTAAATTTTGTATAGAAGTGGATATTTAAATCAATTACTGACCACGTCACTAAATTGAAATTGCTACTACGCAACATATCTGTGAGTGGCGATAATAAGAAGTGTGTTGGCAGAAGCCTGGCTGTAGCAACACATTTACATGTGCACACACTGTACCTGAGGTGATTCTTTAACAAAATAGGTGGTTTCTTTTACACTTCCTGGTTTGGTTAAGGAAAGTAAATGTTGAATTCTTTTTCGATCTTCTAATTCCTTTATTTTCAACCGATCATTCTCAGCATATAGACGCAAAACATGTTCCCTTTCTTGAAACAGGAACACCTACAAGGATTGTTATATGCAATGATTCCTCTGTAAAATGGCAGACTAAACATACATATAAACCTAACTTCCACAAGTTTCAACTCAAAAGATAACACAATGAACCTGTTACGTACATGTTAATTGTGGAAACAATGGAGACAGATACGATTATTAATCCCATGCAATCAATAAGATGAAGTGAGTTGAGGAAATCTTGTCTCTACATTTTGTGATGGAGATTTGGCATTACCTAGCATAACTGACAAGTTCATCAATGTAGAACTGGCAGCTGATTTAGGTTCACAATTCTACTCCCCACTATTGTTGTACATGTATATCGAAATTCTTACCCCCCCTCTCCCCCTTCTTTGTCACATTGTGACGTGGGTGTTAAATGTATATCGTTGCGTTACTTGATGGCACCTTCTTTCACACTTATGGTGTGTAGCGCTTTCTCTGATTATTACTTCTTTTTTCCTGTATCGAAATCAAAGTTCCCTCACGAATCAAAATAAATGCGTGGGTTTTCACAAGACAGTAACTGCTACGGTGCCTTTCCCATTGCCAAAAACTTTGCCGCCAGTTTCTTGACTCAGTAAATAGATTGAGGTCTTGAGCACACGGCAATCCAATTAAGTGAAACAAGAGGTGGGGCCAGTCATGAAGTAAGCTTGAAATAGTATTCAATCAAGCTCAACACGATCACATGTTACTGCTAAGGTATTAAATGTTAGGCCTGCACTCATGCAGCTGTGAATAATGTACATGTGTATGTTACGTTACCTACATGCCAAGTCAATTACATTATCAACATTGCTGTCTGCTTTATATTAACATGAAACCCACGTAATTTAACATTACATGATTACCTGCATATCACTTAGAGCTTTCTGTAATTCTTTGATCTCATCCTCCCTTTGTCTAATTTCCCAGCGACTCTTGTGCTATATATCCACAAGATTAATTATGTTGGATTATATACCCTCGGTAACAGTAGTATAAACAACAACAACAATATATATATATATAATTATATTACTAAATGTAGGAGCCCAATGAAATAAATATTTACAAACAAAATAAAGATAATTATGGGCATCAGTAGGAAAATTCACTTTCTACAAGTCAGTACAACTCACCACTTGTTCATATGCAGAGTGATATTTATCTAACTTCTTCACTAAGTTGTCATATTCTTTGTCATACTCCATGAATTTGGTTCGATAAAACTCCAACAGCTCTTGTGATGGTCGAACATATCCTGGAAACAGACAAGCAATAGTTCAGATGTTGTTGAAGCAGTAGATCATAGTAGACATGTCACTTGTACACATAAGAACATATATGCACAGCCATAGTTAGTGCTCGACCAACCTAATCTTTCTTTTATTGGTGGAAACAGGCTACTTTCAGACTCATTTTTAGCCTTTCTTCCATGTGTGGGAGTCCTTCGCGGAGTTTCAGCCATTACGCCACAACAAATGGAAGCTAATAACAAACACCCACTTGGAATGGCGGCTTACAAGTTTACAGATATTAGCTGTTGTTTTGAATTCAGCGCTCAAAACTAACTCCGCCCCGTTGCTGTTTCCCTTAAACTTTGAACTTTGTGAGGCGGTATAAATGAGTTGGTGAACTTATCAAGAAGGGACTACACACAACTGAACAGTTACCACTAAAAATGTACATTCGTCTAGAACAGGTTAGAAAAGGTTGTGTAACCTGACTAGGTTGGCTGCAGAGGAATAAGGGTTTAGTTTAGTTATTATCTAGTTGGTTTCCTGTGTTTTTTTTTTCCTGTAACGAAACATCTGATTTGTATCAAGGGGTTAGTAGGAGCCTAGTACGTAAATCTTGTGATCATCTTTAAGTATATAGACTAAAAGTAAAGAGGTATATTGTATTTTTTATCTCCACTTTTTACTGTGACATCTGAAGTAAAGAGTGAGCGTGTGCACAATTAAGTAAAAAAATGTTAGTAAATTGGTATTAGTGGGATAGATACTAAGTTGGCTGCTAGTAAGAAACAGGTCACACTCCATCCATTTTAATGATGAGAGATCTGGAGTAAGAATCTTGTATTTGTAAATTAAAAAGCTAGATGTATAGGGTGGCGCACTCTAGCATGAGTAACTAGTAGTGTGCTTGAGCACAAATGGCGAGCGAGCCTAAACTACACTATTGTAAAACTATTGGTTTTAACTTCTAATACTCAAGCTACTAAAAACAGTTGAGTTTTTAAATTACGTATATACGGTAAAGGCATTCAATGCCATAGTAACCACTCCCTGCAACTGTTTGAATTTGTAAAAAAAAGTTACAAAAAAACAAGTTACGTTATTTAAACTTTTTCTTTGTGATATTCTTAGTAGTAGTTGTAGCAGCACACAATACTTTCACACAAACGAACATACCTATGCAAGACTTGCCTTCGTGGTTAGTCTAGTGGGCAATGAATTTTCTGTTGAGTAGGGCTTATAACTATGATAGAGATAGCATACAAACTTACCACTGCCACTGTTTGGGCTCCTCCACCAATTAAGCACTTATCACCTGTACACTCTACCCACCATCTCTTTCCTAACATTTCAAGCAACATCACCCTACCTAATTACTTAGTTCATATAACATTTCCCCACACAACACACACACACACACACACACACACACACACACACACACACACACACACACACACACACACATGGCTGTAACATTATGACTCCTATGTCACCACACTTGTTGTAAGGCCATTCATTGGTGGCCCTTGCATCTCTATATTTTATATCCACAGTATTTTTGTTCAGTTAGTGTTATTGTGTCATACTCATCGCTCATACTACTCCACTTGCTTCTTCCTACTAATAATAAATGTTAAATAATTAGTGTATTGATTCTGAACTGATCTATTTAGCATAGTTTCTAAGTAGCGGCATATTCAGGCTTTATAACCCTGAACAGAAGCAAAGCTAAAATACTACCCCCCACTATTCAGCTACTAACTCGAATAGAAATGGAACTCCAGTAAATTTTCGAGTTATAACTGCACCTGCAAAATGATTCAAAGCGGTAAACAATTCAATTTCTAGAATGATACAGGTAATGACACCCCCAAGGTGTTTCAGAAGGAGAAAAAGTACCTATTGTGTCATTAGGCATGTTGACACTGCTGTATATACGTATGTAACAATTCCAATATATACATGTATTAATTTAATCTTGCCATGCAAGCCATTAGTAGGTCTAAGTGTAATTTTTTTAAATATTTTTTATTACTTAGATAAGTACAACATTTAAATGATAAATATACAAGACACCTTAATTGCATGAATGATTGCAGATGAGGATAGACCAAATTTAGGAGCTGTGTATGACATCACTCAATAACTTTGGATCATAACTCTTACTACAACTATAATCATCACCTTTATAGACCATTATCATCACTTCTATTGTGCTCCTTTTATTATTATAATTACTAGTTCTGTAGTAATATGGAATGATGCTTTATTGTAAATCAATTTTTTTTGGCAGGATTATGTTTCTTGATATTTTCTAATAATGGCTGAAGGCAGCAGCAGCAGTATTGTGGACATTGAATGGTCTTGTCCTGCCTGTACCTTCATCAATAAACCTGGTAGCTTCAAATGCTCAGTTTGTGGAACTCCTAAAGGGACAGCAACACGACAAATGAAGTAATATATTTTATGTATGTAGAAATATACAAGTTAATTATTAGGTTTTGTTTTATTAGGTTCCAATATTCAGCATTAGAGCAGCAGTATGTAGTGGAATCTCTACAAGCTAGTAGAACTCAAAGTAATAGGGGCCTAAATAAAATTCTATTGCAGCAGTCAGGTTCATGTTCTCAGCCACAGTCTAGCTTTTCTGCACCATCTTCATCCAATACATCACCCACAGCTGTGCCCCAGCAGGCTAATTTGATTTCAGATAGTCCAGCTCATTCTCTCTCTGGTGAAGTTAGAAAGAAACACAGAGTGCGCATTAATCCACTAACCTCTTCTGTATCTGTAACTCCATCTTTGAAGCCTCAACAAAAATCTAAATGGTAAATGATATAGTGTGTGTTTGGGGATGGGGTTGGGGGAATGTTGGATGATTGAGAGAGTCATGAATGTCGTACATTGAATGATATTGAGTTTTCAGTTATATATATTTTTAATGGTTATTTTCAGGCCAAGGCTGAGGAATATTGACAGAACCAGAATTATCAATTCCCAAAAGGTCACGGTGAAAGGTGTCACTGTGACTATCACTGAGTACCCTCTTCTCTACCCAGATTCTGAATAATATTTTGTCAACTTAGCAAATCAATTATTTTTTACACACAACATATTTAATATTGACAAGCTCTATCTACTCTTGATATCTGTTACGTTTTTGTTTTTTAAAACTGGCTGATAAAACAGAACTTTGCATGCTGGTAATAATTGCAGTTATAAAGGTTTCATAAAGAAATATAAGAAATACATTTGACTGGATTGCAGACATAATTCAAACTGTATTATGCATTAATGTTACTGCTAATATTTATCATTTTAATCGACAATTTTTTGGAAGAGGAAACTTGCTTGGGAGGATCCTCTCTATGTTAGGTTATGATGACTTCTGAACCATTTTTGTATTGGGATACTTGTAAAAATGAATACATTCATTTCACTTTTGACATGTGGTATAATAACAGTACACAGTGAGATGAAAAATTTTAAAAAAATGTAACGAGGAGTATAAAAATAGTGTTGATATATAAATATAAAGAATGATGCTGTCCTAACAATCGAGTTACTGAGATAAACGACCTAACAAGGCATCTCTGACTAACAAACTGATAGCAGCTGCTGGCATCACTTTTAAATATGTGGCAGAAAGACCTGAGAACAATTGCTGTGCAGAAAGAGATCTGAGTAATGTAGATGCTGAAGTTCTTTGTAATCCACTCTGCTGTACTTGCAAACGTCTTCGTATAACATCTAACGGATAAACCACCTAACGAAAGGAACAAGATTTAATGCAGGTAAGGTACGTATTAAAATTTCTGAACGCAAAAGGGAAAAAATCCAGATTTTTATATGGTATATCTGATTTAGTTATTTTGTTAACTACATACTGCTAGTAGAATTGGATCAGTTTCAATATTAAGCTCATCTAATGGAATAAATGCATTTTTATCTTAATTATCCTACTACTCACTGTTTGGGCCATGGCTCCTGCTGCACTTCCACAGGCAAAGAATAGAGTTGCACTGGGTTCAAAATTCTTCCTTATAGCTTGTTCTTTGAGAATATCGTAGCTGGACTGTTGAACGGCCATGAAAGGAGCTATTGCTAATAATGTAGGGCCCAGTCCACGATACAGGCCTGGGAGCCGCTCACGTCTAGCCACTTCTTTCAAACCATGCCATAAACCTGCATGTATAAGTGTGGGAATAACATGTACTAATATATTCTGGGGTTAGTCAAACGTACCTTCATATACTTTAGTATTTTGAGACTGTATTGTCAGCTTAGCTCGAATGACATCCATAGGATGAGTGAGGATTGTAGCAAACATGCCTGCAAAGGCTCCTGCACCCATCCTGTATACTGCATTGTAGGGTGAAGATGTATCATTCAAGGGAAAATGCTAAAAAAAATTAAATTGTTGTATTTTTAGGTATTTAGTATGACATCATACAATGATTTACCTTGGCTATGTTGGCGTATGCCAAGCATAATAGTCCAGAGAAAGGAAATATTCTGAGGCAATTGGTACCGTTCCCTGCAAATAGCCCACGGAACTTTTCTGTAGTCCATATGCGTTTGAGAGACTGAATGATGCGAACTTTACCAGAATCACTCGTCTAATAAATAAGGCAATTGTAGATAGTGTATTCTATAACCAACTTTATGTGCAAATTCACTTAGATTATTTAACTTTCGTTTTGTTTTTGTTATGAAGGATTCAGTAAGTGGATGTCATCATAAACTAAACTGTATCCAATACAAAAGTATAGATTAAAAACTTATGCAGAACATAGAATTGAAATAGAAATTATGTGTATTGGATTATAGAAATCAATTTGCCACTACTAATGTATGCAAATATTCATTATACTTATCCTGTCCTGTTGTCATATAGTTACAAGGCAAACTTGCATTTGGTGTGAGTGCTACATCCGACTAAAATGGGCTTTAATTGTGGCCCAAGCAGACACTTTCACTTACCACATCTTCAAGAAAAAAAATATATAGGCATGCATTTTTCCACAGTAAATTCTAATTCATGAAGTTCTTACAGTGTGCCTCTCAGGTTATAACTTATTTTATCATTAATCATGAGATCTTGCTGACTCATCACATTTAGTAAAATAGTATCTGTGATACAATGACACTCACAATTAAGCATGAAGAATAGCGCTTATGTAACTAAATTTTCAGTTAGTAGGCCGTAAACAGTGACATTCGTACTAAAACTTTCAAACCTGTGCCAGAATCTTTATTTTCTCAAGAGGAGCAGTCAAGGTTCTTGAAGCTACACCAGCCATGCCTCCAGCAAAAATAGCACGCCATATCATCACTGAAGAGCCAGAAGAAGGGATGGGAGGTGCAGCCAAATCTGAACCTGTTATCAGTGACAATATTCACATCACAAGCAATACAAGAGACATACAATCTGAACCTATTTCCAGTGACAATATTATATCATGAACTATACAAGAGACATAAGATATTTGTTAACTTAGAAGTTAGTGGTAAAGGGTACCATGAAATGATAACGTGGCAACCACTAAGTAACTGCAATACATTGTGTTCAACATTAATTTTCACTTTAAATAATGGCAGCAGAAAATGTTTAGTGTACTTGGCCATACGTGGACAGGTCCAAGAGACTTCACCTAGAACTTAGATGTTTGTGTTAATCATGTATGCATACATACCTCTGGTGTGTGTTATGAGTTCATTTTCTTGTCAGACTTGTCTGCGGGGGGCCACCCTGTAGTCAGGTATCACCTTTGTTTACTATTAGGCATGCTCTGGTAGTTATATGCACTCTTTTTTTCACTGATCAGTTCAGTTCTTATCCAAGTATTTTGAAGAAGTCGTTCTTGAGTCTCTCTCTCTCTAGCTAGCATCCAGTGTGTTAGCTAGTAAGGTGGCAAGTGGAGGAAATAATAATTCTTATCTGGCAGGAGTACAGGGACTTGATCACCCTGGTGTCAACTGACAACCTCTGCGCCAGCCACCCCTCCAATACATATTACCACAGCTGAGTCATTTTTAATACAAAAAAGTGTGGCATGTATTATTTAGAAATAACACAGCAGTGAAAAACTGAAATAATGATTGCATTGGTCATGGCGATCTCACTTAATCCGTTAGGCAATATTGTGGTAAGCTTCATGGGCAAAGAAAAAAGATGGCAGAATCAGAGTAGAATGATTCTTTGACTTGTAACTTGTACAAAATTATAATTTCTTAACTGCATAGATCTTTGCCATCATATGATAGCATGGAAAACTGATACATTAGGATTTAGAAATTTCACTCAGCTTTACCTTAAGAAATTTCTCACACTACTCGTGCTATTGAATACCACAATTTTCCATGCTATTAAATACCCACATATCTCTCTCTCTGTATAGAATGGATATAATTTTGTATCCACCTGATGTAGTGGATGCTCATGTTTATGTACCTGTATCCAAAGACAGACCAGTTGCCCACTGATGCACAATCACTCTGAAATCTGGTGATGGCAAGTAACAAAAACAATTGGTGAACTCTTCAAAATTAACTGAATCATTTGCATCCCTATCCACTCGCTTTAAAAGCTCCTTGACTTCATTTTGAGAAGACTCAAACCCAAGCCTCTCCAATGCTAACTTCAGCTCTTGAATATGTATCTCACCACTACTGTCTTTATCTATTTCATTAAATGCCTTCCTCAACCTGTAGATGTAAAAGTTAGAAAATTCCTCAAACGACAATTCGTTGTCATCTGACTGATCAGAAGCTTTAAAGTCTGCGATTTCCTCTTCCCCAACTTTGATTGACAGTCTTTCACAAGCCTTACAAAACTCCTCGAGAGATATAGTTCCACTGCTGTCTTCATCGATTTTCTCAAACACTTCTCTTAACTTTTTTATCGTCTCAGGTCTCAAGATTTGGTTAGACATAATTCTTTATTGTGGAAATAATAAATAAAAGGTAAGTCATCGTCAGAATAAGTCTTGATAAATAAAGGTAAGGGATCGTCAACGCTAAGTAGTTTCCAGCGTAATGGCTTCAGAATTGTCCAGTGGACCTCCGGTACCTGTAAACCAACGGTATTTTACAAGATATGATACTCCTAGTAAGTAAGAGGAGTATAGCAAACCTGTAGCAAATTCACTGCAGAAAATTTGAGGGTTGTCATAAATTGTCCATCTCATGGGACCATGGGATTTCATGGGATTGTCCATTCTATCCCAAAGACCCATGGGATGTCCACCTGTCCCTGTTACTTACACATGTATGTCTTACTGTGTGAAATAATTTGTGTAAGTGTGAGATCATCAACATATTTGTAACCTTGTCAGCTTTCTTGCATGTTAAACATAGCATGACACCTCCTTCTCTCCACTCAGACGGCTTGTCTAAGTGTGTCGTCGCACCTTTGGTGCTCCACTGATCTGACACTAATTGCGCCATGTGAGTGCTCTAGCTTATCCATTATGACGATACTTTCATGGGATTGTGGGATGGAATGAACAGTGGGAGTATCTGTAAGAGGGACAGGTGGACATCCCATGGAATGTCCCATGGGATTGTGGGATGGGATGGACAGTAGAACACACATGCATCTATAAGAGGAACAGATGGACATCCCATGGAATTTCCCACTGTCCTGGATTGTGGGATGGGGTGGACAATTAATGGCGTTTCTGGACATCTATGGAAATTTATAGTTACTTCAAATGGGTTGAGTTAAATTAAATGAGCATGAAATTAAAATCCAGAACTCTTGACTTGTACTAATAGTTTTGTACATTCTTTAAGTCACTACAAAAGTTCCAAAAAAAAAAAGATAAATAATTAACTTTCCCTGTTAAGAGGCCTTACAGGTCACCAATTGAAGTAGCTTACAATAGTTACCTGGCTAAATGAATATTAATTTTGTGCACCTTAGGTGAAAGTTTAAAGTGCCGGGACCAGTGTGTTCTTCGCCATTCAAACAAGTTAGTAATATAATGATGAGCTCTGTCTTGGAAATCACTGTACCCTGGCGTAAGTTAGAGAAGTAGTGATGCTATTTAATTAAAATAATTCAAGTTAAATAGAAAGGTAATTAAATTACTCTTTATCACTTTCTTTACTTGTAGATTGTGTGTGGTTTGCATAGCTCCTACTCATCCTGTTGTAGCAGATCCTTCCATTGAAATAGAGTCTATTGACTTTAAAAATGAAAAGTTTGATTATTCTAAAAATGAAGTTCATGGGAAGAGAAAAAGTAAGAATTTAATAATAATGACATCAACTGTAGAATATAATTTTCAAATACACCCCCCCCCCCCCCCCCCCGCGCGCGTTTTTTTTTTTTTTGGTGTTTTAAAAAAGACCTGTGTGGTTTTTTTTTTTTTTTTTTTTTTTTGTTTGTTGTTTTTTTTGTTGTTGTTTTTGTAAGTAAGCGGTATTTTTTTTTTGTTTTTTTTTTGTTTTTTTTTTCCTTTCTTTCTTTAGGTCAGTCATCAGCAGGATTGTCTATTGATTTAGCTTTTCAGATTATCTGATTTTACGACTTCTTATTGAAGTCCAACTTAAACAGATGGCATCCCCTGAGGGGGACTTTAGCAAGCATTTGACAGTTCGGATTAAGTTTAAAATACAATATTGGCTCTCGTCTTATGAATTTTTCTTGTTATTCTCCAGATCTTACTCACATAATGGCGACGGCCAGTCCAGCTGGTCACGTAGCTGTGTGGGACTTGGACCATCGCCGACTTAGCACTGTCATAAGGCACGCCCATCATGGTGCCGTCACCGGCCTGCAGTTCCTCCCAGGCCAGCCACTCCTACTTACATCCAGTCCTGATAATGCGTAAGAAACTAGAATATTAGAAATAGTCTTGTGTGTGGGGGTGGGGGGGGTGGGGGGGTTACATAATAATATTTCTGTTGTGCATATTATTGTCTTTGGAATCTTTTCAGTTTGTTATTGTGTTTTTCAAGATGTACTAATCTCCAATACCCGAGTTATAATGGGTAAGGAGTGAAACAAGAAAATGTTACGACACTTATAATAAACTCCAATAACATCACTAGGCAAGGCAAGGTTTAGCTATGTAACGCTAAAGTTAAAAAACGGCTTATTACACTGTAGTGGTGGCATAGAAGTAGTGCATGCGGTGATCAGATGACCGCTGAGGGCACACACTAATACTCAAGTCACACTCTGACAACCTTAGTTTCAGTCGTCCAACAGAATTTGAGACACGTTTGCGTCCAACCAGTATTCTGAAGCTACCCTTGAAATGCTTCCGCTTAAGTGCTAAGTTAAAAAGTGAGTTAACATTCACTTCTGCAAGCTGCTAGATACTACACTTGGGGATTCAACATAAACTGGAGGTGAGAAATTATAGAATAGTTACACAACCTCAGAAATACAGTGTCTTATTTGATTAAATGTTGTTTAGTGAGACTTTTTCCTGTGCTATTTACAAAGACAGTGACTCGCTCTCCACATGAAGCTCCATTATATCATCAACTCGTATTTGTGCTCCCTGTATAGTGTCTCAACTTCTCTTCATTGACTCGTCGATTAATTTGTTTGCTGTTTGAACTTCACTCTGAATACGTCATACTATTCCCTCACCTTCCTGGACCTTTGCAATCCAGTATTCTCTAACCTCTCTCAGGGATTTTTTTAGAAAAATTGCTAAGGGGGGGCAAAATAGAGATTTTTGTTAGCAAGGGGGGGCATGCATGTGTCAGAGTGCATGCATTAATTGTGTGTGTGCCTGTATTAATTATTAATGTGTG
>WLWI01000267.1_pt1 | contig 60328 bp, 53 predicted proteins | sample 6701501 | NCBI WGS metagenome assembly WLWI01 (sample SAMN12718690, study PRJNA515312) | sponge metagenome | isolation source: marine sponge | host: Mycale hentscheli | place: New Zealand: South Island, Marlborough, Capsize Point | collected 2014-11-01 | reverse complement strand
TTGCCAAAGAGGTCTTGGGCAAGACGCTGACCTGGGCCATTCAACAAGCAACGGATGCTAAATGGGAGATCGCAAAGATTATGGACCATCTTGCCCTCACCTGATTTTTGCAAAAGTCCAGTTATCATCACCATGGTCCCGGACACCCCCGACGTGGAAACCGTCCTTTTCGCCGAGGATGGAGTGGCCCAGGGCCTTGAAGCCGGCAAGACCGTCGTCGATATGAGCTCGATCTCGCCGACGGCCACGGTGGACTTCGCCCGCCGTATCAACGACTTGGGCTGCGACTACCTCGACGCCCCGGTTTCCGGCGGTGCCCCCCGGGCCGCCAGCGGTGAACTCACCATTATGGTCGGCGGCCCACCCGACGCTTTTGCCCGGGTCAAACCGCTCTTTGCGGCAATGGGCAGCACCATCACCCTCATCGGCCCGCGCAACGGCGACGGGCAAGTATGCAAAGTGGCCAACCAGATTATCGTTGGCATCACCGTCGAGGCCGTCGCCGAGGCGCTGCTATTTGCCGCCAAAGCCGGCGCCGATCCGGCCAAAGTGCGACAGGCTTTGATGGGCGGGGCGGCCAATTCGCTCATTCTGGAAAACCACGGCCAGCGTATGCTCGACCGCGATTTCACCCAGAGCTTCCGCGCCGAATTGCAACAAAAGGATTTAGGTCTGGCCGTAGAGGCCGCCAAAACACTGGGAATGGTATTGCCCAACGCCACCCAGACCTGGCACCTGTACAATAGCTGCATGGCCCACGGCGACGGCCAGGCCGACCAAATCTCCATCCTCAAAGCGCTCGAAACCCTGGCCAACTACAAACTCAATGCCCATGTCGATTAGAATCGGCAAGGGCATCGGCGATATCTCGCCCCAGACGCTGCGCTTCTTTCGCCAGTTGGGTGTAGAAGATGTGCATATGCCGACGCGCTGGAACGAGCGGGCCAATGCTCGTCCCACCGTTAGACCGCACGTGCCGCCGGCACAGACAGCGCCCTCTGGTCCAGTTGGCACTCCCTGGGACCAAGCCGAGTTGGAACGGATTAAGGAACGCATCGACGCCTACGACCTACAAGCGACTGTGGCCAACCTGGGCCTATCGGGCAATATCTTGCTGGGTCAGGAGGGGCGCGACAGCGATATAGAGGTGATTCGCCAGCGCGTCGAAACCGCCGGACAAGTCGGCCTTGAAGTGCTGACCTACAATTTTACCGCTTTGCGTGCCTCCGAAGGCTACGCTTCTATTGAAGGAGGCGGCCGCGGTGGTGCCCATTTGCGCGATTTTGACTACGCCCGCATCGCCGAGTTGCCGCCCCTGGACGACCTGCCGCCGGTCAGTTATGCGCAGATGTGGGAAAATTTGCACTGGTTCCTCGAAGCCATCATGCCCACCGCCGAGGCGGCCGGAGTCAAACTGGCCGTCCATCCCAACGACCCGCCCGTGCCCCAGTACCGCGGCGTTGCCCAACCCTTGGCGACCTATCGCGATTGGCAAAAACTAATCGACCTGGTCGACAGCCCGTCCAATACCCTCTTTTTCGACACCGGAGTCACCACCGAATTGGGCGATGATGCCGTCGCCGCCATCGAATATTTTGGCGCCCGACAGCGCCTGGGAACGGTGCATTTTCGCAATGTCCGCACCATTGAGCCCCACTATAAATACGTCGAGACCTTCCACGACGACGGCGACGCCGACCTCTACGCCTGTATGCGGGCTTTTTTCGCCGTGGGATACCGGGGTCAGATCGACCCGGACCACACCCCCGGCCTTATCGACGACGAAGTCGGGACCCGGGCGGGTTGGGCCCTGGCCATTGGCCAGATCGCCGCCATGCGCAACCAGTGCCGCAGAGAGGCCGACTAATACCAGATTGCGTTCAAGTTGTCCGGATGTTTCTGCTGTTTCTACGGGGAAAATACCACTAAACATCCGGCCATCAGTGCTTCATATTGGTATAACTACTCGTAGCGATACACCGAACACCGCGAGATGCCCGTCCCCATACTGGCCGCCAGAGTCCCTTCCCGAACACGGCCAAAATCGCGAAAGCGCCACCAGTGTCCGCGCCCGGTTTCATCGCCGTTGAGACGCCGGCCCGACAGCCACTGCCCGTCCTTAAACTGGCCCTCGTCCACGGCGGCCAACCCGGCCAGCAACGGTCCTGGAGACAAGCCTTTGAAGCCAACGCGAAAGCCAAAACCGGCTCCCAGAAATTGATCCGGCCCGGTGGCTATTATCAGACCGCAACCCCGCTCGGCGGCCTGGCCAAAACCTTGGTCGCGCTCAATCACCAGCTCGTAACCGCCCAATGGCTGCACCAGAGCGGGGGTTTCCTCGTCGAGCAGAAAGCCGATCATGGCGTCCGTCCCCTGGTGCGCCAGAATTTCGTCGGCCAATTGCCGCAGCACCGCATAGCTGCGCTGCAAGGGCTCGTCGGGCCCCGGCTCGACATCGTCGATGGCAAAGGGGGATACGCCGAGGGCATCGTGCTGGCCCAGGGCGTAAAAGACCAGGCGGGCCCCGTCTTGGCCGCGGCGCATCTCTGGAATAAACAGCGGATTGCCACGCCGCGTATAGGCCCGGCACCAATCCTGAAAATTGGGTTGGTAGATATCCGGCGACAAAAAATCGATATTGGGGGCCCCGGCGCGCCAAATATCCAATGTCTGCGGCAACGGCCCGCCGCTGGGCCATTCGCCGGGTTTCTGGCCGCCGCTGGCCCACCCCGCCGGCGTCGAATCGAGGCTGCTCAACCAGGCGTTGGCGAACATCGGCAAGGGATATTCGGCCCGACCGGCAGCGGCCACCGCATCGATATAGCGGGCGTAGTGCCAGGCCATGAATACTTCGTCGGTTTCGACGCTCTGGCCAAAGACCTCTTCCCAGGAACCGCTGTCACGGCCGCCGTTTTGCTGCCAACGCTGGCGCAGGCCCTCGTCCAATTCGTCGCCCGCCTCGGCAAGCTGCTGCATTAGCGCAGGAGGCACGTCCGCGGCAAAGGCGGCATTGGCCACCGCCGAACGGTCGCGCGAATCGCCCAGCACCCCCACCTCGTTTTGCACCTGCACCATAATGGCCGTATGCTGGTCGCCGTCGACTTGGTAGAGATGGCGCATAAAGGCGGCAAAAGCGCGGGCGTCGGCCTCTTGCGTGGCCGGGGCAAAAGCCGACAAAATCTCCACCGGCTGACCGCCTTCAACCTGGACCCGGGGAAAGCGCCGGTAATCGCGTTTGACCCAAGAAGGGGCATAGCTCGACATACCGTTTTTCCAGGTGCCGAACCACAGCGGCACTAGACGCAAGCCGTGCCGTCGGGCCCCCTCTATTAAGCCATCTACCAGGGCAAAATCGAAAACCCCTTCTTCGAGCTCGACCAGTTCCCAGGCGACCACCGCCAATACCGTATTGAGATGCAGCCCAACCAGACGCTCCCAGATGGGTTCCATATAGGCCAAGCTCGAAGAGCTGGAATTGTGCAATTCACCGCCGAGAATCAGATAGGGGCGGCCATCGACAATAAGTTGGGTGGCCTCCTCCCGACGGAGATGGGGAATAGGTGCCCGTTTGTCGCGCTTGGTTTCAACCATGGTCCTTTGCTCCGGTTTTGTCGCCCATGTCAAAAATCCCGATAGGGTTCTGACTCGACGGGGATAAACTCGCTGGGCGGGTACTGCGCCAATACGGCATCGTCGATATCCGTGCCCCAACCAGGCCCCTCCGGCGGCGCCCCGTAGCCATCGGCAATTTCCAAAGGCTGGGTCAGAACCGCCTGGTAGAGGTCGAGCGAATTGAGGAATAACTCCTGCATATGGCAATTGGGGATGCTCATATCGAAGTGCAGGCTGGCCACCGTGGAAATAGGACCGTTGGAATTGTGCGGGGCCACCGTGACGTAATAGGTATCGGCCATGGCGGCAATTTTGCGCATTTCGCTAAGGCCACCTGCATGGCAAATATCGGGCTGGATAATCCCCACCGCGTTGGCTTCGAGGAGGGCGCGAAATTCCCAGCGAGTATAGAGTTCCTCGCCCGTGGACACCGGCACCTTGACCGAATTGGCAAAAGCGGCCATGGCCTCGGCGTTGTCGTACAGGATGGGTTCCTCCAGCCAGGCAATATCCAACTCCTCCAGCTTGTGCGCCGCCCGCCGGGCGCTCCAGATATTGAGGTGCCGCCGGACATCGACGGCCACGTCGATATCCGGCCCCACCGCCTCGCGCACCGCCCGCACCAGCCCCACCCCTCGCTGCAACCGTTCGGGCGTGATGACCTGGGTGCCGCCAAAAGGATACAATTTTAGGCAGCGGTAGCCCTGCTCGACCACGGCCCGGGCGCACTGGGCGAAAAAATCCGCCTCGTTGGCCGCCGCCGAGCGGTCGCCCGACAGCCAGCCGTTGGCGTATAGGGGCACCCGATCCATCACTTTGCCACCCACCAATTCGTATACCGGCACCCCCAGGGCCTTGCCCTTGATATCCCACAGGGCTAGATCGATGGCGCTGATGGCGCTGATGGTGACAGGCCCTCCCGACCAAGTGACCCGGCGGTGCAGTGAGGTCCAGATATGCTCTATCTGGAAGGGATCTTTACCGCGTAAATAGCTGGCAAAATTCTCTATCTCGGCGGCCAGGGCGGCGTCTTTGTACTGCAGGCTACCCTCGCCAATGCCGGAAATACCGGCGTCGGTGTGGATGCGGACGAAAAGCCAGTTATTATGCGGTTCGACATGGGCCTGCATGCGCAGGATTTCGACATCGGTTATCTTCACGCCAATTTCCTCTCGAAGAAAATTACCAACTGATAACAAAATGGCTGGACACCCTTTGGGTGGGCCGGCTTCCAGGCGGACCTAAACTCGGGGGCTCCGCCCCCTCAGACACACGGTCCGCCTTCCAGCCGACCCACCCAAAGGGCTTGGCTAACGGTATCCCATTAGATATGCAGAAATGAACAACTCCACCGTAAGCAGCGGGGTACCACCGATTAGAGCCTGCAAACTAATACGCCGCCAGCAGTGGGAAATTCGACCCGCAGAAATTTAACAAAATCTCCGACAGCATTTTTTGCTGCGGCCAAACTTCCTCGAACTTCCCTTCAAGGCCAAATCCGGCAGGCCTCTATAAAACGGGGGGCGCTATCATCGGCGGCATCGACCCGGCGGTTGATATAATACACCACCAATACCGACCCATCGGGCATGAGCGCCGCATCGGGATAGCCCAGGTCTTTGACCGCCCCGTCTTCGCGCAGGAGCAGTTCCGGAGCCTCACTCGCCCCGCCGCATTCAGGGTCGAGTATGCGCGCCCTAACCCCGCAACCGCCGCTGCTATCTTCAAAGCGATAGCCGTAGGCCAAGAGCACATCGCCCGTGGCCAGGCTGGCGCTGCAGGCCGGATAGCCGCGGCAGACTTTTTCGGCTTCACCCCAGCTCTGGCCGCCGTCGCCAGAGCGAGCGGCCCACAAAAATTCGGCATCGCTCTGCCGCCGCATAAAAGCGACCAGAATACCCGAGGGGGTCTCGTGCAAAAAAGTCTCGTTGAAATCATCGGCGATACAACCGCTCCATTGCCAACTGCGGCCACCGTCGTCGGAGCCGAATAAATGACTGCTATTGGACGTATCGATGGTATAGGCCGAAAGCAGCAGCCGACCGCTGCTGGTCTCCAATAAATTGCCCCGCACCGCCACCGGCATCCCCAAGCGCGGGTGCAATGGCTCGAGGCCGGGTACGCCACTGAGCAGGACGCCGGTACCCCAGCTGCGGCCATCATCCTGTGAACGCCAGACAGTGGTGCCCTGCTGCAAGCCCGGCCAATTGCCCTCGCGGGCCCCGGCTTCAGCCCGACGCTGCTGGAAGATATCCCCGGTCACCAATTCAAAACGGTGCGTATGGTGAATTAACGTGCCATCTCGCAAGCGCCGCATATTGGGGCACTGGTAACCGCCGAGAAAAACCTGCGGCGGCGACCAACTTGCGCCCCCGTCAACCGAATGCGTCAGGCACAGTTCGGTGGCCGGATGCCAATGCGAGGCCAGGCCGTATTCGAGCCAGGACGGCACCCGCCGGAAGGCGACGGTAATGCGGCCGTCGCGCGGATCGACCACGACCGCCGGCCCAGGACCGCAATAGTACTGGGGATTTTTGTATACCGTATGATACGGACCAATGCGAACAGTCATCGACGCTTTCCATCAGAGCAGATCCTGGACCAACTATGGCCTTTCACGCCAACCTCCGGCGATGCGTCCGGGCGTGGTATAGATAACCGTCTTTGGCCGTGACATAGAGCCCCTGCAAATCGGCGTCGCCAAAGGCACAATTGGTCGGATCGATGGGAAAGGGGTGTTGTTCAAGCACTTGTCCGTCGGGGGCAAAGACGTAGATCATGGGACCGGGGCCGCCATTGGGCCAGCCGGCCGTGGCGACAATATTGAGTTGGCTGTCCAGTCGCATACCGTCAATGCCGCGGTCGGGGCCAAAATCGTGCAATACCGAAAAAGCCCCGGCCGAGCCGTCCTCGGCAATGGGATAGGCGCGCAACTGGCGCGGCCCAATATCCCCGTGGTCGCTTTGGGCCACGTATAACGTTTGCATGTCGGGGGTGACGATGAGTCCGTTGGGCTTGGTCGTGTCAAACGTCACCCGCTCCGTTGTATAACTGCCGTCGGCCTGAGGATCGGCGCGGTATACCGATTCGTGATCGTGCTCCATGCAGGAACGATCGTCGCCGTATCTCGGGTCGGTAAACCACACCCGCTCCCGGGCATCGACGACCAGGTCGTTGGGGCTATTGAAGCGCTTGCCGTCAAAATGCTCGCTGATCCCCGTGGTCGAACCGTCGGCCTCGTAGCGGGCGATGCGGCGCCCGGGCCCATCGATGAAATGGCTTTTCAACGGATCAAAAGTCCCCTCGGCGCCGTAGAGGCGGCCTTCCGCGTCCAGCGTCAGACCATTGGCCATATTGGTACCCGTTCGCCAGACATCGCAGGCCCCGGTCTCGGGGTCGTAGCGCATTATCCGGTCGCCGGGCATATCGGTGAATAAAACAGCCTCACCAGTCCACACCGGTCCTTCGGTAAAACCGACGGGACCGGCCACCTGCTCAAAATTCCATGCCATAATTTGCTCCTTTATGCGGCACAATAGGAGGGCTAAAATCAGCTATCGGCTCGCTCGCGTCAATTCGACCGAGCAGGCCCAAACAAGCAAAGTCGCTGCGTCATGGACTGCTTCTCATCTCATCTAGAGCGCACCGAAATGGGCCTCAAACGCGGCGTATCCCTCAACATCGACAAGCATCCCTTCGATAGTAGCGGCCAACGGCGCCAACCCCACCACCCCGGAGAAAACCGCCTTGTCGCCAATAGCGCTATGCAGCACATAGGCCGGACGCTGGTCTATCTGGTGCTCGTGGAATTGACGCGTCGAATCCTCTACTTGCTGCCGCACCGTCGCCGACAGCGCCGCCCTTTTAAGGGCCGCCGCATCAAGCCCGCAAGCCTGGACACCCACCGCTACGGCTTCGTCGATACGACCAATTTTGCGGCCATCCACCAACCCCGCCCGCGTCAACGCCAGGCGCAATTCATCGCCGCTAATAGCAAAATTCTTGCCCGCCTCGGCGACCAGATTGGCGGCGCTGTAATCGCCCTGCAATTCCTCTTCGAACCAGCCCGAATTGAGCATAAAGGGCGAACGCACCACTAAACCGCTGCGGCGATAAAACTGTTCACACTGCTCTTTGTTGACAGGGAACGCCTCGGGCGGCATAAGGGCGATCTCCCAGGAGAATTCGACCTGGTCGGCAAAGCGTTCTTTGAGGGCGCTCCAGGTCGGCTCGGCCCAGAAGCACCAGGACGACTGGATTTCGAGGAAACAGGTGACGGATACGGCTTTGTCGCTCATAGGGTCCCTTCTATAAGGTGATGAAAAATTATTGACTCGAAGCCTGGCTTTCCCTGCTCAATGGGAATGGCGCGGGATATTTTTACCGACGCCCTGGTACTTCACCGCCAGCTCCAGGCAGGCCCCTTGGGAAAGCTGCCCCACATTTTCGCGGTAGATCTCCTGCCACGGCGTCTGGTGCACCAACTCGGGCGCCTGCCACTGATCCCGACGTCGCTGCCACTCTTCCTCACTCACCAAGGCGTTGGCAGTACCCTGATTGAGGTCAATGCGCACCCGGTCGCCGGTCTGCAGCAACGCCAAGCCGCCGCCTATGGCCGCCTCGGGCGAGGCATTGAGAATAGAGGGGCTGGCCGAGGTCCCGCTCTGACGGCCGTCGCCAATACAGGGCAATTCGTGCACCCCCAACTGCACCAACCGGTCCGGCGGCAGCATATTGACCACTTCGGCCGAGCCGGGATAGCCCACCGGGCCGCAATAGCGAATAAAGAGCAGCGAATCCTCGTCTACCGGCAGCTCAGGGTCGTTGATGCGCTGATGGTAATCCTCTGGCCCGTCAAAGACTATAGCCGTGCCCTCCCAGGCGTTGGGATCACCAGATCGCTGTAGATATTCGGCGCGGAAATCGGCGCTGATTACCGAGGTCTTGAGCAGCCCCGAATCGAATAGATTGCCACGCAGGACAATAAACCCGGCTTCCTCCATCAAGGGTTGGTCGTAGCGCTTTATCACCTTGTCGTCGGCAATCTCCCGCCCGGCCAGATTCTCGGCCACGGTCTGCCCCGTCACCGTTGTAGCAGCGCCGTCCAATTTGCCAGCCGCCAGCAACTGGGCCATTACCGCCGGCACCCCACCGGCCCGATAGAATGCTTCGCCCAGATATTCCCCGGCGGGCTGACAATTGACCAGCAGCGGAATATCGTGCCCATAGGTCTGCCAATCCTCTATGGGCAGTTCAAGGCCGATATGGCGGGCGATGGCGGTGATGTGAATGGGCGCATTGGTCGAGCCGCCCAGCGCCGAATTGGTGATAATGGCGTTGCGAATGGCCGCCGGGGTGATAATTTTGGCCGGGGTCAGATCTTCGTGGACCATATCGACGATGCGCCGGCCGGTATTAAAGGCCATATGCTTGCGGTCGCGGTAGGGCGCCGGAATCGCAGCGCAACCGGTCAGCGACAGCCCCATAGCCTCGGCCAGGGAATTCATTGTCAAAGCCGTGCCCATGGTATTGCAATGCCCGACACTGGGCGAATTGGCGATAACGTCGATATAGCCGTCGTCGTCTATCTCACCGGCCGCGTGCATCTCCCGCGCATCCCACACCACCATACCCGATCCGGCCAAGCGGCCCCGCCAGTAGCTGTCGAGCATGGGCCCACCCGACAGCACGATGGCGGGCAGGTCGGCGGTACAGGCGGCCATAATGCAGGCCGGCGTCGTCTTATCGCACCCCGTAGTCAGCACCACCCCGTCGAGCGGATAGCCGTGCAAAACCTCGACCAATCCCAAATACGCCAGGTTGCGATCCAACGCCGCAGTGGGTCGTTTGCCTTGCTCGCCAATGGGGTGCACGGGAAATTCAAAGGGCAGACCGCCGGCTTGGCGAATCCCCTCCTTGACCCGCTCGACCAATTCTACATGGACATAATTGCACGGGGTTAAATCACCGCCGGTCTGGGCAATACCAATAACCGGTTTGCCCGACTGCAATTCCTCGCGGGTCCAGCCGTAATTCATATAGCGCTCAACATAGACAGCAGTCATGCCCATATTGTGTGGATTGTCGAACCATTCCTGGCTGCGCAGCTTGCCTTTGACTTCGGCGAAATTCTTCTTCATTGCGATTCTCCAATAATATCGGTGCAACGCATTTTTCTGTAGCGCCTAACTACCCTGTAGTAGATACAGGGGGCCCCGGCAGTGTCATTTGCAATAGCGCGCAAAGACGCAAAGCCCTGTTATCGCCATCTAGTGCCCACAGGGCACGCGCCGTGTCGTGGCTGCCAATTGGCCCAACGCCTCGTTGCCGCCCAGCAGCGGATCGACCTGAAAATAATCGAAGGTATTGTCGCGATGGTTGGTCGCCGCCGCGAAGATGGGATTGAGGTAGAGGGCATTTATTCCTAGGTCGGCCAGATAATCGGGCCGGTCGGCAACACCGTAGAGGTCGCTGCTCTGGAACCTCTGCCTGGTCGGCGGCCGCCCCCATTCCTCAAACACTCTTCCGCGCGGATGCTGCATGCGCCCGCTGCGACTGAAGCGATCGGGGAAGATCTGGTAAAAGACAGCGTGCTTTACCCATTCCGGGGCCTGTATCGGCATAGTATTCTTTGCTCTCTTGTTTATTCCGCCAACTGCTCCAGGCGCTCTTTGGCGACCCGACCAATCCACACACTGCCAAAATGCGCCGCCAGTTCGCTAAAACGCGCCCGGGCCTCTTCGATTTTCCCCTCCTTCATCCAAGCGTCCGCTTCGTAAAAAGCATCGGCCCCGGTGGTCAGCCCCTCGTGAAAAAGACGCGCCGCCTGCTCCACCGAAGGCATTTCCACGCCGCTAAGTTTTTCCAGGGCCGGCGGCTTCTCGGCGGTCAAAATTCCATAGGCCGCCGGATTGCGCTCGCGGAACAAGCGGGCTCTGAAATCTTCGGTAATGCCACCCAGTGCATCCCCCGCCGCCCGCCCCCCGGCCGGGTCGATATCGGCTACCACAAGGTCATCGGCCCCTTTGCCAGTAGCGATAACCTCGCCCTGTGGATTGATAATCATACTGCCGCCACCGCGAAAGGCCACCACCAAATAGAGGAAATTGTCTACCGCCCGCGCCCTGAAAGCGGCCAGACTGGCATCGCCGCTGGCCAACGAGGCCCCGCCCATAGTCGAGTGGAAGACGATATCGGCCCCGCCCAGGGCCAGGGCCCGGGTCGTCTCGGGGAAAACCATATCGTAACAGATACACATCCCCACCCCGCCAATACCGGGTATCTCATACACCGGAAAGGCACTGCCCTGGGCCCTGGCGCGCTCCGACCAGGTGGGCTGCACCTTGTGGTAACGCCCTATCTCGCGGCCAGCGGCGCCGATGAGAATAGCGGTATTGAATACCTTCCCAGCCGCGGCCGTATCGTTGCAACAGATGATCGCCATGCCCGTCCGGGCCGCCACGGCGCCAAGCCGGTCCAGCATCTCCTTTTCGGCAGGAACCAGCAACTGGGCTACTTCCTCCCAGTGCCCGGCCTCCCATTCCAGCGTGCCGAGACAATCCTCGGGAAAGGCAATTATATCGCACCCCTGGGTGGCCGCTGCCTCGGCCAGGGATATGAGTGCGTCGAGGTTTTCCCCCACTTTATCCAACGCCTCGGCCACTGTCGGTACAGTATAAGAAAATGTGCGATTGCGGGCCTGTACCGCCGCTACCCGAATACCCATGCTCATGGCTCCTCTAGTTGGCTCTGCGTTGATGGTCACAGACAGGCGATTTATCTTGTTGGCCTACCGACCTGCCTCTCTTTACCTGCGAGCCCTCTTTGGCCAACGTCCTTATCACCGGTGCCGCCGGTTTTGTCGGCGCCCACACTGCCCGCCACTTCCTCCAGCAAGGCTGGGAAGTCTGCGGCTACGATCTGCGCGCCGCAAACCCAGTCGCGGGTATGACTGCCATAGAAGGCGATATCCTCGACCGAGGCTGCCTTGAAAGGACCATCACCGCCCATAAAATCACAGGTATCGTCCACACCGCCGGCCTTATCCGCGAGCCGGCCTGCCAGGCCGATCCCGAAAGCGCCTTCCGAATAAACGTCCAGGGAACCAGCACGGTGTTGGAAGTGGCCCGCGCCCACGGCTTGCGCCTCACCTTTATTTCCACTGCTACGCTCTACGGCCGCGACCCCTCCTTACGCCCCTGCCACGAAGACGATCCGGTAGATCCAGTGGGCCTCTACGACGCCACCAAGCATATGGCCGAAACCCTCTGCCTCAGTTACCACAAGGTCTACGACCTAGATATCACCGCCGTGCGCACCAGCTTCGTCTACGGTCCGGGACACGGTATTGGCCTCTATTTTGTCGACCAGGCCCGCACCGGCCAGATCATTAAGGAAGCAGACGGAGCCGACCACCCCTGCGAATACACCTACATCAAAGATTTGGCCCGGGGAATTTTCCTGGCCCATACCACCCGCCCCCTCCAACACCGCCTGTTCAATATAGCCAGCGGTGTGCAACGCCCCCGACACGACCTGATCGACCTAGTCAAAAAAACCTACCCCCAAGCCCGCATTGAAGTAGGCCCCGGTATCAGTCCCACCGGCAACCTGCGCGGCCCCTGTCACCTAGACCGGGCCCGCACAGAATTGGGCTTTGAACCGGCTTATACTCTGGAAACCGGCCTGGCCGACTGGCTGCGCCAATACACCTAAATAGCCGGCATCACATTCCCCCCACACACCGGCAAATAACAACCGCTGATAAAACGAGCCATATCCGAAGCCAGAAACACCACCGCATTGGCAATATCCTGGTCCTCGCCGCGCCGCTTCAGCGGCACCCTCTGGGCATAGGCGCTGTCGTCGGTCGGGTCGGCGCGGAATCTATCGCTGACCATCCAACCGGGGGCTACCTGGTTGACGGTGATATTATGGCCGCCGATCTCTTTGGCCAGCACCCGCAGCAAACGATCCTGCCCGGCCTTGCCGCTGATATAGGCCGACATATTGGGGCCAGCCTGCATGGTGCATTCGGTATTGGTGGCAATGACCCGGCCCGCCTGCTTCTCTATCATCGCCGGCACAAAGGCCTTGGCCATCAGCAGGTTGTGGACGACGCAGGTGTCGAACTGACTCTGGTAATCGGCCTCGTCCTGTTCCAGCACCGAAACCCATTGGTACTGGTGCACCGCGTTATTGACAATAATATCGGCGTCCCCCAATTCCACCCGCACCCGGTCGCGCATGGCAAATACCGAAGCCCTGTCGGAAACGTCGGCCTGTACGGTCATGACCCGCCCGCCGGCGGCAGCAATTTCCCGCTGTATTTCTTCGGCCTTGGTCGCATTCTGGTAATAATGCAACGCCACCGCCGCGCCGGCCCGAGCTAAGGTCCGGCTTATCACCCGCCCCAACTCGCCACTGGCCCCGGTTACAACAGCGATCTTGCCCGATAAATCAATGCCAATCATAGTGCAATTCCTTTTCGGTTAAGCGCCTGCCATTATCCGTACGCCATTTCTGGGTGTTTGCCCAATACCCGCAACAAGCGCTCGTCGGCCCCTTCGAGCACATAATCGGGCATGCGATAATTCAAATAGGGCCAGAAGCGCTGGGCGACAAAGCGCTGACCGTATACCTGATGGAATAGATAGCGCGCCCGATCGGTTTGGTTGGGGGCGCCCCGGTGCCAGGTCTGGCCGTTGAGCAGATACAGATCGCCCGCCTTCATCAACAGCGAAACGGGTCCCTGCCCCGCAAAAACCGGCTCTTCCGTATCGGTGGGCGGACGCCCGGCGTAGTGACTGCCGGGAACAAATTGCGAAGGACCGTACTGTACCAGGTCCTGGTCGGTGAGGGCAATTTGCACCGACATCCGCAAAACCGGCATGCGCAAGCGCGGGTCGTGCCGCTCCATGCCTTCGCCAGTGGGAAATTCTACCCCATCATCGAGATGGAAAGCATTAATCCCGCCGTCACGGCGGTTGAGGATGCATCCCTGCGCGATACAGTGGCAATGTTCGCCTAAAACAGCTTCGGCAAGGCCAATTATCGGCTCGCGCACCAGCAAGTCGCGGAACAGCCAGTCGCATTCGAAGAGGCGATGCACGACGATCGGCTCGACGCCCTCCTCTCGCGAGGCTTTGACATTGCGCATGCGGGCGAAATAGGGTTCGGCGAATACCTCGTCGATGCGCTCGACCAACTGCTGGCACAACGAAGGCGGCAAAACATTGCGGATGATGGTCGCCCCCCGGCGATAGAAATCGTCGAGGACAGCGGCCTGTTCGGTTTCGGACAACGGTTCGGCAGGCAAGGTCTGTTCTGAGGACATAAGCGTATCGCTGCAAGCTCCTTACAAGAAAATTTTGGGCCGGAATCGAACTACAGCCGCCGGCTTTAAAGACGGCTTCTCAGACAAAATCGACCCGTTGCCCCGTCTCGTTAGCCTGGTAGCAGGCCAGCACCAGCCGCAGTACCTGGCGGCCCTCTTCCGCTGTGGCCAGGGGCGGACGCAGGCCGTGCAAAAAATCAGCCAAAGGCCCGGCCAGGCCGGCGATGCGTTCGCCCTGGCTTTGCGGGGCCTCGGCCTGGCTGACCGCCCATTCGCCGGTCTGACGCAGATACCATTTGAGACTGGGGGCCTGGGGGTCAAAACGCTTATCGGAAGAGGGCCCATCGCCGTAATTTTGCACCAGCACGCCTTTTTCGCCGACGATCTCGGTGGTATTTTCTCCGGCGACACAGGCAAAAGAACTAGAGACTTCGGCCAGCATACCGCCGGCGTATTCGAAAACGACTACGCCGACATCGTTGGGCATGCTGGCCTTGTGCGCCGTAGTCATGCGCGCCGTCACCGTCAGCGGCGATCCAAAAAGCCAATAGAGCAGATCGATAGCGTGAGCCGCGTCATCGGCGAAGATATCGCGGTTGTAGTTGGGATCGACATGCCAGGACGACTCGAAACCCTCGTTGAGCAATACGCCCAGACAGTGGCGCCGGCGGACCTGGTAGATACGCCCCAGGGTACCGCTGTCGATAAGCTGGCGGATCTGCAAATTCTCCGGATCGACGCGCATCTGCCAAGCCATGGTGAAGGGCACCTGCGCCGTCTCGACGGCGGCGACAATTCGATCGGCGTCTTCCAAGGTCAGCGCCATCGGCTTTTGCAAAATAATGGCCTTGCCGGCGGCGGCGGCCTGTTCGACCAAATCGGCGTGCAACGAAGTTTCAGCCGAAATCACAACAGCGTCAATATCGGCCCGCTGGCACAGCGCCTCTGGCGACGAACACGCCTCGAGCCCGTGCTCCTCCACCGCCTGCACCAAACGCCGCGAATCGTGATCCCACCCGGCAGCAAGCTCAATATCCATAGCCGCCTGCTGTTTCCATTGCGCACAGTACATATTGACATGGCCGTGGGCAAAGCCTAATACGCCAATTTTCATACAGGTCTCCACATCGATAAAGTTCATTGGTTAGCAGACAGAGCAGCCTTGTTCATAATTGCTTCTGTCCTTTTATTGAATTCTGCAAACCTAGTGTAATACAGTTGGCCAAGCCTTTTGGGCGGGGTGGCTGGAAGGAAGGCAGTGATGTCTGAGGGGCCGCAGGCCCCGAGTTTACTGCCTTCCTGGAAGCCGCCCCGCCCAAAAGGCGTCCACCCATCCCGCTCCCTTTGCAGCCAACCATAATATGGTGCACAGTACGCCACCCGGCTACACCCCTACTTTGACCAGGATACCCAACCATTGAATAACGACCATATCGCCGCCATCGCCGCCGAACTATCCCTAAAAACCGCTCAGATCGAACAGACCGCCGCCCTTATCGACGACGGGGCCACCGTGCCGTTTATCGCCCGCTACCGCAAAGAGATCACCGGCAGCCTCGACGAAGTGGCTGTCACCGCCATTCGCGACCGCTTGGAGCAACTGGCCGAGTTGGATAAACGTCGCCGGGCCATCGTCAAATCGCTGGCCGACCACGGCCACCTCAACGACGCTTTACAGGTCCAGGTCGACAGCGCCCAAAGCCTGACTGAATTGGAGGATATCTACCTCCCCTACCGCCCCAAACGCCGCACCCGAGCAACGATGGCCAAAGAAAAAGGACTGGAACCTTTGGCCGACGCCCTCTGGGCGCAAACCGGCACCGACCCCGAAAAAGCGGCCCAAGCCTATATCGACGCCGAAAAAGAAGTGGCCAACGCCGAAGATGCCCTCGCCGGGGCCCGCGATATTATCGCCGAACGCATCAACGAGGACCAGGCCGTACGCCAGAGCCTGCGCGCCTATTTCGTCGAGCACGCAACCATCCGCTCCAAAGTCATCACCGGCCAGGAAGAGACCGGGGCCAAATTCAGGGACTATTTCGACTGGCAGGAACCCCTGGATAAAGCCCCCTCGCATCGCATTTTGGCCATGCGCCGCGGCGAAAAAGAAGGGATGCTACTGCTGCGCGTCGAGCCGCCCGAGGAAAGCGCCCTGGATCTTATCGGCGCCCAAGTAGTCACCGGCACCGGCAAGGACGCCGAACAAGTGCGACAGGCCACCGAGGACGGCTACCGTCGCCTCCTGGCCCCTTCGCTGGAAACAGAAATGCGCCTGGCCGCCAAGGTCGATGCAGACCAAGAGGCAATCCGCGTTTTTTCCGAGAATGTGCGCCAATTATTGCTTGCCGCACCGTTGGGCCCCAAACAGGTCATGGGCATCGACCCAGGCTTTCGCACCGGCTGCAAAGTGGTCTGTCTCGATGCCCAGGGCAAGCTGCTCCATACCGATACCGTCTATCCGGGCCAAGGCCAGGGCAAAACCCGGGAAGCCGGCACTCGCCTGGGGCAACTCCTCGAACAATACCAGATAGAGGCCGTGGCCATTGGCAACGGCACCGGGGGCCGCGAAGTGGAAACATTCCTGCGCTCCCTAGACCAGGCCAAAAACATCCAGATCGTCATGGTCAACGAGAGCGGCGCCTCGGTCTATTCGGCCTCGGAAACCGCCCGCGACGAATTTCCCGACCACGACCTGACCGTGCGCGGGGCCGTATCGATTGGCCGACGGCTGATGGACCCCTTGGCCGAACTGGTCAAAATAGACCCCAAATCGATTGGCGTCGGCCAATACCAGCACGATGTCGATCAGATGGCGCTAAAAGAAAAGCTAGATGATGTCGTCATGAGTTGCGTCAACGGCGTCGGTGTCGAAGTCAATACCGCCAGCAAACAATTACTCACCTATGTCTCGGGTCTGGGGCCCCAATTGGCCCAAAACATAATCGACTACCGCAATCAGAACGGCCCCTTTGCAGCCCGCCGCCAACTCAAAGACGTGCCGCGCATGGGCCCCAAGGCCTTTGAGCAAAGCGCTGGCTTTTTGCGCATCCGCGATGCGGCCAACCCCCTCGACGCCAGCGCCGTCCACCCCGAGCGCTATACCCTGGTCGACAAAATGGCCCAGGCTGTTGCCGCCTCGGTCAAGGCCCTTATGCGCGACAGCAGCCAATTGGCCGACTTGAACCTGCAGTCCTTTGCCGACGACGAGGTGGGCCTGCCAACCCTGACCGATATCGTCGAGGAGCTCAAACGGCCGGGCCGCGACCCCCGGCAACAATTTGAAAGCTTCAGTTTTGCCGACGAAATCAACAGCATTGACGATCTGCAACCGGGCATGAAACTGCCAGGCATTGTCACCAACGTCACCAATTTTGGCGCCTTCGTCGATATCGGGGCGCACCAGGACGGTCTGGTCCATATTAGCCAATTGGCCGATAAATACGTCAAAGATCCCAACGATATTATCAAAGTGCAGCAGCGGGTGCGGGTCACCGTCCTGGAAGTGGACCTGGAGAGGAAGCGGATCGCCTTGTCGATGAAGGCCGCTCCGGGCGAGGCGGCGCAGAAAGAGCAAAGGATAAGCCAACCGCCCCCCAAACAGGCCGGGGGTCAGTCCCAACAGCACCCCCAGCGACGCCTCAAAGGCAAAGACCGCCCGACCAACCGCACCAAGCGCGGCGGCCAAACCGACCGACCACAGCGACAACCAGAGGCCGATTCGGCTCTCACCGATGCCCTGCGGCGGGCGGGCCTGCGCTGAACCGGGCCTTCCCGAGAGTGGCCAAGCCGCAACTATCGCGCGAACAGGTGAACCCGATCCCGTTGACCAGATCGGCGGCCTTAAACCGCCGTTTTCACTCGATCCAGTAGAAGCTCTCCACATTCAACCCGGCCGCACCGGCCTTAGGGCCGCCCGTCGCAGCCACTGCGAGCGAATCGGTGCGGCTGGGCTGCGTGCGGCCCAGGGCCTGCAGGGCCAAATCGAGATTGCGCCGCAGCCCCCTGTTCTCCGGACGCAGGGCCAGCGCCTGCTTATAATACAACGCCGCCTGCGTCATATCCCCCTTCAGGGCATAGGCGTTTCCCAGGTGGGTCAACGTCGCAGCCTGGTCGCCGCGCTCGTCCAGCAGAAAAGTGGCACCCTGGTGGATGGCCTTCTCGACCTGACCCAGCGCCAGATAGACCTTCAATAATCGGGTCCGCAGCCCGTCGTTGTCCGGGTCGGCCTGGAGCCGATCCAGATACGTCTCGTCGATGTATTCGTCGATTATCGCCTTGAGGGCGGCGGCCTGGTCGGTGACACTGGCCTGGAAGGACCGGGGCTGGGGCGGTTGGATCGGTATTGCAAAGACCGGATTGGTCGCCGGAAATTGTTCCCAGGCCACCGCCGTGTCCACCGTCCTGCGGAACAGTTCCGCGCCCTCCAGCCGCGCCAGGGCCTCGCTGCCCGTCTGCCAGGCCTGGAAAAAAGACTGATCGACCTGGGTGATTTCCACCGGGATCCACAGTCGCTCGCCCCGCACCACATAGCGCCGGGGCTCCAGGGGCAATTGATAGGCCTGGCGACGGGAGACGCCGGCGTCGAAGAGCAGGAAGATATGCCCCGGCGCATCGACCAGGGCCGTGGCGATCCCAACGCTTTCCAACAGACTGGCGTAGAGCACAGTCAAATCGTCGCAGTCGCCGGCTTTGCCCTGCAACAGTTGGGCCGGATATTGGATATGATCGACTGCCGACCGGTCGGCCCGCGCCCGGGCATAGGGCGTATTGGCATCGGCCACATAGCGCACGCCGTGGGCTTTGAGGGCTTCGAAGAGCAGCATCGCCTGCAGTAGATGCTGCCCCGGCAGTCCCAGCTTCTCTATAGAGCTCTCAAAAGCCACCGTCAGCGGGCGAGCAAAGGCGGCTACCGGCGGGTCTGTGGGCGTAATGAAGGCGGCAGCCCGGGCGACCTGGTCCCAGGTCAGGGCGCCGCGGCCATAGATCGTCAGGTCGGCGGTTTTCTGGATGGAGATGGTTTCGTCGGCGGCTTCAAAGGACAATGTGATCTCAGCCGGGACATCCTCCATTTCCGCCACTTCCAACAAGCCGGCATCCAGGGCGGCGTAGAGCGGCACGGGGGTAGTCGACTTGGGCCCCAGGACGAGTTCCTGGTCGCTGCGCCGCCGCATCCAATCGGGGAGGAAGAAGCCCAGATTGACCCGGGCGGAATCCGGGCCGTCGTTGACCAGTTCGACCGTACCGAGTGGCTGGCGGGCATAGGTCTTGTAGAAGGAGGCGTAGAGCGGCTCCAGGGCAATCTCATCAATGCGGAGCGGGCTGACCAGGGGCTGGTAGTACACCTCCAGGTCGACAGCGGCCGGGGCGGAGTAGTTGAAGTCGCGGTCCACCGCCTTGACCTGGAACGTGTAGCGCCCAAGAGGCAGATCGGTATAGGCGACCTGTGCCGCCCCTGTCGGCCGCCATTCGTCTTCGTGGCCCCGCAACCGGTACACATACTTCATCCGCTCGGGCGGAGTCCCCAGGCTGGCGCCCTGGAAATGGACGCGCACGAAACCCTGGGAGGAGGGCAAGCGGATCTTGTCTTCCGGTTCGTAGCGGCGGTCGGCGGTTATCTCCACCAGTCGTATCTCCGGGGGCGCATCCGCGGGCTTGTACCGGGCAATTCCGCCTTCAGTGGCGATCAGGATATCGCCGTTGCGCGCCTGGGTCAGATGTTGGACGCCGTTGTGGGGCAGGCCGTCGGCCCGCAATAGGGTCTGCATGACACGTCCATCGTAACGGGTAACGCCACCGCCCCAGGTTCCAAACCACAGATGACCGCGCCGATCTGCCAGGATCGAGAGGACGGTGTTTGAAGTGAGACCGTCCCTCTTGTTGAAGGTGGTCCACCCTTCCCCGTCGTAGCGGCTGACCCCGCCGAACCAAGTACCAATCCACAGTTGGCCGTGCCGATCCTCTACTAGGGAATTTACCGCATTGTCGGCCAGGCCGTCTTGGGTGGTGAAGGTGGTCCATTGGCCCCCATCATACCGGCTGATGCCCTGTGAAGTACCGAACCACAGGCGCCCGCGCCGATCTGCCAGGATAGCCTGGATATTATTCGCCACCAGGCCGTCCCCGGTAGTGAAGGTGGACCACTTTTCGCCGTCGTAGCGACTGGCCCCGCGCCCGGTTCCGGCCCACAAATGCCCCGACGAGTCTTCTGCTAGGGAAATTACCCGATTCCCGGCAAGGCCGTCTTCGGTGGTAAAACGGGTCCAGATCTGGCCGTCGTAGCGAATGAGCCCGCCGCCGTCCCACATACCGAACCACACATCGCCTTTCCCATCCACCAAACCGGTCCATATATAGTCACTATACAGCCCGTCTGCAGCGGTGAAAGTGGTGATCTGCTCGCCGTCGTAGCGACTGGCCCCGCTCCGGGTTCCGGCCCACAAATGCCCCGATGAATCTTCCAACACGCACTTGACCAGGTTATCGGGCAAGCCGTCGGCCTTGGTAAGGGTAACCAACCCCTCGTCGTAGCGACCGAGACCACCCCCCATAAAACTGAACCACACCCCTCCTTCACGATCCGCCGCCATCTCGATAATCTGATCGTTGGGCAAGCCGTCGGCCAAGGAAAACGCAGTCCACTCCTCCCCGTCAAAGCGGTTGATGCCGTCTCCCCGAAGGCCGGCCCACAGCTGGCCACCCCGATCCGCGATAAGCGCTTCCACCCTCTTGCCATCCAGCCCGCTCAGAATAGCATAGGGATGGAAGTGCTCCCCATCGTAGCGGATAATCTGGCCCTTCCTCATCCCGAACCACAGGCCGCCCGTCCCGTCCTCGGCCATTGAAAGCACCTGGTTGCGGAGCAAACCATCTTCATCGACGAAGGAAGTGAAGCGCTCCCCGTCGTACCGACTCACCCCCTCATTGTTGCTGGAGGCGGAGCCGAACCACAGATGCCCGCGGCGATCTGCCATCATTGCCCCGACATCATTGCTGCCCAGGCCATCCTGGGTGGTAAAGGCCGTCCAGCCTTGCCCATCGTAGCGCAACGCGCCTCTGTTCCAAGTGCCGAGCCACAGATGCCCGCGACCATCCTCTACCATAGCCGATACCACCGGTGGATCGCCCTCGTCGACCTCGACAGGGACAAAGCGGTGCCCATCGTAGCGGCTCAACCCACGGCTGCTGCCGAACCACAGGCCGCCCGTTCTATCCTCCAGAATGGCGTGCACACTATTGTCGACCAGACCATCCTGTGTCGTAAAGGTAGTCCAGCCCGTGCCGTCGTAGCGGCTCACCCCGTCTCCCATAGTGCCGACCCATATATGCCCCGCCTTATCCTGCAGGATGGGCCGCAGGCTGGAAGAAGGGAGCCCGTCGGCCACACCGAACTCCTGCCAACGGCCCAACCGATGCCGGCGCGGCACCGGCGCACTGCGCACCCCCCGGCCCACCGCGTCGCCGGGCAACGCCACCGCCAGATCGACCCTACTTGTCCCCCCCGGCTCTAACGCCACCATTACCGGCTGTTCCTCCCGACCCAGATCGGCGGCGACCTGGTAGGGCCCGGCGGGCATATCCACGGCAAAGGTCCCCGCCCGGTCGGTCACCACCTGGACGGCTAGGCCGGCAACGGCGGGCGAGACCACCTGGACGAGCCGGCGGACACCCCACTGATCGGTGCCGGCCCAGTGCAGCCGGCCCTGGATCCGGCCTGGCTGGCGCTCTGCCCCTGCCAGCACCAGGTCGCCGAAACGGTCGGAGTGATTGTTTTTATCGGCACCTCTGCCCCACATCAAATAGGATACTGTATCATCCGCGTCCCGATCCCACAGTGCCACATCGAAGCCCAGCACCTTATTTTCTTGGAGCGCTGTCCGCCCCCGGCTCAACCGGTTTATATCCACCCGCCACTCGTATCGGTGCCCCCGCCCATCTCGTTGCACCGCGACTTCCACATCCTCCAGGCTCCCAGCCCCACGCACCTGACGGGTGTGGCCCCACAGGATATATTGAGCCAGCGCCCTCTGGTCCTTTTGATGATGGACTTCGAGAAAGAGCTCACAGCCGTCCTGGGTCCACGGTCTGCGGTCCTCCTGGGGTTCCTCGACCACGGACTCGTCCTGCACCTCCACCGCGACATAGAGGACATTTTCTGGACTATTGTAACTAACGCGAAAAGTCCCCTGGATATCATCGGCATCCTGAGGCCCGTCCTTTTCTCCTTTGATTCGAATCGGGTACGACCGCAGCCCCGCCGGCCAGTCCGACAGATCTCCATCGACGGTGATAGTGTCCACGGACACGGCAACGGCAACGGCGCCGTTGTGTGCCGCCACCGGAGCCGCCTGGACGAACAGCAGGATGAGACTCGGGATAAGGATGCGTTTCATCGCGGCCGTTTCCAAGAAAAGAGGACAAGCGGGAGGACATCCCCCACAAACATCAATAGTAGGTCGTTTCCCCGGGTTTTTGAACAGGCAAGCCCGCAGAGCCGGCCGCCCATTACTCGCAGTCCGGGGCTACCTAACGGCCGGCGCGCAGGCGGCCGCTCAAGCCTCCTGCAGCACCTTGATCGTCGTCCCTTCGACCAAGTCGACGGCCTTCTCGCGAAAGGCGAGCATATGCGGCGCCTGCAAATGGGCTTGCAATGCTTCGCCGCTGTCCCACTTCTCAATGATGGTAACGCTGTTGTCGTCGACTTCCTGGCGCGGCAGGGCCGGTTTTACATCGACTGTGGGGGCGTATTCGATGCAGCCGTCTTCGGCCAGTACATTGGGGACGTTGGCCTTGAAGGCCTCGATAAATTCTGCCCGCTTGCCGGCTTTGACGGTGATAAAGGCCAATACACTGATCATAAATACCTCGCTCCTTTGATGAATTAACTGAAATATGGCTGTAATTATTCGTTGGTCTAATGCGCGGCTCTATCAGTACTTTGCAAAAAAATAGAGCGGACACGGCCCCTATTCGGTTACCCCTACTCACCAATCCAGAACAAAAGTCGGATCGGCCGGATCAATACCGCGCTCCGCCTTCATCCGGACAAAGGCCTGTGGCTTGGGGTCGGCGGCCAGGAATTCGGCTATTTGTCGGGCACAATCCAGCGCCGGTATCGCTGTGGTATCAACTTCGAAATCGTAGATCCCGTGAGCATGGACCCGCTCCAACTGCCCCTGGGCCATACCCACCGAACGGTCACCCCGCTCCTTTTCGCGACGCGCCAATTCGGCCGCATTGCAATGCACCCCAAGCAGAAAAGCCTCCTGGTCCCACAGCGCCTTCACCGCCTCGGCGACTAGCGCCTCCTCTTCCAATACGACATCGGCCACGACCCAATTGCCAGTTGTAACCAATGCCCGCATGCAGTGGAAATGCCCTTGCAACAGAGCCGGCAAGAACAACCGCAATTGCTCCCATTCGACGGTAAAACGCGCATGGATATGCTCTTCCAGAATATCGCTGCTAAAAATCATATAAGGCTCGTCGAGCACCTCTTGCAAGGCCCGAGCAAGACTAGTCTTGCCCGAACTCGAAGTACCGTTGAGCATAATCAGCCGGGATCTAGCCATCTTTTGAAACTCTCATATCTTATGGAACACCATTGGCCAAGCCCTTTGGGTGGGGTGGCTGGAAGGTAGGCAGTGATGTCTGAGGGGCCGCAGGCCCCGAGTTTACTGCCTACCTGGAAGACGCCCCACCCAAAGGGCGCCCCCACTTGTCCGACCACCCCCCATTCACCGCCACCCCTCCTGCCATTGCCCCGACTGCAAATTGCTCTCTAGCAACCAACAGCGCATGACTTCGAGCAATTCCCCCTTCTTCTCCTGGCACGCCGGATCGTCCCACAGATTCCTCTCCTCTTTGGGGTCGGCCCGCAAATCGAAGAGCTGCCCCATTGGCTCGTCGATAAAACTGACCAATTTCCAGCTGTCCGAGCGCACCATGGTCATAAAAGCAGTCTCCTGCAAAATGCCGTCGCGGCTGTGCTCGGCAAAAACGTGCCGACGCAATTCCTGCGGTTGCCCCTCCAACGTAGGCAGCAGAGATATAGCTTCCATAGAGGGCTCGGGTTCCACCCCGGCCATTTCCAGCACCGTCGGCCCCAAGTCCATCCACTGACATAAGCCCTCAACCCGCCGCCCTCCAGCAAAACGATCCGGCGACCAGACAATGGCCGGGACTCGGGTGATGGTATCGTACATGGTCCACTTTTGCGAATGACCGTGGTCAGTGAGACAGTCGCCGTGGTCGGAAGTAAAAATAACCACCGAATTGTCGATATAGCCGCGCTCGTCCAAGGTCTGCAGAATTTCGCCCACTTTCTCGTCGATCATCGTCACGTTGGCCAGATAATAAGCACGCTGGCGGTGGCGCTGCTCGGGCGTCGGCTCAAGCTGGTGCACCACTGAATCGTGGTCAACTTCGCAATTGTGCACCCGCATCTTCTGCAAAGGCGGCGGCTGGCCGTCGAGATCTTCCTGACTCACCTGGTCAATAGGCAACTCTTTCTCCATATAGGGCTCGACATAGCGCGGCAGCGGATCGTAGGGCGGGTGCGGCCCCGGGAAGCCAATCTGCATAAATAGCGGTCCATCGGGCTTTGGCTTGGTATTGAGCCACCACTGGGCCATATCGCCGACAAAGAAATCCGAATGCGTATGCTCGGGCAATTCCCAGTCGAAAGCGCCCAGCGCCTTCTGATAATCGTCGCGCTGGCGATATTGCTCGCGCTGCTGCTTGACCAACCCCTGAGCCGCCAGCGCCTTATCCCACTCGTCAAAATAATAGCGGCCCTCAAGATAGCGGTCCTTGTTCTCGACCACATAGCGCTCGTGGAAACCGGCCGGGGTCTCAAAGGGAAACGTATGCATTTTGCCGATATTGACGCAGTGATAGCCTGTATCGGCCAGCTGCGATACCCAGGTCTTGGTCCAGCGGTCGGCGTTTTTGAAAATACCCGTAGTGTGTGGATAATAGCCAGTGAACAGACTCGCCCGGGCCGGCGCGCAGGAAGGGGCGGTAATAAAACACTGGTCAAAGGATACGCCTTCGCGCGCCAGGCGATCGAGATGGGGCGTATCCATATGCGGAAAACCCAACTCGGCAATAGTATCGTAGCGCTGCTGGTCGGTTACAATCATAATGATATTGGGTCTATCGTCAGCCATATTATCTCGTCCTATCAATCATAAATGCAGTCTGTCTATCATAAATGCAATACTTTAGCCAAGGGGCGGCTCAAGGCCTCACCAAATCCACAAACGCCATCAATTCCCGTCGTACCACGAATCCACCCCCAACAGCTTGCGCCCCAGATCGGTCAGCTCGGCCGGCTGCTGGTGCTGGTGTTCCCAATCCCGCGCGTCTCCCGGCCAATTGCTCTGCGGTCGCCGCTGTTGCCAAGCATCTATACGCTGCTGCCGCGCATCGCCTCCATTTTGGGGCGCCGGCGACATGGTGATATACTGGGCCAACCGCGGCTGCTCGGACCGGTTGTGGCCGTTGCCGTGGGCCAGCAGCCGGTGCCAAATAAGCAGATCGCCGGCTTTGCCAGAAATGGACTTCACCTCCAGGCCCGTCAGATCGGGGTGGCGCGGATTGCGGTCTTCAGGCTGAGTTTTGACCCATTCGTCGAAGATGCGGTGGAAACCGGGCACACATTGGAAACCGCCCTGGTCTGCCGCCGTATCGGTCAGGTAGAGCACCCCCTGGACCCCGAAGCGGACGGGCTGCTTGGACGTATCCGTATCCCAGTGGATCATACCCTCATTGCACCATTCGGGCCGGTCGGGCCGGGCCGGCGGTTTCATATTGGCCCGGTCGAGGGATACCCACAATTTCTCATCGCCCCAGATTTCGGCGAAGGCCTGGTGCACCTTGGGGTGCTGACGGTTGTCCCACAGCGCCTGGTGCTGGTAGATCTCGACCATCCCCGCCGCCGAGATCGGCGAGCAGCGGTCCTGGCGGGTATAAGGTTTGTATTTGTACCAGGCTTCGCGGTCATCGGGGTCGTCAATCTGGAGAAATTCCCAGATCGTCTCTACCATGGTGGCGAGATTCTCCGGCGGCACCGCCTGGGGCACCACAACATAGCCGTTCTCTTCCCAAAAAGCCCAATCGTCTTTACTCAGTACGGGCATCTTTCTATCCTATCTGTGAAGGTTGAGCCGATATCTGAAGATTCAAAATAGAAGGAGGAGGAATGCGCAGCAAGCTCATCCTGGCGGGGTTATTGAGTTTTTCGGCTTCCTTTGCCCAGGCCGTCACAGAAGAAATTGTCTACTACGAGAGAGACGGTTTTGTCGTCGTCGAAGCCGAAGATTTCACCGAACAAACCCAAACCGGCCCCCGGCACTGGTATGTCGTCAACGCCAGCAACGACGGCTACGAGGAAGACGAGATTGAACCCGATACTCCCGGCTTAGAAGCCTTGCCTCAACCCGACGGCGACGACCGCCACGCCCACACCGCCGGTGGCGGCACCTATATAGAGATCCTCCCCGACACCCGGCGCAGCCCCGGTGACGCCCTGGTAGACGGCCTCAATTTCTCCAATACGCCGACGGGCATCGCCCTGATCTCCTACCAGATACACTTTACCAACCCGGGTCGCTACTACGTCTGGGCCCGTTCCAATTCGAGCAACGGCGAGGACAATGGGGTCCACGTCGGCATCGACGGTCTGTGGCCCCCCAGCGGCCAGCGCATGCAGTGGTGCCTGGGCCGTTTCTCCTGGTATTGGAGCGGCAGCCAGCGCACCGCCTCCGAACCCTGCGGCTTACCCCGCCAGATTTACCTGGATGTGAATGAACCGGGCCTGCACACAGTGCAATTTTCCATGCGCGAGGACGGCTTTGAAATGGACCGTTTTTTAATGACCACCGACCGCCAAATGCCAGTCCTCAATTACGATCTGGGGCCGGACCCGGCGGACTACCGGGAAGCCCCGCAAACAGCTATCGAGCCCGAGACCTGGGGCACCGTCAAGCAAGTCGCGCCCCCGGCACCACCTGCCAAATAAAACAGAAGGAAACCACCATGAGCGATGCATTGCAGATCCCGCGCTATGAGGATATCGGCGTCCGCCCCTTTATCAATTGCGTCGGCACCATCACCACCTTAAGCGGTTCGCTGGCCCTGCCCCAGGTGCGCCAGGCCATGACCGAAGCGGCCCAGCACTACGTCATCATTGACGAATTGATGGAAGGGGTGGGCGCCCGCATCGCCCAACTGATGCAATGCGAATGGGGCCTGGTCACCGCCGGCTGCGCCGCCGCTTTGAGCCAAGTAACGGCTGCCTGCATCACTGGCGACGACGCCGATAAAAGAGCCCGCCTGCCCGATACCACAGGCCTGAAAAACGAAGTCATTGTCCCCAGCGGCCACCGCATGGGCTACGAACGCGCCGTCTCCGCCGTGGGCACCCGCTTTGTCGAAGTGGCCACCGAAGCCGAGCTGGAGGCCGCTTATAACGACCGTACGGCTATGATCTTCGTCTTTGGCGACGCCGCCGAACGCGGCGCCATCGACTTTGAAAAATTGACCGCCTCCGGCCGCGCCCACGGCGTACCCATTTTTGTCGACGCTGCTGCCGAGCGTCCAGACGCGCCCAACTGGTATTTAGAGCGCGGCGCCGATGCAGTGGCCTACAGCGGCGGCAAATGCCTGCGCGGCCCCCAGGTCTCCGGCTTGGTCCTGGGACGCAAAGACCTGCTCCAGGCCGCCTTTGCCAACGGCTGCCCGCACGGCTCCATCGGCCGGCCGATGAAAGTGGGTAAAGAGGAAATTATGGGCTTGTTGGCCGCCGTCGAACAATGGATGGTACGCGACCACCAGGCCGAATGGCGCGAATGGGAACGCCGCCTGGAAGTCATCGCTCAGACAGTGGAAGCCTTTCCATCGGTGACTACGTCCATCCGCCAACCCGGACGCTCCAACGTCGCCCCGCACATGACTATTTCCTGGGACCCCGACCAGTTGGGTATTGACGGGGCCACCGTCAGCCAACAACTGGCCGCCGGCCAACCTCGCATTGAAATGCGCGGCGGCAACGACTCGCTGTCGATTAATCCGTATATGATGGAAGACGGCGAGGAAATCCCGGTAGCCCGGCGGTTACAGGAAGTCTTGTCGGCTTAAAGAGAAACGAGGCGATTGATCAGGGTCAGTACCTGATCAATCGCTGCAACGCCCGGATCCCTTCATCCAACACCGGATCTTCCACTCCGGCGTATCGGGAAGCAGCCAGATCCACCAATACCCCGGGCCGGTACTGGGCCCGGTTGGTACCGGTGAAACTGTGCGAATTTCCCGCTTCCTGCAGGGTCCCATTGAGGATGCGGGTATCGACCGACTGGAAACGTATGCCCGAATGGGGCATAGTCGCACTAAAGACGCTGCCTTCCAGCCCCCCCATCGGCGTACCCACAACCGTGGCCACCCCCATATGATCCAAGCTGCTGGCCATCCCCTCGCCGGCACTGGCCGTCCAGCGGCCCACCAGCAATACCAATGGCCGCTCATAACGCCAAGGCCCACGCGGGCGCACGGTACTGAAATATGGGGTGCCACCCAGAGGGAAGTTGCGGTGCGCTACCTGCTCCGTTGCGATAAAACGGCCCATCAGTCCCTGCAAGATGGCAAAATCGCCGCCATTGGGCGTCTGGCGCAAATCGACGATGAGGCCCGGCGTATGGGCCAGGGTCGCCAGCGCGGCGTCGAATAGGGGCACCAATTCCGAATCGCCCAACGCGTTGACGATATTTATATAGCCCCACCCCCCTGCCAGCAACTGCTGCTCCAGGCGCCCTTGGTAATTGTCCTGGTAGAGACTATCGTAGCGGCCCTGCGCCAGAGTAAACGTGCGCATCTGCCCATTCTGGCGCAGCCTCAACCTCCGGTCTGCCCCTCGTCGCCCGGCCACCACTTTTCTCAGGGCGTAATTACGCGCCGCCGGATCAGCACTCCGCAAGGCTTTCGGCAGCCGTTGGCGCACCGCCTCCCCCACCTCTACCCCGTCAACTGCCACCACCTCCATGCCGGCCCGCACCCCTTCCAGATCAGCGACAAAACCCGGGCGCACCGCCGTAATCAGAGCCTTGCCGCCAATCCATTGGGCCCATAGATCGGCGCGCGAGGGGACAATATTGGGCGAATCGGCCAGATGGGTCTGCAAATGGGTATGACTATCGTATAGCTCTTCCAGTACTTCTTCCAGCAAGCGGACAAAATCGCTCCGCGAAGTCACCCTATCGAGCCGGGGGCGATACAGGGTGCGGACCGTATTCCAGTCGATTTTTTTGCTGGTAAAATAGGCGTAACGGTCGCGCAACTGAGTCCACATATAATCGAAATCGGCGCGGTATTGGGCCGTGCTCAGCTCCTCTTGTGCCGACCCTGATTGGCAAGCCAGGGTCGTCGTTAGCACTGCCAAGACGGCCCCGGCCACAGCAAACTCTTTCATATCGTCTTCTCGATAATCACCGGACCCGATTCGCTCTTGAGGACGAAATCGGCGTCGAAAATCTTGCTGTGGGTGGCCAACATAACTGCTTCGTTATTATTGGAACGATGCAGCCCCCTCCCCTTGAGCGCCTCGTATTCGATGCGACCGCAAAGAGTAAAGACCGTTATCTCCGTCTGCCCCAGCCGGCTCTCCTTGAGAAACAGACGGATATCGCCCGAGCAGGTCTCCACCTTGGTGCGTCCGGCTCCGTCGGCCTCGACCTGGTGCAGGCGCGTCTGCCCATAGCGGTTGTAGATCTGCCCCCCGCCCTGCAGGCCTAAAGCCTCGATCTGCGCCCCACCGACATCGATATCGACCGGGCCGCCGATATTCTCCAGCCGACAATCGGCGCGCTCGTGCCGGTGCGCCAGGGCCCCGTCGTCGCTCCAGTGCATGCCGGAATACTGATAGTCGCGGTGACTGAGCTTACCACCGATATTGCGCGCCGTCGCCAACGTGCTGTCGAAGAGGGCGACATCGCCCTCAATATCGGCGACTTCCTCGCAGGTAGAGACAATAAAGGAGATGGAGCCCTGCAAACCGCAGGCCCGCACTTTATTTCCTTTAATGACCGTGACGCGCTTCCCTCGGGGCACCAGCAATACCAGGCTAGCAAAGCCCACCGAGCCGTGCACTTGTCCGTCGTTGACGCTATTGGGACGGAATATGCGCTGGAGCTGGGGGGTGAAGGCGGCCTTGGACAAAAGAATATCCTCTACTTCCCGGCGCAAGACCGTGACCCGGGTCGCCCGCCCCAGTGATTCGCGCAGGGCTACTGGCAGTTTATAATTTTCCATATAAGGGAACAGGTCACCCGTCTGCAGCCCCTGATGCAAACCCAAGAGCATATGCTTCCCCTCCAGGTAATTGCGCCACAATTGCCCGGTCCCCGCCACGGCCGCCGTTATATGGCCATCCTTTTCGCTAGTACCCAAAAAAACCTCGCCCTCGTGCGGGCCGCTACTGAGAAAATCATCGACCTGGTCGGCTTCAACGGCAATGCCGTCCAGGCTCTGCCGCGCCTGCTCCAAGGTCGGAGCGAAACTACTCAGGGTCCCTTCTAGCACGGCCTGGTCCCCATCGGCCTGACGGATCTCCAGCTCGCCGTCGACGGCGCAATTGAAGACGATATGGTCGGTATCTTGCAGAGAAATTTCCTGCTTGATCTGGCGAGTGGCGATCTGGCAGACCACTTCCTGGACCTGTTGGCTGACGTCGATTTGCGGCATATCAATCTCCTCCTGTTGTGCTGCTGGGTCTAATAAACGGCGCAGCCGCAACCGCCCCTGTTGCAAACGCCCCCGGACAGTGCTCTGGGGCACATCCATCGAGTCGGCTATTTCCCGGTAGGACAGACCGCTCAAGTAATACATCAACACGGCCTGGCGATAGTGCTCGGGGAGCCCTTGGATGGCTGCCTGCAGATCCAACCGCCGCATTTGGCGGGCGTGCTCGGCCAGGGCGGCCTCTTCGCCAACCCAGGCCGCCGTTTCCAGCGGCTGCTGCCGATTGCGCTGACGCAACCAGTCGCGGCAACGGTTGGCCACGATATGCATTAACCACCCCCCAAAACGGGCCCGGTCGCGCAATTGTCCCAGTCGGCAGTAGGCCGTCACCAGGGCGTCCTGGACAATATCCTGGGCTTCGACCCGTGCCGACACATAGCGCAGGGCCGTGGCAAAGGCGGCGTTTTGATAATGCCGCACCAGTGGCTCAAAAGCCTCGGTCTCGCCGGCCAGGCAGCGCTCGACATATTCTCGGGGTTGGAAATCGTCCATAGGGATCTTGCCACATGAGAGACAGAGCGATTGCGGCTATTCACAGGTAAAGACGGACCGGCAGCGGCAAAGGTAAAAAAGCGGTTGTCAATTTTGCATAAAAAAACCGCGTCGGCTGGTTACCGAATCCTAGCGATACAAACAAGATCACGATCCGAATCGCACCGAGCATCCCGGAGTCCCAGTTACTTGAGCCCAGCTATTTTGGCTACCCCTACTGCTGATGATAAAGGCCTACTCAAACTCGACGGTGGTATACGGCATAGGTCGAAAAGTGCCACTTGGACGTTGTAGCACGAGGGGGACGATTAAGATATATTAGATAGAAGGCATACTAACCTCCATGCGAGTGGTGGTTAGTTGTGACCCATCGGAAGTCGCCAAAATATTCGAGAACCCGTTCCCATTGATAGTAAGGGGAAGGAAAGAGGGAGGGGCATGGAAACAGAATTAGCCACCTTGAGAGCCCGTGTTGAGATATTGGAAAGCGAGAAATCACGTCACGAGCAGGATGAATCTCGGCCTTTTGTATCCTTAGAGGCCCTGGCTCAACAACAGGGAATCTCTCCCATAGCCAACGTTGACCAGATTTTTGCCGCTTGGCCCGCCGAAGGCGATCCGGATTCCCTCCTGGCGCATGTAGAAGCCGACCGTAAGGCTCGACACAAGCAGGAGTACGGCAAAGCCGATGAACGCTATTCTCCTTGATACGTCTGTAGTAAGCCTGCTACACCCCAAAAAGAAACAGACCGATCTCCGTACTCAATACGCCGCCCATTTGGCCGGCAAAATCCCGGCCTTAAGTTTCCAAAGTGTAGCCGAGTTATGGGCTTGGGCTGAACATAATGGCTGGGGGCAACAGGCTAAAAGCCAGTTGGATGCCTTCATCCAGGGTTTTTTGGTGATTCCCTACAATTACACCCTAGCCAAGATATGGGGTGAGTCCAGCGCCCTCTGTTCGCAACAAGGACGCACTCTGGGGGCGGGGGATATCTGGATCGCTGCCACGGCGGTGCAATACCGCATGCCACTTCTCACCCACGACCGCGACTTTGTTGGGGTCGAAATTCCGCATCTGGATGTTATATCGTACATAGGGCAGGGAAAAGCGGGGTGAGGGCTCTGTTGCAGGAAAAACCGTGAGAGCGACGTAATCATCCTAACAGAGAGTCAACACCTGTCCAACCCTTTTGTTTTTGGGCTTTGCTTTTCACCGGCTCAATATGAATCTTTTGAAACCCGAATCTCGGTCGGATATCAATAGACTACAATCAAAAGATCAGATCTGGTGCCAATCGACCCCATCGGGCGCGGGCAACTCCAGACAACGAGCCGCCCAGGTCAAGTTGATAGCGGCCAGGCGCCGCAATACGTCGATGAGCCATTCTGGCCGGGTCGCCGCTTCGTCCAGGGCGCGCTGGGCCATGATCGCACTGCCCCGCGCCGCCCACCCGCCGCCCTCGGGCATCTTATCATAGGGCTCGGGACCGCCTTCCAGATGCAAGCCCGGCAGCACGGCGGCGCGGTCAAAATCGGCGTGGCCGGCAAAGGCCTGGCTCCAGTCGACCAGCACCAGACGCTGACCGAGAAAACAGAGATTATCGCTACGGACGTCGTTGTGGACCAACCGATCGCCGCCAATATCAATGGTCTCTTCGGCCTGGACCAGCGCCTCTAAGGCCCGGTCGAACCAGGGCCGCGAGCAAAGGTCCAACTGCAAAAAAGCGTCGGGGTTCGCTTCGATCTGCCGCCATAGCGCACTGCTCCCAGAGGCAACCGGCAGCCCCTGGGGCGCGCGCACCGCTGCCAGGTGCTGAAGGGCGTCCAGCAGGATATCCATTTGCCCCGCCCGCCAATTCACCGGCCACTGGTCGGCCGGCCAGTGGGCCGCGCCCAAATCTTCAATAAGCAATATGGAATGGCCCGCCTCCCCTTGTATCCAGCCCAGGACCTGGGGGGCCCAAGCCGCGCCTACCGAACTCATGACTAGGTGATCGACTTGCAGCCACTGTTGCGTCTGGTCGTCGACAGCGGCCTTGACGAAAACGCCCGAGCCGTCGGCGAATTTGACGACAAATCGCTGCGCTTGAGTCAAGCCGCATTCGGGCCGTTTCCAAGCTACCGCCTTTTTGCCCATATGGGCTTCTACCTGCTGCCGCAAAGCGTCGGTCGGAACGGAGTCAGTCGTCATATATTCCTCAGGAGTGGGCCAATTCCAATTTCATGCCGTCGGGGTCCTCGAAGTAAATGGCGTAATAAGTCGGGCTGTATTCTGGACAAGGCCCCGGCGGATCCAATACAGTGGCCCCTAAATCTTGAAGAATTTCATATAAGCCATCCACTTCCTCCCTGCTCGATGCGTTAAAGGCCAGATGGTGGAAACCCGGGGCGCCGCGTTGGTGCCGCAGCGAAGCCAAATCGGCGTTGGCGCTGACGATACCGAGTCCAAAAACACCGCCCTGGGGTACCCACATGGCGTAATTCTCGCTGCCGTGGGCCAGCCCATAGCCCATATAGCCGAGCACCGCCTGGTAGAAAGGACGGGAGGCCTCGATATCCTTCACGTAGAGCATCAAATGCCGCAAATCACCTAGTGCCATATATAAGCCTCCTTTTATTTGACCGGCAGCGAGCCGGCAAAATCCACTCCTCGGGCGACCCAGCCAGCCAACTCCTCGTCGGCGTCGATGCCCGCTACCCCGACCATGACCAGGCCCTTGAGCGGCCGCCCGGTGAAATCCATTTCGCGGGCGTAGGGTTGGCGCAGCGCTTCTTCATAGACCTGGGGCCCCACGCGCACCATCAGCTCGTCCTCGATAATGCCGCAAGCCATATTGCCATTGAGCATGATCGCCACCCCGCCGAACATCTTTTTCTCGACCCATTCCACCGACGTATCCGCCGCCTCGCGGACCCGTTGCAGCAGTCCTTCGTCGTAGGCCATATTTGCCCGCTCCTCGCCTCGGTGCTGTATAGGGGAATTACTGCTTAATCGCAATATTTAATATACTGAACAAATGTGCATATATCAAATGAAAAATAGGCCGAATCGTCCCTCTACAACCCTATTCGCCAAGCCTCCCATATCAGGTCATAGAACCCGGCACCGGCAACGACCCGGACAGGGTTTATAGCTAGCCCTCGTCCAAGCCGGTGATAATGCGCTCGACTTGTTCAATGGTGGCCTGACCGGGGTCGATATCGTCGGCGACGACGCGCCCCCGACGCAAAACGACAATGCGGTCCACCACCTGAAAGACGTGGTGAATATTGTGGGCGATGAAAATGCAAGAATGCCCCGAATCGCGGGCGCTGCGGACAAAGCGCAATACCCCTTGGGTTTCGGCCACGCCCAGATTATTGGTTGGCTCGTCGAGGATAATCAATTCGCTGTCGAAATGCATCGCCCGGGCAATGGCCACCGACTGCCGTTCGCCGCCGGAGAGGGAACCGATGGGCGTGGTCGGCGGAATATCCTTGGTGATGCCCACCTGGCCCAGCAGTTGGCGCGCCACTTGGTTCATCAGCGGCTGATCCAGGCGCCCCAGAAACGCCGGCTTTTTCACCGGCTCGCGGCCAAGGAATAAATTGCGCGCTATCGACAGTTCGGGCACCAGGGCCGAATCCTGATAAATGGTCTCGATACCGTGCCCAATAGCATCGATAGTACTTTTGATCTCGACTTCCCGGCCATGGAGAAAAATGCGCCCGCCACTGGCCGACACCGCCCCCGAAAGGATCTTGATAAGAGTCGATTTGCCGGCCCCGTTGTCGCCCAATAAACCGACGATCTCGTCTTGCTCAACCCGCAGATCGACGCCATCCAGGGCCCTTACCTGACCATACGATTTACTGATATTCTCCATCCGCACCAGCGCTTCGCCCATAGTCTAGCCCCTCTCCTGGTGGCGTCTCTCCAAGCCCGAATGCAGCGCCATCATCCCCAGGATAATAGCACCGATAAAAATATTGTAGGCCAGCCCGGGCACTCCGATAAGGACAATGCCGTTGCGCATGGCGCGCAGGATGAAAATGCCCAGCACCGTGCCAATAATGGTACCGCGCCCGCCGCGCAGGGCGGTGCCGCCAATGACCACCATGGCGATGACCTCCAATTCGTAGCCGGTACCGGAATTGGGGTTGGCCGCGGCGGTGCGGATGGAACTGATTATACCGGCCAGGCCCGCCATCGCCGCCGACAGCACGAATAACTGGATCTTGGTCCTATCGACCTTGACCCCGCGCGCCGCAGCGGCCAAGGGGTTGCCACCGGCGGCCTGAATCCAATTGCCGGTTTTGGTCCGGGTCAGCATATAGTGCAGAATGGCGGCGGCCAGGCCAAACCACAACAGCGACATATACAGGCGCAGGCCGCCAAGGCGAAAATCGCCCACCAGCCATTCGGCCAGGGCCAAATCTTCGGCGTTCCAGGTGCGCTGCGGAAAACCACTGGTAACCACCAACGCCGTCCCGCGCACTACCAACAACATCCCCAATGTCACCAGGAAGGAAGGGATTTTCAGACGGGTGACAAATAAGCCGCTGACCAAGCCTATGCCCATCGCCGCCACCAGAGCCAGAGCAAAACCGACCTCAATCGACGTGGTCCCAGTATTGTACAAGGTCCACATCAGCACCGGACAAAAACCAAATAGCGAGCCGACGGAAAGATCGAATTCACCCGCCGTCATCAACAGCGTCATGGCCAGGGCGATCAGCCCCAATTCAACCGTAAAGGCGAGCATATTGCCAATATTGCGCCCCGACAGGAAAGCCGGATTGATCTGCCAGAATACGACCGCCATAAGCAGCAGCAATATCAAGGGACCCAATTCGGGGCGGGCGCTAAGGCGCCTGAAAAACGTAGCCAATCCCAAAGCAGGAACCCTTACTTGGCCGCCAAAATATCGTCATAGATCTGCGCCTTGTCGGCCTCGTAGAGCGCCCCGGTTATAACATCAAAGCCCGGCGGAATTCCGCTGGCCGCCATCGCCGCCAGGGATAGCCCCACATAACTGGTGGCCAACGGGTCCTGCCACATAGCCGCATTGACATAACCAGCCAGGACCTCGGCCGTGGTGTCGAGGGAATTGCCCCAGCCCACCACCGGGATTTCACCGGCGGCAAAGCCGGCCTGGTCAAAGACGCGTTTGATGCTGCCGGTGACCAGATCGCCCAGACCGATAATGGCGTCTATGCGGTCGCCGTTGGCGGTCATATAATCGACCATGCGGGTGATGACTTCGGCCTGGTCGAGGGTCGCGTCGGTGACTTCCCATTCAATCCCCAAAGGCTCGAAGACGCCGGCAATGCCCTCCTCTTCCTGGACCCCATAGGTGGCACCGGGGACTTCGACCGGCATCCAGACGAAATCACCGGATTTGACCAGGCCCTTATCGACGAGATACTGGGCCCACTGGCGACCGACTGCCACCAAATTGCCGCCGACATAGGCGTCGAAACTGGCAGTGGGATCCGGCGTATTGATATTGATGATGGGGATGCCGGCCTCATTGGCCTCCAGGGCCACCTGCACCAGGCTGCCCGGGTCGGGGCTGCTGGTGACAATGCCGTCGGCCCCGGCGGCCAGGGCGGCGCGCACGGCTTCCTGGTGTGAGGCCACATCGCCGTTGTGGAACGACGTATGGACCTGATGACCGGTATCCTGGCTCCACTGTTTGGCCCCGGCCAAAAAATAGGTCCACACCGGATCGGCCGGAGAACCGTGCGACACCCAGTAAAAGGTTTTGGCCGCCACCTGCTCCGCCGGTAACAGCGCCAAAAGCGCCGCCAAACAAAATAGTTTGAGCTTCTTGTACATTTTTAATAGGTCCTTTTGAAAGTGAGCCGCCTGCACGCCCCTTGCCGAGGCGCAGAAAACACAGTTTATACCAGTTGACTTCAAGGTATCCAGATATTTGCGACCAACCCCGGAGAGCAACACACCAAGCAGTAGGACATCAGTGCTTCATATGGGTTATTACTCAGTGCTTCATATAGTCATTACAAAGTGATGGAGATATCGCCACCGCCCTTTTCCCACAAGGCCGCCTCGGCCGCACCCTTTAGCAGGGTCAACGGCGCCTCGATGCCCTCCCCCCGCAAAGCCGCCTGAATGGCCACCAACTGGTCGTGCTCAGCCTTGATTTTGAGCAACCGCCCCTGGCGCAGAATCCGCTTGTACGAAAGCTGGAAGGTGTGCTTCTTGCCCCGGCCGTTACGGGCGCCAACGACCAGGGCGCAGACCTGCGGCTGAATATCGAAATGTTTGTGGGTAGCCGCGACGATCCGATACCCCCAAATACCCAATTCGGCTGCCAGAATTACGGCGATATCGTCTTCCCTGTCGGCCGCCAGGTCAATGAATAACATATGCCCCGGACGACCCTTTTTAGTCAGACTGGCCACCAATTGGATATTGGCCGCCCCGGCGGCTTCGAGTTGTTGCACCACCTGGCCCAGGGTTTCGCCGGCGGCGTCGTCGACCTGCGCCATGAGCAACAGCGGCGGCCCCTTCATAGCCCCATAATGGCCGCTGCCATACGGCCCGCCTCAGCCGCCCGCAGCCGGGCCCCGGGGATACCGGCCGAAACCGCCGCAGCCGCTTCAGCGCGTCGCCCGGCTTCGACCGGATCGACCAGCCCCAGGGCGGCGGCCACAGCGACGGGGACGGTTATATTGAGAATCACATTGCCGGCCAGCAATAGCTCGCTGGCCACCGGCTCGATCAGCTCTACTAGTTGCCGCAGTTCCTGTTGCTCGCCGCGGGCGACAGCCGGAATTACCCGATCGACCAAATGGTCCAGTTCGGTTGTTTCGCCGTCGATAGTGACCACCGCGCTGATCAGCGGGTCAAAAGCCAGCCAGCGCCCCGCCATTTTGCTTTTGCGCCGGGCCCCCGCCTCCAGAAGAGTCAAGCGAATATCAATTTCTCGACCCTGGACGGCGCTGAAGTACCGGCTGACGGCCATTTCCACCCGGCGCTGACGCTCCTCGTCAAATTCCTCCACCACCGCTTCCAAACTGGCCCCATCCATCAGCCTATCGCAGGCCCGGGCGGCGCGCCGGTACAACGCCTGAGCTCGCACCGGTTCGGTAGCCTTCAGCAAAATATCGGTAATCGGCCCGTTGCGCACTTCCATTGCCTTGCGGGCGACAATACTCAAAGAGACCAGCGCCGTCTCGGGGTCGAAATCGCCCTCCAGCCGACGCTGCGCCAAAGCCGCGGCTACCTGGTCGGCATCGGCGTCCTCTTCCAACATCAACAAAAGAGCCAGCACCGCGTCCATCCCCACATGCCCCAACGGCGAATTGCCGGGCCCGCCCGAAGAACCGGCCAGATCCTCCTCAAAAACGGAAAGCATCTCGTCAAAGGCCATAATGCCGATAACCGTCGGCCCGCCGATATCCTTGATGATAAGAGCCAAATCGCCGACGAGTTGGGCCGTGGGTATGGCGCGCCGGGAAATGCGCACGTGGACCGTCTCGGGCAAACCGGCGGTGCGGGCGGCGGCCTGGCCGGCGACAAAGGCACTGGTCACTTTGCCGTAGGGACCGTATTCATCGGCGACATCGGCGTCGGGGTGGATAATTTCGAGAATCGCCGCGGCGCCAAATAAAGCCGCCGTAAAGGGGTGCGGATGGATCCCAGCCCCGGCCATGCAATCGAGCATCGCCCGAGTGCCGATCTGGGCGCCCTTTTCGGCCATTTGCGGAAAAACGATATCCTCGCCCAGGGCGCTGTGGCCGTACAGCGGCCCACCCACCGGCACGTCCCAGCCGGATACTGGACTGATTTCCCCGTCTATCAGCGCCTGGTGCACCGCCATTACGGCGGCAAAGGCCGATACTTTATTATTCATCTTGGCCGTCGGCACCGCCGCCACCCCGCTTCTGTCGACTCCGGCGATCATGCGCGCGGTGGCCCCCAGCTTGCGGTTGCCGGCGGGGATCCCCACCTGCGGCTGGGCCCCAGCCAAATAGACCATGGTGGCACTCAATAGGGCGGCATTGACCGGGGCGGCACCGGCGGCCTGCCCGGCGGCGATGGCCTTGGCCAGCATATCGTCGATGGGCTGGGTGCGTTCGTTGGCAAATTTCACCTCCACCGAGCGCCCCTGGAAAATTTCTCGGGACACTTCGTTGGCAATGGCAATCACCGGCATATTGAGCATCCCGTGGCCGCCGGTGAGGGCTTCGACCCGGTCGTTGGTCATCCAGTTGACATTGGCGGCGGCGCCCATTACTGCCGCGACAATCACCTGCTCCCGCTGGCTCCCCCCCTCCATAGCGCTCAAATGGCCTCGACCAGATTGCCCTCGACATGAACCGGCCGGAACAACGTCTGGCGCTTGGCCGGCATAGACGCCAGCAATTGGGGGTGCGGCTGCCATTTGTGCCACTTGCTATTGACGTAATTGTAGCGGCTGAAAATGGCGCAACGCTCGTGCTTTGCAGAGCCCCACGGAGAAGCGGTATGGGTCGTGCTTTCGGAAAAAATCAACAGCGACCCGGGCGGACAGGTATACTTGGTCCACATCGGCGAATCGAGACTTTGGGCCCCTTGGGGCAGGGGGAACGTGGCCTTGTGGCTGCCGTTGATCAGCATGGTGCCACCGCCGCTGGCCTCCACCTCGTTGAGTTCCCACACCACGCAGGTGAGACTGCTGCGCGCTTTGCCCGGCACACTGCGGTAATTGTGGCCATCGCCCGACAGACGCCACAAGCCGTTGCCGTTGTGCGGCGAAAAGCCCCCTTCCCCGGCTGGGCGCATGGCCAGGTGGGTCGATTCCATGCGAAAGCCGTAGCAATCCTGGCTCGACAGGGCAGGGAGGGCGAGGAACTCGTTCATGAAACCGACGACAAAGGGGTGGTCGGTCAATTCCTCCAAAGGGCCGCCGATGGGGCTGCGCTGAGCTTCGGGCAGCGATTCGGGTTCGCGCTTGAGGCGGTAGCAGAAATCCCGCATCTCCTCGACCTCGGCGGCGCTGAGCAAACCGGGCACCAACAGCCAGCCCTGGGTATCAAAGAGGTAGCGCTGTTCAGGGGTAAGATCGATCACCGCCTTGCCCGAAGCATTGGTGTGGGGCATGTCGACCGCGTCGATATCGACATAGCCGACGCGACTCTGTTCAAAAAGCAGGGGTTTGGCGGCGCTGGGATCCGGTGCGGCCATCGCAATTGTCCTTTCTATGCATGGAATGTTTTTTCAAACAAAGCCTAAGATAAGACGCAGCGGGTCTCGGCGCACTATTATGCCCATATGAAGCACTGATATCCGGATGTTTGGCCCTTGCTCTTCGGGGCGAAGCGAAAACATCCGGCCAACTCGAATGCAAGCTGGTATTACTCTTCACCTAATCCCGGCCGCCGGCTTGCCGCTGGCTCTGCCAGCCGGGCCTTATTCAATCGGCGGGAAAGGCCCCATAGCGACCCACGTAGTGCAGCAATTCCACCGGTCCCATCTGAGCCAGCCCGTACAAGCCCGCCCGGTAGCCGTCGCCGTATACCGGATCTTCGTTGAATTCTTTCAAATGGAGCAGGTAGTCGCTCCAGGGCCCCGGCCGGTTTTGCAGCCACCAGTGCGAGAATAATTCGCAGGTGCCCTCGGCCACCGGCGGCGGCAACTCGGGGAATTGCTGCTGGAACATCCAGGCGTGCCCCAATTCGTGGGCGTAAATGGCGGCGAACTGCTCGGCGGGCAAGCCGTGCAGAATGAGAATTTCGGCTACCTCGCGTTTTGTCGTGCGGCCGTCCCGAGTTTCCACGACCATTTTAGTCAGCCCGCTCTGCTGGGCCCCGTGGGTCCCCTGCCGTTCCATCTCGTCGCTATCGACTAGGCGCAAAGGAAAAGGGGTCGCCCGCATATCAAAACCCAGCTCGGCCAGTTTCTCCACCACCTGCCGAACCAGGGCCCCAGCCTCTTCCTTTTTGTCGATGCTGGTGCGACGGCATAGATTACACATAGTGCGGCCGTCCTGGTATTGCACCCCGCCCTTGGTCAGATGCTGGGAGATCAGCCGGCCACAGCTATAGCATTTGGACAATTCCCCGCTGTGGTGCTGGCAAAAGCCCTCCTGCCAATAATTGGTCAAATAGGTTCCGCTCATCGGCTGCAGACAGATCTGGCAGCGCGGGCTGAACAATTCGTGCAGACAATGTTCGTGGTAGGGTTGCCCCTCGCGCTCGGCAAAGCGGCCGCCGGCCAGCGGTTTTTGGCAATGACTACAGACTAAATGTTCGGCGTGCCATTTCTTGTCCAGGGCAGTGATATAGTGGCCCTCGATAGGCTTTTCGCAACCGGCGCAGCGGGGGGCGAATTGCTCGACATAACAGGCCTGGTGGTGCGGATGCCCCTCGTGTTCGATGAAGGTCTCACCTTGCAGAGAAAGCTGACAGATTTCGCAAACGAAGTGCTCGGGATGCCATTTTTTGTCCAGGGCGGTGATATAGCGGCCCTCGATGGCTTTGCCGCAGCCGGCGCAAAGAAGTGCTTTCATAGGCGGGGTATTCTCTTGGGCATGGCCTGCGGAATTGAACAGCAAAATACACAGCGGCACAAGGGCCAGCGACACACTAAATTTCATTGCTTTTGGCCGTCTCCTATTTCGCTTGCAGGACGAATTTTTCCGACGAGCGCTGCATTGATTTTTTGTTTTCCCATTTAGCCGTGGTATATTGGGCGGAGACTTACCACAGCGCAGCATGCTGCGATTTCTCTACCAAGGATGAACATACTAATGGACGCACCCACCGACTACCCCATCCACGATATCGGCGTCCCCGTGCGCTCGGTCAACTGGGTCGGCCTGCACGCCGGTCGCCGCAACGGCGCCGCCTGCATTTACGCCACCATGGGCCAGCAGGGCGACAATCTATTCGTCCTGCAAATAGACCCCGAAACCGGCGCTTTCGAGCAATTCACCTCCCCGGTACCAAAATCTAATTACCCCACCGCCTCCCTGATGAGCCGCAACGGCCAACTCTATATCGGCTCGTCCTACGCCGGCCACCTGCTCCGCTTTGACCCCGAGGCGCAAGCACTGCAGGACCTGGGCCCTATCAACCCCGAAGCAGCTACCTTCCCCTGCCGCATAGACGAAGACCAGCAGGGCCACCTGTGGATAGGCAGTTACGGCACCGCCGATCTGACCCAATACGATCCGGCTACCGATACCTTCACCCGCCACGGCCGCATGGACGAAGTCGATATGTACAATTACCCATTGGCCGCCCCCGACGGCACCATAGCCAACCTCATTCGCATGACCCGGCCGCACGTAGTGGTCTTTGACCCAGCCAGCGGCAACAAAACCACCGTGGGCCCCGTGGCCACCAAGGGCGAATCGAATGTCGACCTGCACCGGGGCCAGGACGGCCAGCTCTATCTGAGTTCGCACCAGGGCAATTTTCGCCTGTCCGGGACCGAGGCGGTCCCTGTAGAGGCAATCCCCCCTGCCCCACCGGCCCCCACCCTGCCCGACGGCAGCACCTTTCGCTTTGCCGACGCCGCCGAACAGCGCAACCGAATGCTGGAGATCAACCCACCCCAAGGGCCGGCGCGCACCTTTGAGCTGGACTACCAGGCCAGCGGCAGCGACATCTTCTATATCCATACCGGCCCCGACCAACAACTCTACGGCTCCAGCATTTTGCCCCTGCATCTCTTCCGCTACCAACCGGCCCAAGACAACCTGGCCGATCTGGGGAAATGCTCGTCGGCCACGGGCGAGGCCTATTCAATGGCCAATCTGGACGGCAAGATGTATCTATCGTCCTACCCGGGCGCCGTCTTGTCGGTATACGATCCGGAAAAACCGTATCATTTTGGCGACGGCCCCCAAGACAACCCGCGCGACTTGGGCCGCATCGACGATATTTCCTACCGGCCCCGCTCCACCCTGACCGGACCCGGCGGCCGAGTCTGGACCGCCTCGCTACCCGACTACGGCCGCTGGGGCGGACCGCTGTCCTATTACGATCCGGCCACCGACGAGAAAAAAGCCTATCACCGCATTGTCGGCGACGGCAGTTGCTATACCCTGGCGCATCTGCAACAACAGGATCTCATCGCCGTGGGCTCCAATATAGAAGGAGGCAGCGGCACCCAGCCCAAGGTCGACCAGGCAGTATTATTTTTGTGGGATTGGGCCGCTGAAGAAAAAGTATGGGAAGGCACCCTGGATCGGCCCGTTGCGGTATTCAATGCCTTACTCGCTGGCCCCGACGGCCGCCTCTACGGCACCGTCAAGGGCGAGGGCGGCGGCGAATTATTCGTCTTTGATCCGGCCAGCCGCCAATTTGTCGAACGCGTCCCGTTGCCGGCGGGAGACCCGCGCGATTTGGGCCTACAACTGGGCCCCGACGGGGCGGTCTACGGCTTCACTTATTCCTGCCTCTACCGCTTCACTCCGCCGTCGCTGGAATGGGAAATCCTCGCCCAAGAGGAAAGCACTTTTACCGTCGCCGGCCCCATCCTGGGCGACCGCATCTACTTTGCCACCGGCTATCGTCTGCGCTCGGTGCGCCTATTTTGAGGATACTATGACCTATCCCATCGCCTATAGCACCCTGCACTGGCAAGACGCCGACCTCGAGCGCAACCTGGCCCAGTTGGCCGCTGCCGGTTACCGCGGCTGGGAAGCCCGCCAAAGCATCGACTGGCTGGGCACGCCCCAACGCCTGCTGCAGGTATGCCGCCAGGCTGGCGTCGAAATTGCCGCCGTCTGCGGCCCCAACGCCAACCTCGATCCCGATGCGCCGACCAACAGCATTATCAAGCGGCGCATCGAATACGCCGCCGAACTGGAAGTGTCCCTGTTCATGACCAAAGGCCCCGGCCGCCTCGATCGAACCACCACCGACGCCGATCTCGACGCCATGGCCGCCATCTACGAAGAGTTGGCCCGCTACGCCGCACCGCTGGGGGTCACCTTGACCTTCCACCCCCATATCAACCACCTGGTCGACAGCGCCGACGAATGGTACCGCTTTATGACCCGTCTCGAAGCCTGCCGCCTCTGTCTCGATATGTCCCATGCCGTGCATTGGGGCCTAGACCCGCTGCAAAGCGTAAGCGATTTTGCCGAGCGCATCGCCTATGTCCACCTGCACGACTACAAAGACGGCGATTGGGTCGAATTGGGGCAGGGTCCCATGTGCGACTACAAAGCCTTTTTGCAGGCCCTAGAAAGCATCGGCTACGACGGCTGGATTACCGTCTGCCCGGGGGCTACCGACGCGCCCGAAGCCGAGAAAATGGCGCTCAACCGGGCCTATCTGACCAGCCTCGGTTATTGAGGAGGAAAAGACAAAAGCGGCGGGCACCCCTGGTTATTTGGGTACCGCCGCTTTTTTGCTTGTAGATTACTCTGTAAAAGGGCCAATCTAGTCGCGCAGATTTTGGTCGTCGCCAATGCCCCGCTGCCGGCGCCGAAAAAAAGCGCGCCCGACCAAGGCAAAGCTACCCAAACACCACAGACCGAAAACCCCTACAAATATATAGGAAGACCAATCTTGCATAATGACTCAGGACCTCGGGGAGAAAACGACAACCGACGCTGCTGACAGATCCCGCCCGTAGTGGGGTAATCGGGCGGAACCGCGGCGCCGGTTAAATCGCACAGCGAAAAAACGCGCCTGTCTTGTCCATCATATGCAATCGACTGGCCTCCATCAAGCTAATTTTCCAGCACCCCAGGCCGATGCCCCAACACCGTTAGCCGTTCCGCTGGGGCACATTTTCTCCCTGCGGTACCGACGGATTGACCCAGTACCCCGATGGATCGACACCGCGACAGATAAAACCTTCGGCCCGATCCTGGGAGCGGGTGCGTACATCGGGCGGCATATAGCGCAAGGTCAAGCCGCAGCGGCGGCGGCCGGAGCGGTTGGCGCCCGAACCGTGCAGGAGCAGATCGCTGTGGATCGAAACTTGGCCGGCCTTCAGTTCAATGGCTACCGGCTCGTCCCCCCAGCGGCAGTGATCGTGCACACTCTGCCCCAATACGTTCTTCTCCGCTGCGCTGCTTCTTTCAAAGGGGATCTGACCGTGTCGATGCGAACCCGGGACGAATTGCATGGCACCGTTGTCGACGTCGGTATCGTCAATGGCCAACCAAACCGTCATCGTCTTACTGGGGGTCAGCGGCCAGTAGGAGGCGTCCTGGTGCCAACTCACCTGGCGATCGTCTCCCGGCTCCTTGGAAAAATAATGAGTCATGATATTGACCAGATTAGGGCCCAGCAAATCCTCGACGCAATCGAGAATACGGCGCTCGTGCACCAGATCGTAGAGCCCGCGGCAATGCCGCTGCCAGCCGTTGATCGAATAACTCTCGTGCCCGGCGGCTTTGGCCCGCTCCATCAAATCGTCAAAATAGCGCCGGTTGGCCGCCGCCTCTGTGGGAGTGAATACGTCGACGGGAAAGATGAAACCGCGCTCGTTAAAGTGCTTAATCTGTTCAGCGCTGAGTACTTTGGGGGCGGTATTGGCGGCCGGATAAAAGCGCAATTCGCGCTCCATATCGGGCAGCGCGTCGGTCAAGGCCATTGGTATTCTCCAGTTTAATCTGGCTCGGGGGCCAGGCGGGGCGGCAAAGGTTGGACGATTTTGCGCCGTTGCGAATTGAGCCGCTGCAACAGCGCCGCGGAAGGCTGGTAGCCGTAGCGGTCATTGCCCCAATGGGGTCCGTAGCGGATGATTAGCATGCGGCGCTGGCCCGGATTGTCACGGCGGGCCGAGCCGTGGGCCAGGCAATCGACAAAGCAGAGCGCGTCACCGGCTCGGGCCTGCAATTCCACCGCACCTTCCACCTGGTCGAGGGAATCGGTCCGTCTTTCAAAGGCCGGGTGCAACAAATTGGATTTGTGGCTCCCCGGAATCGCCATGGTGGCCCCGTCACCCGGGCCAAAATCGGTCAGGGGCAGCAAAATATTGATCTGGCCGCAGCGGAACTCGCCGTTGTGGAAACGGAATTGAGTGCGAATGCGCCGTTTGTGCGCCCCCGAATGCAGCCTGGTCGCCGCCCCCGGACCCCGCACATCGGCGAAGGATTCGTCGATAAATAGACCGTCACCGCCGACATAGCGCTCGATATGATTGATCCAGGCCGGATGGTCGATGAGTCGCTCAAAGGGGTCGCCCATTTCAAACAGATTGTGAAAATGACCGCCCGAGCCCTGGCGGTGGACATGGCCGCGCCAAGCGTCGGCTTCCATATCGAGGTAGGGTTCCAAACCCTGTCGCAATTGCTGCAGATGGCCTGGATCGACGGCCTGTGGCAAAACAAGATAACCACGCAGATCGAAAAGATAATCCTCCATCTCCGTTGGCATAGGCACCCTCCCCCCTAAAGGCCGGCCAGACCGAAGGCCTCAACCTGGCCGAATAATAGCTCGCGCTCATGGCTTTGCAACGCCCGCAGCGGCGGCCGCGGCGAGCCACAATCGATGCCCACGCGCGCCCCCGCCACCGCCATCACACTGCCAAAATAGCCGAATTGGGCCACCGTGCGATGAAAGGCCCCGGCCCGCTCCTGGGCCTGTTGGGCGGCGGCCAGATCGCCCGCCTGATAGGCTTCCCAGATGGCTACCCACAATTCGGGGGCGGCGATCAGCGGCCCGTCGACGGCCCCGACGGCGCCGATAGTTAGAGCCGGCAGCATCAATTTGCCGCTGCCGATAAAGGCGTCTATCTCCATGCGGGCAAAATCGAGCATATGGGCAAAGACCCGCGAAGAGTGTTTTAGACCGGCCGTCTGAGGCACCTCTTCGACCAAGCGCTGCATCAGGCCCGGGCTGACGTCTAGCCCGGTGCAAGAAGGCAAATTGTAGATAAACAACGGCCGCTGCGCTGCTGCCCCGACAACGCGGTAGTATTCGACCACGCCATCCTCGTCGCCCTGATAGAAAAAAGGCGGCACAGCACAAACCGCCTCCACCCCAACCTGGGCCGCGTGCGCCGCCAGTTTTTCGGCCCGAGCCGTCGTATTGGCCCCCACGTGCATAATGATCTGGGTGCGGCCCTGATTCTGGTCGGCGGCAATCTCGGCAATACGTTGATTCTCCTCGTCGTCGAGCAAGACACTTTCCCCCGTGCCGCCGGCCACCCAGAAGCCGTGCACGCCGGCCTGAATATTAAATTCCATCACCGCACGGAAAGCTTCCTCGTTGAGTGTGCCGTCTTCGTTCTTCGGGCTGATAATGGCCGGCACGACCCCGCCGAACTGTCCCATTTCCTCCTCCTTCTTGTAGCTGAGCGCCGCACCGAGCTGATGGGCGGCGGAAAAATTGCAGATAGAGCAAAAACCCGGACCTATATTGTCGCCTTTCCGTCCAGTCAGGGCAATCGCCGCATTTGGCTGCCAGGGCCCCGTTGGCCTATCTTAAGGACAATCCACCCACTTTGGCAACATCCCAATTGGCTCTGCCCATGCTTCAATCGAGAATCGTCCGCTGGCTCCTAGCCGGCCTGGTAGCAAGCCTACTGGCCTTGGCGCTGTATCTGGGCCCCTTGGCACCCCGGCCCGAGCCGCAATACACGCCGCTCGAACAGGTGGCCCTGGTGGCCCAACTCATCGCCCGCAAAGAATACGGCGAGGCCCTCAAGCTATTGCACAAAGTCAAGGTAGATACGACGACCCTACCGCAATTATCCCGCGCCCGCTTAGCCCTCCAGCAAATTATCTGCGAACGTGCTCTGGGCGAAAACCAGCAGGCGCGCTTGCATTTGCGCAGCCTGGAAGGGGCCCTGCCGCTGCTGGAGCCCTACCGCCGCTTCTGGTTGGCCCGGGCCCTGGAGGACGGCAATGAGGAGGAAGCCGCCGCCCAATACCGCAATCTTATCGAGCAGATCGGCCACCCGGCCCTGCTCGATTCGGCCTATTGGCGCCTGGCCAGCCTCTATGTCGAAGGCGGCCAATACGACCAGGCCGCCACTCTCTACCGCGACATGCAGCGGCGCTACCCCGCCAAAACCGCCCAAATCCTGGCCCGCCGGGCCCAGCTCCAGGACAAGCGCGCCGATCCAGCGGCGGCCCGGCACGTGCGCCTCGAACTGGTACGGCGCTACCCGAGCAGTCGCCAGGCCCTCCAGGCCCTGAGCCGCCTGCCCCGCCCGCGCACCGACAGCGAAGCCTACGGGCGCGCTTTGGTCTACATCCGCCACCGGCGCTATCCCAAGGCCAAAAGCCAACTAAAAACTCTGCTGACCAAGGGCGATTCGCTGGCCGGTCAGGCTCAATATCAGTTGGCCCAAATCTACCGACAGCAACGACAATACCCCCAGGCGCAGCGGGCTTACGACAAGGCCTACCGACAGTACGGCCACTCGGACGCTCTGTTCCACCTGGCCGGCATCCAGGTCCGACGCGGCCGCGACACCCAGGCCATTGCCACTTATAGCCGCTTTGCCGAGGGCCATCCGCAGCATCCGCAAACGGCCCAGGCCCTGTGGTTGGCCGGCAAAGCCGCCGAACGCAACGACCGCTTTGACGAGGCCGAGGAATTCTTCGCCCGTTTAGTAGCCAACCATACCGATAGCAGCCGCTTTGAGGAAGCCGGTTGGACTGTCGGCTTTATGCAGTATTGTAGGGGAGAATACAGGTTGGCCCTCAAAACCTTTGAGGATTGGTCCCGCCGCGCCAACCAGGTTCACATGATCGACCAGAGCCTGTTTTGGGCCGGCAAAGCTGCCCAACGCCTGGGCCAGGAAGGGCAGGCGCGGACATTTTTCCAACTGGCGGCGCAGGGGTTCCCGCGCTCGTATTACGCCGCCCGCGCCGTTTCCCTGGGATTTGACAAAGCCGCCCAACGCCTGGCCCGCCCGACGGCCGGGCTCTATCCGGCCCCCGAACCCGGTCCGCCCATTAACGGCCAGGCCTACCTCAATCGCGCCTCGCTTTTCCACGAAGTTGGCCTGACCAACTTAGCCGCGGCCGAAATATACCAGGCCCGCCAGCTCAACCGCGGCCAGATGACCGCCCTAAAAGTGGTTCGCGATCGCTACGAGAACCTAGGTTTTCGCGACCGGGCCCTGCGTCTATCGCGCCATATCTACGGCACCAGCAAAGATTCGAGCGAATTCTACCGAATTTTCCCCAACCACTACTGGGAGCAAATAGTCGAGGCCGCCACCGAGGCCCAGCTGGACCCCTATCTGGTGCTGTCGGTCATCCGCCAGGAGAGTTTTTTCAACGAACGCGCCGTCTCCGGCGTGGGGGCCCGGGGCCTCATGCAGATCATGCCCGGCACCGGCCGCAAATTGGCCCAGAATCTGGGTCTGGACTCCTTTGAACTGGACCAACTCTTCAACCCGGCCGTCTCCATCCGCCTGGGCAGCACGTATCTGGCCACCCAGGTGCAGACCTTTGCCGCCGATCCGGGCCCCAGCCTGGGCGTGGAACTGGGCCTGGCCGCCTATAACGGCGGTCCCGAAGCGGCGCGCGGCTGGAGCCGCCGTTTCCCCAACGAGGACCCCGACGCCTTTGTCGAGCGCATTCCCTACCACGAAACCCGCCTCTACGTCAAGCTAATCCTCAAAAATTACGCCATTTACAAAGCACTTTTCGCTGCCTAGCCAGGGCGTCGATAAGCGCGTTGACCGCAAGCTACCATAGGAAAGCCCATGACCGCACCTATTCCCCCCCAATCCGAAGAAGGCAAACCCCGCCACCTCTACGAGGATATCTTCATCATCCTCTGCATCATCAGTCTGTGGCCCAGCATTTTCGGCCTGCAGGGTCTAATCTATGAACTGGCCCTCTACGCCGCCCTGATCGGTCTGGTAGTCATCCTGGTACGCCGGGTCAAACGTTTCCGCCAGGCGCGGGAAGAATTGGATAACAAGTAGGAAACGCCTCGTTGATTTTACGGGCTACCCCTCAACCGCCGAACAGATCCATTTGCTGGGCCTGCTGACGCAGGAATTCAATGACTTTGCGGTCGGCCCGGGGGAAGGCAAAGTCATCGAGAGTCTCGGGCTCGATCCAGCGCCAATCCTGACAGCCAATGGGGCGCGGCTCACCCTCTACATAGCGGGCGTTGAAGGCGTGCAGAGTAATACTGAAGTGGGAATAGCCGTGCTCGACGGTGACCAGATGCTGGTCGACGGCAATGGTAAAATCCAATTCCTCGCGGATTTCTCGCACCAAACACTCTTCCAAGCTTTCGTCGGGCTCCTGCTTGCCCCCGGGGAATTCCCACAACCCCCCTAACATGCCTTCGGACGGACGCTGGGCAATAAGCACCTGGCCCTCCTTCCAGATCACCCCGGCGGCGACCTGGAAGTGGGGCTTTTTCTTTTTCGGCGCTTTGTTGGGCAATTGGCTGGGGTCTTCCATTTCGCGCCGGGCCCGGCACCACGGCTCTACAGGGCAGCCGCCGCAGCGAGGCTGGGTGGGGGTACACACTCGCGAGCCCAATTCCATCATCGCCTGATTAAAATGGCCGGCTTGCCCCCGTACCAGCAGAATTTCCCCGGCCCGAATCAGCTGCGCCTTAGTGGCGCTTTTGGCCGGATCCTCCTCAATGCGCAGCAAACGACACAAGAAACGGGCGACATTGCCGTCGAGGACGGGGTGGTCGCGGTCAAAGGCAATGCTGCTCACCGCCGCCGCCGTATACTGCCCTACCCCCGGCAAATCGATCAGTTGCTCGTAGGTATCGGGAATCTGGCCGCCGTATTCAGCGACGATGCGCCGCGCCGCTTTTTGCAAATTGCGGGCCCGGGCGTAATACCCCAAGCCTTCCCAAGCTTTAAGTACTTGGCTCTCTTGGGCCTGGGCCAAATCCTGGACGGTGGGAAAAGCGGCGATAAAACGGGCGAAATAGCCGCCCATCTGGTCCACCCGGGTCTGCTGCAGCATAATCTCGGAAACCCAAATGCGGTATGGATCGCCGCTGTCGCGCCAGGCCAAATCGCGCTTGTGGGCTTGGTACCAGGCCAGCAGGCGCTGCCCCAATTCGGCGACGGCGGCGCCGTCTTCCAATAGCGTTTCCGCCATCTTCAACCCCGCCGTTGGTAGCGGCGGGCTTCATCTACCCAGGCCCCCGGCGTCAACACCGGCAAGCGCCCCGGAGCCGCCATCAGGAGGGCGTTGACTACGGCCTCCTGGCAAGCTTCAAAAGCGGCCTGGAAGAGACCGTATAGTGAAGTTTCCCCTACCATCTCGATGGTTTCGGCCGGCTCGTCATCCTCTTTGGGGGACTCGATGGGCTGAGTCGAAAAAGCCAGCACCAGACCCGTATGGCAAGCCGCGTCGAATACCCCGGCCCGCGCCAACCCCAAACCCGCCCGCCCGGCCAGCCGATCGAGCTGCCCCGGGATTAGCGGCGCATCGGTAGCCACCACCGCGACACTGCCCCGGCCGGTAGACGGCCCAGCCCCACCGCCGGGGCCAGGATCCACGCCAAGGCGGTAACCGTCCACGGCCAGGCCCTGCACAACACCGCTATTGACCGCGACCAGGCCCCCCACAGTATATGCACCCACCTGCCGTGAGGCCATGCCGACACCGCCTGTAAAACCAAAGGCGGCCAAGCCCCGGCCAATGCCGACATCGCCCTCGGACGCCGTATCGCCGACGGCGGCCAGCACTTGGGCCAACTCAGCCTCGCCAATAAGACGGTGCGCCAACGGGGCGGAATTCCACCCTGTATCGTCCACCCCCACCACCACCGGCGGCCAACCCGTAGACGTGCCCAGGCCCGGATCGCGCTCGATACCGTAGCGGATCAAGCCCTCGTAGACCCGCCCCACCGCCGGGGCCGGAGCCAATACAACGGGCGAGGAAAAAGTGCCAAAATCCTCCTCCACACCCAATCCGGTCAGACCGTCGCCGCCATCCAGGGCATAGCGTCCCATATACAGACGGCGGCGCTCGACTTGGGGAAGGTGCGGCCTTATCGCCGTCAGGCCGGTGGCCAGTCCGTCACCATCGATAGCCAAATGACCGACACCGACGCCGGCGATATCGGTCAGGGCGTTGCCCGGCCCGGGCTCCAACCCGCCAATACGCAACCCCAGATCGCCCAGCCGCATTATTTAAGCCGTCCGTATTGCCGCATAATATCCACCAGTCGCTCCAGGGGCAGGGCGTGGATCGTATTGCCGTCGCGCCCGGTCATGGTATAGGCGGCGGTGAGGGCGTTGAGGATCGCCTCTTCCACCCCCTCCACCACACCTTGGTAGAGCCGCGTTATTTGCGAATTGGCCAACTGCTGGATGGGCTGGACCGGGGCCTCGGTCAATTTTTGCGCCGTTGAAAAAGCCACCAGCAAATCGCCACTACCCTGGGTTGAAATAGCGCCAGTGCGCGCCATCCCCAAGGCCGCCCGCTTGCACAGCCGCTGCAGTTGGATGGGGATCAAGGGCGCATCGGTGGCAATCACCACCAACAGTGATTTGGTCTTGCCGCCTCTCTCGGGCAGCAGGTCGGGTATTTCTCGACCCACCGGCACACCGTCGACCATCAACTGCGACCGGCGGCCGTGGTTGGCCTGCACCAATACCCCTACGGTATAGGTCTGTCCCCGGCAAACTGCCTGGCGCGAGGAAGTGCCGATACCGGCCTTGAATTGATAGGCCCGCATCCCCGTGCCGCCGCCGACACAGCCCTCTTGCACCGAGCCCGAACGGGCCGCCTCCAGGGCCTCGACAGCGTGTTCGGGGCGCACGTGGCGACCCACTGTATCGTTGAGATAATCGGCCCAGGTCTCGCCCACCAGCGGCTCGGGATAGGGCTGCTGGGCAAATAGGTCGGGATTGAGCCCCAACATATGGCCCATCGCCCCGTCGTATACCGAGCCGATGCTGGAAGTATTGGTCAACAAAATAGGCGCCCCCAGACGGCCCGTCCGCCGTACCGGGCCCAAGCCGGTCATTTCGCCGTTGCCATTGAGGGTAAAATCGGCGGCGAAAAGCTGTTCCCTGGTATAGTCGCCCCGGTGCGGCAGCACCGCCGTGACGCCGGTACGCACCGGCCCCTGGCCCGGTACCAGGGCGCCCTCGCCGCGAATCAGGGTGACGTGGCCGACGGCGACGCCGGCCACGTCGGTGATGGCGTTGAAAGGCCCCGGTTGCAGCGAACCGATGACAATGCCCAATTGCCGCAGACGGACCCTGGGCGCAGCCGCTTGGGCGGGCGCCAACCGGGCGCAAGCCCCCAGCACAGGCACCCCGCCCAAAGCGATACCGCCGCCCAGGCGCAAGAAATGGCGGCGCTGCATCAGGCCCATTCTCCAGTATCAGGGCAACTATTCATCGACACTTGGCTCAGCTCCACAAGCGGTCGTGGGCCCGCTCGTTGTCCCAGGCCTCGGTGGGCTCGAAAAAGCCCGGATATTCGGGCCGCTGGAATTCTTTCATCAAGTCCTCGTTCAAGCCCTCAAAACCCAGCCCCGGTCCTTCGGGTACGGCGATATGACCGTCCTCGATAAGGGGCACCGGCAAGCCCGTCACCAGGCTGCTCCAGCGCTCCATATTATCGACGGAGTGGTTTTCCAGGACGAGAAAATTCTCCGTCGCCGCAGCGCAGTGCACCGACGCCAGGGCGGCAATGGGCGACATCGCCATATGCATGGCCATGGCAATACCGGCCTCCTGGGCCCTGTCGCCGATTTTCTTGGTTTCGAGGATACCGCCCGACGAAGCCAAATCGGGATGCACCACCGAAATGGCGCGCGGCTCAAACAGGGGCTCGAAGCCCTCCTTGAGATAGATATCCTCGCCGGTGCAGGTGGGGGTGTCGACCGCCTCGGTGAGACGCCGCCACTGGTCGGGGAATTGCCAGGGGATCATATCCTCGTACCAGGCCAGGGAGAACTGGTCGAGCGCCTTGCCCAGGCGAATACACGATTCGACTCCGATATGGCCGAAATGGTCGACGGCCAGGGGCACTTCGTAGCCGATCTCCTCGCGCACATGGGCCACATACTGGCACAGATGATCGATACCCTTTTCGGTGATCTGGATGCCAGTGAAGGGGTGCATTACGCTCTGGGTCTGCAACATTCCCGGCGGCGCGATAATGGCGTTGGGGACTTCGCGCAAAAGGCCGATACCTACATCCATTTTGAGAAACGAAAAGCCCTGCCCCATGCGCTCTTTGAGGCGACGCCCCATGGTCTTGCCGTCAGTTTCGGTCGGGGTATCGCAATAGCACAGGATGCGGTCGCGAAATTTCCCCCCAGCCAACTGGTAGGCCGGCACCCCGTAGGCCTTGCCGGCCAAGTCCATTAGGGCCATTTCGACGCCGCAGACACCGCCGGCCTGCCGGGCGTGGTGGCCGAATTGTTTGATACGACGGAAGATCTTGTCGACATTGCAGGGATTTTCACCGATAATCCGGCTTTTGAGGGTAAGGGCGTAGGTGGCCGAGCCGCCGTCGCGCACCTCGCCGTAGCCGCTGATGCCCTGGTTGGTGTCGATGCGGATAATAACAGCCCGGAAAGGCGCGCCGAAAACATGGGCGACGCGCATATCGGTAATTTTCAGATCCGTGGGCCGCGAATGGCTATTGACGTTCTGTTCTACTGATTCTGTCATGGTTTTTCTATTTTCTCCCTTGAAAGTAATGAATCGCCGACTGGTCAGGCGCCCCAGACGCAAAAAATCGATCGGCGGCGCTGTATCTCCCTGTACGGCCAGACTCTCGCCGACGACACAAGTACCGCACTGCCCATCCCGCCCAATCCCAGGACGATCACTTCGTAATACCTTTGGGTCATGGCAAAAAAATACGCAATAGCCCATATTCCTACAATGTCCTCGCCCCTGTCCCTTGTACAACCTATTTTGAAAGGCAGGCGCTCGTGCGCATTGTCACCGGCTCACTGCGGGGCCGCCCCATCCCCTTCAACACCCGGCGCCAGGGTGCCATCCGCCTGACCCCCTCGGCCCTCAAAGAAGCGGTCTTTGGCATGCTGGGGGCCCATTTGCACGATTTGACCTTCCTCGATCTGTGTTCGGGCTCCGGACAAATGGGCCTGGAGGCCTATAGCCGCGGGGCCACCGTCCAGATGAACGAACCCGACCGCCGCCGCCATCGCCAGATCCGCGCACTAATGCGGCAGTGGCGCATCCAGGGCCCTCTGCTACACCAACGCAAAGCCCAGCAACTCATTGCCGAACTGGCCCAAGAGGCGTTGCGCTTCGACGCCATTTATCTCGATCCGCCCTACCACGAAACCTGGCACGGTCGCCCCTTAGTCGCGGGCTTGCTGGAGGAATTGGGCCGCCACCTGCTGCTGCTGCCCCAGGGCGAGCTCTACGTCCAGCACCAGGTCGAACTGGAACTGCCCGAGCAGACCGGTGAACTAACCCTGCACAAGGCCCGCAAATACGGCCGCACTACCCTCAGTATTTTCCGGCTTGCCACGTCGGCTTGACCCCGCCACTGGGGCCTTCTATTATTTTTTCCCGTCCAGGCATCTCTGGACCAATCTCTGCACGGCGCCGGAATCCCAGATGAATACCCCCTTACCAAGGAGCAGGCCCAGGCTATCGCCCACGAAAGAAACCCCGGCGCCTTCACGGGTGCCGGCCTGCAACGATAAAACCATGAAAATAACCCGCATCGACACCACCCCCTTAAGCGTTCCCCGCCCTCAGGCCTTCGCCTCCAGTTTGGGGCTCCATCTGGCCAGCGAAAACGCCGTCGTCGAGATCCACACCGACGCCGGGCTCACTGGACTGGGCGAAGTATCGAGCATTTGGGACCGCAAGGGCCGGGGCGCCTGCGACGATATCGACCATTTGCTGAGCCCGGCCCTCATCGGCCAGGACCCCTTCCGCATTGCCCATCTCACCGCCCTGATGGACCAACTGCTGCACCGCGGCTACCCGGCCAAGGCCGGCGTTGAAATGGCTCTCTACGATCTGTTGGGGAAAACGCTGGATACCCCTGTCTACAACTTATTAGGCGGCCGCAACCGCGACCGGGTGCAACTGAGCCACTCCCTGTCGATGGGCGAACCCGAGCAGGTGGCCGACCAGGCCGTCCAATTGGCGGCGGCCGGCTACCGCACCCTGAAGGCCAAGATCGGTCGCGATCCGGAGGCCGACCGCGCCACCTTGGCGGCGCTGCGTCAGCGTCTGCCCGACCTGACCCTGCGGGTCGACGCCAATATGGGCTGGCCGTCGGCCAAGGAAGCAGTGCGCCATATCAAATCCCTGGAACCCTTCAACCTGGAATTGGTCGAACAGCCGCTGCACTACGCCGATCTCGACGGCCTGCGCGTGATCCGCCAGTGCGTCGACGTGCCGATCATGGCCGACGAAAGCGTCTGGACCCCCACCGACGCCATGGCCTGCATCCGCGCCGAGGCCGTCGACGTATTCAACGTCTACGTCTCCGAAGCCGGCGGACTGGGGCCGGCGGCGCGCGTTTTTGCCCTGGCCCAGGCCGCCCGCCTGCCCTGCATTATAGGCAGCATGCCCGAATTGGGCATTGGCACCGCGGCCCAGGCTCACCTGGCTTTCGCCGTCCACGATCTGGGCTACGCCAGCGATGTCAACGGCGTGGTCTACCACAGCGACGATATCGTCCACCAGCGCCTGCGCATTGAGGACGGCTACCTCTATCCGCCGATCGGACCGGGCCTGGGCGTCACCCTCGACCGCGACAAAGTCGAAACCTACCGGATGGCCCCATGAACTTATTCCGCCCCTGCATCGACCTGCACGCGGGTGCCGTCAAACAGATCGTCGGAGGCACCTTGCGCGACGGCGAGCCGCCGCAAACCAATTTCGAGGCCCGCTTCCCTCCCGAGCACTTCGCCGCACGCTACCGCCGCGACGGCCTGACTGGAGGCCACGTCATTATGCTGGGCCCGGGCAATACCGAGGCGGCCAGTCGCGCCCTGGCCGCTTTCCCCCAGGGCCTGCATGTGGGCGGCGGAATCAACCCCGACAACGCCGCCGCCTGGCTGCAAAAAGGCGCCCAGGCCGTCATTGCCACGTCCTTTCTCTTTGCCGATGGCCGCCTGCGCCCGGAACGCCTCGACCAGTTGGTCGCCGCCGTCGGCAAAGAGCACCTGGTCATAGACCTGAGCTGCGGCCCGGAGGGCGACCGCTACGTGGTGATGACCGACCGCTGGCAACGGCGCACCGACTTTGCCGTAGACCGGGCCAATCTGGAATTCCTCGCCGGCCATTGCCGCGAATTCCTCATCCACGCCACCCAGATGGAGGGTCTGCAACAGGGCATCGACGCCGACCTGGTCGCCCTCTTGGGCCGGGACTGCCCCATCCCCGCCACCTACGCCGGCGGCATCAGCAGCCGCGCCGATATAGACGCCCTGGAGCGCCTGGGCCAGGGCAAACTCGATTTTACCGTGGGCAGCGCCCTGGACCTGTTCGGCGGCACCGGTTTGCACTACGCCGATATGGTGGCCTACAACCGCCATCGCGCCGCCTGAGGGGATCCGTTGAATTCTCGGATGGTTTCCCTTTTTTTTAGATTCAGCAATCACGCGCCCCAACTCTGCAAGGAAAACCCATGCGCCGCTTTTTCCCTCCTGTCCTGATCGCCGGCCTGCTGGCCTGGAGCCCGGCCCAGGGCCAGGATTTCTCCCAACTGTTCATTTTTGGCGATAGCCTATCCGACATCGGCAATATCCGCGCCGCTTCGCTGAACACGGTACCGGCCAGTCCGCCTTACTTCGAGGGCCGCTTTTCCAACGGCCCCAACTACACCGATATTCTCGCCGAGCGCCTCGGCCTAGGGCCCCTGCAGCCCTCGCTGCTGCTGGGCACCAACTACGCCTGGGGCGGGGCCTGGGGCGGGGCAGATACCCGGCAGAGCATTTTGCTCATTCCCAGTATCCTGACCCAGGTGGGCCAATTTATCGCTACTCTCGAGGGAACCCAGGCCGACGGGGAAGCCCTTTATATCGTTCTCGGCGGCGGCAACGACGTCGAAGGGGCCCTCGACGACGGCCTCGACGCCGACAGCGGCGCCGAGCGCATGAGCCAAGCCGCCCAGAGCCTGATCCAGGCGACCCAGCTCCTGCTCGACAACGGCGCCATGTATCTAATGGTCGTCGATACCCCCGATTTGAGCACCACCCCGCGCCATCTGGACCGGTCCACCGCCCGCGATTTAAGCGCCCTGGTCAACCAGGAACTGGCCCAAGGCCTGGTTGACATGCCTGTAATACGTCTGGCCAACGCCACCATCCACGCCGCCATGGAGGCCGACTTTACCATCAGCGACGCTTCCTGCCTGGGGGCCGGCATGATCGGGGAATCCTGCGACAACCCCGACGATTTCTTTTATTTCGACGATTTCCACCCGACCACCGCCGGCCACGCCATGCTGACCGGCCTGGTCCTCCAGGCCCTGGAAGCCTCGATGCAGACAGTGGCGCGAGAAACTTCCTGGGGCCAGCTCAAAGCCGCCCTGCACCCCTAACCATATCCCCAACGCAAAAAGGCGGCGTCCCTATGGGGGACGCCGCCTTTTTGCGTTGCCCTTGCCATTTAACCGCCAAACCAGGTCTTGTACAAATTGACCGCGGTAAACAATACAATAATGGCCACAGTGCCCAACAGTCCCGCCTTCCACCACCACGGCATGCTCTCCCGCGGCCTGACCCGCAAGGCCAGATAAACAACGCCGTAGGCCAGAGGCAACAGCAGCAGATTATTGGCGTTAGCCCCTACCAGCACCAAATAGAAAGGCGTATCACGGCTGGCTAGAATAAAGCAAAGCCAAGTAAAAGGGAAGAGAATCTGCAACAGGCGCAGCAGCCGCCGGTCGCTATCCGCGCCGCCTTTAACCAGGCCGATCTGGCCGAGGAAATCGACGCCGATGCGCCCCGAGCTGCTGGTGAAGACCAGCAATGTGGAGAACAGGGTGCAAAATCCGCCGAACATAAAAAGGTAGTAGGCCCACTCGCCGATGCTCTGGGTAAAAATGACCGATACCTGTTCGACGACTTTCATACCCTGGGGCAGGACGTCCATCTTTTTGAGGATGGAGGCGCCCAGCAGATAATAGGCGCAGGTAATGACCAGGGCGATGCTGGTACAGACCAGGACATCGGTGAAAACCACCCGCATCCAGCCCCGGTAGCGCTCTTCCCATTCCGGCGTATCCTGGCGCGGACCGACGAAATCGGCATAGCCTTTTTCGCGTATCCAGTACGGATACATAAATAATTCCACCGCCGTGGCCCCCACCGATCCCATCACGGCCAGGGCCACGAACGCCCCTTCGGAAGGCATGGCGAAACGCAGCCCCGAGAGCAATTCCGACCCGGAAATGGCATACGGCGTGCCCTGCACCAACACCAACGACAAAATCACCACCAGGCTGAAAAAGGCCACCAGCAGCGTAACCATCTTCTCCAAGTCGTCGTAGAGCCCGCGGTAGAGCAACAGGGACAGGGCGAGAAAGACCAGCACCGCCCATACCTCGTACGGCAGAGCCGGCACCAGCGTAATCATCAATCCCACCACCGAACCGAGAATACCGATGATAGCGATCATAACGGCAAAATAGCCGCCGATGCACAACCAGGCCGCCCATGAAGTATTCAACAGCCGCACTCCGGCGACCCGGTCCAGTATCTGCACGGTGGAATTGCCGTAGAGCAGGGCCTGGCGGCCCAATTCGATCTGAATGAAAAACTTGACCAGGCAGGCGACAATGACGCCCCAGAGGAAGACGAATCCCACCTCCGCCCCCATCCGCGTGGTCACCAGCAATTCGCCCGACCCCACCACCGACCCCGAAACCACCACGCCCGGCCCTATATTGCGCAGCAACCCGCCCACCCCGCGAGGGGCCGGGCGGACCTTTTGCCCACCAGCTGTTTCCATATCGGCTCCTTTGCTAAACTGGGCGGCAATATAGTAAAATCGACTGAAGGCACCAACTGGTCCGGGAGACTTTGCTGCGGCCCAACTCCCTTATTGTGCTTTGGGTAATGGGTTTAAAATGCCTATATTTTTGGATATGTGATCTGTCTTAGGCGTTTCCAGAAAAATAAGCACTCCGCATCAAGTCGGCGTGGGTTCCATGTGGACAAACCACTTGGGTAAGGCCGGACACCGGACCCATCGCCGTTCCAACGCCGCCATAGCTTTGTGGG